>Ga0181534_10001945_pt1 | contig 13162 bp, 8 predicted proteins | sample PEATcosm2014_Bin_37_FD_119758 | JGI IMG/M metagenome (GOLD analysis project Ga0181534, IMG submission 119758) | Peatland microbial communities from MTU Mesocosm Facility, Houghton, MI, USA - PEATcosm2014_Bin17_10_metaG | ecosystem: Environmental > Terrestrial > Soil > Wetlands > Peat | place...
GCCGCTAACGTTACAGGAGCAGTCAGGTGCTGAAAAACCTTGCCCGTTGAGGCCTCGACCATGTCGAGGGTTTGCGTCCCGGTGCCGCCTAGGTTTCCGGTCTCCACCACGTAGGAGTAGTAGATTGATCCCGGTTCCGAAAGAGGGTCGACGACTGAATATGCCGGCGGCGTTACGACGGTGCCGGCCGGAGCTCCGAAGCAGTTCATGCAGGGCGCCACTCCCTGGCCGATACCAGCAATGCCCTGGATAAGGCCCGGAGCGACGGGGCTACTTGGCGCTGCGTGCGGCGCAGATTGAACTTTGAGGGCGGCCTCCGCTGCGAATGCCGATGATGATCCTAAAACAAACGTAAGGCAAAGGAGTGGCTTCTCATGAAACCTCAGTTAAATAGACCACGTGCGTGCACCCCTGTCAAGCCCGATTGCAAACAGCAAGGCCCGAAATAGTGCCGTAACCTTCAAAGCTATTGGGGGAGATTTGCCGGAACGGTGCTCGCCGCGTGATAAGATCCGGTTATTCGCTTCCCAGAACGTTGTCAACGTATTGTTGATCAGCCCGTTTGACGAGGATCATCGAGATCTGCGCGACATTCTGAAACATTCAAAGTGGCAACAACATGGCGCCCGGACGCAGAGCGAAGCGTGCGAGTTCTTACGGGCGAACGTCACACCGGTGGTTATCTGCGAGGGCCTGCTGCCGGACGGCACGTGGCAGGACGTTCTATCACAATTCGGCCGCATGCCGCGTCCGCCGCTCCTGGTGGTTACTTCACGCATGGCGGACGACCGCCTTTGGTCCGAGGCGCTAAATCTGGGCGCTTACAATGTGCTGGCTAAGCCGTTGAACGCGAAGGAAGTTTTTCATGTGGCCGGTCTTGCTTGGTTGTCGTGGATGGAGAAGTGGGAACGTCGGCAGGTACTGGCGCGGACTGCCTGAAGCTCTCTGGCGCCAGAAGGCGGCGCCAGGCGACCGCAGGAGTGCGGTCGCGGCAGGTAATGAGTGCCTGCGCCACGCGCTTCAACGTGCGGTGTGGCGGGCTAGCTTGATGATCTCTCCATAGCCATCTTTGTCGAACGGAGGGCATCCCGTCGGGAACTGTCCTAGCGGATGATTCTTCTGCCGCATCAGGTAGGTGCAAAACGTCAGCGTCTTGCAGCAGCGGCGCTCGTCCAGTTCGCCTTTTTCCAGGGCGTCACGGGCGAAATCCGGATAGGCCAGCGCGCCGCGCCCCAAGCCTAAGAAGCGGATGCCGGCGGCCGCGATGTTGTGCGCGCCGGCGTTGATGGCGTATTTCTGCAACCAGCTATAACCCGCGCCGACCATCGGCAGGTCCGGAAACGCACGCTGCAAATCGGCGGCGATGCGGAAGTGCCGGTCGACGCCCGTGAGCGGATGCTCGGGTTGCTCATAGTTGCCTTCGTCCGGCTTCTCGAACGGACGGCCGACGTGGGGATTGTAATAGGGCGATCCCATCGACACGCTGAGCAGTTGGACGCCCCATTCCTTCAGTCTGGCGACGGCCAGTTTCACTTCGCGCGGATCCTCGCGCAATGGATCGGCGGCGTCTACGCCCCAGCCATACGGATACGGCGTTTCGAACGCGCAGCCGAACGGCACGCCGTCGAAAACGTTCATACGCACCGCGATCGTGAGCCGTTTGCCAAACGCCGCGCGCAGCTTGCCGATTACATTCCGCAGGAACCGCAGGCGGTTTTCGAGCGGGCCGCCATAAAGGCCGCCGCGGGTCTTCGAGCCCAACAACTCGCTCACCAGATAGCCGTGCACCGCCTTGATATCCACCGCCTGGAACCCGGCTTCGAGCGCCAGGCCGGCGGCGCTCACGTAGTCGTCTTCCAGGCGCTCCAGTTCGTCGTCGGTTATGGCGGGGTAATCCGCGGGCGTACCTGTCTTCCGGTCTATGTGCGGATTGTGATACGCGATGGTCCTGCGCGGCACGCTGTAGCGTCCGGAGTGAGTGAGCTGGATGGGCATCAGCAGGTCGTCCGCGCCGCCCCAATTTTCGGCATGCCACTTGCGGATTTGCTCGTAAAGGCGCGCAAAGTCCGCCACATTGTGCCGCGTGATCCAAAGTTGCCGGGTGTTGGCGCGCCCATCCTCCCGCACCGCGGTAGCCTCGAACCAGATCAGTTTGGCTCCGCCACGCGCGAAGCGTTCGTAGCGGCGCCAGGTCAGTTCGCCGGGACTCCCATCCAGGGTCCCGTCGCAACCTTCCATGGGATGGATGGCGATGGAGTTCCCCACCGTGAGCGCGCCCACACGCACGGGCCGCGCCAGCACTTGCCGGACTTCCTCCGGGCTGGGCGCGAACCGGACATGCGCCGCGCCAACCTCTTCGGCCGCGCGCTGCAATTCGTCCAGGGTCTTATAAACGAAATGTCTCATCCTGAGCCCGATGGCGCGGCAGCAGCAAAATGGCCATCGCGCCGATCACCGAAACCGCGAATACCGCTCGCAGCGCGATCGTGTAGCTGCCGCGGCGCTGCTGCAATATTGAAACAAAGTGCGGAAACCAGGTCTGCCCGATGGTGTTGACCGGCAGAAGGATCGCCATGGCCCGCGCTAGCGAATTGACGCCGAATTGCTCGGCGGCCATCAGGGGGATCAGCATATAGTCCGCGCCCATACCGAATCCGAACAGTATCGCGAAGGCCACCGGCGAGCGCCCCGGACTGACGGTCAGCAGCATGGGGATGGTGGCAGCAACCAGGAAGTAGGTGCCGGTCATGACCCATTTCTTTGAGAAGCGGTCCGCCAGGCCGCCGATGGCCAGGCGTCCAGCGATGCTGGTGGCCAGGATCGTCATGGAGGCGATGCGCCAGGTGGAATTCAGCAGCGCCTGGTCCGTGAAGCCTTGGTCTAGAAAGATGAACTTCATGTGAAAGTTCACCGCGCCGATCGCCCCGATGGAGCAGAAGCTGCCGATCAACAGCAGCCAGAACGGATATTGGCGCAGCAAATAACCGAAGCTAAGCGATGCAACCTGATTTTCTGCGGGCGGCAGGGCATCGCCGTCAGGATACAGTCCTTTGTCCGCAGCGCGGTCGCGGAGTACGAAGATGGCCAGCGGCCACGCCAGAAACATCAGCGCGCCCCAGACAATCAGGGCCGTGTGGAAGTCGGTCTTTTCCGTCAGCGGCTTCACCGCGTACGAGCCCAGGAAGCCGATGAGGCCCACGCCCACGTACACAAACCCCATTGCCTTGCCGCGATTGCGCCGGAACCAGTGCGAAATGATGAGTTGATGCGGAATGGGCCCGGAGAGAATGTAGCCCACCGTGTAGAGAAACCACAGCCCGTAGTAAACCCACAGCGAGCCGTGCATGGTGCCGAAGCCCAGGAATGCCGCGCAGGTGAGCGCCGTGCCAACCAAGATGAGCTTGCGCGGGCTGAAGCGCGGCACCAGCACCGGACCGATCCACAGCGTGAGCAGCGCCGCCAACGGAAAGCCGAGAGTGATCTCCCCCTTGGTCCAGTGGAATTCGCGCTGGAAGTAGTCGGAGAAGAAAAATATGTTGTAGTAGGGCAAACCGACGGCGATGCCGAACGTCAGGAAAGCCGCCAGCGTCACCCACCAGCCGTAGAATGTTTTGCGCATCGGGAGACAGCCTCCAGTATAGCCACGGCGCGGGAGCGCCGGCCAGTTAGTCATGGCCAGCCTGGCCAGCCTGGCGGTTCTTTTCGCGCCGTTGGTGGTAACCACCGGCGGCGATTTGGATACCACGCTTCAGAAACTCAAGGATGCCACGGCCGCGAAAGACGCCGTCCAGGTGAAGATCCTGGCGGCGCAAACGTGCGCGTTGGTGCGCGAAGCGATATCGGCCCCAGCCCCCGCCGGCGAGGATGAGAAGGCAGCCTGGAAAAGTCACTTTGCCCATGCCAGCGATGTGGAGGTATACACTGAATGCGCCTTGTATGCCACTGCCATCGGGGCGCCGCCCGAAACCGTAGTGGACCTGCTCGCCACCCTCGATCAGCAAAACCCCAAAAGCAAGTACCTTGCCGAGGCCGATGGTCTGTACTACTTTCCCCGCTTTGCAGCAGACCGGAGCGGCGGCCAAGATCCCGGCCGTGGCCGAAAAGGCCATCGAGAACTTTCCCGACGACGACGTCCTAGCCGTGCTGGCCGAAGCAGCCATTGGCCACCAGCAAAACGATCGTGCGCTGGGATACGCCAGACGCCTGACGGTTGCGGTTGGCAAGCGCGCCCGTCCGGAGGGTCTATCCGCCGCCGAATGGGAGCGCAAGCGCAGCGCGAAACTGGCCAGCGGCTGCTGGATCGCCGGCGTGGTACAAGCCCAAAAGGGCGGGTACTACGAGGCCGACAAGGATCTGCGCGCCGCGCTTCCCCTGGTGGCCGGCAATGACGCGCGGAATGCCGCCGCGCTGTTTTATCTAGGGCTGGCCAACTATCAGCTCGGCAAAATGACCATGAAAAAAGCGCAGGTGCTGGAAGCCGCTTCAGCAAGGAGGCGGCCGCCATCCAGGGTCCGCTGGCGCAGCAAGCCTGGCACAATGCGCAGGTGATGAAGGACGAGGCCGGAAGAATGCGGTGAGAGAATCCCGAGCGGATGAGTTAGCATCTGTAGGTGGAGGAGACTACCCATGAGTTCTACGCCCGCGGCCGTTCCCACAGCCGCTACCTACATGATTGAGCCCGCTCACTCGAGCGCGCATTTTAAAGTCCGGCACCTGATGATTGCCAACGTGCGGGGCGAGTTCAGCAAGATCAGCGGCACTGTGAAGGCCGACCTGTCCAATCCGGGGGCCACCAGCATCTCTGCCGAGATCGATGTGAATTCGATCAACACGCGCGAGCCCGACCGGGACAAGCACCTGAAGAGCGCCGACTTCTTCGATGTCGAGCACTATCCCACGATGAAGTTCGAGTCGACGAAGGTCGAAGCGGACGGCCCCGAGGGCTACAAGGTCACGGGCAATTTAACGGTTCGCGGGACGACGCATGAAGTGGTGCTGAACGTCACGGGTCCGACGCCGGAGATCAAAGATCCGTGGGGCTACTCGCGCCGGGGCGCCGAAGCGATCGCCAATATCAGCCGCAAGGATTTTGGCCTGACCTACAATCCGGTACTCGAAGGCGGGGGTTTCATGGTCGGCGACGCCATCGAGATCACCCTGGAAGTGGAACTGGTCAAGACGGCTTAGGCCCTGCGATACAATAAGGCCGATGCGGGTTGCCGGGCTCGCCGGAGTGTCGCTTTGCTCTGCGTTGTGCCTGTTAAGCCAGAGCCGCAACGCCGAAGGCGCCATCGAATCCATCCAGTCCGTCCTGGAAAGCGGTGACGCCGCTCGCGCTTCGCGCCTGTTGGCCGAAGCTCTGTCGCGGTATCCGCGCGAAGCGGGGCTTTTCAACCTGCGCGGGGTGATGCACGCGCAGCGGTCGGAGGTGGCGGAGGCGCGCGCCGATTTTCAGAAGGCCGTGCAGCTTTCGCCGGCTCTTACTCCGGCGTGGCGGAACTTGGGGCGGGCATGCCAACTCCTGAGCGATCGGGATTCTTCGGCGATCGCTTGCGCGGCGAGCGCTTGGGAGCATGTGCTGCGCGCGCAGCCGGACGATGCGGAGGCCGGGGCTTCGCTAGCCACGGTCTACGAGTGGCAAGGGAAGTTTGCCGATTCATTGCGCGTCATTGAGAAACTGCCGCCCGGGGAGTCTTCCCCGCCCCCCATGCTGGCGCTGCGGTGCGGCGACCTAGCCGGTCTCCATCGTACCGAAGAAGCCGCGCAAGCGGCCCAGGGCCTGGCTCGCGCCGACGGCTTCTCCGAATCGGACGCGGAGTCGATCTTTCCGGTGCTCGAGTCGACCCGAAGCGCGGACCTGATCGTCACTCTCGTGGCGGCGCTGGATGCGCGCGGAAAAGCCTCGCCCGGCAGTCTTGGACGGCTGGCGGTGGCATACGAAGAGTTGAACCGCCTTCCGGATGCGCGCCAGACGCTGGAACGGGTGGCCGCCGCGGATCCCGCGAATCCGCGGCACCTGCTGGAACTGGCCCGCATCGCGCACTTGGCGCACGATCCGGAAGGCTGTCTGACGTATCTTGGACACGCGCGCGATCTCACGCCGGACAATGCGCAGATTCATTTCTTGTTCGGGCTGGTTGCCGTGGAGATGGAACTGCCGGTGGAGGCGCGCCGATCACTCGAAAAGGCCTTGGCGATCGACCCAGACAATCCGCGATACAACTACGCCATGGGCGGAGTTCTGCTCAGCGGAGGCCGGGGCGCCGAGTCCGTTGCCTACTTCGCGAAGTATGTGGCGGCGCTGCCCGGCGATCCCAAGGGCCATTTAGCCTTGGGCGCGGCCTACTTCGCCGCGATGGACTATGATCGGTGCCGCGCCGAGATGTTAGGCATCGCCAAGGATCCCAAGACCGAAGCGGGCGCCGCCTATTACCTGGGCCGGGTGGCCCGTATGGAGGAGAACTACGACGAGTCCTCCGGCTATCTGGAGCGAGCCGTCAAGCTGGTTCCGTCGTTTGCCGAAGCCTACACGGAACTCGCCCGCCTGCGCATCGACCAGGGCCAACTCGCCGCCGCGCGCACGGCCGTCGATCGGGCTCTGGCGCTCGATCCGGACAACTTCCTGGCGAACTCCACGTTGTTGAATGCGATGCGACTGGCGCACGATCCCGGGGCCGAGCAGCAGGCCGCCCGGCTGCGCACGCTGGATGCCGACCGCTCGCGCCGCCGCGAACTGCTGATGCGGACGATTGAGGTGAAGCCATATTGAGGCGCGCACTGCTCCGCGTGGCTTTGCTTTTTGGCCCGTTGCTGGCCCAGACGCCGGACAACCTGTTGGAACGCATCCGAAACTGCCACTTGCCGGAGGATCGGCGCGCAGAGGTGGCGCGAGCGTTTGAAGCTAAGGATTACACCCATGCGGAGGAGATCCTGGGCCGGCAGGCGGCCGCGGCGGATGCGCCCGCCCTCGCCGCCGAAATGCGGGCGTTGGCCGGCGCAGTCGAATTCCTCCGCGGGCGGATGGAGCAGGCAGCGCTGGCCTTTCGCCAGTCGGATTCGACGGCGCCGCTGGCCGATCCCGACCGCTTCACTTGGGCTATGGCGCTGGTTAGTCTCGGCGATGCCAAAGGGGCGCGCGAGCAGCTCACGCGGCTCAGTAGCAGTCATCCGGACCGTCCGCTGTATCTCTACTGGCTCGCACGCATCGATTACGATCAGCGCCTATATGCCGAGGCCGTGGCGAAGCTCAAACAGGTGATCTCACTGGACCCGGCTTCGGCGCGCGCCTACGACAACCTGGGCCTGGCACTGGACATGCTCGGCCGGCCCGACGACGCCCGCGAGGCGTTTGCCAAAGCCGCGGATCTGAACCGCAAACTGGCGGCGCCATCCGCGTGGCCGCCGCACGATCTGGGCGTTTTGCTGCTGCGGCTCCAGGACCTGAAGGAGGCTGAGAGCGCCTTGCGCGAGGCCTTGCGATACGACCCCAAGTTTGCGATGGCGCACTACCACTTGGGCCGCGCGCTGGAAGCGGAAGACCGGGACGCCGAGGCGATGGATGAGTATAGGGCGGCAATCTCACACGAGCCGGTAGCGGTCGAAGCCTTTTATTCCCTGGGGCTACTGTACCGGCGGCACGGCCGCGGGCCGGAAGCGGAAGCGGCCTTCGCGGAGTATAAGAAGCGGAAAGGGCAATAAAGCGGGTTGTGACGTCATGGCCTGTGCTCAGGTCCGCTCCGGGGCGCGGGGCAAGTGGTTTCCCGGATCACCAGGTGTGTCTCCACCATGGGCCCGGCCTTCGGCCGCGCATCCGGCTTTTCGCCGGCGGCGATCAACGCATGAAATGCGTGTTTCGCCAATTCCGTGCGCAGCAGCCGGACTGTGGTTAACGGCGGCTCGGTAAACTCGGCCAGGCGGATGTCGTCGAAACCGACTACCGAGATATCGCGCGGAACCGAGAGGCCCGCCCGCCGCACTGCGCGCATGACCCCGATCGCCGTGAGATCGTTGGATCCCAGGACAGCCGTTGGCGAGGATCCCGATTCCAGCATCCGGGTCATGGCACGCAGACCGCCGTCCACGGTGTAATCCCCCTCCTCGACCAGCCGCTGGTCTTGGCCAATTCCGTACCCCGCCAGCGCACGCAGAAATGCAGACCGCCGGATGCGTGCGGACTTCAGCGTCAGAGGGCCGCTAACGAATCCTATTCTACGGTGGCCCATGGAAAGCAGGTGGTCCATAGCTTCGTTAATTCCCATGGCGTAGTCTACTTTGACAATGGCGACGCCTCGGCCGGGAGTGCCTACGTCCAGGAACACCATGGGCACGTTCCGGTGCGCAAGCTTATCTACCAGGTGCTTAGCCATCTCGGCGGTCATGATCGCGACGCCGTCCACTTTGCGCTCCAGCATACGGCGTACGCAAAGCGCCATGCGCGCGGCATCGTAGTTGGTCGAGCTGACCAGGATTTCGTAGCCGTTTTGAATCGCGACGTCTTCGAAGCCTTTGATCAGCTCCGGAAAAAACGGATTTGTGATGTCCGATACAATCAGGCCCAGAATGCGGCTGCGTCCGGAGACCAGGGCGCGCGCCTGCGTGTTGGGGTAGTAGCCTAACTGCTCAATAGCTTTCCATACCCGCTTAGCGGTTTGGGGATTGACCAGCGAAGGGTTGTTGATGGTCCGGGATACCGTGGCCGTGGAGACGCGGGCGCGCCTTGCAACTTCCTGGATCTTCATTGCAGCTCCCAGGTACCTTAATACCGCGTGCGGGACCCCGAAACAAGCATGGTAGAAGCACACGAGGAAAGTCCTTGACATTGGCTGCAATTCAACATAATATCTGTGAAAACGATCTTAAAGCGCGATGGGCGTATTTTCTGGGCGCTTGTGAAAACGTTTACATGGTCCCACCGTTGGGACCGACGATAACGGGAGATTACCCTATGCCACGTAAAGCATTTTGGATGATTCTTGCCGCTCTGGTGCTATGCACCGCGACGGTTTGGGCGCAGAGTCAAAACAGCAGCTTGAGCGGTCAGGTTACAGACAAAACAGGGTCGGCCATACCACAGGCGACCGTCACCCTCAAGTCCATCGAAAGGAACATTCCTCAGACGACGACAACGGATTCCGAGGGCCGCTACTCCTTTCCCAACAATCCGCCGGGCACATACGATGTGACGATTGATGCCACGGGCTTCAAGCAGTACGTGAAAAGCGGCATCGAACTGGTGGTCAGCTCCGCGAGGCGCGAGGACGCCCAACTGGAGGTGGGCGACGCGTCCACCAAGGTCGAGGTGGTGGCAGAGGTGGCGCAGTTGAACGTGGATACCGGCGCCAAACAGGAAGGCGTCGCGCCCGATATCGTCAACAAGCTGCCCTTGCTGGTGGTGGCCGGCACGCCGCGAAATGCCCTGCAGTTCACCACGTTCCTGGCGGGAGTGAATACGGGCACCAGTGTGCAGACCTTCAACGCGCGCATCAACGGCGGGCTGCGCATGGGCGATGAAGCGGTGATGGACGGCGTGAGCATGCAGGAAGGGACCATGTCGCAGAGCGGCATTGTTTCGTTCTACGACTTCGCCCAAACGCCCGATATGGTGCAGGAGGTGCACCTGATGACCTCCAGCTATGAGCCCGAGTATGGCACCACCACCGGCGGGGTGATGATCGTCACTTCGAAGAGCGGCACCGACCAGATCCACGCCAGCGCTTTCGAATACCTGCGCAACCGGGACCTCAACGCGCTGCAATTCACCAACAATCGCGGCCCCGGGGACCAGCGTCCCAAGGACAACGAAAACGAGTACGGCTTCTCGGGCGGCCTGCCCATCAAGCTGAAATTCCTGCCTTTCGTCTGGGGGCCCAAACACAAAACCTACTTCTTCAACGACACGGAATATCTGCGGTCTCTGGGCGGCGCCAGCCGCGCCCTGCTCACGATTCCCTCGGTGCAAGACCGTACCGGTAATTTCTCCGACTGGAGCACGCCCATCTACGACCCAAAGACGGAGAGTATTTCGAACGGCGTGATTTCGCGGGTGCCCTTCCCGAACAATACGATCCCGACAACCGAGCAGAGCCCTTTGGCCTTGCAATGGATGTCATTCCTACCGGCGCCTACCGCGCCAGGCCCGATTAACAATTTCCTGGCGCCCGCGGTTTCGGATGGCATTCTGTCGAATCTCAATGAATATCTCTTCCGCATCGACCATTATTGGGGCGAAAAGGATCACTTCTTCTTCACTATCTGGCGGCAGTTGACCCAACCCATCGCGCAGTGCCAGTTGCCCGTGCAACTCTGCACGGCGGACCCCGCCAATCCCGAGGACGCCTGGGTAAACCGCTTTAACTGGGACCACATCTTCAGTCCCACGCTATTGAGCCACTTTGCCTACGGCTACTTGAACCGCAACGAGGGCTATGGGTCGGTCCCCGCGCAGAATCCCGCCGACCTTCCGCACATCCCGAACGCGGCCGCTTATCTGGCTTCGCCGGCCGCCAGCTTCGGCGGCGCCGGAGTATCGAACTACGCGGGCTTTGGAAATAGCGGGGGCCTGGGCTCCTTGAACAAGACCACGCGGCCTTCCAACATCATCAATGAACTGGTGACGTCAGTGCATGGCGCGCATACCATCAAGTTCGGCGGCGAATTCCGCCATTTGCAGCAGGTCTGGCGCCAGAACGGAAACCAGTCCGGTACGGTAAACTTCACGGACCACTCCACCGGGCTGCCGGGCGTACCGAGCGGGAATCCCTTTGCCAGCTTTCTGGTGGGAGCTGTCGACAACGGCGGACTCAATGTGTACAACATCGCGCATTACGGCGCGGAGCAGCACGCCTATAACCTGCACGTGGGAGACACCTGGAAAGCCACGCCCAAGCTGACCGTCAATTACGGCGTCCGCTGGGATAAATTCTCGCCCACGTGGGAAAGCAACAACTACCTGTCGTTCTTTTCGTTCGAGGATAACCCCGGCGCGGGAAATCTGCCGGGCAGCTTAGTGTTCGCCGGTAACGGCTGGGGCACGGCCAGCGCCGGCAAGCGATACCCGGAGAACGAGTGGAACGGCGCTTTTGCTCCGCGCGTGGGCCTGGCATACGCGCTAAGCGATAAGACCGTGATCCGCGCGGGCTACGGGCTCTTCTATACGCAGGCGTTCTATCCTGGATGGGGCGGCGGCATGTCGCTCGACGGATTCAATCCGAGCATCGCTTTCGGCGATTCGCTGGCTGGCTATGAGCCGGCGTTCTACCTGGATCAAGGTTTTCCGGCTTATAGCAGGACGGAGAACATCAGTTTGAGCGCCGACAACGGCCACAGTCCTTTATACCGTCCGGAATCCGCCAACCATCTTTCCAATACGCAGCAATGGAACCTGACCATCGAGCATAAGTTCGGGCAGAAGAGCTTTGCGAGCGTGGCATACGTGGCCAGCAAAGGCACGCATCTGCCCTCCCAACTGCAGCCGCTGAACGTATTGAACCCCTCGCTGCTCTCCATGGGCAGCGCGCTAAACGCGGTGTTCCAACCGGGTCAACAAGTGCTCGACGGCGTCAGTGCGCCATACGCCGGTTGGGCGCAGCAATTGATCAGCGCCGGCGGTTGCGCTCCTTCCGTGGCGCAAGCCTTGGTGCCGTTCCCACAATTCTGCGGCGGTCTGGTTGGAGAAAACGAAAACGAAGGGACTTCCCATTACAACTCCTTCCAGGCGAAGTGGGGAAGGAACCTCTCGAACGGGATTTACGTGGAGGCGAATTACACCTATTCTCACCTGACCACCGACGCTTCTTCGACCACCCAGGCCACCGCGGAGTACGGCGGGATCGGCCCGATCATCAGCCCGTACCAAGGCAGCCGGAACATGTCGATTTCGCCGGATGACATTCCCAACACCGCGTCCATCATGGCGACTTACGAGCTTCCTTTCGGCAAAGGCAAACAGTTCTTCAACAACGAAGGCGCGTTGGGGCACATCGCGGGCGGCTGGACGGTGGCGTCCACCATGAAGTTCACTTCGGGCATGCCGTTCTATTTCCGCGACTCGTCGGTTTGCGGCGTTCCCTCGCAGTTCCAGGCGGCGTGCATTCCGGCGATTACGGGTAATGTGCTGGCGCAATCGTGGGGCAACGTGGATGTAAACAAACCGATGTTCAACGCCTCCGCGTTTACGCCCGCTTCGGCTTTCAACGGGACATACCTGGGCACCGGCCCGCGCGTCAGCGATGTGCGCGGTTCGCCGTACCGGGATGTCAACATATCGCTGTCGCGGAAATTCTTCATTAAGGAGCGACTGGGCTTTGAAGTCCGCGCCGAAGCCTTCAATGCCTTTAACGCCCACTACTTCACGTGCGACGGAGAGGCATTCGGCGATTGCATACCCTTTAACAACGATCCTTCCAGCGCCACTTTCGGCACCTGGAACGGCACGGTGACCCAGCCGCGCAACATTCAGATGGTCGGCAGAATTACGTTCTGATCCTGACTGGGAAAAAAGAATCCGGGCGCGCGCGGCGAGACGATTCTCGTTTGCGCGCGCCCTTTTTCTTGGCCTTCGTTGTCCCTATAATGGTCATCTGGAAAAGGTGGTCCGCGTTTTCGGCAGCCACGCCGAAGCCGAGGCGGCTGACGCGCTCTCGGACGCGCAGTTAAGCCCGGATGAGCGCATTCGCATGACCATCGAACTAAGGGACCGTCACCACCCAAATGCCGCTCAGCAAGGACTTGAGAGAGTTTGTCGAGTTGTTGAACTCGAATGGAGTTGAATACCTCGTAGTTGGCGGCTTTGCTGTCTCCTACCACGGGTTTGCTCGCTACACCGGCGAAGATTTCCTGGTGCGCCCAAGCGAGGAAAACTCCCGCCGCGTGCTGGCGGCCCTCGCTCAATTCGGGTTTGGCAGCGTCGGCATCCACGCCGAAGACTTTCGGTCACCCGACAAAGTTGTCCAGTTGGGTGTGCCGCCTAACCCGAACTTCTTCTGGCGAAAATGCGATAACCGACTGTTGATATTGGACTTATATGATTTTCGCCATGCAGTACTGGGTACGGCTAGACCGCCGCCGATACCTGCAGCAATTGTAGCGCGCGTTGCTGAACGGGCGTCGGTGTAGCCAGCATCTGCATGGTTTGGTCCCCCACGCGGACTTCGTTGCGGGTCAA
>Ga0181534_10001946_pt1 | contig 13157 bp, 12 predicted proteins | sample PEATcosm2014_Bin_37_FD_119758 | JGI IMG/M metagenome (GOLD analysis project Ga0181534, IMG submission 119758) | Peatland microbial communities from MTU Mesocosm Facility, Houghton, MI, USA - PEATcosm2014_Bin17_10_metaG | ecosystem: Environmental > Terrestrial > Soil > Wetlands > Peat | place...
CAGCAGCGGCACGGTTCTTGGGTGTTGCAACTCAATCCCAAAACCACTTAACTAAACTTGTTAACAGAAAGCTGAAATATGAAGTTTACAACACAGAGAACTTCTCAGCTTTTTTCGTTAGGCCACAAGATACCTCGAAAGATTTATGAAAACACAAAACAAGACACCAATCTGTTGGTTGGGCGAATTTGGCAATATGATATTTTGCTTTGGAACTGGTTATTTATGTCTGTCATATTATTTTGCCGCCAAAGCTACAACGGTAGCCATGATTCTGCTTCAGGTTGGCGTGCTTTTGATTTCGATTAGGGCGCTTTTACAGTGGCGCGCCAAGAAGTCAGAGAAGCCGCAGGATTGAGTTATGACGATTTTGTGGCCTAACAAGTCGCCGGAGCCAATGCCTTTTGGCGCTGGCAGCCTGCCCCGAAAGCTTTCGGGGTTCCCGCTGGTCATCGCGGTTCACGCCGCGAGGCAGGCATGGCTCAGCTTTTTTCGTTAGGCATCAGACACCACACAAATTGAGAGAATCAGGGGTTCTTTCGGACAGTTCCTGTCCCGCATTTGACAGTGCCGATGGAATGACCCATTGTCATCGTCCGTTGTTTGCAATAAACCAATAATTATGAAACAGCTCATTCTCCTGATCACCCTGCTGACCGGTTCCACCGCCTTCGCCGGCGACGGCGGGTTTTTGTTCGTCACCTTCCGGGGCGAGGCCACGCCGATGACCGAGCAGATTTATTTCGCGTCCAGCCCGGACGGCCGCCATTGGGACGGGTTGAACGGCGGCAAGCCGGTTCTCATCAGCAAGCTGGGCGAGAAAGGCGTGCGTGATCCGTATATTCTCCGTTCGCACGACGGGAGCAAATTCTACATCCTCGCGACGGATCTCTCCATCAACCTGAACCACGATTGGACACGCGCCGTGCAGGCGGCGAGCAAATCCATCGTCATCTGGGAATCCGCCGACCTCGTGAACTGGTCGGAGCCGCGGCTGGTGAAAGTGGCCGCCGATGACGCGGGCTGCACCTGGGCGCCGGAAGCCGTGTATGACGAGGACACCGGGGACTATCTCGTGTTCTGGGCATCGAAGAACGCCAGTGACGGCTTTGCCAAGCAACGCATCTGGGCCAGCCGGACGAAGGACTTCATCACGTTCGGCAAACCGTTTGTCTATATTGACAAGCCGCAGGATGTGATTGACGCGGACATCATCCGTGCGAACGGCAGCTACTACCGTTTTTCCAAGGACGAGAAATACAAGGCCATCAACATGGAGGTCAGCAGCAAGCTGATGGGGCCGTGGCAGGATGTCCCGGAGTTTTCGCTGTCGAAAATCCGCGGCTACGAAGGCCCCGAATGTTTCCTGCTCGAACCCGCCGCCGGAGCCAAGCCGCCGACGTGGTGCCTGCTGCTGGATCAATACAGCATAGGCGCGGGCTATCAGCCGTTTCTGACGCATGATCTTGGCGGCGGACAATTCACGCCGGCCACGGACATCAGCTTTCCCTTCCTGTTCCGGCACGGCGCGGTGCTGTCGCTCACGGCGGCGGAATATGGGCGGGTCAAAGCGGCCTACGGCGAAGGCTCCTCAACGAAGTAGCGCTTCATCAGACGGAAAAATCACTTCGGCAAGGGAAACAATTCCGACTTCACCAATCCCATCTTGGCCAGCCGGAATTTGAGTCCGATGCACAGGCAGCCGAAGCCGTATTTGACGCTGCGGCGGAAGTTGATGGAGGACGCCTCCTTGAAATACTTCGTCGGGCAGCTCACCTCGGCCACCGTGAAGCCGTGCCAGAAAATCTGCGCGAGCATCTGGTTGTCGAACACGAAGTCGTCGGAGTTTTTCGAGAGGTCAATCTTCTCCAGAATTTCCCGCGAGAACGCGCGGTAGCCGGTGTGGTATTCGGAAAGTTTTGCGCCGAGCAAAATGTTTTCCGCCGCCGTCAAAAAACGGTTGGCCACATATTTCCAGACGGGCATTCCGCCCGCCAGCGAGTAGCCGCCCAGAATCCGGCTGGCCAGCACGCAAGGATGCAGTCCGTTGGCGATGATGGACGCCATCGCCGGAATGAGCAGCGGCGTATATTGATAATCCGGGTGAACCATGATGATGATGTCCGCGCCCGCCGCGAGCGCGAGGCGGTAGCAGGTCTTTTGATTGCCGCCGTAGCCGGTGTTCTTTTCGTGGACATGGACGCGCACGCCGGGCAGCGACGACGCGACCTGCACCGTGTTGTCGCGGCTGCGGTCGTCCACGAGGATGATCTCGTCCACGATGCCCTGCTGGCGGACTTCGTCAACGGTCTTGATGACGGTCTTGGCGGCGTTGTAGGCCGGCATCACCACGACGATTTTTTTTCCGTTATACATTTGCGGCTCAACTTTCAGAGATTCTGTCTTAATTCAACCTTGCTTTGAAGCCAAAAAACGAAACTGCGCCAATTTTCCCGCCGGGCGGGACACTGTGGTGCGATGTCCTCGTCCGTGCGATGGAGGCGCAATTGCTTGTCGCGCGGCATTTTTTCATTAAGCTGGACGGAAATGCGAAAGTTGATCCTTTGTTTTTGTTTCGCCACGGCCATGTCCGCTTTTGGCGCGGAAATCAAAATTGATTTCGGCGATTTCCCGCCGGGCCAGTCGCCGACGAATTTTCACAGTGCGCTGGCGGGCGGCGGAAAACCCGGCGAATGGAAAATTGTCATGGACGATGTGCCGTCGGCGTTCGCGCCGTTGTCGGGGCGGAGTCCCATCTTCAACCGCCACGCCGTGCTCGCGCAGACGAGCGAGGACGCGACGGACGAGCGGTTTCCGATGCTGATCTACGACGGCGAGACGTTCAAGGATTTCAAGGTGACGACCCGGTTCAAAATTGTCAGCGGCGCGGTGGAGCAGATGGCGGGGATGGTTTTCCGTTTTCAGAATGAATCGAATTTCTACATCGTCCGCGTGAGCGCGCTGGGACACAACGTGCGGTTTTACAAGGTCGTGGACGGCGTCCGGTCCAACCCGCTCGGCCCGCAGTCGGACATTTCAACCAACACCTGGCACTCGCTCGCCGTGCAATGCCAGGGCACGCAACTCATCGTGTGGCTAGATGACCGTCCCGTCCTGCCACCGCTGAACGACAACACCTTCGCCGAAGGCAAGATCGGTTTCTGGACAAAATCCGACGCGGTGAGCCATTTCGGCGACACGGTGATTGATTACACGCCGCTCGTTCCGGCGGCGCAGACGCTGGTGGACAACACCATGAAAGAATTGCCGCGCATTTTGGGATTGCGGATTTGCACGCTCGACGACAAAGGCCAGCCGCGCATCATCGCCAGCAAAGACGAAAAGGAAACCGGGCAGCCCGGCAACGACGCGGAAAAAGACGCGGCGGCCACCGGCGCGGTTTATTTTGGCCGGGAAATTGGCGCGGTCGCGGTCACGATGCCGTTGTGCGACCGCAACGGCGTGCCAATCGCGTCGGTGCGGGTGGAGTTGAAATCGTCGTTCCTCGGTGAATCGCAGGACGCAGCGCTGACGCGCGTGCGGGTCATTGTCCAGGAAATGCAGGGTCAGGTGACGTCGCGGCAGGATTTGATGGAATGAGAGGCCATGCCACTGCCGGGCGGATGAGATGGATGTTCTTCCTTTAAACAGCACGGCGGATGGTCACTCTTTCAACAGACAAATTGAAGCAGAAGCGAGGAAAACAGGACGGGCTTTCGCCCGTCCTGTTTTGTCCTGGGAATTTGCAGTTTCAAATCCCTACGGCTGGCGCAGGATATAAAACTCCTGTGCGTTCGTCGCAGATGAATTCGTGAATTGATAGTTGCCCGAACCGGCGGGATTTTCAACGGCGATGCCGATGACCGGCCAGTTTGTCAGCGGTGCGCTAATGTCATTTGTCGCCAGCACCGAGAAGCTCAAGCCGGGCGCGTTGGTGAACGTGAATGTAAGCTGGCCACCGTTCAACATGACTCCACCCAGGACAGACTGGATGGGTGCGGCAATATTGAATCCCGGAGTGGAATCCACAGCCGTCAAGCCGCCGGAGGTGAAGTGAATTGTGGCACCCGTGACGGAGTTGGTGCTGAAGGCGGTCAAGCCGGTAAAGCTGGCCATGCCGGAAACGGCAGACTTCGTGGTCGTGCCGCCCAGAGTCCAAGCAGCCTGTCCGGCTGCCGCCGTGATGCTGGCACTGCTGTTGGTGACCACGTTGCCGTATAGGTCTTCAACCTTCACCACGGGTTGCGCGGCCAAGGCACCGCCATCTGCTGATGGAGCCGTGGGTTGCGTCGTGACGGCCAGTTGCGATGCCGTGCCGCTGGAGAGAGTTTGCACGATTGAATCGGTGCTATAGCCCGTCGCGCTGATCATGATGGTTTCTGAACCGTTGGTTGTCAGTAATCCGCCTGAAAGGGATGGGTCAAACACAATCTTTCCCACTTGATTTGTGCTATAAGAAGCAGTCGGCAGAAGTGAACCATTCACTGTGATGGCAGTGATGTTACTGCGCCAAAATCCATCATCGGGGGTGTTTGTGATGCTGAAGGTGCTGCCCACCGAGGCTGTGTTCTGTGCCGTGAGGATGGGAGGCGGGATGAGTTGACCAGCATAAGCGGTTTGCTGCGGCACAAATGTAATGCCCTTGAGATAGGTGCCGCCTTTAGCGGTATAAAGCACATTGCTGGAAACAATATGAATCGGGCCACCCCACCCGCCCGCGTCCGTCACACGCACGAGGCTGTTGCTTTTGGAAACGCCCGTTGTGAGATAGAGATAGATTCCACCGGTGCCGTTGGTCGTGGCGAACAGGCTGTCCCCGCCCGTTGCGTTGGTGAAAGATCCATTGGCCACCCAGTTTAAGCTTTCATACCAAATCCCACCTTCATTGGAATATTTAGTGATGATGGCATTGGTTGACGCTCCATCGAGGACATATAGAATGTCATAGGAAGTTCCGCCGTTGGTCGAGATCATGTAAAAATCCGAGGCGTTCCCATCCGATGGCAGATTGTTGGCGTGATTAATGGTCCATGTTCCATCATCAATGGACTGGGTAATCGAATAAAGCACCGGCAAACCCAAGCCGTTCACCTTTTGCGTCTCGATCCATGGAACTCCGCCAAAGACCCGGACCACAACGTTGTTATAGGGGTTCCCGTTGGGCGAGGTAATGAGAGGATCTCCTGCATTGCCATCATATAACCCGCCTTTGTCATCAACAAACCAATAGCCACTCGCAAACGAGACGGCGGAGCGGGCCTGGCTGCCGCCCAGCGAGGTCGAAACGTAGTTGATCGCGTTGGTCAATTGTCCGTTGTAATACACGCCCGACCCCGTTCGGTTAAGATTCAAGGTTTCATCGGGCGTGGCCGCACTGCCATCCGCAAAGGCGGCAAAGCAGGTTAACGTCCCGTCATCGCTCAAGGACAATTTTCCGCAGCTGCCAGAACTCGACTCGCGCAATGCATTCGTTCCTGTGGCACTGATCGGAACAATATTTAGGGGCGCGGTCTGTCCTGTAGCGGAAGGTTTCAATTCGATGACACTGAAGGTCGTATTATTTGCATTCGCGTCGAGTTGAAGCACGGCCAGATTGCCCGGGCTGAAATTAACCGGTGCGACGCCAATGTTGAAAGCGGGCGAGTTGGTGGTTGCATTACCCGGATAGCCCGAGATGGTGAACGTGATGACCGCATTGGATATGGCGGCGGAGCCATTAAGCGTGGCCGTCAAATTGGTAAAGGCAATCACGCCGCCAATATTCGTCTGTATGGTATCACCGCCCAAAGTCCAGCCGCCGGAACCTCCGACGGACGCAGTAACCGACACGTTGGCATAGGGATTGGTCGTGCCGTTGCCGTATTGGTCTGATACCAGGAAGGACGGATTGGCAACCAACGTGCCACCGCTCGCCGTAGGGCCAGCAGCCTGCGTGGTGACGGCCAGCGTTGTGGCCACGCCGGCGGCGAGAGACTGGGAATATCTGGCAGTGCCAAATCCGGTCGCGCTAATCGCAATGTTCAGCAGGCCGCTCGTTTGCAGCAGGGGGGATTTTGAGGGCGTGAACACGATCTGACCGGCGGAGATGGTATAAGCCGTATTCGTCAAAGCCGCGCCATTAACAGAGACGGCATAGATTTTTGAGCGCCACGTCGCATTATCCGAGAAGGTGTTTGTGAACGGACCGTCCACCGAGGCATTCGGATCAGGGGCAATCGCCGGCGCAGGATTTCCGGATGTGCCACCAATGACCACATTGTCATAGCGCCAGTTGCCGGAACTGTTGTTATAGCCCCCCCCGGTGGCGTTCAAACAATCTGCACCAGTTGCGGCATTGACAATCCGGATACCAAAACTCGGATTGTTTGCGACTCCGGGAACGCCGCTAAAATCAACTACGATGTTATTATACCAGATTCCACCAGCCAAGAAAAAGATATAATTCCCCGCAACTGTAAGGCTGCTGGACGAATTCGTATGATTAAACGAAACAACAGGCTGGTAATAGATGGATTGGGCCACATTAGACGTCACCCAACCGTCGGTCGTATAAAGCACGCACAATTTTCCCTCCGCCGCGCTGGTGGAATCAATATCAAAAGTGCAAATGATATTGGTAAAACCGGACGTATCCGCATCAAACTCGGCACCTTGCGTCCCGATGGGAGCCTGAGTATTCCAACCATTGGCTTGGCCAGGTCCTCCTCCGCTCGAATTACTTGGTCCGCGAATACGCCATGCGTATGCTCCTGATCCGGTGGAGGCACCGGCTGAAGCAAGCACGTCACAAGACGCGATACTTCCGGGGCCTTCGCCACCGTTATAGGTGTAGTTGTTGCTCATGCCCAGTTGCGTGGCAGAACCGGAACCGATTATGGCGGGAAACGTGTTTGTTGGTCCCGTAAGTGTGCCCACTGAATCAAAAACCCAATCAGCAACGTAATCAATCGAAGTGCCCTGAATGGCCACGTTATCAAAAGTCCAGTTGCCCGAGGTGTTGTTGTAAACCGCCCCGGTTGTGTCCACGCAATCCGGTCCCGTGGAGGCATTGACCAGACGAATCGCAAAATTCTTATCGTTGTCCACGGCAGCGAGGCCCGTCAAATCGGCGGTGATTTGATTATTCCAGCCGCTCACCAGTTGGACATACGATCCGAACACGGTGTTGGCTGAGGAAGTGTTGTTTTGAATCGTGCCGCCAGATGATCCCGCCGAGGTAATGGTGGCATTCACCCAGTTGCTGCCGTTCATGGTGTATTGCACCTGTAGATTGGCCTCTGCGTCCGCAGTGGCATTAACGTCAAACGAGACAACAATCTGATGATAGCCAAAGGTGCTGCCGGTGAACTGCGCGCCTTGCGTGCCGATCGGCGCGTTTGTTGACCAGCCATTCCCGCGATTTCCCGGTGTTGTGCTGTAACTGCGGATGCGCCAACCATTAGGTCCGGCAGTGCCGGTGGAGCTTCCGGCCAAGGACTGAACATCCGGATTGCTGACACTGTTAGTGTTGTTATAAGTGTTGGCCATACCTAAAGCACTGGCAATGCCGGGTCCGGTCAGAGTGTTCGAAGGCGAGGGGCTGGAGTTGATGCCGACGGCCACGTTGTCAAAAGTCCAAGCGGAGAGGGTGCTTGCAGCTTTTGCCCCTGAAATTGAAGCGAGGAGCAAAGCCGCAATGGATGCGATTACTTTATTTTTCATTCTTACCTTTTTGATGAGTTGTTAAGTGTCTGTTCCGGTTTATGGCTTGTCTCGGCCTCCGATTTTCAAACCATTTTCATAAATCAGATGGCCAGACTAACAGGCTTTTTGGAACACTCAACGTCGGCAGGGTCACGAGTGAGTTACAAAATGGCGACAGATAGTTATGATAAGATGCCATTACACACATGCTCACGACATCGCCATTGGTCGCTAATAACTCAAGTTACACAATCGTCATAGCCAAGCCATCTGATTGTAACAAGACTTTCGCATCATCTACTGGCTGGTAGGACTGAACTATTCCTGATTGTAAAATAGTGATTGTATATTATGAACTTGAAACATAAGAAAGCACGCGGATTTACATTGATTGAACTGCTGGTGGTCATTGCCATCATCGCAATTTTGGCGGCGATGCTGCTGCCCGCGCTCGCCAAGGCCAAGGCCAAGGCGCAGCAGGCGGTGTGCTTGAGCAACGCCAAACAATGGGGACTGGCCGACACAATGTATGTGGATGACAACAATCAAACTTTCCCTTATCCGAGGTATCAAGACGGCTATGCCAGCTCGGTCCTTCAGGACAACCCGCCGTGGCTGTCGATTCCTACGCTGCATGCACAAAATGAAGGCGACGATGTTTGGTTCAATGCCCTGCCTTCCTATGTTGGAAACAAGCCGTTGTATGTTTGGGCTATGGATCCCACCATTTTCTACGGCTCCAAGTCGATCTTCACCTGCCCGACCGCCTACGCCCAAGGCATCGATCCAGTGGACAAGCAAGCCGACTTGGACAAATATGACATGATTCCGGGCGTGCGACCGCTGTTCAATTATGCGATGAATTCAAAATCTCTGGCCAACGAAAACATTAATGCCACCGTCACCATTCTCAAAACGACCATGGTAGTTCACCCATCAGCGTTTGTTCTGTTTTCGGATGTCCGCAACCGCTCCGCCGACACACCCTACTGCGGCGCAGCCGACAATCAGCTTGTTCTGGCCACGCCGCATTGCTACACCACACGCTTTTCGTCGCGACACAATCAGGGCGGGAACATCACATTTAGTGATGGTCACGCCGCCTATTACAAGTATGACTACGTCGTTTCCGACGGCACGGCGATTATCCCTGCCGGGCCGTTGGCTGGCCAAACTGCCCCAGCCGGACACGACCCCGGCCGCCCGGACATCAACTGGGACTGCCAAGGGAACCCCGTGATTAATTAAATTTGCGGCCTCATATGAAGAACGAAAGTGCAGATCACAACACCGAGCGCGTTGTCCTGATGATCGTGAAGGCCGTTCCGCAGAACGACGGCCTTCTCCTGAAGGAAGTGCAGACGCCATATCAGGCGCCCTTCGCGCTGAACTTGCAAACGTTCCCAATTGAGCGAAGCCGGAGCGAGAATATTGTTTCTGGCCTTTAATTTTTAAGCACAAGCGGATTCCGAAAGTCGCGAAATTGTAACAGCTTTGCCATCCGTTTGAAACGGATAGAAGACACCATTTTATACCTGACAGTTTTAACCATAAAAATATGAAAAATTTACGCCTCCCGTTTCAACGTCATATCGTCCCGATTTTATTCTCGATGGCCTTTGCTGTCGCGTCGCTGCACGCCGACGACACGATGGCACAAACAAACTCTCCGGTTCAATCAACCCAGCTTCACTATCTTACCGGCAAGAAACCCGATGCCATCGCCCTGCTCGCGCCGCCGCCGCTGCCGGACTCGGCGGAGCAGGCCGCCGACATGGCGGAAGTGCAGGCGGTCTATCACGCGGCCATCAGCAACGACATTGCCGCCGCCTATTCGGAAAAGAAATTCGACATCTTTAACTTCACGCCGGCCATCGGGGATTTCTTTGTAGCCGGAAAATTTCCAAAAACCGAGGCTTTCTTTGAAAAAGTCCAGGCCGATGCCGAGACTGTGACCGACAATGCAAAGGATTATTACAAGCGCCCGCGCCCGTATGTGACCGACCCAAGCCTGATCAACGGCAAGCTGGAAAAAAGCTTCAGCTATCCCAGCGGCCATTCTACCGAATCCATGGTTCTGGCCCTGATCCTCGCCGATGTGTTCCCCGACAAGCATGACGCCATCATCGCCAAAGCGCGCAGCATCGGCTGGCATCGTGTCCAGACCGCGCGGCATTATCCCACCGACATTTATGCGGGGCGCGTGCTTGCACAGGCCATCGTCAAGCAGATGGAGAAAAACGACGACTTCATAAAAGATATTGCCGAAGTGAAAGCCGAGATTGCCGCCGCACAGAAATGATTCGTTGCCATAATGTTTCCTCAACGACTTCTGGTTGCAACACGCAATTGGTTTAATGGTGCCGTTGAAGTTTGTTGGTTGAAAGTTCCTCCGAACGCAACCACGCTGACGCAAGCTTACCCTTCACACACGCGCAGGTCGCCTCCTGCGCGTGCTTTTTTTACCTGGCCTTCAGGCTTTCTTCCAAGGTCAACAACCATCGGATTGCAACCTGACAGGCATTAAAACTGACGGCAAGATTTAAGCTCTGATATTGAGATGGCAGATGATTTCAAAAGAACTACAAAGGACCCAGTGGCCGCTGAAAGCGGACATCTTCTATTTCCATTTGACTCAACTGGCATTGGGAACCAAAAAGTGCTGCCACCGATCGTTATCCAAAACAAGGTCTTGATAACCCTGCTGGTCGAGTCGGTCTTTAATTTCAAATGGAATGCCCGGCAGGGGATACATATCATACTTGATCGAGCGTTTCTGACTCACGAGGGTTTGAAACTTGATTTCCCATCCCTTCATTAGAACGCTGACTTCCACAAAATCGCCTTGCGGCACCAATTTTACAAGTGAAGTATTCATAATAAAGTTGTCAGTAGACTATGGGTTTGCCCTAAAGTCAAGACTGGGAAAAGCGCATGGCATCGTTTCCGTTCGTGTGTGATTGGTTTGTTGCCGATTACCGCATGTTCGCCAGAAAAATCCCCAAAATAACAATTCCGCAGCAGGCAGTAGCGACAAGTATTGTGATAATGAGGTTATTCATTCGCCTCCGCTGCAGATCCCGTGGCAAGCGCGGGAACAAGAGTTTGCTGATTGGCCGAATCATAGGATCTAATATTGAACAAAAGATAAAGTTCTTCCACCAATTATTTGTTACAATTGAGTTGCTCCTTCAATCACCGTTCAATCGTCCGCAGCTCGTTGATCTTAATCCGCGCGCTTGCCTGATGCCAGGAGCGTTATGAACCTTGCAACAGCTATCCCATGGACATTTTGGACGGGCGCGTTCCGGCGCCGGCTATCGTCAGGCAGTTTCAAAAAACGACACCGTCCAGAAAGATTTTGCGGAAGCGGAGCGAAATTGCCGCCGCGCAGAAATAAAACGAAATCACGGAATCGTAACTCATCCGACATTTGTTTGAAACAGATAAATTGATAATTGAGCCGCATTAGGAACGGGTCAACCTGATTTAACAATGAAACAAAATAAAATGAAAAATAAAAAAATCACTTCAGTGGCAGCCCTGCTCATCGCCTCGCTGTCCGCGGTTCAAGCAGTCACAATCACAGACTGGGACTTTGACATTGTTGGAGCAGTTGCAGCACCTGACAATAATCCGGCATCTTCCGCAGGAACCGGCGTGGCGAACGCCCTCGGCATGAACAATTCCTACAACAATACCAACAGTATAAGTGCTCCCGATGTCTTGGCGTCAAGTGGAGCTTCGACCGGAACTGGATCCTATGGTTGGCGCGTTCGCGGTGCCGGTGCTTCCCCCAATTCCGGCAATGGCTGGTCAACCCAAGCTCCTATAGGCACCCAAGGCGCTGAATTTGACGCCAGCACGCTTGGATTCAATTCCATTCAAATTTCCTTCGACATTGATACTACGGCCCAAGCCGAGCGCAACCTCCAGCTCGAATACACTCTCGACGGCAGCACATGGCAGAATGCCACGTTAACTTTGGCTGGAAGTTTGGGCACGCTGGCAAACAACAGTTCCAGCGCCAACACCGTGACTGGGTCTTATGACAAACTTGGTTCCGGCTGGAACAACGGCATCACGGCCAGCCTGACCGGAATAACAGGAGCGAATGACGACGCAAGCTTCGGTATCCGGATTGTCAATGCTTCGACCGGTGCAGATGATGTTAATGTAAGCGGTGCCGCCCTGAACAACACCTCTGGCAACTGGCGTTATGACAACGTGCTCATCAGCGGAGTTGCTGATGTTCCCGAACCCACCACGCTGGCATTGACCGGGTTGGGATTGGCCGGATTGATCGCCTGCCGAAAACGCAGCTAGAAATTCTGGACGGTTTTCAGTTCCAACACACGCGCAGGGCTGACGGTCTTGCGCGCGTTTCATTTTTTATCCACGCGGCATTCAGAAACAGAGATTGCTTTGTTGTGAATTGGTTCCTCGCAAGGGTTCGCGAAAGGGTGTAAAACCGGCCAATCAATCTTCAGGCATGAAATTCAAATAGTGATCATGGTCGGGGGCCGATGTTTGCCGTCGCGGTTTTAACTTGGTGCGTTTTAGCCTGGGTCTTCATGTGGTGGCCGGTTATGCAAAATTACTGGACGTGCCCCAGTGTGCCATCATCATCCAGCGGGGCTTGCATCGGCAAGCTCCGGCAGATTGACGCGGCAGTTAATGAGTGGCCGCTTGAGAATAAGAAACACGCTGGCAATCCTGTCACGCTTGACCAACTCAACATGAATGGAGAAAGCCGGTCGTCAGTGGGGTGGAAAATACTCCGTCACCGTGGTTGGCACTCCGCCTATTTGTTCATTGAGCACGGTTTCAGGCACGGCACGGATTCGACGCGACTATTTTTATTTGGAAACCATCTCCGACAGTCAACACAGACTGCCATGAAACCCAAAGTCATCCCCTGCCTTTCGTTCTTTTTAATCGGCGAGTTGTCCGGCTGGCCGCCGTTGTTATATTTTCCAAAAGCGCAACACAGGGAAAAGCGGACGGCTTGATACAATTCAAAAAAACGGGGATGCCCGTCAGGACATCCCCGCACAACCAACTCAAAATCTTCAGCCGCGCCTTACGGCGAGACGAGGAGGAAGAAGCTTCCCTTGCCCGCGAGCGACGTGTTCGTGTAGCCGTAGCTTCCGTCCGCCGCAACGAAGTTCGTGAGCACCGGCGTCCAGTTCGTCAGCGCAAGCGCCACGTTCGTCGAGGTCAGTATCCGATACTGCTGCCCGACCGGCCCATTCACACCGCTCAAGATCAGGCTGTTTCCAGAAAGCACCGGCCTGCCAAGCACCGGCCTGGATTTCACCGCGATGTAATTCGCCCGCGTGTTGGTGCTTGATCCGCCGGGACCGTTGACAACCAGGCTCACCGTGTTGGTTCCCACAACCGCATACGCATGGTTCACGTTGGCGTTGGAGATGTTCGTCACGCTGTGTCCGTCGCCAAAGTTCCATATCCAG
>Ga0181534_10001949_pt1 | contig 13149 bp, 13 predicted proteins | sample PEATcosm2014_Bin_37_FD_119758 | JGI IMG/M metagenome (GOLD analysis project Ga0181534, IMG submission 119758) | Peatland microbial communities from MTU Mesocosm Facility, Houghton, MI, USA - PEATcosm2014_Bin17_10_metaG | ecosystem: Environmental > Terrestrial > Soil > Wetlands > Peat | place...
CATCCCGGCCGATCAGGCCCTCGCCGCGCAGGAGGGGCAGCACCCCCTCGCCGAACCAGTAGGCCTCCTCGAGGTGCGGCTGCCCCGACATGATGAAGTGGTCGATCCCCAGCCGGTGATAGTCGGCGATGCGATCGGCCACCTCCCGGTGGCTACCCACCAGGGCGGTGCCGGCTCCGGAGCGCACCAGGCCGAATCCGGCCCACAGATTGGGGGAGACCACGAGATTGTCGCGACTGCCGCCGTGCAGGGAGGCCATGCGATGCTGGCCCACCGACTCGCCGCTCAGGAAGGCGCTCTGGGCCTCTTCGATGACGTCGTCGGACATGGCGTCGAGCATGCGATCGGTGACCGCCCAGGCCTCGTCGGAGGAGTCACGGCTGATCACGTGCAGTCGGATCCCGAACCGGAGCTCCCGTCCCACCTCATCGGCCAGGCTCCGCATCCGGTCGATGCGCTCGGCCACCTGAGCAGGCGTCTCGCCCCAGGTCAGATAGACGTCGGCATGGCGGGCGGCCACCCGCTCGGCCGCCGGCGAGGCGCCGCCGAAGAAGATCTCCGGGAGCGGATCCGGTGGCTGCGCCGTGGACGCACCGGCTGTCCGGTAGTGCTCGCCGTGGAAGTCGAACGGCTGACTGCCCCAGGCCCCACGCAGCACGGTGATGAACTCGGCGGTCCGGTCATAGCGCTGATCGTGGTCGAGCCAGTCCCCGAAGCGGCGCTGCTCGACGGCGTCCCCTCCGGTCACGATGTTCAGCAGGAGGCGTCCTCTGGTGATGCGCTGGAACGTGGAGGCCTGCTGGGCGGCCAGGGTGGGCGAGATCAGCCCAGGACGGAAGGCGACCAGGAACTTGAGGTCCCGGGTGTCCCGGCTGAGGGCGGCGGTCGTGAGCCAGGAGTCCTCGCACCACGTACCGGTGGGTGTGAGCACCGCCTCGAAGCCGAGATGATCGGCGGCCCGGGCCACCTGGGACAGGTACTCGATGTCCGGCGACCGGTGGACGGTGGTCGGGCCGAAGCCGACGATGTCCCGGCTGTCGCCCGTCGTGGGGAGGAACCAGTGGACGTGGATACTCACAGGTCAAGCTCCTTGTCGTGCTCGGGACGGTGTCGACGTCGGAGGGGACGGTCCGACCCGTCCGTCCTGGTCCGAGGCCCGGCGCCCGACCAGGTCCGCCCCAGCCTAAGTCGATAAACCTGACCAGTCCAGTCACCTTTAGCGCCGGGTGCCGGACGCACCGCGGGCCGGGGCGGTCACAAATGGCACGCCCGGCCCCTCCCGACACCTAGAGTCGGCGAAGAAGCAGCGAGCGGCGTGCCTGTCGCAGTCGGAGGCGCCCGTCGTGCGCCGACGGCTGGCCGAGCCGCCCACCGACAGACCGATCGACCCGGCCGGGGAGCCGTGACCATGACCCGCTACTCCATGAACCCGAAGATCAGCGTGAGCGTGGTCTATGTGGCCGCCATGTTCATGAGCATCATGGACATCACCATCGTCAACGTCGCCTTGCCGGCCATCGGCCGGCAGTTCCACGAGGCCACCGCCGGCCTGGACTCGGTGGCGGTCGGGTACCTGGTCAGCCTGGCGGTGTTCATCCCGGCCGCCGGATGGCTGGGCGACCGATTCGGTTCCAAGAAGATCCTCCTGCTGGCCGTGGCCATCTTCACCGGTGCCTCGGTGCTGTGCGGTCTGGCCGACAGCCTCTCCCAACTGGTGCTCTTCCGGGTCATCCAGGGAGTGGGCGGCGGGATGATGACCCCGGTGGGGATGGCCATGCTGTTCCGGGCGTTCCCGCCGGCCGAGCGCGTCCGCGCCTCCAGCATCCTGGTGGTACCCACGGCACTGGCGCCCGCCCTCGGACCGGTGCTCGGAGGGCTGTTGGTGACCGAGGTCTCGTGGCGATGGGTGTTCTTCGTCAACCTCCCGTTCGGGATCGTCGCCATCCTCTTCGGCCTGCTCTTCCTCGAGGAGACCCGTCAGCCCCGTCCGGGGGCCTTCGACCTCCCCGGTTTCCTCCTCGCCGGGGTGGGCTTCGCCCTTGTCATGTTCGGGGTCAGCGAGGGACCGGTCAAGGGTTGGGGCTCCGCGGAGATCCTCGGCAGCATCGCCGTCGGCGCTGTGCTGCTCGCCGTGATGGTGTGGGTGGAGCTGCGGACGAGCGCACCCATCCTGAAGCTGCGCCTCTTCGGGAACCGGCTGTTCCGGTCGACCAGCCTGGTCGTGATGGTGGGCATGGCGGGGTTCCTCGGCGTCCTGTTCGTGGTGCCGCTGTTCTTCCAGATCGCCCTCGGGCTCTCGGCCCTCCAATCGGGGCTCAACACCTTTCCCGAGGCCATCGGCGTGATGGTCGGCGCCCAGCTGGCCAGCCGGATCTTCTACCCCCGCTTCGGCCCCCGCCGCCTGGTGGCGATCGCCCTGGTGGCGGTGGCCGGGGTCATGGCGTTGATGACCCAGGTCGGCTTCGACACCAACCTGTGGTGGATGCGGGTCCTGATGTTCTTCCTCGGCCTGGTCATGTCGCAGGTCTTCGTGTCCAGCCAGGCGGCCGCCTTCGCCACCGTCTCCCTGCCCGATACCGGCTCGGCGTCATCGCTGTTCAACAGCGGCCGGCAGTTGGGCAGCGCCCTCGGGGTGGCCGTGCTGGCCACCGTCCTCGCCGCCGTGGGCACCACCCACCTGGTGGCAGGGCGCGCGGAGGCCAATCTGGCCGCCTACCACGCCGCCTTCCTCACCGCCGCCGGCATCGCCCTGATCACTTCGGCCATCGCCCTCACCATCCATGATGGTGATGCTGCCAGCACCATGGTGCGGCGCGGGAAGCCGAAGGCCGAGACCGAGACCGAGACCGAGGACCCGTCACCCGGGATCCCCACCCCCCAACCCGCCGGCTGAGCTCACCGGCACAGCGCTGAGCGCACCGGCATGAGTTGTCGGCATCCCCTGCCGGTGCGGTAATTTCGCCCATGGCCCCGGTGGTCCTGCTCGACATCGACGGTGTGCTGACCGTGTCGTGGCGGGCGCTGGACGGCGCCGTCGAGACCGTCCGATGGCTGGAGGAGCGGCAGTTCGAGGTCCGGCTCCTGACCAACACCTCCTCGGTCTCCCGCGCCGAGATCGCCGATCGCCTGGCCGCCGCGGGGATGCCCGTCGCTGCCGAGCACATCGTGACGTCGGTCAGTGCCGCCGCCCGCTACCTCACCGAGACGTACCCCGGCGTCGGCTGCCTGGTCCTCAACGAGGGCGACCTCCACGACGACCTCATAGGGGTCGACCAGGTCGGGGCGGACGAGGCCGGCGTGGTGCTCCTGGGCGGGGCCGGCCCGACCATCGGCTACCACGAGCTGAACCAGGCGTTCACCCTGGCCCTGGCGGGCGCGCCCCTCGTCGCCCTCCACCGCAACTACCGGTTCGAGACGTCAGCCGGCCTGGCCTTGGACATGGGGGCGTTCCTCGTCGGCCTGGAGGCGGCCTCCCTCACCACGGCCACCGTCGTGGGCAAGCCGGCCGAGGCCTTCTTCCGGGCCGCGCTCGACGACCTGGGCGCCGATGCCGGAGGGGCGGTGATGGTGGGGGACGACATCGAGTCGGACGTGCTGGGCGCCCAGGCCCTGGGCGTCACCGGAGTGCTGGTGCGCACGGGCAAGTTCCGGGCCGGCGACCTCGAGCGGCGTGAGGGACGGCCGGACCATGTCATCGACGGCATCGGCGACCTGCCCGCACTCCTCGAGTCCCTGGCCGACCCCGCCTGACACTCCGTCCAGCCCTGGCTCCCGCTCGGGCGAACCATGCGGCGCTGAGCCCCCGTACGATCGGGTCCGCCAGCGTGTCGGGTGGAGAACCCAGCCGACCCGACCCTTCCGCGGAGGAGCGTGAGTGCCATCACCGAATACGACGTCGGAGCCACCCGGGAGAGACTGGGGCCGGTAGGGGTATGGCTGGGAGCCCTCATGGGCGTCCCGGCGGAGGTCGAGCGGCCGGTGGCCCGTCGCATCGAGGAACTGGGCTTCGGCTCGCTGTTCGTGGGCGAGCGCATCGGCGGCAAGGAGGCCATGGCCCACCAGGCCGTCCTGCTGGCCGCCACCGACCACATCGTCGTGGGCACCGGTATCGCCAACGTGTGGTCGCGGCACCCGGCCGCCATGGAGGGGGGCTCGGCCGTCCTGGGGGACGCCTACCCCGGCCGGTTCGTCCTGGGCATGGGCATCAGCCACGCGCCCATGGTGGACACCAGTGGCCTGACCTACGAGAAGCCGCTGGCCCACATGGCCCGCTACCTCGACGACATGGCCGCCTCCGTCTCCATGGGCCCGGTTCCCGAGGTCCCGGTCCCGCACCTGTTGGCCGCCCTCCGGCCCAAGATGCTGGAACTGGCCCGTGACCGGACCGACGGGGCCCACCCCTACTTCGTCCCCGCCTCCCACACGCCGCTGGCCCGAGCGGCGTTGGGTCCCGACAAGCTCCTCGTCCCCGAACAGGCCGTGGTCCTCGCCACCGACCCGGACACGGCGCGTCGGGTGGCCCGACAGCACATGGCCACGTACCTCAGGCTGCCCAACTACGTGAACAACCTCCGCCACCTCGGCTTCACCGACGACGATCTCGGCGACGGGGGCAGCGACCGACTGGTCGACGCCATCGTGGCCTGGGGGGACGAGTCGGCCATCGCCGCGCGGGTCATCGAACACCTCGACGGCGGGGCCGACCACGTGCTGATCCAGCCCCTCGGAGACGTCGATCGGGCCCTGGAGCAACTGGTGGCCCTGGCCCCCGCCCTGCTCGCCCCCTGATCCGGAGCGGGACGCCCGGGCCGGACGGCCAGAAGGACGGCCGGCCGCGCAGCCCTACTGGTGGTGCCGCCGACGGAGCCGGGCGTCAGTCAGCGCCGGGGGCGACCAGCCGGCATCCTCACCATTGATGTTGGTCCCCGGCGGCACGATCTCGTCGATCCGGTCCAGCACCGAGCCATCCAGTCGCACCTCGGGTGCCGACAGCTGGGTCTCCAGCTGCTCCATGGTGCGAGGGCCGATGATGGCGGCGGTGACGGCCGGGTGCTCCAGCACGAAGGCCAGGGCCAGCTCGATCATGGTGATGCCGGCACCCTCGGCCACCGTGGCCAGCTCGGTGACGATCTCCAGCTTGCGCTGGTTGTCGGGAAGGCTGAGGTCGTAGCGGCCGGGCACCCGCCGGGCACGGGCGCTGGTGTTGTCCTTGCCGGCCCCGAACCGACCGGACAGCCAGCCGCCGGCCAACGGGCTCCAGGGGATGACCCCCATGCCGTAGGCCTGGGCCACGGGCAGGACGCCGGCCTCGATGCCCCGCACCAGGATGGAGTAGGGAGGCTGCTCGGTCCGGAAGCGCTCCCGTCCCCGGCGCTCGGCCACCCACTGGGCCTCCACGATCCGCTCGGCCGGGTAGGTCGAACTGCCGAAGGAGCGGATCTTGCCCGCGTGGACCAGATCGCTCAGGGCCCCGAGGGTCTCGTCCAGGTCCGTCGTCTCGTCAGGCCGGTGGACCTGATAGAGGTCGATGTACTCGAGGCCCAGGCGGCGCAGGCTGTTCTCGCACTCGGCGATGATCCACCGCCGGGAGCTGCCCTGGGCGTTGGGATCGTCGCCCATGGGGGCGAAGACCTTGGTGGCCACCACCACCCGGGAGCGGTCCACGGCCGCCAGAGCTTCGCCCACGATGACCTCCGACTCCCCCTCCGAGTAGACATCGGCGGTGTCGATGAAGTTGATGCCGGCATCGAGGGCCCGGTGGATGATCCGGACGGAATCCTCGTGATCGGGGTTGCCCCACGCCCCGAACATCATGGCCCCGAGGCAGAGCGGACTGACCTTGATGCCGGTTCTTCCCAGTGTGCGTAGCTTCATGGGGCCACCCTAGGCCGGGCCGCTCGTGGCCACCCACCGCCGGGGCGACCCGGCGACCGATCAGGTGTGGGGCATGTCCTTCACCGGGATCTCGTAGCGCTGGAAGAACTGCCACATGGCCTCGTTGGCATCCACCAGGACGATGCCCCGGCCCACCCCACCGAGGATCCAGGTGTTCATGGGGCCGGTGTTGAGCAGGCTTCCGGGCCAGACGTGCCCGGACCCGGTGAACCTCCACAGGGCCACCTCGGTCCCGGCCTTGCAGTCCTGGTAGGTCACCGGGGTGGCCGTCTCGCCCGCCGAGATCGATCCGGCGGCACCGACGATGGTGGAACCGGTCACGGCGTGGGGGTTGCAACCGTCGGCCTTCACCCACTGGTCGATGCCCTCCATGACCGACAGCCGGAGCCGGGGGTCCTTGTTGGGCACGCCGGCCCATTTGGCGATGGGGTCGTCGACGCTGTGGAACTCGAGGGTGGGCACGGGACGGGACGGGTGGATGGTGGGCAGCTCCACCTGGCCGGAGATCGACGAGATGGCGGCCACGTGGTCGGAGGCCTCCGAGGCCATGGCGTAGGCCATCATGCCGCCGTTGGAGATCCCGGTCATGTAGACCCTGCGGAGGTTGACAGGGGTACGTGCGGCGATGTTGGCAATGACCTTCTCGAGGAACCCGACGTCGTTGATGCGCCTGGTCACCGGCAACCCGCAGCACTCGCCGGCGTTCCATCCGTACTGGGCGTTCTTGGCCACGGGATCAGGCGTGAGCACCTTGGATATCCTCGTGCCGTCGGGGTAGGCCACCAGATAGCCGTTCTGGTCGGCGTTGTTGTCCATCCCGGTCTGGAGCTCCTCCAAGAACCCGTTCTGCGTGGCGCCGGCCAGGTTGAGGACCAGGGGCAGGGGCTTGCCCGAGCTGGCCTGGGGAGGCACGTGGAGCCGGTAGTCACGGTGCAGGCCGTCGAAGGTGAGGTGGAAGGTGTACGAGAGGGGCATCGGGGCCAGCTCCGGCGTCGCCGCCCCGGCCACTCCCCGGGCCGGGGCCGAGACGACCGAAGCCGCCGCCGCCGTGACCATCAGCACCGCCAGCGTGAGCCGGGCCGATCGACCGATGCGCATGATGGTCGCCCCCTCCTGGCCGCAGGACCGGCCGGTCGCCTTGTCGCCAATCGGCGATGCTACCGGTCCGGGCCTGGGTCGGCCGGGCCCGGCGGGGCGGGGCGGGGCGGGCTGGGGCGGACGTTGGTCCTGGGGTAAGGGCGATCAGCGCCCGAGGGCGGTCAGGACGCAGGCCCGGGTGCCGGTGCCGTTGCCACCCGGGCCCGGTGAGGCCAGACTTGAGCCATGGAGCCGCTCGCCATCCACCATGTGGCCATCAACGTGTCCGACGTCCCCCGCTCCGTGGCCTTCTATACCGAGGTCCTCGGAGGCGAGGTCCGTGGCGACCGCCCCGACTTCGGGCTGGGGGGAGCGTGGATCGACTTCGGGGGCCAGCAGGTCCACCTGCTCGAGGCACCGGTGCCCCGCAACCTGGGACAGCACTTCGCCATCCGCGTCGGCGACCTCGACGCCGTGGTGGCCGAGCTCCGGTCGAAGGGAGTGGACATCGCCGACCCGGTCGACTCGGGAACCAACCGTCAGACTTTCCTCGACGACCCGTCCGGCAATGCCATCGAACTGCACGAGGTGGGACCGGTCAGCTGATCCGCGGCGAGGCCGAGGATGCCTTCACCGATAGCGACCGACTAGAGATGTTCCTTCCGGCGCCCGAGCAGCAGGCCGAGGCCGAGCGCCACACAGGTCACCCCGATGAGGACGAAGGGCATCAGGTTGACGCCGGTGAACGGTAGCGAGGTCGGTGCCGACGCCGCCTGGACGACCGGGGCTGCTGCCGGAGCCACCGGCGCCGTCGTCGGCGTCGTGGCCACCGTGCCATCGGTGGCTTGCTGGGTGTCAGGAAGCTGCACCGGCGGGGTGGTGGTGGCGGCCTGCGCCGGTGGGGTGACCACCGGTGTGGTCTGTCCGCCGCCGCTGGGTGGAGGCGTGACGGGCGTCATGCAGGCGGTGGCGACATCCGTGAGCGGCTTCTGCCAACCCCGCTGGGGTGTCCACGGCCCGTTGGCCGTGGGGCCGATGTAGGCGTCAGCCTGGATGATGCCGCAGAAGTTCGCCGGATAGGCAATGGTGAGGGTGCCCGAGGTTCCGTAGACGGTGTCGACGTCCACCGAGACCTTCGGCTCGTTGAGGAAGAACTTCCACACGCAACCCGGCTCGGTGGTGGGACAGGGAGGGGTGGGAATCTGCAGCGTCGCCGAGGTGGGCCCGAAGGTGATGACCGCCCCGGGCCCCGACGCCCCGGCCATGGTGCTGGCCGCCAGCATTGCGGCCACGACGGTCATGGCCATGACCGACGCGATGATGATCCTTTTCACTGCCGCTCCTTGGGGACGTGGGGATGAATCGTGGGTTGCCCCGGCCGACAAATTAGCAGGTGTACCCCACACTTTGTGGTGAGATTTCCACCCCCGGTGACGCGAACATCAAGAGACATGAGATTATCGACCGCCTCGCCTGGTGCCACCGTTGCGGGATTCAGGTTGTTCACACCTGCAATCATCGCACTGTCCAGGCACCACAGCGACGATACCCGGTGCGCCCGGAACCAGCCTTATCGCCGACAACCCTTCTGAGCAGGGACTTCTCTGGCAAGGCATCGACACCATCCGGTGGCGACACGAGGAATTCATCTACGAGCCCCCAACTTGTGGGCCCGAGCGGTCCCGACGGGCCGCCCACGGCCGGGGCAAGGGGGCCAGCCCGTCGACGCTCCGCCGCCGCTACTCGTACTGCAGCACGCCCCGGATGTTCTTGCCGGCCAGCATGTCGGCGTAGCCCAGATTGATGTCCTCGAGCTTGTAGGTCTGGGTGATCATGCCGTCGAGATCCAGTTGACCCTGGTCGTAGAGACGAAGCAGGTGGGGGATGTCGTAGCGGATGTTGGCCGAGCCGAAGATGGTCCCGACCAGCTGCTTCTCCAACAGGGTCAGCCAGGTCAGCGACAGCGTGACGTCGGTCTCGGTCATGGGATGGATGTTGGTCACCACCACCCGGCCGCCCTTGGCCGTCAACTGCATGATCGTCTCCATCAGCCGTCCGTCGCCCACACCCATGGTGCAGATGACCTTGTCGGCATTCTTCCCCCACGTCACCTCGTTGACCAGCGGCAGTGCCTCCTCGATGCTGGCGACGGTATGGGTGGCCCCGAACTTCTTGGCCATCTCCAGCTTGAAGGGCACCGGGTCGATGGCGAAGATGCGCTCGGCACCGGCCAGCCTGGCCCCCTGGATGGCCGATGCGCCGATGCCGCCGATCCCGATGACCACCACATCGTCGCCGGGCCTCACGCCGGCGGCGTACACGGACGACCCCCAGCCGGTGGTCACGCCGCAGCCGACCAGGCAGGCCTTGTCCAAGGGGTAGTGGTCGAGGATCTTGACGCAGGAGGCCTGGTTGACCACGGTGTGCTTGGCGAAGGTGCCGAGGCACACCATGGTGCCGAGATCCGCACCGTTGGCGGCGTGGTGCCGATGGGTCCCGTCGATCTGGGCACCCATCATGAGCAGGGCACCGACGTCACAGAGGTTGGAGTGGCCGCGGGCGCAGGAGGGACAGTGGCCGCAGGCCGGCACGAATCCGAACACCACGTGATCCCCGGGACTCAGCCCTTCCACACCCGGGCCCACCTCCTCCACCACGCCGGCACCCTCGTGCCCACCGATGATCGGGTAGATGCCGCCCAGGTCACCGGTGCGCAGGTGCTCGTCGCTGTGGCACATGCCGGATGCGGCGATCCTGACCAGCACCTCTCCGGCCTTGGGCGGATCGAGCTCGATGGTCTCGACCTTCCAATCGCCACCCATCTCCCAGAGGATCGCTGCTTCGGTCTGCATGGTCTGTGGTCCCTTCCCTCGCTGTTCCAGTGCCTGCCGGACCGGCGTGGCACGCTGTCGCGCCCCCATGGAGATGGAGCCCCTGTCCCGACCCAACTCACCACGCCTGCCGGCCACAGGCACCTCATCGTGAACCGGCAACGCGTCCTTCGGGGTCCAGACTACGCCCAGACGGACCGACGTTGCTTCGGCCGGGGATCAGGGGGTCGGCGGGACCTGGACACCGCACTGGCCGCGGAAGCTCCAGCCGTCGTGGATGATCGCACAGGCCTTCCCGAACCCGTGGATGTAGTCGACGCCCTTGCTGGTGGTGATGTACGCCGCCAGGGGGATGGTGAGCAGGACGGCCATGATGCCCAGCAGTTTGAAGGCCTTCTTGACCAGCTTCATGGGCGGGTCACCATGACGTCCTCGTCACTGACGTTCCACCGGTGCTCCCAAGTCCCATGATGCACAAGTCCGTTCGCAGTCGCGGCAACCGGCCTAAAAACTACTGCACAGGGCGCCCAGATCCGCGGCTTTCCCCGTCGCGAAGAGCCGACTCGTGGACGCGCTGGTCGAGGTGGCGCTCCCCGGAGGACGCAGTGGAGGCGTGGGACGGGCCTCCCTCCGACCGGTACCGCCGCCGTTCGGCCACACGGAGGTCGCGCTCTCGCTGCCACCGGGCGTCGAAGGCGTCCCGGGTGAGCCGCTCGGAGGAACGGCCGTAGTAGGACGGGTAGCCGAGGTCGTACTCCTCGGTTTCGTCGTCGCTCCCTGACTTGGCGTCGAGCAGGCGACGGATTCCCGCTCTGGCCGTGAAGAAGATCAGGACGATGATGATCGTCACCAATTTGGCCAGACCGACCAGCAGGTAGGCGACGGTGAGCACCGTCCACTTGATCAGCTTGAAGAACAGAGTCACCAGCGTGATCATCGCCTCGGGCTCCGTGGCCGTCGGCACCGGGCCATGGCGTCCATCAGACCGCTCGGGCGTGGGGAGCCACGCGGGCAGCGGGATGGATCCGGTGCCTCACCATGGTGCAACGATACGCCAGCGTCTTCGCCAGGATCGGCTTTTGTGCGCGACGACGGGCGGTCGGTCGGGCTCCCGCTCCTGGGGAGCGCCCGCCGTCGCGGGGTCAAGGGTCACCCGGCGACGGCGGCGCTACTGCCCCACGGAGGGCCGGGGGCGGTTGCGGCGCCCACCGGCCTCAGAGCGGTCTACCACCGGGTCGGTGACCCCCACGTCACCGACTGCTGAACGGTGCATGAACAGTGTGTGGCACCTCACCGTCGCTCATCGGCGAGCGCCGTCGGAGCTTCCGGGCGTCACCCTGCGGACAGGCGGGGTTCGCTGTACTTCTCGCAGTCGCAGGCGGGGAAGATCCCCGCCACCTCCCGCGCCGCCGACCGGATGGCGTCCTCACGACCCATGCCCGCCACCTCGACGGTCAGGCTGATCGAGTTGGCGTCCCCCGAGAAGCGGATGAGCCGGTTGGCCGATCGTCGGGCGGCCTCGAGGAACTGCTCCGTCCTGGCGTCGAGCGGTCGTGCGATGGTGACGTCGACTTCATAGCGCATGGGACGAACGTAGCGAACGTATGTTCGCCTGTCCAGTGGACCGCGTGACCGTCCCGGTCAACTGAGGATGCGGTCGCCCAACTCGCTGTAGATCTGGCGGTGGAAGTCGGCCAGCAACTGGGCCTGCTCCCTACAGGTCAGGGCCGGACTGTTCCGGACGGCACCGACGCTCATGCCGTGGCCCGGACATCCCGGGCAGACGACATCCCATTCGGTTGCGGTGATCCTGCGAGGATTCGCATCATGTTCAGCCACAGTGCCAACGTACGCGAGCCATCTTGCCACTGTGTCAATTCGGCGTGACGACAGAATGAACTTCGTGTGTGCACGGAGCGTGGTGGGAACCTCACCACCGGTCTGGCCCGCAGGCGTGGCGGCCGCTCGATCGACTTCGGGGGTGTCGCGAAACGTTCACCCATCCGTAGCGTTGCGATCACCCTCGCCGCGTAGCCTTTCCGCCACGGAAGCAACGGCTAGGATCAACCATCCCGGAACCCGTGAACCTGAGGCACCGGGAGCGTGGAGAGGACGAAGCGGATGCGGCGATGGGCAGGTCGACTGACGGCGGTGGCCGTCGGAGCCGTCGCTCTTTCGACTGCGTTCCCGCTGGGCGCCTCGGCCACCACGGCGGTGACGCCCACGCCGAAGTCGCCGGGAGCCGTCCAAGCGGTGGCCGACACCACCACCACCACGTCGACGACGAGCCCGACCACGACCGCGTCCTCGTCGACCACCAGCACCACCGGGCCCACCACCACGACCACGGCCCCCTGCGCCTCGACTACGACCACCACCACGACCTCCACGTCGACGACGAGTCCGACCACCACGTCGACGAGCACGTCCACCAGCACGTCGACCAGCACGTCGACAAGCACGACGTCGACGACGGAGGAATCCATACAGATCGCCAGGGCGACCGAGACCACGGACCCGGACTCGACGTCGACCACGACCACGACCACGACGACCGTGCCGGCGTCGACCACGACGACCGTGCCGGCGTCGACCACGACGACGACGACCCTGTGCTCCACGACCACGACGACCGTGCCGTCCATCGCCGCGGCGAGCTCGTCGGGCACCCCAGCGACATCAGGTACCTCGTCGTCGCTGGCCTTCACCGGCAACGGCCCGTACGCCCCCGTGCTGGTGGCGATCGGGCTGTTCCTCGTGGCCGCCGGCGTCGGCATCCGGCAACGGCTGCTCAGGCGGAGACGGACGCGAACCTGAGCCCTGCCGGTAGGTGGCGCGGCGGAGATCCCGGATCAGCGCCACCGTCGGGGTACGCTCGCCGCCTCCATGATCACGGTCGACGCCCTGACTCCCGACGAGTGGCAGATCATCCGCGGCGTCCGCCTCCGATCGCTCCAGGACTCACCCCACGCCTTCACCTCGACCTACCAGCGCGAGCTGGCCTTCGATGAACCGGCCTGGCGGCAGCGGGCCACGACCTGCCAATGGTTCGTGGCCACCGACGATGGAGCCGCCGTCGGGGTGGCCGGGGGCATCGACGGGTGGTCCGAGGATCCCACGGATCGGGAGCTGGTGGGAATGTGGGTGGCCCCGTCGCACCGGGGCCGCGGGGTGGCCCGGCGCCTGCTCGACGCCGTGGCCGCGTGGGCAGCGTCAGTTGGGGCCACCACACTGAGGCTGGGTGTGAGGGAGGGCAACCAGGGAGCGCGCGCCGCCTACCTCCGCATGGGGCTGCAGGCGACCGGCGAGACGATGACCTCACCCGGTGCTCCCGACGAGGGCATCG
>Ga0181534_10001950_pt1 | contig 13139 bp, 9 predicted proteins | sample PEATcosm2014_Bin_37_FD_119758 | JGI IMG/M metagenome (GOLD analysis project Ga0181534, IMG submission 119758) | Peatland microbial communities from MTU Mesocosm Facility, Houghton, MI, USA - PEATcosm2014_Bin17_10_metaG | ecosystem: Environmental > Terrestrial > Soil > Wetlands > Peat | place...
GCAGGGAAATTTCGGCTCCGTGGACGGCGATCCGCCGGCGGCGATGCGCTACACCGAAGTGCGCATGTCGAAGTTGGCGGGCGAGCTGCTGGCCGACATCGACAAGGAAACGGTCGACTTCAATCCGAACTACGATGAATCGGAAAGCGAGCCGGCGGTGTTGCCGACCCGCGTGCCGAACCTGCTCATCAACGGCTCCTCGGGCATTGCGGTCGGCATGGCGACCAATATTCCGCCGCACAATCTCAACGAGATCATCAGCGCCTGCATCGCCCTCATCGAGGATCCGGATATCACGCTCGCGCAGCTGATGCAGATCGTTCCCGGACCGGATTTCCCGACCGCCGGCCTGATCAACGGCGCACAGGAAATCGCCACGGCCTACAAGACCGGCCGCGGCCGGCTGCGCGTGCGCGCCCGCACCCATTTCGAGGACGTGGGGCGCGGTGACCGGCAGGCGATCATCATCACCGAGCTGCCGTATCAGGTGAACAAGGCGCGCTTGATCGAGCGCATCGCCGACCTGGTGCGCGACAAGCTGATCGACGGCATCGCCTCCGACGGACTGCGCGACGAGTCGGACAAGGACGGCATGCGCGTGGTGATCGAGCTCAAGCGCGGCGAAGTGCCCGAGGTGCTGCTCAACAATCTGTTCGCGCAGACCACCATGGAGACCGTGTTCGGCATCAACATGGTCGCACTGGTCGACGGCCAACCGCGCCTCCTGAGCCTGAAGGAGATGCTCGACGCCTTCCTGCGCCACCGGCGCGAGGTCGTCACCCGCCGCACGGTGTTCGAGCTGCGCAAGGCGCGCGAGCGCGGCCACATCCTCGAGGGCCTGGCGATCGCGCTCGCCAACATCGATGAGATCATCGCGACGATCAAGGCCTCGCCATCCCCGGCCGAGGCGAAAATCGCCCTGATGGGCCGGGCCTGGAGTTCGGGCGCCGTGCCTGAGATGCTCGCACGGGCCGGCGCCATCAGCACGCGGCCCGAGGGGGAGACCGCGGCGTTGGGTCTGGTCGCCGGCGGCTATCGGCTGACCGATACGCAGGCGCAGGCGATCCTCGAGATGCGGCTGAACCGCCTGACCGGCCTCGAGCAGGACAAGATCATCGCCGAGTTCCAGGAGCTGCTGCTGCTCATCCGGGACTTGAGCGACATTCTCGCCCGGCCGGAGCGGCTGCTCAGCGTCATTCGCACCGAGCTCGAATACATCCGCGAGACGTTTGCCGACCAGCGGCGCACCGAGATCATCGTGAATCACGAGGATCTCACGATGGAGGACCTGATATCGCCCGAGGATGTCGTGGTGACGCTGTCGCACGGCGGCTACGCCAAGGCGCAGCCGGTATCCTCCTACCAGGCGCAGCGGCGCGGCGGCCGCGGCAAGGCAGCGACCAGCGTCAAGGACGAGGATTTCATCGACAAATTGTTCGTGGCCAACACCCACGATACCTTGCTGTGCTTCTCCGACCGCGGCAAGCTCTACTGGCTCAAGGTGTATCAACTGCCCCAGGCGAGCCGCGGCTCGCGCGGCAAGCCGATCGTGAACCTGCTGCCGCTGCAGGAGGGCGAACGCATCAGCGCCATGCTCTCGATCAAGGAATTCGAGGAGGGCAAGTTCATCTTCATGGCGACCAGCCTCGGCACCGTGAAGAAGACCTCGCTCGCGCTGTTCTCGCGTCCGCGCGCCAACGGCATCATCGCGGTGGCGCTCGACCCGGGCGACAAGCTGGTCGGCGTTGCGCTCACCGACGGCACGAAGGACATCCTGCTGTTCACCACGGGCGGCAAGGCGATCCGCTTCGTCGAGGATGAGGTGCGTCCGATGGGCCGCGAGGCGGCCGGCGTACGCGGGGTCAAGCTCGCGGACGATCAGCGCGTCAACGCCCTGATCGTGGCCGAGCAGGGTTTTATCCTCACCGCCTCGGAGAATGGCTTCGGCAAACTCACCCCGCTCGAGGATTTCCCGCGCCATGGCCGCGGCGGCCAGGGTGTGATCGCGCTGCAGGTCACCGATCGCAATGGCCGCATGGTCGGTGCGCTGCAGGTGAGCGTGGACGACGAGATCATGCTCATGAGCCAAAGCGGCACATTGGTGCGCACGCCGGTCAAGGACATCTCGGTGGTCGGCCGCAACACCCAGGGCGTGCGGCTGATCCGGCTCGAGGAGGGCGACCAGCTCTCCGGCCTGGAGCGGATCGAGGGCCTCGCGGCGGAGGGTGATGCGCTCGCCGAGGGCGATGGCCCCGACGATCCACCGGCAGACCCATAGGCTCGTACCTCAGGATGCGGCCTTACAACTTCTCGCCGGGACCGGCCGCACTGCCGCTCGAAGTGCTGGAGCAGGCGCGCGACGAGATGCTCGACTGGTGCGGCAGCGGCATGTCGGTGATGGAGGTGAGCCATCGCGGCGCGGCGTTCACGCGGATCGCGCAGGAGGCCGAGGCGGATCTGCGCGAACTGCTCGGAGTGCCGCCAGGTTACCGTGTGCTGTTCCTGCAGGGCGGCGCGTCCGCCCAGTTCGCCGTGGTGCCCTTGAATCTCACGCGCCCCGGCGATGCCACCGACTACATCGTCACCGGTCACTGGTCAAAAAAGGCGCTCGACGAAGCGCGCCGCTACTGCACCGCGCAGGTGGCCGGCGCCGCGGAAGGGCGGGTGCCCGCGCAAAGTGCGTTGCAGCTGAACGCGCGGGCCGCCTACCTGCATTACACGCCGAACGAGACGATCAGCGGCGTCGAGTTCAATTATGTGCCCCGCTCGGGCGCCGTGCCGCTGGTCGCCGACATGTCCTCGAACATCCTGTCGCGCCCGATCGATGTGTCGCGGTTCGGCCTGATCTATGCCGGAGCGCAAAAGAACATCGGACCGTCCGGATTGACCCTGGTCATCGTGCGCGAGGATCTGATCGGCCGGGCCCGGGTCGAGACCCCGACGGTGTTCGACTACGCGCAGATCGCGGACCAGCATTCGATGCTGAACACGCCGCCGACCTTTGCGTGGTATGTGGCCGGGCTGGTGTTCAAATGGCTCAAGCGCAACGGCGGGGTGGCCGCGATGGGCGAGCGCAACCGGGCCAAGGCACAGGCGCTCTACGCCGCCATCGACGGCTCGCAGTTGTACCGCAATGACGTCGCCGCGGATTCGCGCTCGTGGATGAACGTCACCTTCACCATGAACAAGCCCGATCTGGATGCCGCCTTCCTCGAACAGGCGGCCGCCGCCGGGCTCATGAACCTCAAGGGGCACCGCGTGCTCGGCGGAATGCGGGCGAGTCTCTACAACGCCATGCCGCTCGCCGGGGTGCAGGCGCTCATCGGATTCATGGGCGAATTCGAGAGGAAACACGGATGAGGTCAATGCATGGCGAGCCGTAAAGGGAAAGCAGGCAGCAAGCGCACGGCGCCCAAGCAGCGCAGCGCCCCCAAGCAGCGCAAGGCGCCCAAGCAGCAGGCGGACGCCGCCGTCGCCGGGGTGAAGCCCGTGGGGGTGGATCTCGGCAACATCCGCGAGCGCATCGATTCGATCGACGGACGCATTCATGCGCTGCTCAACGAAAGGGCGCGCTTCGCCCAGCTGGTCGGCATCTCGAAGTCGGCGAGCGGCAAAGCGGTCGATTTCTACCGTCCGGAGCGCGAGGCCGAGGTGCTGCGCAAGGCGCTCGAGCGCAACGAAGGACCGCTGCGCGATGAGGAAATCGTGCGCCTGTTCCGCGAGATCATGTCCGCCTGTCTGGCGCAGCAGGAGCCGCTCAAGGTGGCCTTCCTCGGACCCGAGGGGACGTTCACGCAGGCGGCGGTGCTCAAGCACTTCGGCTCGTCGGTGCGCGCACTGCCCCTCGCCGCGATCGACGAGGTGTTTCACGAAGTGGAGGGGGGCATCGCCGACTTCGGGGTGGTGCCGATCGAGAACTCGAGCGAGGGCACGGTCAATCACACCCTCGACATGTTCCTCGGCTCCTCGCTGAAGATTTGCGGGGAGGTGGAGCTGCGCGTCAACCATCATCTGATGGGACGCATGACCTCGTTCGCGGACGTCAAGCGGGTGTGCGCGCACATGCAGGCGCTCGCGCAGTGTCGCGCATGGCTCGATGAAAATCTGCCCGACGCCGAGCGCGCGGCGGTCTCGAGCAACGCCGAAGGGGCGCGCCGGGCACGCGACGAGCGCGGCACGGCCGCCATCGCGAGCAGCGCGGCGGCGGAGATCTACGGCCTCTCGATGCTCGCCAACGAGATCGAGGATCGGCCGGACAACACCACGCGGTTTTTGGTGGTCGGGCGCAAGCTGTTCAGTCCGAGCGGAGCGGACCGGACCACGATGCTGGTCTCGGCGAGCGGCACCGATGATGCGGGGGCGCTGTTCAGGCTGCTCGAGCCGCTGGCCGAACACCGCGTCAACATGACGCGCATCGAATCGCGGCCCTCGCACAAGCGCAAATGGGACTATGTGTTCTTCATCGACGTCGAGGGGCACGTGAGCGATCCGCCGCTCGCCAAGGCGCTGGTGTCGCTCGAGAAGCGCGCCTCGCTGTTCAAGATTCTCGGCTCCTACCCGCGGGCGGTGCTCTGATGACCACGATGGCCGCACCCGCCGCGCACCCGACCGATGAACGCCATTTCGATGCGCGGCCGACCCGTACGGTGTCCGGCTCGGTGGCCGTGCCCGGCGACAAATCGATCTCGCATCGCGCGCTCATGCTCTCGGGTCTCGCCGATGGCGCGAGCCGGATCAGCGGATTTCTGGCGAGCGAGGATTGCCTGGCGAGCCTCGCGGCCATGCGCGCCCTCGGAGTGCGCATCGAGCAGCCGGACACGACCGAGGTCGTGGTGCACGGGGTCGGCCTGCACGGCCTGCACGGCGCCTCGCACGCCCTCGACATGGGCAATGCCGGCACGGCGATACGCCTGTTCACGGGCCTTTTGGCCGCGCAGACGTTCTCTTCGCGCTTGATCGGCGATGCATCGCTCATGAAGCGGCCGATGGAGCGCGTGGCGAAGCCGCTGCGCCTCATGGGGGCGGAGGTGCGCACCCGCGACGGCACGCCGCCCATCGACATCGTCGGCGGCCGGCGCCTGCGCGGCATCGACTACAGCATGCCGGTGGCGAGCGCGCAGGTGAAATCCGCCATCCTGCTCGCCGGCCTGTATGCCGAGGGCACCACGAGCGTGCTCGCGCCGGCGATATGCCGCGATCACAGCGAACGAATGCTGGCAACCCTGGGCGTGCGGGTCGACGTCGAGGGCCTGAGGTCGACCGTGCATCCGCCGCAGCGGCTGACCGGTCAGCCGCTCGAGGTGCCCGGGGACTTTTCCTCCGCGGCGTTTTTCATCGTGGCCGGCCTGCTCGGCGCGGCCAAAGAGGGCCTGCTGCTCAAGAATGTGGGCTTGAATCCGACCCGCACCGGTCTGCTCGATTTGCTGCGGCGCATGGGTGGCGATATCCAGATCGAGAACCCGCGCCTGTGCGGCGCGGAGCCCACCGGAGATCTGCGGGTGCGGGCATCGCAATTGCACGGCATCGAAGTGCCCCCCGCGGCGGTGCCGCTCGCAATCGATGAGTTTCCGGTGCTGTTCATCGCCGCCGCCTGCGCCGCCGGCGAGACGGTGGTGAGCGGAGCGGAGGAATTGCGGGTCAAGGAAAGCGACCGCATCGCTGCCATGGCCGCCGGACTCGCGACGCTCGGTGTCGCGCATCGGGTGACGCCGGACGGCATGCGCATCACCGGTCGCGCGCACGGTCCTGCCTTCAGCGGTGGCCTGATCGAGGCGTTCGGGGACCATCGGGTGGCGATGTCCTTCAGCATCGCGAGCCTGCGGGCGGCCGGGCCGATCCAAATCCGTGACGTGGCCAATGTGGCGACCTCATTCCCCGGATTCGTCGAGCTGGCCCGTTCGGTGGGCCTGGACCTGACCGACCGCGCACCGGCCGCCGAACGGCCCGCATGAGCGGGGTCCCCATCCTCGCCATCGACGGACCCTCCGGGTCGGGGAAGGGGACGGTCAGCCGGGCGGTGGCCACCGCCCTCGGTTGGGTGCTGCTCGACAGCGGCGCGCTGTACCGCCTGGTCGCCCTGGCCGCCCACCGCGCCGGCGTGGCGCTCGACGATGCGTCGGCGCTGAGCCGCCTGGCCCAGGGGTTTGACATATCCTTCGCGACGGGGCCCGCCGGGGAGGAAATCGTGCGTCTCGACGGGCGGGAGGTGACCCGGGAGATCCGCACCGAGACGGCCGGCAACGATGCCTCCAAGGTGGCGGCCCTGCCGGCCGTCCGGGCGGCCCTGCTCGAGCGCCAGCGCCGCTTCGCCGTCCCCCCGGGGCTGGTGGCCGACGGGCGCGACATGGGCACCGTGGTTTTCCCCGATGCGCGGGTCAAGATTTTCCTCACCGCCAGCGCCGCGGAGCGGGCCCGCAGGCGCCATAAGCAGTTGAAAGAAAAGGGGGTTGCTGCTACCCTTGCCGCCCTTTCGCTGGAGATAGCGGAGCGTGATCGGCGCGATATGACGCGCCCCGCCTCGCCTCTTGTCGCAAGTGCGGATGCCGTCGTGCTCGACACGACGGGCATGCCCGTCGAAGCAGTGGTGGAGCGTGTGCTGCAGATTGCCCGCGAGCGTCTGCCAGCGCCGTAGTTTTTTGAAGGTCACAGGTCGCGGTTGTCATGGATCGACTGCCGCATTTTTCGGTAACCCCTCAGGCACACAGGATTCGTGCGAGGGAAACGCTTATAGAGAACACATGACAGAAAGTTTTGCGGAACTGTTTGAACAAAGTATCGCCAGCCAGCGCATTCGTCCGGGCACGATCCTCAATGGACTGATCGTCGAAGTAGGCCAGGACTACGTCATCGTCAACGTTGGATTGAAGTCCGAGGCGGTCATCCCGTCCGACCAATTCAAGAACGAAAAAGGCGAGATCGAAGTCGTCGTCGGCGAGACGGTCGAGGTTGCCCTCGACAGCGTGGAGGACGGATCGGGTGAAACCCGGTTGTCCCGCGAGAAGGCCAAGCGCGCCAGAACCTGGACCCGGCTCGAGACCGCGTTCGAGAAGCAGGAAGTGGTCATCGGCATCATCACCGGCCGCGTCAAGGGAGGCTTCACCGTCGAGATCGACAACGTGCGCGCGTTCCTGCCGGGCTCGCTGGTCGATGTGCGTCCGGTGCGCGATCCTTCGTATCTGGAGAACAAGCCGCTCGAATTCAAGGTGATCAAGCTCGATCAGAAGCGCAACAACGTGGTCGTCTCGCGTCGCGCGGTGGTCGAACAGGAGTACAGCGCCGAACGCTCCGCGCTGCTCGACAATCTGCAGGAGGGCGCCGCGGTCAAGGGCGTGGTCAAGAATCTCACCGATTACGGCGCATTCGTCGATCTCGGCGGCATCGATGGCCTGCTGCACATCACCGACATGGCCTGGAAGCGCGTCAAGCATCCTTCCGAAGTGGTCAAGGTGGGCGAGGAGATCGACGTACGGATCCTCAAGTTCGATCGCGAGCGCCAGCGCGTCTCGCTCGGATTGAAGCAATTGGGCGCCGATCCGTGGCAGAACATCGCACGGCGCTACCCGGCCAACACGCGTCTGTTCGGCAAGGTCACGAACATCGCCGACTACGGCTGCTTCGTTGAAATCGAAGAGGGCGTCGAGGGCCTGGTGCATGTCTCGGAAATGGACTGGACCAACAAGAACGTGAATCCTGCCAAGGTCGTGCACGTCGGCCAGGAAGTGGAGGTCATGGTGCTCGACATCGACGAGGAGCGGCGGCGCATCAGCCTCGGCGTGAAGCAGTGCAAGACCAATCCGTGGAAGGAATTCGCGGAAAACTACAACCGCGGCGACAAGGTGAGCGGCCAGATCAAGTCGATCACCGACTTCGGCATTTTCATCGGGCTCGCCGGCGGCATCGACGGTCTGGTGCATTTGTCGGACATCTCCTGGGACATGCCGGGCGAGGAAGCGGTTCGCAGCTACCAGAAGGCGCAGCAGGTCGACGCGATGGTGCTGTCGATCGATCCGGAGCGCGAACGCATCAGCCTCGGAATCAAGCAGCTTGCGAAGGATCCGTTCTCGGCCTACATCGCCGAGCACCCGAAGGGCACCATCGTGCGCGGCGTGGTCCGGGAAGTGGACGCCAAGGGCGCAATCATCGATCTCGGCAACGGGGTCGACGGCCAGCTGCGCGCTTCGGAGCTGTCGCGGGATCGCGTCGAAGACGCACGCCTGCTCCTCAAGGTGGGCGAGGAAGTCGAGGCTAAATTCACCGGCGTGGACCGCAAGGGCCGCAGCATCTCGCTGTCGATCAAGGCGAAGGACATCCACGAGGAACAAGAAGCCATGCAGAACTATCGGACCGATTCACCCACCGGAACCAGCCTGGGAGATCTCCTCAAGGAGCAAATCTCCGGCCAGGATTGAAGAGGGACTAAAGGCGGCTGCGGCGGTCGCGTACCGCCGCAGCCGCGCTTATACGTATGTCTAGTGATGCCCACGGATCGATAATGACGAAATCCGAACTCATCGAGATCATTTCGGCCAAACAAAAGCATTTACCGGCGAAAGACGTGGAGCTCGCCGTGAAACAACTGCTGGAGATCATGAGCGATGCGCTGGCCACGGGCGAACGCATCGAGATTCGCGGCTTCGGCAGCTTCTCACTGCATTTCCGTCCCCCGCGGCAGGGACGCAATCCGAAGACCGGCGAAGCGGTGGCGCTCGCCGGCAAGCACGTACCGCACTTCAAACCCGGCAAGGATTTGCGCGAGCGCGTCAACGATGGTGCGGATCAGCCGATCCGCGATTGAATGGCGCGCCCGCGTGCGCAGCCACCCGGTTAATCCGGCCCCGGCCTCATGCCCGACGTTCCCCTGCTGACCTGGCTGCCGATACTGGCCGCCCTGGTGCTGGGCATTCTGGTGGGTCACTTCGGCTGGGGCAGGCGCTGGACCGCGCCATTCGGCAAGCTGCATCCCGACTATCTCACCGGACTCGATTACCTCGTCACCGAGCAGCCCGACCGCGCGCTCGACGTGTTCTTGAAACTGATGGATGCGAACGCCGACACCATCGAGACGCATTTCGCATTGGGCTCGCTGTATCGGCGGCGCGGCGAGGTCGAGCGCGCGATTCGCATCCACCAGAATTTGCTGGCGCGTGAAGCGCTCGCACCCGAGCACCGCGAACAGGCCCTGCTCGCGCTCGCGCAGGATTATCTGCGCGCCGGGCTGCTCGATCGGGCGGAGGGGCTGCTGCAGCAGGTGAGCGCGGTGTCGAGGCTGCGGGTCAACGCGCTCGATGCCCTGCGCGGGATATACGAGCGGCAGCACGAATGGCAGCAGGCGCTCGAGATCCACCGGCAACTGGCGCACACCAAGTCCGCTCCACCGCGGCTCGTGGCAGCCCATTATCTGTGCGAGCTCGCCACCCTCGCCATCGAGCGCGGCGCCATGCCCGAGGCGCACGCCCTGCTGCGTCAGGCCCGCAACGAGGCTTCTCCGTTCCCGCGCGCCGCCGTGCTGCGGGCGCAGATCGCCGAGCTCGAGGGCGCCCCGCAGCTCGCGGTGCGGCTGCTGCAGTCGGCTCTGCGCGATGCGCCGCAATTGCTGCAGGATCAGCTGCCTCAGCTGTTGCGTCTGGCCGGCGCCGAGCGCCGCGATGCCGTGCTTGAGGATCTCGTCGCGCAGGCGCAATCGCGCGGCACTGCGGAGTTGCGGCGGCTGGTGTTTGCCGCGATCGGCGCCGATCTCGCCGGCGCGGCCCCGCTGCGCGCCGCCGTCGAAATGGTGTTCGCCGAGGATCCCACCTTAAGCGCCGTGTGGCAGGCGGCCGACGGACAGATCGGGCGTGTCGCGCGGGAGATCGGCGCGCTGCTCGCGCACGCCGAGAAGTACCGCTGCGGCGAGTGCGGATTTTCGGGTCGCAGCTTCTACTGGCATTGCCCGGCGTGTCAGTCATGGGATGGTTTCGAGTCCCATGCCATTGTCAAACTGCGCTGAAAATCCGCTATCATTTGTCCCATGACCAGTAAAACCGTAAAAATTTGCGTATTCCCTGTGGCCGGCCGCGGCACGCGTTTTTTGCCCGTGACCAAGGCGAGCCCGAAGGAGATGCTGCCGATCGTCGACAAGCCGCTCATTCAGTACGCCGTGGATGAGGCGCTGTCGGCCGGGGCCGAAACCCTGGTGTTCATCACCGGCAGCTCCAAGCGCGCGATCGAGGATCACTTCGACAGCGATCCGGAACTCGAATCCGTGCTGCAGTCGCAGGGCAAACAGGATCTGCTCGACACGTTGCGCGGCATCCTGCCGAGTTGGGCCTCGTGCGTGTACATCCGCCAGCCCGCGCCGCTTGGGTTAGGGCATGCGGTGCTGTGCGCGCGGCCGGTGGTGGGGACCGCACCGTTCATGGTGCATCTCGCGGATGACCTGATCGACGCAGCGGTGCCGTGCCTCAAACAGATGGCCGATGTGTTTTCGGTGCATGGTTCGAGCGTGGTGGGCGTGCAGACGGTGCCGAAGCAGGACACGGATAAATACGGGATCGTGACCCTGGAGAAGGGCATCGTCGCCCGTCAGGGCAAGATGTCTCACATCGTCGAGAAGCCCAAGCCCGACAAGGCCGCCTCCACGCTCGCGGTGGTGGGCCGCTATCTGCTGACCGCCTCGATATTCGATGACCTGGCGAAAATCGGCCAGGGTGCGGGCGGGGAGATCCAGCTCACCGACGGCATTGCGCGGCTGATGCAGCGCGAATCCGTGTACGCCTTCGAGTTCGAGGGCAAGCGCTACGATTGCGGCAACAAGCTCGGATACCTGCAGGCGACCGTCGAGTACGCGCTCAGGCATTCGAGCCTTGGCACCGACTTTGCGGCTTACCTCAAAGATCTGGTGCCAAGGCTCTGAGCGATCGCTCTAGTGCGAGCGGCCGCCGCGTTGCTGTCCCTGAAAGCGGACGCCTGAGCCCGATCCGCGGCGCGAGTCGCGCCGCTCACCAGCCCGATTGCCGTGCGATCGACCCTGACCCTGCGCCGGGCGTGCGTGAGCGACGGGGGTCGCAGTCTCCACGATCTTGAATTCCGGCGTGGGTACGATCGGAATGCTGCGCCGGAGCACGCGCTCGATGTCGCGCAGCAGACCGGTTTCATCCGCCGAGACCAGCGAGATCGCTTCACCCGCCGAACCGGCGCGGCCGGTGCGGCCGATGCGATGCACGTAATCCTCGGGCACGTTCGGCAGCTCGTAATTGACCACCTGCGGAAGCTCCTTGATGTCGAGGCCGCGGGCGGCCACTTCGGTGGCGACCAGTGCGGTGATCAAGCCGCGCTTGAACATGTCGAGCGCCTTGACCCGGGCGGCCTGGCTCTTGTTGCCGTGAATCGCCGCGGCACGAATGCCGGCACCTTCCAGCTGCTGCGTGAGGCGGTTGGCGCCGTGCTTGGTGCGCGTGAACACGAGCACCTGCGGCCACTGGCCTTCCTGAATCAGGTGCACGAGCAGGTGGCGCTTCTGTTCCTTTTGCACCCGGTAGGCGCGTTGCTCGACCAGTTCGATGGGCGCGTTGCGGGGCGCCACCTGGATCGACAGCGGGTCGTGCAGCAGGCGCTCGGCGAGCGCCCGAATGTCGTCGGAATAGGTCGCCGAGAACAGCAGGTTCTGCCGCTTGGCGGGCAGCAGCTTGATGATGCGGCGGATGTCCGGAATGAAGCCCATGTCGAGCATGCGGTCGGCCTCATCGAGGACGAGCACCTGAACCTTCGACAGATCCACGGCGCGCTGCTGCGCCAGATCGAGCAGGCGGCCAGGCGTCGCCACCAGGATGTCGCAGCCGCTGCGCAGATTGCTGATCTGCGGGTTGATGTTGACGCCGCCGAACACCTGGGCGATGCGCAGCTGAAGATGCTTGCCGTAGTCGCGCGCGCTCTCGGCGACCTGAGCCGCGAGTTCGCGGGTGGGGGTGAGCACCAGGGCACGCGGCGCCCGGTTGCCCGAGTGCGCGGTGTCGGCCATCAGGCGCTGCAGCACGGGCAGCACGAATCCGGCGGTTTTGCCGGTGCCGGTTTGCGCGCCGGCGAGCACGTCGCGACCGGACAGCACGGCCGGAATGGCCTGCAATTGAATGGGCGTGGGCGTGTCGTAGCCCTTATCGGCGACAGCACGCAGCAATTCGGGCAACAGCCCGAGATCGGAAAATGACATTGATAAATCCTTGAAAGAAATTTGGACTCGCACGACGGAATTGATGTTCCGCAGCGGTCAGCAGCGAGGGAGGGTGAATAATCGGAGTGCGTCGAGGACGGACCGCGAGCTAAAGGTGGCACTGACCGAGCACCTACCTTAACTTAGCTGCGCGCATCCTACAGGTTACAGCCCGCCGAGTCCAGCCTCACGCCCGGGGCGCGTTGGGTTCGTGGGTCCAGTCGGCGAAGGAGTGATGACTGCCGCGCGCTTTGAGCAGGGTGGTGAGCTGCAGGGCGGGAATCGGTGGAATGAAGTAATAGCCCTGGCCCTCGGGACACTGCCGATGCTGCAGGAAGGTGAGCTGATCGCGGGTCTGGATGCCCTCGGCCACCACGCGCATGTGCAGGCTGCGGCCCATGTTGATGACGGCGCTGACGATGCTCGCATCCTCGGTGTCGGTGGTCATGTCGCGTATGAACGATTGGTCGATCTTCAAGGCATCGATGGGAAAGCGCTTCATGTAGCTCAAGCTCGAATAGCCGGTGCCGAAATCATCGAGCGCGAGCTTCACGCCCAGATCCTTGAGCGAACGCAGCACCTCGGCGGTGGATTTCCAGTCCTGCATCATGAACGTTTCGGTCAGTTCGATTTCCAGCAGATTCGGATCGAGCCCCGATGCGTCGAGGATCTGGCGCACGTTGAGCAGAAAATCCTTCGCGCGAAGTTCCACCGCCGACACGTTGATCGCGACGCAAATCGGCGCGAGACCCTCGTCCTGCCAGGAGCGCGCCTGCCGGCAGGCCCGCTCGAGGATCCAGCGGCCGATCGGCAGGATGAGCCCGGACTCCTCCGCAATCGGTATGAATTGCGCCGGCGGCACGAGCCCGCGCAGCGGGCGATGCCAGCGGATCAGCGCTTCGACGCCGATGATGGCGCCGGTCTCGAGGTCGATTTTGGGCTGGTAGTTCAATAC
>Ga0181534_10001951_pt1 | contig 13139 bp, 10 predicted proteins | sample PEATcosm2014_Bin_37_FD_119758 | JGI IMG/M metagenome (GOLD analysis project Ga0181534, IMG submission 119758) | Peatland microbial communities from MTU Mesocosm Facility, Houghton, MI, USA - PEATcosm2014_Bin17_10_metaG | ecosystem: Environmental > Terrestrial > Soil > Wetlands > Peat | place...
GCTTCTCGCTTCCAATCACGATGATCATCTGCCCTTAGCTTGCCGCTTCAGGCTCATCTTGTATTGGAACCAATCCCACCCTTCAGGCTCATCTTGTATTGGAAAAGAGTTTCCATTGACCGGGGGCCCGGTTTCCCGTAGACTAAGTAATTGCGAGGGATGCGGCCTTTGTTGCACTCTGGCCCATTCACCCTGAGATAAGGAAGAACTATGGCAAACCATGTATCGAGCCTGAAGCGCGCCCGCCAGACCCTCACGCGCACCGCCGTCAACCGCGCCAACCGCAGCCGTGTGCGCACCAGCCTGCGCGACCTGCGCGAAGCCATCGCCAAGGGCGAATACGCAGCGGCTTCCACGCAGTATCGCGCCACCGTTTCCACTCTCGACAAGAGTGTGCAGAAGGGAATCTTTCACAAGAACACCGTGAGCCGCTACAAGAGCCGCTTGAATGCGCGCGTGAAGGCGCTGGCAACCGCCAAGGCGTAGTCACCTGCTGGGACTTACCGTCCAGGCAGAATTTCTTGAAGTTTATGGAACAGAAACAGCAGCCGGGGGCAATTCCGGCTGCTGTTATTTTTTTGGGTCGCGGGTTGAGTTATAGAGAAACCAGGGATGGTGTATCCCGAAAGCACGTCCACCCAGTTGACGCGACCATCAGGGAGCGGCAACCTTGAACAAAACTCAACAGGACACAGTAACCCTGGTTTCGCTCTAGCCTGTTGAGGATTATGCGTTCCCTCGTCCCCAAAAGCGGGAACCTGAGGCGCCCAGTAGTTGGCGCTGACACGGTTCCTCTGCACCGGTTACTGCTCTTCCCCCAGATTATCTTGCGCCCTTATTTCTTTGTCTCCTCGCCCGGCATGATGCCCTTCAACGGCTGCTTCTGCTGCTCGAAGTTTTCCGGCTGGGGCAGGGGCTTGCGCGGCAGCATCTGGTCGCGCATCGCGGCGTTGAAGACGAAGGTGGCTTCAACCACCGCCGCCTGCTTCAGATCGGTCGCCGACAGCCGCTCGTAAACATCCTGGTTGGTGTGTACGCTGCGGCTTTCGTAGTCGCGTGGGTCTTGGATGAACTGAAAGCCGGGGATGCCAACCCAATCGAAGACCTCATGGTCGGTGCCGGAGGTCAGGCGCATCGAGACGGTGGTTGCTCCGAGGTCTTTAAGCGGAGCCATCCACTGCTGAAAGACCGGCGCGATTGCCTCGTTTTCCTGGGTGTAGATGCCCAGCAGCTTGCCGCCGCCGTTGTCGAGGTTGAAGTAGCCGGAGATCAGCTCCTGCTCCGGCTTGAGCGTAACTGGACCCACCTGCTGGCGCAGAAACTCCGGCACACCCAACTGCTCGGGCTTGGTCGAGAGACCGACTGTGCCGAAGTGACTCCGTACATAGCCGATCGATCCCATATAGCCTTCTTCTTCCCCGCTCCAGAGGGCCACGCGAATCGTGCGGCGCGGCTGCACATGAAGAGCGGTGAGGATGCGCATCGCCTCCATGGCGATAATGGTGCCAGCGCCATTGTCGGTTGCCCCGGTTCCCGCAATCCAGCTATCCAGGTGGCCGCCGACCATGACGAGCTGGTCTTTCAACAGCGGGTCGGTTCCCGGTATCTCGGCGATGGTGTTGTATCCCTGCTCGTGATCGCCGGTGAAGGCAGTATCGATGTTCACCGTCACGGTGACGGGGACATGATGATCGAGCAGCCGCGCGATGCGGCCAAAGCCCTCGTTGGCCAGAACAGCAGAGGGAATCGGCTGCTTGTGATCCGGCAGATAAACGTAGTGGCCCATCGCTTCGTTGTTGTCATCGCGAATGATGCCCCCGTCGCCGGCATAGCTTGAAACCAGGATGGCGACGCCATGTTCGCTTGCAACGAATTGCGCGATCTTTTCCTTGAAGTTGATGTACTTGTTGAAGGCGTCAGCCATCGTCTGAGGATCGATCGGCTGCACATGCTGCTCCTTCATGTCGCCGTCGAGCGGGTAATCGTAGATCTCATCGAGTTTCTTCGCGTCATAATGCTTCAGTTGGGGTTCGGGATCGGGATGGATCGCGGGCGCGGGTCCCAGCAGCACGACCTTTCCGGCCAACTTGCCTTTCCACTGGTCAAAGTCCTTTTCGTCCTTGGGCCAGGGCATGGCGACTACGCCTCCTGTAACCGCGCCGGGCGTCGCCGGGGACCAGGGCGTGGCCTGCGCGATAAAAACCGCTGTATCGGGGGACGCCAGATAGACATAGGTACCGATCTGCCGCCAACCCATCCCGAACTCTCCCCAGCTTTCCAGGTGGGCATTGGCGCAGCCCATGGCAGTAAGCTGGTCGCGCGTCCACGCATTGGCCTTGGCTAGGTTGGGTGAGCCGGTCAGCCGGGGACCGATGCCGTCAAACAAGCCGCTGGCGTACTCCATGATGTGCGAGTGATTCAGGCCCTCATCGCGGATGCGTGCGTACATGCCAAGGTCCAGAGTCTCCAAAGCGGGTTGCGCCGGTGGATGCTGGTAGTCGTATCCGCGCTGCTGGGACAGCGTGGGCGCGGTTGCCTTCGCGGCCTTCGCCCCTTGCGCATCCGCCGATGCCAGCGGAAGCAGCAAGGACAGCAGCAGGGTTGCTGCAACAATTGCAGGCCGGAAGCCGATGCTTTCAGCGCAGCCCCGGAAGAGAGTGCGCCAAGACGAGCCAACGGCAGAAGGGGAAAGGAAAGGTCTGTGCAAACAAAATTGTCTCTTCATGGGGCCACTATGCCCGATTGCCGGAGAAGCCGTCTTGTATCTATTTGACCTGGCGGCGCCAGGCGCCCGGAGTCTGGCCTGTGAGGTCGCGTACAGTGCGAGTCATATGCGCCTGGTCGCAAAAACCGGAATCGAGCGCAACGGAGGCGAGCTGGTCAGTGCTTCCAGAGGATCTTTGCCATGCCATTCTGCCCCTGATTTGCGCGCGATAGGCCGAGGGAGAGATGCCGAAAACCTGCCGGAAGCCGCGCGAGACAGTGGCGTCCGCAAGGCCTTGCTCGCACGCCCAGTCCTGCAGGCGCAGATGCGGATCGTGCGCCAAGGCGTGGGCCAGCTCATCCGGCCAGTCGGCTATGCGGCACGGCAGCGGCTTGGATGTCTCCAGCAGAAAGGCAACCGCTTCCCGCGCATCGCGCTCCGCCAGCCGGACAATCATCTCCGGATCGGCTGCCTGCAACAGGTTTGCGACAGGCTCCATCAGAGCAGGCAACGCCAGGCTCAGCACCTCTGAACCCGGCGAATCGTAGCGGTTCAGATGAGCCTCAAACGCGCCATGCAGCACAATATCGCCGGCCTGCGCCCGCAGCCGCCCGCGGTCGCCTGCTTCCTCGTATCCGCCGGACAAGACCAGCGCGGCGTAGCTGGGAGCATGGCGATGGCGCGGTAAGACAGTGTGGCCGCCTCGATAGCGGCGGCCAAAAAATGCATGGTTCATAGAACTCACAAAAGCCGGGAAACCATTGCGGCCATTCTGCTTTTGAAGGAATGAGAATGGACCGTCCGGCAGCCTTCAAGCAGTATTACGTCCGCAGGGCGGAGGTTTGTTCCATGCAATAGCGGAGATCGCCGCACAGCTCGTCGATACGTTCCACCTTTGCGTCCCAGGAGAACATGAACCGCGCCGCGCCTCCGATGAAGGTATAGAACTTCCAGCCCCGCTCGCGCAGAGCGTCAAGGGCATCGTTGGGAATGCTCACAAACACCGCATTGGCTTGCACACGGGATGTGATTTGAAGATTCGGGATCGACGCGATCTTCTCCGCAAAATAATGAGCGGACGAGTTGGCGTGCGCGGCATTCGTCAACCATGCGCCGCTTTCGATCATGCCCACCCACGGAGCCGCGAGAAAGCGCATCTTCGACGCGAGCTGCCCCGCCTGCTTGCAGCGATAATCGAAATCCTCGGCCAGACTCCGGTCAAAGAATAGAATCGCTTCACCGACCGCCATCCCGTTCTTCGTGCCGCCGAAGCACAACACGTCCACGCCGCTCTTCCAGCTCAGTTCCGCCGGCGAGCAGCCGAGGCTCGCGCAGGCATTCGCAAAACGCGCACCATCCATGTGCAGTTTGAGCTTGTGTTCCTCGCAGGCCGCGGCCACGGCGCGCAGCTCATCCGGCGTGTACACAAGCCCCGTCTCGGTAGACTGCGTAATCGTCGCGACCCGCGGCTTGGGGTAGTGAATATCCTGCCGTTTCGTGGCCAGCTCCCGTATCGCCGCCGGTGTGAGCTTCCCATCGTCACTCTGGGCTACCAAGAGCTTCGAGCCGTTGGAGAAAAACTCCGGCGCTCCGCATTCGTCAGTCTCCACATGCGACGACTCGGCGCAGATCACGCCGTGGTACGACTGGCAAAGCGAGGCCAGCGCCAGCGAGTTCGCCGCCGTCCCGTTAAACGCAAAGAAAACATCGCAATCGGTCTCAAACAGCTCGCGGAACGCGTCGGAAGCGCGGGCTGTCCAGGGATCCTCTCCATACGCGGAGGCATGGCCGTGATTGGCTGCTTCCATCGCCGCCCACGCTTCAGGGCAGATGCCGGAATAATTGTCGCTGGCAAATTGCTGAGACAAGTCAATGTTCTTGGAATCGGTCATAGCGTGTTGGAATCACCCCGGCAAGAAAGGTTATGCACTCATTTCAAATTGTAACGATCAGGGATCGGCGAGTGTATCCGACTGCCAGGGTCGGCGAGAAGCAGTAGAGAGCGCTCTTGCCGTCCTTCAAGATAAAGGCCCGAACGACCGCTTCTTCGTGTGTCTGACCCGTGTAGCTCATTGGCAAATGATAGCCGGGACCGTCCCGCTGATCATAGAAAGAGTATCGGATTGGCGCCCATGGCAACGCCGACTCTATGACCGACGGCGGCTAATACCATGTCCGCTTGATTATGTGATACCCGGAGTGTAGCGCCGGTCTCCAGACCGGCTGTCGTGCGGGCGTCTCGCCCGCATTCGTTCAGTAGCCATTACCAAACCACTCCGTCTAAGCACTAAACGAGCCTTCAAAGCAATTCAAAAATTCCCGTAGCGCCCATGCCGCCTCCGGCGCACATCGTCACCATTCCATAGCGAACCTCACGGCGGCGCATCTCACTGAGCAGCGTCGCCGTGAGCTTTGCCCCCGTGCAGCCCAGAGGATGCCCAAGGGCGATGGCTCCGCCGTTCACATTGACCCGCGCCGGGTCGATGCCCAAGGCGCGGATGATAGCCAGCGTTTGCGCCGCGAAGGCCTCGTTGCATTCGATGAGGCTGATCTCGTCGAGCGTGAGTCCAGCCTGACGCAACGCCTTGGGAATCGAGTAAATGGGTCCAATGCCCATCTCTTCCGGCAAGCATCCTGCCGTTGCATAAGTCACAAGGCGGCCAAGAGGCTGAAGGCCAAGTTCCTTGGCGCGGGCGGCATCCATCAAGATCGTCGCAGCGGCTCCGTCGGAGGTCTGCGAACTGGTGCCTGCGGTGACGGTTCCCTGCGCGTGGAAGGCGGGCTTGAGCTTGGCCAGCGCCTCAAGCGAGGTGTCGGCGCGGGGTCCCTCGTCGGCGGTGATTTTTTTCTCGGTGACAGTTGGATGCCCGGCTTTTTTGCTTGGTGTCGAGATTGCAACCGTTACAGGAATAATCTCTTCCGCGAAGCGCCCAGCGGCCTGCGCAGCGATGGCTTTCTGGTGGCTCGCAAGCCCAAAGGCGTCCTGATCTTCGCGGGAGACTTCGTAGTGCTTGGCGACGCGCTCGGCGGTCAGTCCCATCGTCAGCAACGAAGCCGGATAATGCTCGGCCAGCCAGGGATTGGGGCTGGGCTTGAGCCCTCCAAACGGCAGCAGCGACATGGATTCGGCTCCGCCGGCGATGATTACCCGGTCGCGCCCAGACTGAATGCGAAGATCGGCCTGGGCGATGGCCTCCAGCCCCGAGGCGCAGAGGCGATTTACCGTGACGCCCGGAACTTCGACCGGTAAACCTGCACGAAGTGCCGTAAAACGGGCAATATTCCAGCCCTGCTCGCCTTCCGGTTGAGCGCAGCCGAGGATCACATCATCGATCTCGGGCTTTCCAAGCCCTTGAACTTTTTCCAGCGCGCCGTTGATGGCGAAAGAGGCCAAATCATCGGGACGGGTAGTGGAGAATGCGCCTTTGGGGGCACGGGAGACGGCGGTGCGAACGGAGGCGACGATAACGGCTTCAGGCATGGGTGAACTCCAGGTGAGGTCAGTCAGAAGACCGGAAATTGAATGCGAGCCGCACGACTAATCCAAGCAGCACGCCGAGTAGTCCATAGAGAACAAACGATCCGCCAAAGAAAAACAAATAGTCGAGGATGATGTCGAAACCACTTGGCGTCGCGGGATTATCACCGTACAAGGCCAGCATGGGCTGCAGGTAAAAAAGAAGGGGCGGCCCCGGATCGAAAACATAAACCAAGACTAGACCAACTAAATAGACGCCGCCAAATCCGAGAAACCATGTAACGAGCGGAACTCTCGGGTTTTCAGACGTTTCAGGCATGGCGAAGGGTCCCATTGTGTTCACAGGGAAGCGTACCCCACCCAAGCAGCAAAAAACAAGAACGCCGCTGCGGCAGGGCGCTAGTTATGATTCAGCTCGATAGATTTTGTTGCAAACTATTCCGGCGTTGGCAACAGCGTCCAGGAGGATTTGGCGTAGAAGCGGTAGAGCGTGGGACCTTCGACAGTGGAGTCGGCGAGCGCGTCGTGGGCGATGCGCGGCGGATGGTGCGGCATCGCAGCCTGGGCAACATGCACCTCGTCGGGAGTCGCGGGATCAATGCCCCAGTTGAAGCCAAGAACGCCGGTAAGGTCATGGACCTGAAGGCGTGCGGTCTGCGGTGCGGAGGCCAGCGTGAGCGGATTCTCCGGCGCGCTGGCAAGAAAGACGAGCAACGAGACGGTTCCTTCCGCCTCGCAGAGAACGGCCCAGTCCGAGGAGCCGGGAGTCTCAAAGCTCGCGTGAATCACATTTTCCGGATGATGGGCCGCGTAGGTCTGCGGAATCATGCAGCCGCGCAGCGTGAGCTGTGCCGCGATAGCCGCAGGGAGTTGTGGAAACGAGCTGACTGGCAGGCGGTGAATGAGATACGGCGTAGAGCGCCCGGCCTGCTCAACGTGACCGGATTCGATGAGCTGCGCGTTGGAAATATTTTCTTGCTGACCGGAAACTGGCAAGGTGATGAGGCTTCCCCAAATGAACCCCACCTGAACGGCTTTTCGCCAGTCTTTCATCTCGCCTACTTCAGTTTCAGGGCCAGTTGAACAGCAACGGCAGTTTCAACGCGTGCAATGTCTCCCGGGCTAAGAACTCCAAGTTTGCTACCGAGCCTTTGTTTGCTGGCGGTCGTCAACTGGGAGGCAATTGCCTTGCGCATTTCTCCACGAACTTCAATGAGTGCCTCGCCCGGGTAGACCCGTTCGGTCCTCGATGTAATTGGAACCACCTGAACCCGTTCGAGCGCCTTGTTGGCGGCGTTATTCGAAATGACGATTGCGGGCCGTGTTTTCTGAATCTCTTCTCCAAGGCTCGGGTCAAACCTAACCCAATAAACGTCGCCGCGTTCAATAAGCATCGCCAATCAATCCTTCAACCCATTCCTGCGCTTCTACTTCATGCTCCTGATCCGCAGCCATTTGGCGATAGCCCTCAAGCAGAGCGTCTTCCTCTTTCACTTTGAGTCCTTGAACAAGCCCGCAAACGGCTCCGGCAATATCGTCGGGCAAAATAAACCAAGCCGGGTTTCCCCGCGCCTGTGGCATGCCTTTACTGCTTTCCTCGTCCCCGTTCCAACGAATGCCGACCGCGGGGTGGCCGTCCCACTCGATCTGAGCAACAGACCAGCTTCCTGGAACTGGTCCTGCATCGTAAATGACTTCCACGGACTTGACCCTTCCCTTTGGAGAGAGGACGTTTTTGGGGTCGTGATACATGGAAATTCTCCTCAAGAAGAATCGTTTCATACGTACGTACATATGTCAATTCCGCAGCGGCTTCCCAGTCTTCAACGTAAACGCAATCCGTTCCTGGGTTTTACGCTCGCCGCAGAGCGACAAAAACGCCTCGCGCTCCAGATCAAGGATGTACTGCTCGCTAACCAGCGAACCGGGCGTAACCCGCCCGCCGGCGAGAATATACGCCAGCCAGCGCGCGACCTTCTGGTCGTGTTCGGAGGCAAACCCGGCCTCGCCCATGAGGTAAATGCCGGTTTCGAGCGTTGCCAGAGCCGCCGTGCCCGGCGCGGGAATCTGCGTACGCAGCTGGGGTGGGGCGTATCCGGCAGCAGCCAGGGTCGCAACATGAGCCTTCGCGTCCAACAGCAACCGCTCGCGATTCAGCGTGATGCGGTCGGCGGGAATGAGCAGGCCGAGTGTCCGGGCCTCAGCAGCCGAGGTAGAGACCTTAGCCAGCGCCATCGTCTCCAGTGACCGCCGCAGCGCCGTGGCCAGCTCTGTAGATTGAGCGAAGCGCGAAGGCGGGTCGCGCGGGTCCGGCGGAGCAAGCTGCGTGGCGGAGTCCAGCGCTTTCAGCAGCAACTCCTTTGTCCCGCCGCCTGCCGGGATCAGCCCGACTCCTGCTTCGACCAGGCCAATGTAAGTCTCCGCGTGGAGCTGCCGTCGCGTCGCGTGCAGGCAGATCTCCGCGCCGCCGCCGAGGGTGAGGCCAAAAGGCGCGGCAACCACCGGGCGCGGGCAGAATTTGATCGCCGCGGTCATCTGCTGGAAGGCATGGATGATCCCGTTCAGCTCCTCCCACTCGCCCTCCTGCGCAATCATCAGCATCTGCATCAGGTTCGCGCCAACGCTGAAGTTGTCGCGGTCGCCGGTGATGACAAACGCAGAGAAATCGCGAACAGCCTCCGAGCCGGGCTTGAGGACGGCAGAAACCAGCGAGAGAACGTCGCCGCCGATCGCGTTTTTCAGCGAGTGCAACTCGATGCAAGCCACTCCGTCGCCGAGATCGACGAGCGACGCGCCGGGGTTGGTCTTCACTACCTGATGCGTGGCGCGGAAATCGGCCACGCGGGCCTGCCCTGGCGCAGCGGGAATCGGCTCGGCGGCTCCGGTTTGCGGCTGGAAGCAGGCGCGGTTGCCGGGTGCGTACCAGCTTGTTTGCCCGGCAGTCAGCAGCGCGTCAGCTTTCGGACTGAGTGGCAGGCCCAAAGCGCGTATCTTGTCGACCGAGGACGCAACTCCAGCCGCATCCCACATCTCAAACGGTCCTAGCTCCCAGTTGAACCCTGCGCGCATCGCCTGATCGACTGCGGGAGCGTCCGCCGCGGCCTCGCCGAGGCAGTCGGAAGCGATCTTCCAAATTCCGGCAAGGAACGGCCAGAGGAAGGCCGCGGCTTTGTCTTTGCCAGGGTCGTTGGCGAGCAGCAGGCGCAGTTTTTCCGCCGTCGAGGCGGCGTTTTTCGCCATCTCCAGAGAGGGCAGCGCTGGCTTGGCCGAGGGGCGGTACTCGAATGTCTTCAGATCGAGCACAAGCCGCTCTTCTTTCCCCTCAGCGCCGCGAGATTTCTTGTAAAAACCCTGGCCAGCTTTATCGCCCAGCCAACCGTTCTCAACCATTTTGCTGAGGATTGACAGAAACTCTACAGGTAACCCTTTGGGGAAGTTGGCGGCGACATGCGCCAGGATGTCGATGCCCACCAGGTCGGCAAGCCGGAAGGTCCCGGTACGCGGAAAGCCGATCACTGGCCCAGTCAGCGCGTCCAACTCCTCAATCGTCAGCCCCTGCTTCAGCATCAGCGCGGCGGCGTTGAACATCACGCTGATGCCGATGCGGTTAGCGATGAAGTTGGGAGTGTCGCGCGAATAGACGACCTGCTTGCCGAGCGTCTGGCTGGCAAAACCGGCAAAGGCGGCAGTATGTGCGAGGTCTGTATCGGCGGTCGGAATCACCTCGACCAGGCGCATATACCGCGGCGGATTGAAGAAATGGGTTCCGAAGAATTGATCCTTGTGCGACGCGAGTCCAGCGGCGATCTGGGAGACAGGCAGTCCGCTGGTGTTGGTGGTCAGCAGTGCATGAGCGGCCAGATGCGGCGTCACGCGCGCCAGCAGCGCGGTCTTGATAGCCAGATTTTCAGCGACGGCCTCGATAACCCAGTCGCAATGGGCTAGCTTCGGCAGATCGTCGTCGAAGTTGCCGGGGGTGACGAGTTGGGCAAGCGACGGCTCATAAAAAGCGGCGGGCTTGGCTTTAGCGAGGGCGTCCAAAGCCGACAGAGCCAGCTTGTTGCGCGGCTCGCCTTCTTTGCCCGGCAGGTCAAGCAGCAGCGCAGGGATTCCGGCATTGGCCAAGTGTGCGGCAATGCGGGAACCCATGGTTCCCGCGCCCAGGACGGCGGCGCGGCGGACGAGCAAAGGCTGGACGGCTGAGGCTGAGGTAGGCATAGCGGTTCTCCCTGCGCGCCTGGAGGGATGCTCCAAACGCCGTGCGGAAACCCTCGCAGCATACGGCGGCGCGGGTTACCGGGTCAAGGCGTCTGCCGTGTGGCGAACGGGCTTCACCGCGGCGGTAGATTTAAGGTTCGCGCCTTCCCGTTTCCACTTGCGCTACGCTCCCAGCCCAGGCCATGCCATGTATACTAAGCGCGTTACCCTTATTAGGATAAGAATTACCCCACCTGTAACAAAAAATCTGCGCTCCAAAAATGCGGTCCTTCAATTGCCTGGCTCTTTCAATTGCGATGAGATAAAGGTGGACACGCAATGAGACAGGAAAAAATGAATTTCAGAAATGCAGTATCCTTTTCCCCAGCGATTTTGATCTGCGCATGTGCGCTATTCTCCATTTCTTCTCCGTTAACGGCGCAACAACCTCTGTTGACGCGTCATATCGACACCACAATCGAAAGCCGGCAGACGCCAAGATTGGGATTGCTTCCTGAAGACCAAATCCTGAAGCTTTCAATCCTTCTTCCGCTGCGGAACGAGTCTCAGCTGGACGAGCTGCTCAGCCAGCTCTATGACCGCACCAGTCCCCTCTACCACCAATGGCTCTCTGTGCAGGAATTCACGGAGAGGTTCGGGCCGACCCCGGAAGACTATGAGACTGTAGTCAGCTTTGCCAAAGCGAATGGCATGAAGGTCACCGTAACGCCCGCCAATCGCAGGCTGGTCGGTGTCGAAAGCTCTGTCGCCAACATCAACCGGGCCTTTCATGTGACATTGGGCCTCTATCAGCATCCCTATGAAGCACGAACCTTCTACTCGCCCGATCGCGAACCGTCCGTCGATCTGAGCGTGCCGCTGTTGCACATTGCCGGATTAACCAATATAGCCACAGCCCATTCCATGCTGCGGCACAACGCGACTCCGGAACTATCGCGAACCGAGATAACCGGCTCCGGACCCGGCGGCGCGTTCTACGGAAGCGATATGCGCGCTGCCTACTATGGCGGATCGGCGCTCACCGGAGCAGGCCAATCCATCGGCATCTTCGGAGCGGATTACAACATCAGCGACGTTGAGACCTACTTCAGCAGCGAAGGCCAGTCTTTCAATCCAAGCACTGTCCAAGACTACTCGGCGGATGGAACGGTAAATTCGTGCGGAAGCGGCTGCGATGACGGCGAACCGGTCGCGGATATTACGGAGTCGCTTTCCATGGCCCCCGGAGTGAACTCTGTCATTGTCTACTTCGGCGCCTCGCAGGAGGAAGTATTCAACACAATGGCTTCAGTGAATGCAGCCAAGCAACTGAGTACTTCGATTATCTACTGGTATTCGCCGGATCCTGGCACGTCGTTTGATGGAATTTTTAAGGAATTCTCGGCGCAGGGACAAAATCTGTTCTCGGCCAGTGGCGATTCGGGCGCGTATTACTCATCCAGTTCGGTATTCACCACGCCCGGTTTTCCCACCGACGATCCCTATGTTGTCGCGACAGGCGGCACAGATCTGACGACCAACGGTGCTGGCGGCTCATGGAAGTCGGAGAGCGCCTGGATTGGCAGCGGAGGCGGCCTTGATCTTTATCAAAGCTACCCCATCCCAAGTTATCAGCAGTTACCCGGCGTGATTGATTCCGCGAATCAAGGATCAACCACGATCCGTAATATTCCCGACGTCTCCATCGACGCCAATACCGATAGCTTCTATTGCGTCAACGGAAATGCATGTACCTGCTGCCTGGGTGGAACAAGCCTGGCGGCGCCGCGGTGGGCCGGCTTTTTGGCGCTGGTCAACGAGCAGGCGGAGAACAACGGCAACTCGTCTGTCGGCTTCCTGAATCCTACCGTCTACGCGATCGGAACAAGCTCGAGTTATACAAGCGAATTTCATGACATCACAACAGGGAATGATGACAACAGCGGGGGCGGGTTCAATGCTGTCACAGGCTACGATCTGGTGACGGGTTGGGGAAGTCCCAATGGGCAGGCTCTCATCGATGCTCTGGCTGGGTCTACACAGAGCTTTACGCTATCGGCGGCGCCAAGCGCGCTAACCGTTGTCCAGGGGGCTAGCGCAACCTCCAGCGTTACAGTCACTGGAGCAAACGGCTTCACTGGCAGTGTGACGCTTGCAGCCTCGGGTCTTCCCAGCGGAGTAACAGCCGCGTTCAGCGCGAATCCGGCGACGGGCAGCAGCGTGGTTACCTTCACCGCCAGCAGCACGGCGACCGCAGGTGCATCCACGGTCACCATCAAGGGAACCTCCGGTTCGCTGACCGCCAGCACCACCCTTTCGCTCACCACCACCGCCGCTACATGCGCCTCGGTTCCCTCCGCCCCAACCGGTCTTGCCGCCTCGGGCACGAGCAGCAGCGGCACGACGCTGACATGGACAGCCGACACCGCGCCGGCCAACTGCTCGATCAGCAGCTATACGGTGCTGAAAAATGGCAGCTCCATTGGAACGGCGACAGCCACGTCGTTTGCCGTGACCGGCCTCTCGGCTGCGACAACCTATAGCTTTACTGTGGAAGCAACGGACAGCAAAGGCGCTTCGGCTGCCAGTTCGGCTCTCACCGTCACCACCCCCGGCAGCAGCGGAGGCGAAGCCCCTTACGGCGGCACGGCGGCGGCGATCCCGGGCACGGTGAAGGCGGAGAACTACGACACCGGCGGGCAGGGCGTGGGTTACAGTGTCACGTCCGTCAACGGAACCGACAACAGCTACCGCGCCGAC
>Ga0181534_10001952_pt1 | contig 13135 bp, 13 predicted proteins | sample PEATcosm2014_Bin_37_FD_119758 | JGI IMG/M metagenome (GOLD analysis project Ga0181534, IMG submission 119758) | Peatland microbial communities from MTU Mesocosm Facility, Houghton, MI, USA - PEATcosm2014_Bin17_10_metaG | ecosystem: Environmental > Terrestrial > Soil > Wetlands > Peat | place...
GTCCTGGAGGACCCGCGCAGGCGTGGACGCCTGCCCCACAGAGCTTGAGGCTTCAGCGGGCGTCGATCTTCACTACGAAATAGGTGATCTGTTTGCCGCTTTCCAGCAGCATCTGGTGCGCGGTCTTGATGGGAATGTGCACCACGTCGCCGGGTGCCAGCGCCACTCGATCGCCGCCCCGGATGGATGGCCCGCGAATCTCGTGGGGCGCGGTGGTGCGCGGATTCACCACACTGCCTCCCAGGATCAGCGTGGCCTCGCCGCTCTCCACCACCATCACGTCGTTCTGCCTTTCGTGCAACTCCGCTTCGCCGCTGCCCTCGCGATGCGCCACCAGGAAGCTGTGGTTTCCATAGCCCGCCAGCGGCATTGTAGCTATCTTTTGCGCGTTGATCTTGGGCGCCAGTCTCTTTTCAAACCCGCGCAGTTCGGCGCTGGTCCAATGCCCCGCGCCCGGCGGCAAACCGGCGGGCTGTGCGGCTGCCGCCACGACCAACGCGATAATGAATGCTCTCATTGCTTCTCCCGTCCAAAGCCTATCCCGCTTATGCAAATCACGCTCATGGCCGTGCGGTCGAACTTAAGTCGGACCACGCGCAGCCTAGCCGGATCAATCTGAAACGCGGCCAGCGGCGCGCGCACCGTCTGGAACACCGGCTCCCAATCGTTTTCGTACGCCGCGCTCTCCATTGGATCGAACTTGGTGAACTTCTCCTTCAGCGGCGGCGGAATCGCCGCGAAGCGGCTGGCAGGTGCGCTGACCGTGGCGCCGTCGCTCGATTCGAGCTCGATGGTGAAGTCCGGCGATTCGCGATCCTTCTTCTTCTCGTCTTTCTTTTCGTCTTTCTTCTTGCCCGGCTTTTCGCCAGGCAGGGGCGCGTCTTCGTCGAGCGCCGCCACCGATAACTCGAAGGTGGATGCCTTCCCCAACCGCCAAAGGGCCGCCGCTCCCTCGGGCAGCGTAAGGGCGTACGAGGCCGCGGGCGCGCCCTTGGCCCGGTTCCATCCTAGAAACACGCCATTATAGTCCCTATCGCCGCCGCGCCACGGAATGCGTCCCTCGCGCCAGATGGACAGCCTATCGCCCGCAATGCGCCCGCCTGCCGCGGTGGTGGTGGTGATATCGGCGTCTTCCTGATAGGCGGCCAGCGCCACGTACGACGCATCCTGAAAGCGATTGATGTAGATCGTATCCGGCAGCCAGGCGCGCCCCACCCGCCAGTCTTCGAATAACGGCAGATACTCGCGCCGCCCCTTCAGCGTGGCTTCCAGAAACGCCGCGATGTAGGTTTTCGAGATGCGCCGCTGCTCTTCGCCGGGCATCAATGGCTTCAGGTTCAGGAACCAGCTCAGCGGCTCGCCCGCATCCGTGCGGCCCCAAACCGTGTTGAATTGCCCGTGATTGGCGCGGTATGCGTAGATCTCCGCCTTGAACCAAGGGCCGGGCTTGGTGTAGCGTACGTGATCCCACTGGCGGCTGCCCATGAACGAGGAGACATCCGCATCGTGCGCGCCCTGCAGGGTCAGGTAGCTTACGTTGTCGATCCAGCGATGCTGCCCGGCGGGCTTGTACTGGCCGTCGGCCGGCGCGATGGCCACCACCGCCTGAATGGCGAAGCCGTAATCGAACTTGATATTGGCGTTGTCCGGATAATACTGCAGCCCGTTGAACAGCGCCGCCGTGGCCGCCGCCTCGCCGCCGCGCGAATGGCCCATTAACGCGATCTGCGCCATATCCACTTTGCCGTGAAACGGGTTGCTCGCCGCCTGGTTCCATTCCCGCCAAAGCTTCAAGTGCTCGAGCAACATCCATCCGCGCACCTGCTGCTGCTTGGGCGGATCGTGAAACAGGCCGCTGTTCAGGAAGTTCTCGTCGATGGATGCCAGAATGAAGCCGCGGCTGGCCAGCAGCTCTCCCAGATAAGCGTAGCCCGGATCGGAAAACTCCGCCATGTCGTGGTTGCCATGCACGATCAGCGCCAGCGGAAAAGGTCCCGCGCCCTCCGGATACCACACCCGCGCATTCAACGGCAGCTTGTCTACATCGAATCCCCAGTACTTGCGGCGCGCCCATTTCTTCCAGCCGGTGAAGTCTTTGAAGAATTCGGATGCATCCACCGCGCGCGTCTTGATGGCTACCGAAGGGCCGTATTCCGGCCGCCGAATGTCGTTACCCACGCCGTAGAACAGCGTATTCACGTGGTACGGGCCGTTATCCGCGGGATTCGCCAGATTCAGCGTGGCGGGCATGGAACCAGCGGGCGGCTTCCACGAGATCACTTTGTCCATCGAGCCCTGGTGCGCGAACATCCACACCAGCCCGACATTAAAGGCCGCGGCCAGCAGGCACAGCGAGACGGTAAGGATCTTCTTCGAGAGCGCCGCCTCGCGGAAATGGCCCGCGACGAACGTGGCTATGGTGGCGCCCAGGATTCCCTCCGCCAGGCCGATCGCGATAGCCATGGGGAGCCCCAGTTGCGGCGGCATCCAGACGATCATCACGATGGCGCACGATCCCACGATCATGCCGGTGGCCATGCGGGGCAGTCTCCGCGCGATGCTCAGCAACAACGCGACCGCGAGCGCAACCAGAGGGACGGTCACCGCGGCAAACAGGATAGCCAACGCGAAGTCGAAGGTGTAGCCGAACCCGGTGCGCGCATATAGCCCCGCGATGAAGACGCTGATCGCTGCCGCCGCGAGCGTGCCCCACACAGCTCCGCGGCGCGCTTCCGGACCCGGGCGGATCTTCCGCCATTGGCGAGCGCACCAATTCATTCCTCTGCGCCAAAGCGCCTTCACGCGGTCGCGGACGGGCGGGGTGGTTTCCGGCATGATCGCTCATGTTACTCTACGGCGCCTTGCAGTGTTTGGGCTGCGTTAGTCCGAAATAGAACCCGTGGTACGACGCGATGGTACAACCGGCTCATCATGCTCGTGTATACTAGTTTCGACCAGGGGTATCCCCCCGTCCAAAATTCTGAAAGTGGAGCTTACAAATGTTAACGAAACAACTTGTAATTCTTGGAGCGATCGCTATATTGCCTGCATTCGCGCAGGTTTCGAGCGCGCCGACCGACATGATAAGAACGGCACCCCGGTATCACCACCCGGTCCGGGACCTTGTGGTGCACGGCGACGGCACCGCCACCAGTACCAACTGGAGCGGTTATGCGGTGACCGGGACCTCCTTCACTTCGGCGCAGGGTTCCTGGATTGTGCCCACGGCCACTTGCAAGTCCGGCGATCAGGACGCGTCGTTTTGGGTGGGTATCGATGGATACACTTCCAGCACGGTCGAGCAGCTTGGCACGAACTCCAATTGCGAGGGGGCGACTCCGGTCTACCAAGCCTGGTACGAGTTTTGCTGCATCGAGGCCGAGATTATCATTCCGGGCCTGACGATCTCGCCTGGCGATAAGATCGTGGCGGAAGTAACTTATAGCGGCACGGAGTTCACCCTCACGATCAAGGACGAAACTACGGGCAAGGCTTTCCGCAAGACCGGGACGATTTCGGGCGCGGAGCGGTCGTCGGCCGAATGGATCGCCGAGGCGCCCTACGACGGCGAAATCCTGCCCCTCACCGATTTCGGCACCGTGCTTTTCGGTGAAGACAGCACGGGTGTCTCCGCCACGAATTATGCGCATGATAGCACCAGCAGCGGCGCAATCGGAAGCTTCCCAGCCGCCGACATCACACAGATCACCAAAGTCGGCAGCACCAGCAGCCCGCAGACATCGACGTGCACCACGTTATCCAGCGACGGCACCAGCTTTTCCTGCACCTGGGCCAAATAGCATTCGCGCTTAGCACGCGCCGGGGATGTTAAATTACGACCCGGCGCGTGAACGGCGCGCTGCTTATGCCGCAAAGGGGGTGTATACTGGTCCACATTGCGGGGGGAAACCGCTAAGGCTCTCTAGGACAGGAGGCACCCACATGATAGCGAAGCGACTTGGAATTTTGGCGGCGGCCGCAATGTTGCCTGCGTTGGCGCAGGTTGCGAACGAGCCGGCCAATATGGCGGCACGCGGAGCGCCCGTCAGCGTCACCGGCTGGAGCGGTTATATGGTGACGGGGACTGCTTTTACCGCGGCCCATGGTTCATGGATTGTGCCTACGGCCACGTGCACTTCGGGGCGCCAGTACGCGCAGTTTTTCGTCGGTATGGACGGCTTCACAACCCCCACCGAGGAGTTGATCGGCACCGAGGCCGACTGCATTGGGGCGAGCCCCAGCTACTACGCCTTCTATGAGGTTTCGCCGAATTCGACGATCAGAATCGAAGGCATGACCATCGCGGCCGGCGATAGGATAGTGGCCGAAGTCACGTATAGCGCCCCGGAGTTTACGTTCACGATCAAGGACGAGACTTCGGGCAAGGCATACCGGACCAGCGCGACGGTTGCGGACGCGCAGCGGTCGTCCGCGGAGTGGATCGCCTCGATTGCCTACGATGGCGAGATCCTGCCCCTCACGGATTTTGGCACTGTGCTTTTCGGCGAGGACAGCACCGGTGTAACCGGCACGAATTCCGCGACGGACAGTACAAACAGCGGCCCGATTGGAGCTTTTCCGGCTGCCGATATCGAACAATTCACCAAAATCGGCACCGCCACCAGTCCGCAAACATCTACCTGCACCTCCCTGTCCAGCGACGGCACCAGCTTTTCCTGCACCTGGAGCAACTAGACCCTGCCCGGCCGCACCGCCCGGAATGTTAAATTGTTCCGGCGGCGCGCGAACTGCGCCGTCCGCCTCCAGCGCAGGTGTATACTGGTCCAGATTGCGGGGGAACCGCAAGACATTTTTCGGAACCGGAGACGCCCCATGATTACGAAGCAACTCGGAATTTTAAGCGCTATCGCCATGCTGCCTGCATTCGCGCAGGTTTCGAGCGCGCCTTCCTCGCCGGACGCGACGCGCCTATCGGCGCCGCGCTGGCACTCGCCGATTCGCGGCAAAGTGGAACACGGCGACGGCACCTCGACCAGCGAAAACTGGAGCGGTTACGCGGTGACGGGAACGGGCTTTACCACGGCCAAGGGTTCCTGGATCGTGCCGACGATGGACTGCGCCAGCTCGGGAACACAATACGCCGTGTTCTGGGTGGGCATCGATGGAGACATATCGGACACGGTAGAGCAAACCGGTACGGAAGCCGTTTGTTCAGACGGCACGCCGACGTACACGGCCTGGTACGAGTTTTACCCCGCCCTGCCGATCGAGACTATCACCACCATGACGGTAGAGCCTGGGGATAAAATCGCGGCGGAGATATTTTACAACACCACCAGCGAAGAGTTCAGCGTGAAGATCACGGACGAACGGAGCGGGCAATCCTTCACCAAGAGTTCCAAGGTCGCGTCGGCGGTGCGGTCGTCGGCTGAATGGATTGCCGAGGCGCCGTCCTCGTTCGAAATTCTGCCGCTCGCGGATTTCGGCACGGTGCTGTTCGGCAAAGACAGCACGGGCATAGCCGGCAACTGTTCCGCGGCGGATAGCACGACGTCCGGCGCCATTTCGGCGTTCTCCACCGTCGAAGCGATTACCATGGAAAAGAGCATGGTGATGGAAGCCATTCCGTCGGCGCTGTCCAGCGACGGAACCAGCTTCTCGATTCAGTGGGCCGCCCGGTAGGCGCCCCGTGGCGCAGGCACTCGTGCCTGGCAATTCTGCCCGCAGCCGGCTTTTTAGCCGGCTCCGGCCGCCTGGAAAGGCGGCTGCGACCAAGATTGGCCGCCCTCCAATTTCAATAGCTTACAGTGGGTTTTCGACTGTGCGCGGGTCCTCCAGGACCCGCTCTTCGCTTACAGAATCAGCCTTATCCGGGCCCATCAGCCCCACAATTAACGCAGGTGCCCGATATGGAGAAATCCGTGCGGCCGGGTCGAGGCTCTTCTCGACCCCTTTTTGGAATGTCAGAGTCCATCAGGGCAGCAGTTGATCGAGCGACTCGCCGATTCACAGCCGATTCACCCAGTACAATAGAAGATGCATGCCGCGCCGCCTCCGCCACGCCATCTGCAACGAGGTCTTCGAAAACTACGCCTTCGCTGATGCGTGCCGCGCCATCTCCAAGGCTGGCTATGCCGGTGTGGAAATCGCCCCGTTCACTCTGGCGGAAGATCCAGCCACGCTTTCGCCCGCGCGCCGGCGTGAATGCCGCGATATCATCTTTTCCGAGGGTTTGCAGTTCGCCGGCCTGCACTGGCTCATGGTCAGCCCCGCCGGCTTGCACGTCACTACGCCCGATGCTAATCTCCGCTGCCGAAGCTGGCAGCACATTCGCCAGCTCATCGACCTTTGCGCCGATCTCGGCCCGGACGGGCTGATGGTCTTCGGCTCACCCAAGCAGCGCGGCGCCACCGGCGGGATCAGCGTTACGGATGCCACGCGCCACTTCGTCGAAGGCTTGGCGGCCGTCGCGCGGCAAGCGGGCGAGCGGGGCGTCACCATACTTATTGAAGCGCTCCCGATCGGCCAGTGCGATGTAGTCACTTCGCTCGACGAAGCGGCCGCGCTGGTGCGTGAGATCGATCACCCCGCCATCCGCACCATGTTCGATTGCCACAATGCCGTCGACGAGACCGAGCCGCACGCGGTCCTGGTCGAACGCTACTACGATCTGATCCGCCACATCCACGTGAACGAACTCGATGGCCGCTATCCTGGAACCGGCGCCTACGATTTCACGGCGCTCTTCGATGTGTTGCGCCGCCGCGAGTATGGCGGCTGGATCTCACTCGAAGTGTTCGATTTCACGCCGGGCGCCGAAACCATCGCCCGTGAGTCGTTGCGCTATCTGGAAACCCAATGAGCAAATACGTGGTAACCGGAGGCGCGGGGTTCATCGGCTCCGCTATTGTGCGCGGCCTGCTGCGGGAAGGCGCGCGCCAGGTCGTGGTGCTCGATAACTTCCTCACTGGCCGTGACCAGAACCTCGACGAAGTCCGCTCTGCGATCGACTTACAACGGGCCGACATTCGCCGCTACGAAGAGATCGCCCCGATTATGCGCGGCGCCGACGTTGTTTTTCACGAAGCGGCCATCCCGTCGGTGCCCCGCTCCATCAACGACCCCGTCCCGTCGCACGAGATCAACATCGACGGCACGTTCAACGTGCTGCGCGCGGCGGCGGGGGGCGGCGTCCGGCGCGTGGTCTATGCCGCGTCTTCCTCGGCGTATGGCGATACCGAAGTACTGCCGAAGGTGGAGACCATGACGCCGCGGCCTAAGTCGCCCTACGCGCTGCAAAAGTTGGTCGGCGAATACTACGCCCAGATCTTCGCTTCCACTTTCGGCATCGAGACTGTGGCGCTGCGCTACTTCAATGTGTTCGGCCCGCGCCAGGACCCATCCAGCCAGTATTCCGGCGTGCTGTCGCTATTCATCAAGGCGGTTGTGGAGGGGCATTCCCCAACCATATTTGGCGACGGCGAGCAGTCCCGCGACTTTACTTACGTCGAAGACGTGGTGGACCTGAACTTGAAGGCCGCCCGCGCGCCGGGCGTCTCCGGGAAACTGTACAATGGCGGCAATGGCGGGCGCATCACGCTAAACGAGGCGTGGCGCGTGGTGCAGCAGATCGAAGGCGTCGCCCTTCCGGCGAATTACGGCCCGCCGCGGGCTGGAGACGTCCACGACTCGCAGGCGGACACCACATCCGCGGCAGCCGATCTCGGTCACGCGCCGCGTTTCTCGTTTGAGGAGGGATTACGGCTTACCCTGGCATGGTACAAAGCCCAGCAGACTCGGTGACAAGCCTGACGCGCGAGCCGCTGTACCTGCGCGGCATTGAACTGTACCGCGCGGGCGAGTTCTTCGAGTGTCACGAAGTGCTGGAAGAATTGTGGACGCCCGCGCGCGGTCCGCACCGGCTGTATTTGCAAGCCCTGATCCATTTTGCCGTGGCGTTCTACCATCAGCAGCGGAGCAACCCATTGGGCGCCCAACGGCAGTTGCGCAAAGCTCTGCGCAAGCTCGAAAGCTATCTGCCGTGGTACGAAGGCCTGGATACGGCCACTTTGCACAGCGAAGGCCAGGCGTGCTTGCGGCGCATCCTGGCGGGAGAGAAGCCGGATCCGCCGCGCATGTTACTGCAATGCCTTCCGGATGGCTGATTCGGCCACGGGCGCCAGTAACTCATAGCCTTTCAGGTTAGGATGCAACCCGTCATCCGAGTAACCCTCGCGTAACATGCCCTTGTCGTCAACCGTTGCGCCGTAGTAATCGGCCAACACCGCGCCCATCTTGGCGGCGTACTCCCGCAGCCACGCGTTCAGCCTCAGGATATCCGCCGGCGGACGCGAAACCGTCTGCTTATTCTTCGTATAATCGCTGACCGGCATGACCGAGCAGAGAATAACCTTGATGCCGTGGGCCTGGGCCAACTCGGTCATTGCCTGAAAGTTCTCCTCGATCATCGTAATCGTCTCAGGGCCGGTGTTGTGCGAGATATCGTTGGTGCCGGCCAGGATGATGAGCGCGGCGGGCTTCAGGTCGATGACGTCCGGATACATGCGCACCAGCATCTGCGGCGTCGTCTGGCCGCCGATGCCGCGGTTCACATAAGGCTTGTCCGGGAAGGATTGCGCCAGCCTCCAACCGTCGGTGATGGAATCGCCGAGGAATACCACGCGGCGCGGATCGGCGGGCAGCGCCTTCAGCCGCTGGTTGTCCTGATGATAGCGGCCGAGCTGATTCCAGTCCTGAAGCTGGTCGGCGAGACTGTGCGCGAAGCCTGCCAGGCAGCAGCTGGCCTTGGGCGGATTGAAATCTTCCACCAACTGGCAGCGGGCGGCGGCCGGCATCAGCAGCAGCGGGATCAGGAAGGTTGCGACGTTTCGAGGCATGGGTTCTCCTTGGGCTTACGAAGCCAAGCATAACCCATGACGCCAATCACCCCCAATAGGGCGGCGCTGCCGAGGTAGAGTTGACGGATACCCGCCTGCTGCGCTACCGGTCCGGCGACAAACATGGCCAGCACTTGCGACATGGCCAGCAACGACATGAGGCTGCTGATGACGCGGCCCAGCAGAGCGTGCGGCGTCTCCTGCTGCAGCAGCGTCTGCGAAGGTACCATGATGAACGCAGCGCCGAAGCCCAGCCCCAACATGCCGATCGCGGTGGTGGCAACGCGTCCGAACAGGGCCGTGATCAGAACCGCCACTCCCATTCCACCAAGCCCATAAGGCACCAGAAACTGCTTTGGCACGCGAGAGGCCGCGCGATGCAGCAATTGCGTTCCGGCAATCATGCCGACGCCGATCAGCGAGTTGAGAGTTCCGAAAAGGGCCGCGTTGGAATGCAGCACGTCGCGCACGTAGACGGAGAGCAGCGCGCCGAAGCAGCGCACCGCGAACATGCCCGCGGTCATAGCCAGAATCACGAAAGAAATGACGCTGTGCGTGAAGATGAAGCGGAAGCCCTGGCCCATCGAAGACAGCACGGAACTGGCGGCCGTGACGGGCGACGGCGCGCGGTGGATGGCGAGCGTCATCACCAGGGCGGCGGAGAAGAAGAAACTGAAGCTATCGAAAAGGAAGCAGGCATTGGCCCCGAACCACTGCACCAGCAGGCCCGCAATGGCCGGACTGACGATTTGCGATCCTTGCACGGCTTGCGACATCAGGCCGTTGACGGCCAGCAATCCGGCAGCCGGCGCCAGCGCGCGCACCGCCACCGATTGCGCGGGCACGAAGAAACTGGACACCGTGCTCATGGCCAGAAAGATGGCATAGATGGAGTTGAGGTCGCGCACGAACACCAGCGCCAGAACCAGAACGCCGCGCACCAGGTCGCTCGAGATCATGGTCCATTTCACGTTCCACTTGTCGACGTACACGCCCGCCAAGGGGCTGACCACGGCGAGTGGCAGCATGTAGGCAACCAGGATCATGCTCACCTGCGTGGGGGTGCCGTGCAGTTGAAATGTAACCAGACTGAAGACCGCGAAGATCGCCAGGAAGTCGCCGAAGATGCTGACAAGCTGGGCGAACCACAGCCGGCGCACGGCGCGGATTTTCAGCACCTCGCGAAAGGTCAGTTGTGGCGTGGGACTGGACATGCTGGTGGAAACCCCGTTAAGGCTTAACTGATTCCTACCATGATACCAGAGCGGCGCGCTTCGCGACCCACCGATTGCGCGAAGTGGGGGCGCGACTAACTCGGCAAACGTCGCGGCCTAATCGCGCGCCTACACAGCCGGTTAGAAGCGGCAGAAAACGATAGGTGGGTGGGTCCGACCTTGATCTCTCAGGGCGCCGTTGATTCGAGTGGTTGCGGGGGGTGGATTTGAACCCACCGACCTTTGGGTTATGAGTTCAGCACTTGATTCTTCCTGCTAGTTTCTAGTCGAGTTGTTGGGGTTGGTCGAGCCAAGGAGCTTGAGGATCGGCTACAGTTCGCGTAATCTCCGACTATTTGGCTTAGATGGGATTTGGTAGACTTTCAGCAAGTCGATGTCGAGGCTGCCACGGTGTTCAGAGTGTGCTTAGTCATTGTTATTGCCCAAGCTCATACAGTTGTTGGCGTTCGCGATACCAGCGGCACCTTTACATACCCAGTACGCCTGGAGACGGGCAAGACTCTCAGCACACCGCGCGAGATCTCATCGAGAAAGGGTCGTATCAGACAGGATAATCCCGATTTTCTTGGGGACTTAGTCCAATTCGTTCGCGATCACTAATGGTCATGCTATCGTTGGGTGCGGCGGAGCTTCGATGTGGGTTGAGGCGAATCGTCTGAAACGCGCTAAAGTTCGAACTTTAACTCAGAAGTGCTGCGTGGAGTCGCGTTCCCTGCTTCGCCGAGTTCGACGCCCAGATCCGGGCCGATGCCGTCGCGGCCACGGAGCACGGCGGCCGGGCGGCGGGACGCGCGTTACGGCCACCCGACGCCGCGGACTCCGGGCACGCGGCAGCGATCGCCCCGGCGCAACCGCGCCTCGGGCGCGCCGGCACATGGGCGGCGCGGCGGGGCCGGCGAAGGGGCCGCCCGGCGACGCTCCTGGATGACGAGGTGTTCTCAAAATGGTGCGCGTCCGGTCTACGTAATGGCCGCAGCGCCTTCCGCCCGCCATGCTTCCCCATCCGCCCGCGCGCGGGCGCGGCGCCGGAATAACACGCCGCTGGCGCGGGAACTGGCCACCGAAGACGAGGTGCGCGCCTGTGCCACCCGACCCCGCGCACTCCGGCATCGGGAAGCGATCATCCAAGCGCAAGCGCGCCACGGGCGCGCAGGCACCGCGGCGCGTCGGCGTACAGAGACGCGGCGCTGCACCAGGCGTTTTCCCAGTCGCGCTGGCGTGTAGATCGGCCGGGCGGCCTCCATTCCGCCGCTGGGCCAACATGCGGCGGTCACCGCAATCGCGATTCTCTGCCGGGGTCTACCACCGTTCTGCTAACCGAGGCATGTCAAAATCGGCCGTGGACGAAATCTGCGACCACGCGATTCCGAAGCGGTTCAGATACTTGCGCAGGCGATTCGCTCAGTTTTCTTGGTAATTAAGCGACTTAGATCTATGGCTTGGATGCATTGAGCAATCCAAATATCCTGTTCCGTCCCGGCCTTACAGGTCAGCGTCCAAGAGAATGCGCCGCTCCAGAAGGAATTGACAATCAAGAACTGCCGGTCTATCTATTCCTCCGTGCAGCATTTAAAAGAACAAGGCGCGGGAACTGGCCCCCCCGTTCAATTGGCGCCAAGGGCGTTAACCGGAGCACCCGGCCACACATAAGCTGGCACGTCACGCGGCTGGCCGGGCCGAGGGCCATCGCCGGCGGTTCCGCTGAATTCTGTTGGCTTTGCCCATGGAGAGCGAGAGAATATTCCTTGGTTTGCTGGGCGGGCAGGTTCGTCCTCCCCAGCGTCTCAAGCGCTTTCAAGGCAGACCACGGGCATGTCGTTGGATTGTGTTAAGTTTTGCAAAGGCCTGAGTTTCGTACCGATGAAGCCTATACGCATCCTCGTAGCCGACGATCACGCGGTAGTCATCGAAGGGCTCGTCGCCCTGATTGGACGCCAAAATGACATGGAAATCGTTGCTCAAGCGACTACCGGTGAGGAGGCGGTTGAGGAATGGAACCGACATCGTCCGGATATTTCACTTCTCGATCTGCGGATGCCCGGCCTCGATGCGGTCGGAGTTATAAACCGGATTCGCGAGACCGACCCGGCGGCGCGCTGTCTGGTCCTCACAACTTTCGACACCGACGAGGATATATACAGGGCCGTAAAATCCGGCGCCAAGGGGTACTTGCTGAAGGACGCCCCGCGGGATATTTTGCTGGAATCAATTCGTAAAGTGCATGGAGGCGAGACCTGTCTTGCGCCCAAACTAACGCAAAAACTAGGTGTTTCGGGCGTATTCACTGGCACCAGCGCGACCCGGCGCTTGCCATCCGGCGCCAGACCGGACCAGACCAACATTCAGGGATTCGGCACCGCCTCTGCCCGCTCTAATGTTCCCCGCTCTAGTGTTCCCCTGGCGAAAAACTGGCGAGCCGCGCCCCCGGCGACGCCTTTTGGCGGCACGGGTGCGTTACCTGCCTTCGTAATCATCGCGGGTGATGCCACGCGCCCGCTCGGGCTCCGAAAACGTGCGAGCTGAGGCCTCGAGCGAGACCGAGACGAGGAGCCTTGTGTGCCAGATCGGCCGCCCTTATAGAGGGCAATGGATACCCGCGGAGCTGACGACGCAAGACCTGGTGGATCTCGTCGTCGCGCGCTGCAGAGCCGTTCAGTGCGACCCGGTGGCGCTGCGCCGGGCCGTCGCGTTCCTGGCACGCGGCGATTGATCGCCTCGAGGCGCTGCCCTTGCCGGCAGTGGGGGAGAGCAAGCGCCCCCGCCCGCTTTTACGACCCCCCCGGTGGGAAAACTTGGCGGGCGCGCCAGTGATGCGCGATGCGGCGCGCACGACGCCCACCTGCGAAAGGTGAGCATGACAGCCTATGACGCCCGCGGAAGCCCTATGATCATTGACGTTCCGCACCATGGCGGCAATTTTGAGAATTCCCCATTGGGGGCCTAAGTGTCGCATGGTGTGGTGAAGAACCGAAGCAGAATCGGCATGGGGGATTCGTGAGAATGTGTGCGCGGAAAAGATCGTCGTCCGCTTTGAGTGCTAGA
>Ga0181534_10001953_pt1 | contig 13131 bp, 10 predicted proteins | sample PEATcosm2014_Bin_37_FD_119758 | JGI IMG/M metagenome (GOLD analysis project Ga0181534, IMG submission 119758) | Peatland microbial communities from MTU Mesocosm Facility, Houghton, MI, USA - PEATcosm2014_Bin17_10_metaG | ecosystem: Environmental > Terrestrial > Soil > Wetlands > Peat | place...
CACGCTCACCAACGCGCTCTCGATCTGCCCGGAACTCGTGGTTCCGGTCCCCTGCGCCCCAATGGAGATAGACCAGCCCTTCAGACCGACGGCGGTGAGACGCCCTTGGAGATAGTCGGCGACCGCCTGGGCCCGCTCACGGCCCAGCGCGACGTTCGCCGACGACGAGCCGCTCGCTCCCGAGAGGTTGTCGCCGAATCCGAGGAGCGCGATCTGTGACTTGCCCTTGGACTTCACGTCGCCCACGATGTCGCGAATCTGACTCTCGATGCCGGGCGTGAGGGTGGACGATCCGGCGGCGAAGGGCCCGAGGATCAACCCGCCGTACGTGATGGGCGGTGGCGGCGGCGCGGTCTTCTTTATCTTCTTCCACTGCGCGTAGAGCGTGGCGTTCGCGCTGAAGGGAAACTCGGCTCGGTTGGCGTAGCTCGTCCCTGAACCGGTGGCCTTGGTATTCCAGGACACGAACGAATAGCCGGTCCGGGTGAAGGTGACCTGGTTTAGCGCCGCCGGAGCGCGCCCCGTCTCACTGGCCATGGCGCCCGCGCCACCGTTGGCGGCGAAGGTCACAGTGAACTCGGGCTTCGCCGGTCCTTTCTTGTTTTTCTTCCACTGGGCGTAGAGCGAGAGGGATGCTTTGAAGGAGTACGTCACCTGATTGGCGAAACTCTTCCCTTTCCCGCTCGCCGTCGTACTCCAGTTCGAGAAGGTATAGCCAGCTCTGGTAAAAGTCACCTTCGAGAGCCCGGTCGCCGTGTTCTCGCGCTCGGGGGCCATCGAGCCCGTTCCCCCGTTGGCGAAGAACGTGACCGTGTGGGAAGCGACCTTCCCCTTCTTCCACTGGGCGTAGAGAGTGATGGGGGCGGTGAAGGGGTAGGTGGCCCCGTTGGCGTAGGGGGTCCCCGTTCCGTTCGCCGAGGTAAACCAGTTCACGAAGGTGTAGCCCGGCCGCGTGAACTCGTTGAACGCGAGCGCCGTAGGGTGGTCCCCCTTTTGCGGGGCCATCTGGCCGTGGCCGCCGTTGGGCTCAAAGGTCACGGTGAAAAACGTGTCGGTCACCGTCAGGGTGTACGTCCAGGTACCGGTGTCGCCGTTCGTGTCGTGGTCGGTGCCCGACACCGTGTAACTGCCCGCGGCCAAGAGCGCCGCCACGGTGATGGCGCCGGTCGAGGAGACGGTGAGGCCCAGGTTGGGCGTCGTGGTGGTGTAGGTCACGGCCCCGTCGCTGGCCGCGACGGTAATCGGCGGCGGAACAAAGGTGGCCGAGTCGGGAGTGGTGGTGGATCCGCTGGTGGCGGAGGATTGGAGAAGGACTTGGCCCCCCGACGGCGGTCCCCCCGACGGTGGTCCGGCCGTAGAGGTCACGTTCAACGTGTACGACCAGACTCCCGTATCACCGTCGACGTCCGAATCGGTACCGCTGACCGTGTAACTACCCGCGGCGAGCGCCCCGGTCGTCGTCACCACACCGTTCACATCAACGCTCACTCCCGAGGACGGCGACGTCGTGGCGTAGGTGACCGTACTGCCGTCTCCGGTAGCGCTCAGTTGATCGGTGAAGGTGCTCGAGTTGACATCGGTCGTGGTGCCACTGGTCGGCGCCCCTTGGGTGATCGTGCCCTGCGCCGAGGCGGGGGCAACGAAGAAAAGCGATCCCGCCGTCAACAGCGACGCAATAAGTACCGTGCTTGCCCTTGCGAGCAGCTTGTGCGACTGCATCTGGGCAACCTAGTACGAAACCACACGAACGAACCAGAGCGGGTCACGGGAGGCACCCCTTGGCATCGCGATCAGCGAGCCTGGCTCGGTCACCTTACGCTTTGGCTCGTTTGCCTTTTTTTCCCTTTTTCTTCTTGCCGCCCTTACCCTTGGTGGCCTTGGGATCGGGGCGATCGGCGTCCAGCGAGAGTGTCGACACCGGGGGACGGGCGGCGTCGTCCGATAGCTCATTGGCAAATATCGAGACGGAGTCCTTCGCAGCGCCCACGGGAGTGTCGCGCGCACTCGTCGCATCGAGGTCGAGCGGGGAAGAAACGGCGGCGTCCACAGCATCCACGGGCGCCCGAACCGCCGAGGACTCAGACTCAGGTGCCCGAAGCGCGGGGGCGACGGCATCGACCGGATCGGTCGCTGACGCCACGAGGCCGACGTTCGCGGTGACCGACTCGCCTGAAGCAGGTGCGGGGGTGAGGGAAACCGCGTCCTTCATCGGCGGTGGATCCTTCGGGTCGTGCGCGGCCAAGAACTGCTCCAGCGCGGGGCGGAGCGCCGCGATGCAGGTGCCGCCGTACAGAGTGAGTATGTCTTCGAGGGAGATGTCAAGAAATTGGGCCAGGCTGGGCAGGACCTCGGCGGAGGGCCGTTGCAGATCGCGCTCGTAGGAGCTGAAAGTGGTCCGGCTCATCCCAATGATGGCCGCCGCGCGGGCCTGGTCGAGGTTGAGAACTTTGCGGCGGCTGCTGAGGGCGCTCCCGATGGTCGCAAACTCCATAGGAAGGTCTCCTTCTCGTCGCCAACTCTCACCGTCGGATGTCTACGGATGCTATTGCGTCCGGCGCGGTCGGGCCCGCACCGCCCACGATTTCTCCCGAGTCCCGGACTCGGCGACGATCCTCGCGGCCGGGTCGCGGGTAGCGCATGCCATAGACTCATTGCGATCTCACCGCCAATTTTCGCCCGTCCACCCAACGCCAGATAAGGGAACGCCATGACCGACTCTCGAAGTCTTTCCTTGCCCGAGAACCTGTCCGTCAGCGAACGGCTGGCCGCGATCGCCGAGCACATCGCCGAGACCGTCACCGCCCCCGCCGCCTACGACGTCGACCTCCAGGCTCGTTTCCCCGCCGAGACCCTGGCCGCCTTGAAGGAGTACCGCGTGCTCTCGGCGATCGTTCCCGTCGAGCAGGGCGGGATGGGCGCGACCCTGAGCGATATCAGCTACGTCATCCGGGTCCTGAGCCGGGCCTGCGCCGCCTCGGGGTCGGTGCTCGGGATGCACGTGGAGCAGATCTTCGTGCTGCAGAAGTACGGCACGACCGAGCCCCTTCGCCGGGTCCTCCAAGAGGTCGTGGACCAGCAGTTGCTCATCGCCAACGCCAACAGTGAAGTAGGGATCGGCGGGGACGTGATGCGCAGCATCGCCGCCCTCACGCCCGACGGCGACGGGTTGCTCTTTGACAAGCAGGCGCTCGCCGCGTCCTACGCGGCGAGCGCCGATCTCATTCTCTCCACCTCGCGCCGCGCTCCCGACGCCACCGAGACCGATCAGAAACTGGTGCTCCTTCGCGCCCGCGACTGCACCCTGGAGCCGACCAGCGGCTGGGACACGCTCGGGCTGCGCGGTACGTGCAGCTCGGGGATGCACATCACCGCTCGCGTGAGCGAAGACGACCTCTTTCCCGTGCCGTTCGCCGACATCGCCAGCGGCGGGGGCGGCCAACTTCGCCACGTGCTCATGACCTCGGTATGGACGGGCCTCGCCGAGGCCGCGATGAACGAAGCGCACGCCGCGGTGCGCGCCGCCGCGCGGCGCGACATTGGCACCACGCCGCTGTCCGCCGTTCGCCTGGCCGAAATCATGGTCGAGGTCCAGTCGGCGCGCGGCATGCTGGCGATCGCCCTCGAACAGATCGAGGCGGCGATTGCCGCGGGCGCCCTCGAGGACATTGGACTCATCATGAGCCTGCGCAACGTGAAGGTCGTCACCTCCACGGCCGCCATCAACGCCGCGACCGGTGCCCTGCAGATCTGTGGCATCAATGGGTTTCGACGGGGCAAGGACCACCGCTTGGAGCGCATCGTGCGCGACGCCTGCGGGGCCCTAATCATGGTCAGCAACGACCGGTACCTGCAGGAGAACGCGCAGATGATTCCTGTTCGCAAGGCGATTTGACCCCTACGGTGGCGTCGCTGCCCACGCTCGCCTACGTCTACGATCCCTTCTCGTTCGCCCCACTGTCGATCACCGAGGCGGCCCAGGGCATCTGTAACCTCCTGTGGATCGTCGACGGTTCCAAGCCCGAGGCGACGTCGACCATGCGACTCCTGGCCCGGTTCGGACCGGTGATCGACTCGTCGACCTACGACCTGGCGGGTCTCGCGGACGCGGTGCGCGCGCATCGGCCCGACGCCATTCTCTCCCTGCACGACGGCGACCTGGTGTGGACGGCCCGACTCGCCGAAGAGCTGCGGCTCCCCTTTCACAGCCTCGACACGGCCCAGAAGCTCACCGACAAGCACGCCCAGCGCGACGCGCTGGCGGCCGCGGGGCTCATCGTTCCGATGTTTCGCGTCCTTCCGCGCCACGCGAGCGAGGCCGACGTGGCGTCCATCGGCGAGACCTTTCGTTATCCCGCGGTGCTCAAACCTCGCTGGGGTCAGTCCAGCCGGGACACCCGGCCCATCTCGTCCTACGCCGAGCTCCTCGCGACGCTCGAGGAGTCCCACGGCCTCGAGGCCGAGGACTACGTGCTCGAAGGGTACGTGCCCGACGCCAGCGAGGAGCTGGGCGGCCACGGGTTCGCTAACTTCGTCTCGGTCGAGAGCGTGGTGGAGGCGGGGCGCATCGAACACGCCACGATCAGCGCGCGAACTCCCTTTCGGTGGCCGTTTCGCGAGAGTGGGTACTTCACACCGAGCGCCCTCTCGCCCAAACTGGCGGCCGACGTCTACCTCGTCGCCACGAACGCGGCCCGGGCGCTCGGCGTCACGATCGGCTGCCTGCACACCGAGATCAAACTGACCGACGACGGGCCGGTCGTCATAGAGGTGAACGGGCGTCCGGGTGGCGGGATGTCCGAGATGCTCGAACGAGCCTCGGGCTTCAGCATTCTTCGCACGGCGCTGCGCCTGGCGGTCGGGGAACCGGTCGGACTTCACGGACCGGTCGCCTGCTCGCGCGTCGGCTACCTGCTCTACGTCTTTCCCGCGACCGACGTCGAGTGGATCGACGTGGTGGAGGGCTTACCGGCCCTTCGCGAGGTGGAGGGGGTCGACGAGATTGTTCTGGTGCGCGGACCCGGACAGAGGATCGACTGGCGAGAGGGCTCCGAGGCCCACGTCTTTCACCTCACGGGAACGACCCACGATCTTGAGGAACTGCGTCGCCTGATCGAGGCCACGACCCAACTGGTGCGCATCGAGGGCCACGACGACGCGCCCTAGGCGCACCTGATGTCAGGTCCAGCTCCCCCGGTCACGCGACTGACTATTTAGCGCTGGCGAACTGCGCCTCCATGGCGGCCTCGACGACGTCGACGCCGGCGAGCAACGTCTCGTCGTCGGTCGTCAGGGGCGGCAGGAACTTCACGACCTCGGAGTACGCCCCCGCCGTCTCAATGACCACGCCGTGCGCGAAGGCCTCCTTCGACACCCGCGACCCGAACTCCGGGTCGCTCTTCGAGGCGACTCCCAACATCAGTCCGCGACCACGCGCCTCCAGCTCACCGGGGTGGCGCGCGGCGAACTCCGCCAGGCGGCGCTGCACCAGCTCGCCCTTGCGCTTGGTCTCCCGGCTGAACGTGTCGTCGGCCCAGTAGGTGCGCAGGGCGGCCGTCGCCCCGACAAAGGCCAGGTTGTTGCCGCGGAACGTGCCGGTGTGACCACCGGGCTCCCAGACGTCGAGTTCGGGCTTGATCAGCACGAGCGACATCGGGAGGCCGTAGCCCGAGAGCGACTTGGAGAGCACCACCAGGTCGGGAACTATTCCGGCCTCTTCAAAACTGAAGAAGTCACCCGAACGTCCACACCCCGCCTGGATGTCGTCAACGATGAGCGGGATCTCGCGCTGGGCGACGAGATCGGCCAGGCGACGCAGCCACTCAACGCTCGCGGCGTTGACCCCGCCCTCGCCTTGGATCGTCTCCACGATGACGGCCGCGGGCTGGTCCACGCCGCTAGAGGGGTCGTCGAGCATTTTTTCCAGCATCGAAATGGTGTCAACCTCGGCCCCGAAGTACCCCTCAAAGGGGGCGAAGGTCGCGCTACCGAGCGGCACCGCGGCGGAGACGCGATACTTTCGCGCGGCCGTCGTGGCGAGAGCACCCAGGCTCAAACCGTGGTAGCCGTGGGAGAAGGCGATCACGTTGGTGCGGCCGGTGGCCAGGCGGGCGACCTTGATGGCGGCCTCGGTGGCGTTCGCCCCGGTCGGGCCGGTGAAGTGCAACTTATAGCGCAGGTCCCGCGGCGTGAGGATGAGGTCGATAAAGGACTCGATGAACTCGCGCTTCGCCCGGGTAGCGAGGTCCAGGGCGTGGACGATCCCGTCGCGCTCGATGTAGTCCAGGAGCGCCTGCTTGAAGAGCGGATTGTTGTGGCCGTAGTTGAGGGTGCCCGCGCCCGCGAAGAAGTCGATGTACTCGGTGCCGTCTTCGCCAATCAGGCGTGAACCTCGGGCCCGATCAAAGACGGTGGGGAAAGAGCGGATGTAACTGCGGACTTCTGATTCCCACTCGTTGAAAATGTCAAGGCTCATGGGTTTCACCTATCTCGGGAGGATTTACCTGGGCTCACACTAGTCGGGGGCTACCGCGAAGGTCACGACGCTCATCACCGTGGTGACTGCGGTGGGCCCCTTGTGGTGGCGGGTTGACGGCGCCAAGTCGAGATCCGAGCCCGACGCCCCTACGTGGTCCGGTCGCGACCAGAGCAGTTGATACTCTGACTATCTTTCCAGTGAAGGCCCATATTTCGTGATGACGACGTTGGTTGGTGCGGATATTCAAGACATCGACGAAGTGCGACGGTCCGTCGAACTCTTCGGCGATCGCTACGTTCGTCGCATTTACACCGACCACGAGATCGATGAGTGCTGTCGGCGCGCCGCCGGGGTGGACGGGGCCCTGGCCAGTCGCTTTGCGGCGAAGGAAGCGATATTCAAGATCTTGACGTCGGGTAACCCGTGGGCCTCGTGGAGGGAAGTTGAAGTGCGACTCGAGTCCGGGCGCCCCACGATCGCCCTTCGGGGCGCCGCGGCGGAGCAAGCCGCACGCCAAGGGATCGCAACGATAACCTTGAGCCTCAGTCAGGGCGCCGCGACAGCAGTAGCGGTCGTCGTCGCAGAGATAGACAGGGAGCAGTGATCGATGAGTGGCACCGTACCCACGATTCGCGAGATTCTTCAGGCGAACGGCCGGCTGCCGGTCTCGGCGCTGACGCTGGGCGAAGACGATGATCTCTACCAGCACGGTCTGACCTCGCACGCCAGCGTCAACGTCATGCTGGCCTTGGAAGACGCCTTCGGGGTCGAGTTTCCCGACGTCTTGCTACGGCGAGACACCTTTAAGTCGGTGGCGGCCATTCAGAACGCCCTCGCATCACTGGGCGTCGACCAGTGATGCGTGAACTGGGGAATGGATGACCACAGACGCGGAGGAGTTCCGCCTCGCGCTCTTTGACGCGGGCCTGCTCGTCCCCGGCTCCGTCTCGGGCGCGTACCACCGGTCCTTCGTCTTCGAAGCGGTGGTTCGCGGCATCGAGTCCTTCGTGTCAGCGGCCGGGCGGGACGCTGAGCGGCGCCAGTTCTACTGCGCCCCCCTGCTGAGTCAGTCCGCCTTGGCGAAGAGCGGCTACGTCATCTCGTTCCCGAACCTGATCGGGGTCCTCTCCAGTTTCTCTCGACCCGAGAAGGATCTACCGGAACTCATTGAACGAGTTGAGTCGGGTGGAGACTGGCCCGAGATGATGTCGCCCAACGGACTGGCACTGGGTGGGGCCGCCTGTCACCACATCTACCCGACGCTCGCCGGCGTCGAGGTTCCTGCGGACGGCCTGCTCTACGAGGTTCAAGCGACGTGCCATCGCCACGAGCCCAGTGACGATCCGGCGCGAATGCAGTCGTTCTCGATGCGCGAGTTTGTGTTCGTCGGGCCCGAAGCGGGGGCGCTCGCGCACCGAGACCTCTGGTTACAGCGTGGCGCTCAGCTGCTCGAGCAACTGGGACTCGCCGTCGAGACCGTCCCGGCCAACGACCCCTTCTTTGGTCGCGTGGGCAAGCTGATGGGCGCCAGCCAACGTGAGAAGGAGGCCAAGTTTGAGTTGGTCACCGAAATCACGTCGTCGAATCCGGGGGCCATTAGCTCTGGGAACTATCACGGCGAGCACTTCGGCGAGGAGTTTTCCATCACCGTGCCCGAGGGAGTCACCGCGCACTCGTCATGCTTTGGCTTTGGTCTCGAGCGAATCACCCTCGCGCTCTTTCGCCGTCACGGACTCGACACGGCGAACTGGCCCTCAGACGTTCGCTCCCGCCTGAACCTTGTGAACTGACTTATATAACATTTAACTTCGGCTTTTAAAGCCGCCGCGATCAGGTCGCAAGCCCGTTCACGCCACCGGGACCGACCGGCCCCCTTCAATGGGCCCGCGCTAGTTTGAGTTGATAGTTGAGTGAAAGCGTCGGTTACGTCACCGACAGAAGTTGCCGCCGATCGCCCATCCGCGTCAGGCAGACTTCGACGATTTGGTGCCTGAGGAGGACCGAAGTGCATAAGACCCCCCCGGTCGTGGCGTTGATAGTGGCGTTAGTGGCCGTACTGGCCAGCGTCAGTCTCGCCATGGGTGCCACGCCCTCTCCGAAGGGGGCCACGCCCTCTCAGAAGGGGGCACGTCGTCGAGACTCTGCCCACGCCAACAAGTCGACCGTCAATCGTCTCTCGCCCGGTAGCCATACGCTCTCCCTCACCGTGGGCAATTTGCAGCGAACCTTCATCGTCGACGTGCCCTCGGGCCCACCCGTCGCCAATCGCGCGTTGGTGTTGGTGTATCACGGCGCCTACGACACGGCGGCCAACATGGTCACCGAGACGGACCTCTTGCCCCAGGTCAATGGCGCCGGCGACCTCATCGCGTTCCTTCAAGGCGTCGACGACACGTGGAACGAGGGTTCCGGGAGCACGCCCGCGAGAACGGCCCACGTCAACGACGTGGCCTTTACGGCCGCCGTCATCGCGCGGCTGCGGAAGTTGACTCCCTTCGACCCCTCGCGGGTCGCCGCGGTCGGAATTTCCAATGGGGCGATCATGGTCGAGGACCTCGGCTGTCGCCTCTCGGGGCGCATCTCGTTGATCGTTCCCGTCGAGGGACAGATGTCGACCGTACAGAGCGCGACCTGCTCGGTGGGCAAGGCCGAGAACGTCTACGAGATTCACGGGACCGCCGACCCCAATATCCCCTACGCCGGAGGGTACTTCTCGACGTCGATCGGATACGACACGGTGTTGAGTGCCCCTAAGTCCGTGGCCCGCTGGGCGCAACTCGATGGCTGCACCACGGGACCAGTCACGACCACGCCCAGTTCGACGATCTCCCTCTCGACGTACTCGAACTGTCGAGACGGCGCCTCGGTGACGCTGCAGACCATCATTGGCGGAGTGCACGTCTTTCCGCCCAACATCGGAGAGCTGGTCGTCCAGCAACTTGCCCTGTTACCCAAGTAAGGAACCCGCGTCGACGCGTCCACGTCCGTCGCTCAGCAACCGTTGAAAGTTAGTCGCCCCTCAGTTCGGCCACGCGACGTCGAAGTTCTTTCCAGTCTCGGCGACGCGCTAACGCCAGAGCGGTACGACCGAGGCGAAAACCGGTAAAGCCGTAACCGACGGCTCGTCTCGCCGGGGACGTCGAGATGTTCGTGTACGACTTTCTTAGGACGTAGGGCTGATCGACCCACTCGCTATAGGTGGTCACGCCGGCGCGACGGGCTCCAAAGAACTCCGACCGCACCGCGTGATCGATACTCCAATTGGGTTCCTTTGAAAGAAACTGGTACAAAACTCGGCCCGTCCAGATCTGCACGTCATCGACAATGACCAGCCCGCCGGGTTTGAGATGTTGTTCCATGTAAAACCAGTCAAGAAAGGGCAACGGGAATCCGTGCGCGCCGTCAATGAGACACACGTCGAGATCGCTCTGAGGTTCCCAGTCCGGGAGAACTCGTTGCGACACATCGACCACGAAGTTCAGTCGGTCGGTGGGCACGTGGTTCTGGCTACACCACTGCTGGATTCTGTCCACCAGGCCGTGATCAGGAACAATCACCGTGTGGTAGCACCGATTGAGCGCAAAGACAATCGTGCTGAGTCCCGCGCCCGTCTCTAAGGTCACCGAGTCCTCGGTGAGAGAGCGGTCGAGATATTTGAGAAGTCGGCTACTCGCTCCCCAGTTCACGAGGCTGCCGTTCAGGTGCTCGTGGAAAGCGGGAGGACTGGCCAGCAACGCGTCTAAATCCATAGCCCAATGTAGCGCTCGTCGATCGGCGCATTGGCTGACCAGACGCCACTTTGGACGTCGACTCGTTCACTTCGCAACGCACGTCGGACCCACGCGGTTGACGTCGGCCACCTCAGCGCGGCGGCGCGCCCGCCTTCCCGTCGGGGATCGCGGGATCAGTCACGACGCGACTGGTCCCGAATCGGTCCTGCAGACCCGAGGTCAGTACGTTCGACACGCTGCGACGCGCCAGAGGTCCAAAGACCGTGTGGTCGAGCGGGTCGAGGCGCGCGAAGGTCAGCACTCCTTGGTGGGACAGGCGACGAAGCCGGGCCTTTCGCCCGCGGACGTAGGTGTCGGCCTGGTCGCTGTTACTCACCACGAGAGTGTTGACGTTCGCTTCGCCGAGTCGAACGAAAGTATCGGCCCTCGAGGTGGCGAGCCCCAGGGAGTTGATGCATCGCCAGACAATGTCGGGAAAGTGTCGCGCGATGGGCCATAGACGAGGCTGCTGTTCGAGCATGGAGTACCACTTCGACGGGCTCTCGGCCACCTCGCGCTTGAGCAGGGACTCACCGACCTGCGCCGACTGGAGCGGGTTGGCTCGAAAGTCCGGATTCACGAGGAACACCGCTCGCGCGTGGCCGGCGATCGCGGCCTCCATCGCCTGGTAGGCGCCGGAGCACAAGCCGACCAGGAGCACGTCGGGGGTGGCCCCGCCGGGGGCGAGGGAGTCCACGACCTCGGCGACTTGGCGGAGCGAGTGCACGGACCTCGTGATGGGTTCAGCCATCCCCTCGAGCGCGGGACTCTCGCCGATTCCGCTGAGGTCAAAGCGCAGCGTGCGATAGCCCAGGGCGGCCCAACGCCGACTGAGTTCGACCCACAGCCGCGAGGGCCCGACGTGATCAAGCATCCCCGCGTTGAGAAAGACCACCGTCGTCGAGGACCCGAGCGACGGTGGTTCGGTGAACATAGCGAAGAGACCGTCGGAACCGATCGACGTTGAGTACTCGACGATGGGCTCACCCGAGTCGCTTCGTCCCACGACGGCCCGCCCCGATTCGGGGGGCCGTGTTTCGTGCCAGTCGGTCGGCGCCAGTTTGGAGAGCCACTCAGTCATGAGTTCGAGCGTGGCCACGGGCACCTGAGCCACGGCGGGCTCCACGCCGACGAGCTCAATCTGACCGGAGACCTCGCGGGAGGTGAGTCCGGGGCGCGCCGCCGAGTCAGCGAGAACTCCCGCTTCTCGGTGGGCCTCTCGGGTGATGAGCAAGGTTGGCTCGACGATCTGGCCGAGCGCATCCTTTAAGGAGATCTTTGAGAGCGCGGCGGCCGTCGCCGCGCTGTAGGTCACGCCCGGGCCGTAGCGGGACTCGTTGTCGGGAAGTTCACCTTCACCCGAGAGGACGCGCAGCAGCAACTGCTGCTCTCTCAAGAAGCTGCGACCGCTGAGGCACGGATCCCACAGCACCACGGCGTTCGTCGTGACCTCGCCCCCGAGGGTCTCGGCGAGAAGGGTGGCCCCGAGCCGGAGGCCGACGGCTCCGATCCACGGGTGACCACGAGAGCGAAGATACGTGACCGCCTCGGCGATGCTCGAGCGCCACGCCTCGACGCGCGAGTCCTCTACGTCGTCACCGGCCGAGTCCCCCGTACCGTAGTAGTCGAATCGAAGCACCGCCAGTCCTTCGCCGACGAGACGTTCGGCGAGTTCGCGCATCGCGGGCGCGGCGGCGGCGGCTTCTACCCCGAAGGCCGGACAGAGCACCACCGCTCCCCGAGCGAGTCCGTTCACCGGAGCGTGGTACCTTCCCGCGAGCGGGCGGTCGTCCGTCCCAAACCACAGTTGGGTCACGGTCATTTCTGAGTGCTCATCTGCAGTACTCCCTTTCGCAAACCTAATCGACCGAGTCCGCCGAAAAGTCGACCACGGAGGAACGTCTCGCGGCACTGGCGACGAAGACGAAGACCCCGTCCCCTCGCGACCACGCGATCCACGGCGGCGCTGCCGCGCCCGCCGTCACTGCTCATCTAGCCAGTCAAGCGTCTCCGAGTCGGCAGCACTGAACTTCCTCGCGAACCAAAACTGACCGGTGAGAAGAACGGCTTCTATGTCGTCGCGAGTGATGGCGACCGGATGAGCTCCCCCCGCCCACTTCGTGTACGTGGTGCCCTCCAGCACGGTCTCACCGGCGAACTCTCCGTAGAGAGTGGCGAACACCTTCTCGTCGCTACAGACAATTTTCTTGAAGTAGTCAATGAGCGGACGAGAGGAACGAATTTGCGAGACGCAGTAGTCGGCGAAGTTTCGCTCGATGGACCACCACTGTTCCCCCGCGCGCATGCCACAGTCCGGGGCCACCGACCTCCAGTCGAGCGGGCGGCGGAAATACACGACTCGATTCATGAACGCGTTCTTCACCGTGGCCCACGAGCCGGCGGGATGGACGGTCCGGTAGAACCGACGCTGGTAGTCCACTTCGGGTCGCGACCCGTCGGGCATGTTGGGCGCCGGCCGCGAGGCAATGAGATTGCCGGCGTCGCGGGCCCTCTTCTCGATCTCGTCGTTAGAGATAATGGGATAGTCCGAGCCCGAGAGCAACGTGAATCGGGTAGTTGAGGAATCGGCGAGGGCCGCCTCCAAGAGGAGAGTCGTCGCCTCCACCATTGACCAGTCCCCCCAGTACACGGGGATCCGCCGTGCGAGAAAGGTTCCCTGAATGTTGTCGAGGCGCCAGCCAGAGATGTCGGACTTTGCGTCAACGTGGACGAACACGGGACCCAGCGGGGCCACTCGATTCACGAGACGGCGAAGCATCGACTCGTTGTCGTGCGCGACGACGAGAAACGAGTGCTGGCCCTCGGTCACCTTCGCCTCCTCGCAATTGCTGTAATCCTTCTGCCGAATGGTATTCCCGACGCCGC
>Ga0181534_10001954_pt1 | contig 13130 bp, 6 predicted proteins | sample PEATcosm2014_Bin_37_FD_119758 | JGI IMG/M metagenome (GOLD analysis project Ga0181534, IMG submission 119758) | Peatland microbial communities from MTU Mesocosm Facility, Houghton, MI, USA - PEATcosm2014_Bin17_10_metaG | ecosystem: Environmental > Terrestrial > Soil > Wetlands > Peat | place...
ATGAATGATCGGATGATTGATGAGTTCATGTTGATTCAGGGTGAGGCAATGGGTGCGACATGAAACCAGTCGAAATCGGCGTAGCCGGTCTGGGTGGCCGATGCGGGCGCGCTGGCGATAACGCCGACCTTCGCGCCAATCCAGCGGTCGCCGGACGCTCGGAACAGTTCGCCGATATTTGTGAACGTCTGATTGTCGAAACTATAAGCGAACTGGCAGCGCGCGCCGCTGCTGACAGTGACGCGCAGATAAACAGTCGAATTGGTGGTGTCTACGCCGGCAACTTCGCGTTCTTCCGCGCCGCGATTGGCACCTTGATTCACAATATAAACGAGGCATGAACCGTCGGCGGTGCGGCACAAACCGAGGAGCGCGTAGTCGAAACCGAACACGGTGAGGCCGGCGAATTCGTCCTCGGTGGCAGGCGCGAATTGCAGCAGGGTCGTGACGGTGAAAGCCGGCGCGGGAAATTTTTGCAGGAGAAAATTCGGTGCGTCGTAGCGGCTGTTATTCGCAGGCGGGCCGGTGCTGCGCGTCTTCGGCAAAGGCACGCAGGCGAGCCGCAGGAAACCGGGATGCGCGCTCAATGAAAACCATTCGGCGAGCGGATTAGCGTTCCATTGCCATTGGAGGCCAAGCGCGTTGCCGTCAAATTCATCCGAGGTTTGCGGCGTGGTGATGGGATACGTTTTGCCGACGTTGGGCTTGGCATGAACCAGCACCGGCTGGCCTTTGCCGGTGTGATCCGGGTCGTCGCCGATGACCGGCCAGTCGTCGTCGCGCCAGATCATCGGTTCGAGATGCACGACGCGACCGTAGGCGCCGCGATCTTGAAAATGCAGAAACCAATCTTCGCCCGTGGGCGTGTCCACCCACGCGCCTTGGTGCGGGCCGTTGATGGCGGTCTTGCCTTGATCCAGCACGATGCGATGTTCGTAGGGGCCGAAAATGTTGGTCGCGCGAAACACGGCCTGATAGCCGCCGGTGACGCCGCCCGACGGCGCGAACACATAATAAAATCCGTGGCGCTTGTAGAGCTTTGGGCCTTCGAGCGTGGTCCAGTTTGGAATTTTATTTCCGTCAATAATCACTTCGCCAGCATCGAGAATTTTGCTTCCGTCGGCGCTCAATCTGTGCAGCGTGAGCAGATTGGAAATGCCCGCGCGGCTCTTCGCCCAGCCGTGGACAAGGAAAAGCTGGCCGTCGTCATCCCAAAACGGACACGGATCAATCAGTCCCCTGCCCGCCTTGACGAGCTGCGGCGGCGTCCACTCGCCCGCCGGATCGGTCGCGGTGGTAAAATAAATTCCGTAATCCGGATCGGGATAAAAAATCCAGAACTTGCCACCGTGAAAACGAATCGCCGGCGCCCACACGCCTTCGCCGTGGCGCACCACGGAAAAATGATCCACCGGCGGCTGCGCGGCAAAAACGTGGCCGATGATTGTCCAGTTGACCAAATCTTTGGAATGCAAAATTGGCAAACCCGGCACGGTGTCGAAACTTGATGACACCAGATAAAAATCATCGCCGACGCGGATGGCATCGGGATCAGAATAATCGGCAAACAAAACCGGGTTTTGATAAGTGCCGTCGCCACGATCCGGAATCCAAGGCGCGATGGGCGGCGCGGCCGCTCCATGCGTGACGGAAGCGTAAAGCTGGCCGGTGAGAATTTGTCCGCCATCGGTTTCCAGCGTGACCGACTGGTTGACAAAACCGTCCGAGCGCGAGGAACTAAAATTCACGTCCACCACTCCGCCGCCGTGCGCGGGAATTTCCGCCGGCGACTTCAGCACCGAGGTGCAGCGGCAGGAGGTGTCCACGTTGACAATTTTCACAGCCTTATCCGAACGGTTCGTCAGCACGAACGTGACGGGGACATCCTGGTCGCCGCCCAGCGCACCGAGCTGCATTTCTGGATTAAGAAATTGCAGCGCGTTTGTATCCGCGCCATGCAGACGGAAAATGCCCAGGCAAACGAGCAGAATGGCGGCGGCAGCGACGCGTGATTTCATGGAATAATTATCACCGGAAATTCACGGCAATTGCAGCAGATAGAAACTTTGCGGTGAGTTGGTGTTCAGCGAATTCGTGAAATTAAAATTGCCACCACCATCGAACGGGTTCGTCAGCAGCCGCGTCCAATTGGCCAGCGGTGCGGCGATGTTCGTTGAAGTCAGGACATAGTAAGTTCCGTTGGTGACGCCGCCGGTGCCGCTCATGACGAGGTTGCCGCCGGACACGCCGATGTTGCCGATGATCGGCGTTGTCTCGCTGACGATGCGAATGGTGCCGTCAACATTGAGTGTGCTGGTGTCGCAATACAAACCCGGCGTCAACGCCGGCGGCGTGATGCTGCTGAAGTTTCCGCCATAATTCGTTGCGATGAAAAGTTTGAAGGCGTCGCCCGCCTGCAACGGATCATCCGCGCTGCTGACGATGAGCGTGCCGCCAAAAGTGAACGCGCCGGTCACGCTGACAGAACTGTTCGCCTGCGAATCGTGGCTGACGTTCAAAAGGGTTGTGCTGCCGGCATTCAGCATCAGCGAATTGCTGAAGGTCAGCACTCCAAGATCGTGGTTGCCGGGCGCGAGCGTCGCGCCGCTGGCGATGGTGAAATTCCCGTTCACCAAACCGTCACCGGAAATCATTTTGCCATTGGCGAGCGTCATTGAACCACCCGATCTGCCGCTGACGTCGAGGAGCGCGCCGTTGGCCAGGTTGATGTTCGTGGAACTGGAAATTGAACCGGCATTGGTCAGCGTCAGCGATCCGGCGGTGATGAATGTTGTCCCTGAATAATTGTTCGCCGCAGTCAAAGTCAGCACGCCGTCGCCCGCCTGCGTCAAACTGCCGCTGCCGCTGATGGCGTTGGAACAAACCACATTGTCGTAACGGTTGAAAATCAGCGAGGCGTTATCGGTCACATTGCCGGTGCCAAGTGCTCCGGTGTTTCCGCCATCGCCAATTTGAATCGCGCCGCCGCTGATGGTTGTCCCGCCGGCGTAAGTGTTGTTGCCGGTCAAGGTCCAGGTGCCGGTGCCGATTTTGGCGATGGAATTCCCCAGGACCACGCCGGCGTATGTGGCATCGGTGTTGCGACCACCAACCGTCCATGCGGTGCTGTTCAGATACGAACTGGCCGAACCGGAAATTTCGCCGACGGTCATGGAGCCGCCCAAAGAATAGGCGGTGTTTCCATTGAGAGACAGCGCCGCCTTCGGCAGGCCGTTCGCATTATTAAACCTAAAGTCCGAGCCGCTGGCGTTGATCTGGCCGGTGAAGGCCGACCAGTCGCCGTCCAACTCCATCCGCACATAAGGCGCGTAATAATTCAGTGTGCCGCCGCCGGTCAAGATGCCGTGCAGGTAACAACGGCCGTCGCCGTTCAGCGTGCCGGTGGAGTTGGTCGGCACCGTCAGGTTCCAATAAAAAATGTTGCTGTAAGGCGAAGGCGGCGTGTTGTTGTTTGAATTCAGGTTCAACGTGCCCTGGTCCAGCGTGATGTTGCCGGTGCCAAAGGCGGAAACATTGGCTGTGAAATTGGCCAGCGTGACCGTGCCGCCGCTGATGAGCGTGTTGCCGGCGTAGGTGTTGTTGGTGGTGAGCGTTACGGAGCCCGGCCCGACGTAAGCAATGTTGTTTGTGCCGGAAATGGTTCCCGACAGCGTGAGCGTGTGCGCGGTGGAATTGTTCACCACGGTCAGATTGTTGCTGATGGTGATGGGCGCGGCAATCGTGTCGCCGGCGCTGGTGGAAAGTTGAATCATGGTTGCGCTGTTGCTCGGATCGTTGACGAAGGTCAAGGTTCCGCCATTCGGCGCAATCGTGTAGGCCGAGGAGGCATTGGCGTCCCCGATATTCAGCCAGCCGAGGGTGATGTTCTGATCCACATTGTTGGTCTGCGGCGCGGCGATATCGGCGGTCATGTTGACGACAACGTCCGTGGCATTTGGATAAGCCGCGCTGTTCGTCCAGTTCGGGTTCGCGTCCCAGCTTTGCGGGGCGCTGGTGATGCGGTTCGTCCAATACGCGGCGATGAATGCCAGCGGCGTGGCGCTGACTTCGCTGGAATTATTTCCTTCGCCGCCGCCGTTCACCGCTGAGACGACGTAATAATAAGTCGTGCCGTTGGCGAGGCTGGCGTTGGTGTAAGCCGTGCCGGTGGTTGTGACCACGACCGTCTCGTTGCCGCTGCTGGTGGCGCGTTTCAAGTTGTAACTGTTCGCGCCGGCAGAAGCGATCCAGCTCAAATTGATTTTGCCATTCCCCGGCGTGGCGACCAGGCCCACCGGCGTGACCGGCGCGGGCGGGACCAGTGTGGCCGCGCTCACCGGGCCGGCGTAGGCGGAATTGCCCCAGCACGAACGGAACGATTGCACGCGGTAAAAATAAGCCGTTCCGGCGGCGAGATTCGTGTCGGAATAGCTGGTGGTGTTCGGCGGGAGAATCATGATGGTGGCGTAATTGCCGCCGTTGGTGGAACGTTCGAGATTGAAGCCGTCTTCATTCGCGGAGTTGTCAATCCAAGCCAGGTTGATCTTGTTGGTGGCGACGCCGCTGGCGGTCAGGCCGCTGGGCGCGGCGGGCGGTTGCGCGGTTTGCGTGGAAGCTTGCGCGGTGTTTGAGTTTGGGGAATTGCCGTCGGCGTTGTTCGCGACGACCTGATAATAATAAGTTGTTCCCGTTGGCAAACTGGTGTCCGCATAATTTGTGACATTGTTTGCCGTCGCGCCGACCTGGCTGAAATGAACATTGTCGGTGGACCGCTGGATGACGATGCTGCTCGCATTGGTCGCATTGTTGGTCCACCCCAGATCAATCTCGCAGCCGGAAATGGTCGTCGCTTTCAGGCCGGCTGGCGCAGCGGGTGGATTGGCGATGACCACTTGCGGACCGGTTTCCATCTGCAAAAAATCGTAGATGAGTCCGCCGGACAACAAGTCCGGATAACCGTTGGTGACGTTGCCGATGTTCCAGGTGGTCGCCGCGCCGCCCTGCCGGATGGTGATGGACAGGGTGTTGGTGCCAACGACAAACAGATTGGTTGCAAACGAAATCTGGTAATACTGGTAGCGTCCCACCGCGACGACATCGCGGTAAATGTTTGCGCCATCCGTTGTGAAAATTCCCGTGCTCTGGGAGGGTGAAGGTGTGGCATTTACGCCGTTGATGTAGGTGTAAAAAGCCGTGCCCCGGCCGCCGGCCAGCGCCAGCGTGAACAGCACGGGCGTCGGCGGCAGATTGGTCAGATTGAAAATGACATTCCAGCGCGGCCCCCAGTAAATGCCGTTGGTCTGGGTGTGGTCGGTCAGGTTGGTGCCGGACGGCGTGATGGCCATGATGCATTGCGCATAATACCAGTCGTTCGATTCCACGCTCTGGCCGATGGTGAAATTCAAGTCGTTCTGCCCGCGCTCATTCAGGTAGCGCCACCACAGGCCGAATTGTTTCGGCAGACTGCCGAAGCGGAATTCCCTGGAAGAATGGTCCGGCGTGCCGACGCGCCAGAGCCTTTGCTGCAAATGCGGCGGATTCCAGGCGATGACGCCGAGGTTGTTGGTCTGGTCGGGCAGGACTATGATGTTCGAGATTTGCAACTGGCCCCAGATTCCTGGCACATAGGAGAACAACACGTAGTTCCCCGGCCGCACTTTCGGAATTGAAAAATTTCCATTCGCGTCGCCCGTCGTCCAAAAAAGATAGTTGCTCGCACCCTGAAAAATCCAGTCTCCGTCAGCAGCGTCGGCGGCGCCCAGAACGACGACGGGATTGGCGGTGGACTCGCCGGTCTTGGCCGTGATGGTGCCGGTGACGGTTCCGCGGTGGCGAGGATAATCCTGCTCGCTTTCATTCATCCAGGCATAAGGCCAGTTCGACGCCATCAGCGCGCCCATATTTTGCGCGTCCTGCCAGAGTTGCAAATGATTGGTGCCCGTGTTGGCATACATGAAATAGGGGCCGATCACCTTGGTGTAAAGCGCTCCGGCCGGAGCGCTCGGGTCGGGAGAAGACCCCAAGCCGTGCCCTTCAAAGTCATCGTTATACATGTAATTGCCGGACACCGCGCCTTTCAGCTTGGTCGGGCCGCCATTGATGAATTCCGCGCTGCCCAAAAGCGAGAAGACGCCGATGTTTTCCGTGGATGCACCCCAGGCGTTGCGAAACGAGTTGGAAGGCCCCTGATAACTGCTCCAGTCATATTTGGTCCAGGTCGGATGCAGGTCGGAAGTCAAACCGCATGGCTGCGTATAGGCCGGCCAGCCCGGCTCATAATTTGTCCCGGTCGGCTGCGTGAAATAATTGGTGTAAGGCATTATGACCACTTCGCCGGGGACACCGGCGGAAGTGGAGCCGGGCGGATTCCCGCCAACGCTCAAGCCGATCGGGACATCTGAATTGCAGAAATCCCACGCATCATAGGTGCTGCCGTCGGAGTTCTGCGCCGAACTGAAAATCGAACTAAGCCGCCCCTGCCAACTGTCCGCTTGATAATAAGCCGCCGGCTGGTTCGGCCAGTGCCGCCAGACGTGATAGGTGTAAAAACCGGCTTCGCCAGCGCGCATCACATGATGCTCCGCCCAGTCCCAGACGCCGTTTGGAAACATCGCGGGATTGCCGCTCGCGTTGGGATTGCGGATCATGATGTCAGCAATCTGGCCGTTGTTGGTCACGATGCTGTAAGTCGCGCCGTAGGCATCCGAAACCGAAGTCCACCAATCATTCGTCCCGCTGCCGATATGCGTCAGGCTCAACGCATAATCCTGGCTGGAATCAATCAGGTTGGTGGTCGGCAGCCCGGCAAGATAAAACGACGAGACCGAGCCATCCGACTTGCTGAAGGTCATCGAGACCAGTCCGTTGGCCATCGTCACCGTGCCGTTGTTATTGTCGGTGACGCTGACAGTGTCCGCGCGCGAAATGGCGACGGCCAACAACACGAATATGATGGCGCAGGTGGCAAGAACCCGGACTTTCATGCTTCAAATATTGAAATGCGGGAACGGGTCGCCTCCAATGAATCCCACCGCGCCGTTGATGACGGTCAAAACACCTTTCTTCAGCGGCAAACCCTTCTCAACGACCAGTATTTTGCATCCATGGTTTTTACCGGTTGGCATCATGTTTCAGTCTGGAATATACACCAGCCGGCCGGCGGGGGAATGACGATAATTCGCCAAAGCATGACGATTATTGACTTTTAATAAACCGGCCCTAATGGCCCCAAACCGGGGTGGATCCAAGTATTTCGACAGATCCTTGCGGTGTTTTGCAGCGGCTCGCCGCGGAATCGGACGCACCACTTTTCATAGTTGCGGCCCGCGGACACAAATGGAAGAATTTAAACCAGTTTCTTTAGCTTCGCGTCCTCACCCATTCGCCTGACCAGCTCCTTCACTTTCTGCGCCTGGCTTTTGTGCGCGAGCAATACCGCGTCGTCCGTCTGCACCAAAATGGAATCTCGCAAACCGACCACGGCGATGGGCGTGCGGTTTTTCGTCCGTGCGTCATAAATGATGTTGCGCGCGGCATCCACATGGATGAAATCCGCCACCGCCGCATTGCCTTCGGCGTCCTGCTTCAAATGACGCGCCAGCGCCGGCAGCGCGCCGAGGTCGTCCCATTCAAACGCGCCGTCGGCCACGATGACGTTCTGCGCCTTCTCCATCAGCGCAAAATCAATCGAGATTTTTTTGATGCCGGGATATTCGTTCGCCAGCACTTTCGCGAGCTTGGCCGGTTGGTTCGCGACCTTGAACCAACGCTGGCAGGCGGCGAACATTTCCGGCTGATGCTTCTCCAAACCGTTCGTGATGGTGATGAAACTCCAGACGAACATTCCGGCATTCCAGCGATATTGCCCGCTGTTGACGTATTCCAGCGCCTTCTGGAAATCCGGTTTTTCCACAAACCGCTCCGCCTTGAAAAAGGTCGTCTTGGTTTTCTTCGCGCCGGGCGGCGTCGGCAGTTCCGCGCCGGTGTGAATGTAGCCGTAGCCCGTCGCCGGCTCGGTCGGCTTGATGCCAATCGTCACAATCGCCTGGCCTTGGGCAGCCACGTCGAATGCATCGCTCAAAACCTGCTGGAACTTTTTCGCGTCGGGAATGACGTGGTCGGCGGGCAAAACCGCCATGACCCCGGTGGTCGAGCGCGCTCCGACGAGCGCCGCGCCGAGCGTGACGGCGGCGCAGGTGTCGCGGCCAATCGGTTCGGCGATGAGATTTTGTTTGGGAATTTTCGGCAACTGTTTGCGGACCTCCGGCAACTGTGCCTCGTTGGTGATGACAAAAATGTTTTTCGCCGGCACCAGCGGCAGCACGCGTTCGACGGCTTCCTGCAAAAAGGATTTTTTGCCGAGCAGCGTGAGCAGTTGCTTGGGCATTTTCTCGCGGCTCAACGGCCAGAAACGCTCGCCGCGTCCGCCGGCCATGATGACTACGAACCGGTCTTTGGTGTCGGGTTTTGTTTTTGCACTCATAAAATTTTCAGATGGCCTGTTTAGTCGCCGTGACCGAGCGTTTTGAGCTTGGCTTTGATTCGTTCGTGAATGACTTCAGCGTCGGGAAAATTCCGATCCGTCCAAAACCGATTTTTGGAATCATAAAAGCCGATTTCATTGAGAAAACAATCTCCGTAAGTGCAGGCGTCCACCAATGTGTCGTCCATGGCGCTTGTCTTGAACGAGCCGTCGGGCTGCAAAGAATTCGCCAGGCACCAATCCAGCATCCGGGAAATTTCGTCGCGCACGCGGTCGCGCGTGGCCGCGTCCAAAGTCGGCCACGCGGTGCGATAAATTTTGACAGCATCCCAATTCAGATGATTTTCGTAATGGTCATCCATTCGGATGCCGGCGGGAAAATTGAGTTGATCCAATTCCAGCAAACGTTTGGCGACCATGTCCACATGCTGCACTTGACCGTGAAGATCGGAAATGACGTGAAATGTCATGCCCACGTCGTCCATTTTCCAGATGCGACCGTGGCGGTCCACCAGCCATTGCCCCCAGCAGCCGGTCGCCGGATTTTGCCAGCGCTTTACAAAATCACGCAACGCATCTTTCAGTTGCGGATGAAAAGCGTAAGGCGGATTGTCCGTTTCCAACAACAGCCGCGCCATCGCCGAAAAAGTTTCGTCGGTTTCTTCGCGGTTGAAGACGCCGGTCTTGGTGAAATCATTGTGCAAATCCGAGTCGAGCTGCGCGGTCAATTTTTCCGGCGAATTGACGCGGTCCAAAAATGACAACGGGTAAGGCGGAATTTTACCCTGCAATTTGTCTTCAATCGCTTCCACAGAATAATACAGCCGCAAATACCATTCGTTGATGCCCAAGCCCCAACTGCCGTCGGACGCCTGCTGTTCGTCCGCCTGTTTTTGCAACTCCGGCTGTTTCAAACTTTGCCGCAGGTCCTCAAGCCGCGCGCGCGTGGCCTGGACGTCGCTCGTGAAATTCAGCCGCCAACGGATTTCCCGATAGATGTGCATCGAATAATCCATGTTCTCGCCCGCGTTCTGACGGCGGTTAACCTCGGCGAGCAACGATTGGAGTTCCGGATTCAATTCCTTGACCCGTTTGTCACGCGCCATTCGCACTTCGGCAATATCCCAAAAAAATTGAGCGTCCGCCCAAAGCTCGTGCAAATGAGATTCGCCGACGTTCGCCGCAGGCGGAGTGAAAATATGCGACTGATGAATCTTGCAGGCAATCACGGCGCGCTTCAATTGTTCACGCTCAAAACAAGCTGCCAACATCAAGGCCAAAACGGCAAACAACACCAACAGCAGCCAGCGCAAAATCTTTTTGTGTCGCGTTTGCATTGGGAATTTATGTCGTCAGACTAAATTGATCTTACCGCGTCGGCCAGCGACTTCACAAATTTGCCGACGCGCTTGACCAAGTCTTTTGATTTTCCGTTTTCAGCGATTTGATCCACCACCGCGCTGCCGACCACGCAGCCGTCCGCTTCCGACGCGACGAGTTTTGCCTGTTCAGCATTGGAAATCCCAAAGCCGACGGCGATGGGCAAATTGGTGTGCGAGCGGATTTTGGAAACTTGCGACGCGAGATTGGTCGCCACTTTGCTTTGCATGCCCGTCACACCTTCGCGCGAAATGTAATAAATAAATCCGCTTCCGCGTTTGACGATGAGTGCCATCCGACCTTCCGGCGTGGTCGGCGCGACGAGATAAATATGGCAGAGGCCTGCCTGCTTCATCAACGTCTCATAATTGTCCGATTCTTCCGGCGGCAAATCCAAAACGAGCAAACCGTCCACTCCCGCCTGCGCGGCGGCGGCGATGAATTTCTCCAGACCGACCTTGTGGATGAGATTGAAATAAATGTAGAGGACGATGGGAATTTCCGATTGCTTGCGGATGGCCGCAATCGTCTTCAAAAGTTTCGGCGGCGTGGTGCCGGATTCCAGACCACGCTGCGCCGCAAGCTGATTGACCAGACCGTCGGCCAGCGGATCGCTGAACGGCACGCCGAGTTCCAAAATGTCCACACCCGCTTTGTCAAAAGCCAAGGCCAGTTCGCGCGTGGCTTCGAGATTCGGATCGCCCGCGCCGATATAAACGATGAAGCCCTTCTTGCCATCACGTTTCAGCGCGGCAAACTTTTCCACGATTCGGTTCATGCTCGCGGGAGTTTCCGGCTTGAACGTTCAACTTTCAAGCTCTGAAAATGTCGCGCGAAGAGCACGAAGGAACGCGAAGTAAATATTCCTTCGCAAACTTCGCGGTCTTCGCGCAAAACAAAGCCGGATTTGACCACGCGGCGGATTTTTCGCACAATTACCCCATGGCAAGCAGCTTCGGACAATTGTTCCGCATCACGACGTGGGGCGAATCTCACGGCGGCGGCGTGGGCGTGGTCGTGGACGGCTGCCCGCCGCGCCTGAAACTTTCCGAGGCGGACATCCAGCCGGACCTTGACCGCCGCCGACCCGGCCAGTCCAAAATCGTCTCGCCGCGCAAGGAATCCGACACGATGCAAATCCTCTCCGGCATTTCCTCCACCGGCAAAACGCTGGGCACGCCGATTTGTCTCTGGGTTAAAAACGAGGATGCGCGTTCCGAAGCCTATCTGGAAATGAAGACGAAGTTCCGCCCGTCGCACGCGGACTTCACCTACTTCGCCAAATACGGCATCCGCGCCTGGCAGGGCGGCGGTCGCGCGAGCGCGCGCGAAACCGTTGGCCGCGTCGCCGCCGGTGCGATTGCGAAAAAGATTTTGCGCGAGAAATTCGGCGTCGAAACACTGGCCTACGTCAAACAAGTCCAGCGGCTCATAGCGGACGTGAACCCGGACAAGGTGAAATTGAAGGACGTCGAGTCCAACATCGTCCGCTGCCCCGATTCAAAGGCGGCGGAGAAAATGATCCGGCTCATCGAAAAAATGCGGCGCGAAGGCAACACCGTCGGCGGCATCGTCGAGGGCGTTGCGCGCGGCGTCCCGGCGGGCTGGGGCGAGCCGGTGTTCGACAAGCTTGAGGCGGACCTCGCCAAGGCCATGTTGAGCCTGCCGGCGTCAAAGGCGTTCGAGGTCGGCTCCGGCTTCGGCGGCATTTTGCTGACGGGCCGCGAGCACAACGACGCGTTCCGTTCGCGCGGCGGAAAAGTTTTCACAACCACGAACCGTTCCGGCGGCATCCAGGGCGGCATCTCGAACGGCCAGACGATTTTCTTTCGCGTCGCGTTCAAGCCCGTCGCCACGGTCATGCACGAGCAGGACACCGTGACGGAGAAATTTGCAAACACGACCTTGAAAGGCCGGGGCCGCCACGACCCGTGCGTGCTGCCGCGCGCCGTGCCGATGGTGGAGGCGATGACCGCGCTGGTTTTGGTTGACCACGCCTTGCGGCACAAGGCACAGTGCGGGTAAAATGAATCGCCACAAAAGAACGCAAAGAACACAAAAATTACATTTGTAATCCACCGATGATGCAATCCAAAAATTCTCTGCGCTCTTTGTGTTCTTTCGCGGCTAATGCTAATTTTTTGATTTATGCCTGAAAAAAATCTGAATGAAATCGTGCGCGACGCGCGTTCCCTTTACACCCGCGGCATGGAGGCGCTCGCGCATGACAACCTTGATTACGCCATCACGCTGCTGAACCAGGTGCTGGAGACAGAGCCGGGCTTTTACGACTGCCGCAAGGCGCTGCGCGATGCCCAGTTCCGCAAGGCCGGTGCCGGCGGCAGGGGCATCTTCAAAAAAATGTGGAGCGGCGCCGGCAACTCGCCGCAGATCGCCAAGGCCAAGATGGCGCTGGGCAAAAATCCCGCCGAGGCGATGGCGGTTGCCGAGCAGATTTTGAACGCCGACCCGAACAGCTCCGCCGCCCACCGCATCATCGTGGACGCCGGCACCGCGCTGGAACTGCCGCGCACCGTGGCGATGTCCTACGAAACGCTCGCCAAAAATTCGCCCAAGGACAAGGCGCTGGCCATCGAGTTCGCCCACGCCGTCTCCGCCATCGGCGAAGGCTCGCGCGCCGAGAAGATTTTGATGGACCTCATGCGCGAGCTGCCCGGCGACGGCGATTTGCGGACGGCGCTCAAGGACTTGTCGGCGCGCAAGACGATGGACGAGGGCGGTTACGCCGCGCTCGCCGGCGGCGGCGGCTCCTACCGCGACATCCTCAAGGACAAGAAGGAGGCCACCTCGCTCGAACAGGAAAAACGCGTCCAAAGATCCGAGGACGTCACCGAGCGGCTCATGGCCGAATATGAGACGCGCCTCGAAACCGAGCCAAACAACACCAAGCTCCTCCGCTCACTCGCAGAACTTTACACGCAGAAAAAACAGTTCGACCGCGCGCTCGAACTTTATGAGCGCGTCAAGCAATCCGACATGGGAAACGACCCGTCGCTCGATCAGTCCATCGCCGCCACCATCGTCAAGCGGTTCGATTTCCAACTGGAGCAGCTCAACCCCTTCGAGCCGGAGAACGCCGCGCAGGTGGAGAAGCTCAAAGCCGAGAAGCTCGCCTACCAGGTGGCCGAATGCCAGAAGCGCGTGGAAAAATACCCCACCGACCTCGCCATCCGCTACGAGATGGGCGTGCTCTATTTTCAAACTGGCAAGATCGGCGAGGCCATCCAGGAATTCCAGAAGGCGCAGG
>Ga0181534_10001955_pt1 | contig 13126 bp, 7 predicted proteins | sample PEATcosm2014_Bin_37_FD_119758 | JGI IMG/M metagenome (GOLD analysis project Ga0181534, IMG submission 119758) | Peatland microbial communities from MTU Mesocosm Facility, Houghton, MI, USA - PEATcosm2014_Bin17_10_metaG | ecosystem: Environmental > Terrestrial > Soil > Wetlands > Peat | place...
AAATTTCGTCGTGTCTCGAGCACAGACTGTGCCGGTGTATACGTTGCACCGGTGCTACAAACGCGCCGCAAAAACCCGCTGCACCCACCCATTTGGGCGATTCATGCGAATAAAAGCCGGATCTGGACCGCCCAAATCAACTTCGTCCCTGAAATTTTATGCATAAGTGGCCCCACGGGTTTGTTGTCTTTCCGCAAACCTGCTTCCTTCCGGCGACACGTCTGTGTATTCTCCCGCCCCACTTTGCAGCAGGTTGAAACTCAACTTGCATTGCAACCCTAAATTTTCTTGGCGCGATTTTTATCGGGAGGATGATCTCAATGGCAAACAACGACGTACTGCGTCGCGCGGTGCGCTATGCGCTGTTCGCGAATGCCGCGGCCGCAGCAGTTGTTCCGGTAGCACATGCAGCCGACGATACGCCGGCGCCCGATGAAGCGCCGGTCCAGGAAGTTATTGTCACCGGTTCACGCATTTCCGCACCGGGTTTGACCTCCGTCAGCCCCGTCACCAGCGTCAGCACCGAAGAAATCAAGCAGCAGGGCTCGACCCGCATCGAGGATCTGCTGAACACACTGCCGCAGGTGACCCCTGACATGGGCGCCGGCGTGTCGAACGGCGCCACCGGTGAAGCAACGGTCAACCTTCGCGACCTCGGCGTGCAGCGCACGTTGGTCCTGATCAACGGCCGCCGCCTGATGCCCGGTGACCCCAACGGCCCGGCGTTGAACGGCTTTTCCGCTCCCGACCTAAACAACATTCCGGCCGCGCTGGTTGAGCGCATCGATGTGCTGACCGGAGGCGCTTCGTCCACGTACGGCGCGGACGCGGTCGCGGGTGTGGTCAACTTCGTGATGAACGATCACCTCGAGGGTGTTCAGATCAACGCCAATGCGTCGATGAACAATCACTCGAACCACAACGACACGATGCAGCAGATCCTGAAGAATTCAGGGTCGCAGTACACGTTCCCCACCGGCTCGAGCAACGATGGCAAGCAGAAGGACATCACCTTCCTGTTGGGCCACAACTTCGAGGACGGCCGGGGCAACGTCACCGCTTACGGCAGCTACCGTCGCGTCGACGCCCTGCTCGAATCTCAGCGTGATTTCAGCGCCTGCTCCCCCGATCCGATCGGTGGACAATTGCTGTGTAATGGCTCGAGCACCAGTGCCTATGGTCGGTTCGCAACCCAGAATGGCAGCTTCTCGGTCGACCCGAGCGGTGCTTTCAACCCGTATGGCCGCAACTACGCCTACAACTACGCTCCGACGAACTATTTCCAGCGTCCTGATGAGCGTTGGTCAGCCGGCGAGTTCCTGCATTACGACCTGACGGACAAACTGCAGGTCTACAACGAATTCATGTTCATGCAGGACCGTTCTACCGCGCAGTTGGCGCCTGGTGGCGCGTTCTTCGGCACCGGTACGGCGGTGGATGCCAACGGAATTCCAAACGGTGCGACCGACGTACATTGCAACAACCCGCTTTTCAGCGCGGCTGAACTGGCCGCCATCTGTAACGGCTCAACAGCAGGTACGGCTCAGGTCACCGTCGGTCGCCGCAACGTTGAAGGCGGCACGCGCGACAACGAACTGGATCACACGTCCTTCCGCATCGTCATCGGTGCCAAGGGTGAGATCGCAGATGGTTGGAAATTTGATACCTACCTGATGGAAGGTCAGACGGAGTATGCCAGCTACTCTACTGGCAACTTCTCGAAAGAGCGCCTTTCCTACGCGTTGGACGCAGTTCCGAACCCCAACGGCGACGGCACGGCCGTCTGCGCCAACTCCAGCGCACAGGGTTGCGTTCCTTACAACGTCTGGCAGCCGGGTGGAGTCACCCAGGCCCAGCTGGCGTACCTGTCGATTCCAACGATTCTGACGGGCTATACGGAAGAGCGCGTCGGCGATGCCAACATCACCGGCGATCTCGGCAAGTACGGCATCAAAGTGCCCGGAAACGACAATGGCGTAATCATCAACTTCGGTACGCAATGGCGTTCCGAGCACGCAACTCTGCACCCGGATGCTCCGGACATTCAGAACGACGTGTCCGGTAACGGCAACCCGGTTCTGCCATTGGACGCAGGCTTCAGCCTGTGGGAAGGGTACGTCGAGGCCGGTATTCCGATCATCGAAGACAAGCCCTTCGCCAAGGAGCTGTCGCTCGAGACCGGCTACCGTTTCTCATCGTACAACCTGGGATTCAACACCAACACCTACAAGTTTGGTGTCAACTACGCCCCGACGAGCGACGTTCGGTTCCGCGCGAGCTACCAGCGCGCGGTTCGTGCGCCGAACATTCAGGAGTTGTTCCAGCAGAAGGTTGTGGCTCTCGACGGGTCCGCCAACGGCGATCCTTGCGCCACCACCTCCAGTGGTGCGCCGGCAGCGGCCAGCCTCGCGGCTTGCCAACGCCAGGGCGTCTCGGCCGCCCAGTACGGCAAGGTGGTTGCGAACAGCGCGGGCCAGTACCAGGGCCTGGTTGGCGGTAACGTAGCCTTGAAGCCGGAAACGGCCGACACCTTCTCAGGCGGTTTTGTCGTCACCCCGACGATGCTGCCGGCCCTGAGCATGTCGCTGGACTACTTCCACATCAAGGTCAAGAACGTCATCAACTCGACGGGCTTTGGCTACCAGATGAACCAGTGCGTGACCAACGGCCTGTTCTGCGACTCGATCCACCGCGATTCGTCCGGCTCGTTGTGGTTGTCGCCCTCGGGTTACGTGGATGACATCACACTGAACCTCGGCTCGCTGACGACTCAGGGTGCGGACCTTGCGATCGGCTACCAGCAGGATCTCGGTGCATTCGGCAAGCTGCACTTCACGTTCACCGGGACCTACACGGCTCAGTTGATCACACAGGTTGTGGCAGGTGGACCGTCGTACGACTGCGCAGGCTACTACGGCAACACTTGCGGCGTGCCGCTGCCGAAGTTCAAGGGTAAGGTCCGCGTTGGTTACGACACCCCGCTGCCGGGCCTGGGCGTCTCAGCTCAGATCCGTCACATCGGCTCGGTGATCAACGACCAGGAAAGCCCGAACCAGCTGCTGAACGGTACAATTCCCTACCAGGGTTGGGCGCGCCTGCCACAGTTCAACTATCTGGACCTGACGGCGAGCTACGCGGTCAACAAGACCGTGTCGGTAATGGTCGGCGCCAACAACGTGTTGGACAAGGATCCTCCGATCCTGACGAGCGACTATTTCCCGACTGCGTTCGTGAACGGCAACACGTATGTCGGCACGTACGACACGCTGGGACGCTACATCTTCGCGAACGTGACCCTCAACTTCTGAGATCCACCAAGAGATCGTTTCAATTCCTGCAGCGGGCCTTCGGGCCCGCTTTTTTTTGCAGGTATAATTTATCTATGACCACCAGCCCGCACTCCGGACAGGCGCAGGAGCGGCTCGGGCAACTGCTGCTCGACCAGGGAGACCGCAAGGGGGCTCTGGAGGCCTTCCGGCGCGCCGTTCAACTCAATGATGCCCAGCCCGCCAGTTGGACCGCACTCCAGAGCCTGTGCCGCTCTTTCGGCCTGAACGAAGAGGCTGATGAAGCCGCGCGCGCGGCCGGGCGGTTGGCGCGTCTTCCACCCTTGCTGGCTGAAGGGTCTTTCCTGCTGAACGAGGGGGAGACCGGGGCCGCCGAGGAGCGCATCCGCGCTTTCCTGCAACAGCACGGGCCCCACCCCGAGGGCATGCGGTTGCTGGCCCAGATCTGCATCAAGGTGAACGTGCTCGATGACGCCGAGATGCTGTTGGAGCATGTGTTGAGCATGCGGCCGTCGGATACCGAAGCGCGCTTTGAGTATGTAACGGTGCTTGCACAGCGTCGACGGTTTCTGCCGGCTCTTGGCGAAATTCAGGCGCTTCTGCGGACCGCTCCCGAAAATCCAAACTACCTGCGGCAATATGCGGCGATCTGCGAAGGCATCGGCCGGGATGAGGAAGCTCTGCGGATCTATCAGCGGTTGATCGCGGCGGATCCGGGGAACGCCGACCTGTTGGTTTCGATGGGCTACCTGCACCGGGGGCGCGGCGAAAACGAGCAGGCCACCCGCTGCTTTCGCGAGGCATTGCGCTCACCCGCTACCTTTCCTGTAGCCAGCCTCGCGCTGGCCAACACCAGCCGCAACGAGTTGATGGATTCGGACGTGGCGGCCATGCGTGCCGCCGAGACTCGGCCGGACGCCAGCGTGGCCGACCGATATCAACTGTGCTACGCACTCGCCAAGGTACTCGAGGACAGAAAGGATTACGCGGCGGCGTTTGAGTTCTACTCACGCGGCAATGCCCTCAAGAAAGCGGAGCTCAGAGGCAACCCGGCAGCACTGCTGCAGACGATGCAACGCCAGAAGAAGGTCTGTACGCGGGAGTTCTTCGATTCGCGGCGCGGCGTGGGATGTCCCAGCGCGGATCCGATCTTCATCGTCGGCATGCCGCGCGCCGGCTCGACCTTGATAGAGCAGATTCTTGCGTCCCATTCCCTGATCGACGGCACGATGGAGTTGCCGGACATTCCGCGCCTGGTCCATCAGTTTCGCGACCGGGTGCCGGGGCCGGAACACCGCTATCCGGCCATCCTCAGGGATCTGACGCCCACGGAGCTGCGACAGATGGGGGAGGAATACCTGGATGCGACGCGTATCCACCGGGGCAGCGCGCCCTTTTTTCTCGACAAGATGCCCAACAACTTCCGGGATATCGGCTTTATTCACTTGATCCTGCCGAACGCGCGGATCATCGACGCACGCCGCGAGGCCATGGCCTGTTGTGTGGGCAACTTCCGGCAGCTGTTTCCGCGCGGCGGCATGGAATTCAAGTACTCGCTCGAGGACATTGGCCGCTATTACTGTGGATATGTGGATCTCATGGCGCATTGGGACACCGTCCTGCCGGGCAAGGTTTTGCGGGTTGAGCATGAGGATGTGGTCGCTGATCTCGAGGGCAGCGTGCGCCGGATGTTGGACTTCCTGCGGCTGCCGTTTGAGGCGGCGTGCCTGGAGTTCTACAAGAACCCGCGGCGGGTGCGGACCATCAGCTCGGAGCAGGTCCGCAGGCCCATCAATCGCGACGGCCTGGAGTCGTGGCGCCGCTTTGAGCCGTGGCTGGGACCCCTGAGGGCAGCGCTGGCCCCACTCGGGTCAACGCTCTAGCGGACGCGCGAGACCCGGGTCGCAACATGTTTATTGGACTGCAACTCCATGAAGAAGGAGCCCAGAGCGGCCTTGCTGACGCGCACGGTATCGCCGACGTGAACATCAAAGGCCTTCGTCTCGGACTGGCGCCAGACCTGGCCGTTGTCGAGTTCGAAAATCTGACGGCCACCCGCGCCACCACTGACGCCACTGATGGCCGCGGTGAAATTCTTGATCTCGGGCGCGGGGGGCGCATCGGGAGCCGTCTCGAGCTTTTCGACCTTGTCGCGCGTCAGGCCGATCTTCTGCTCCGGTGTCAGCTTGGGAGGCGCTGGCGGCGCAGCGGCGGCAAGACGGCCCTGCGCGGCGACGAGCGCTGCCGCTTGTCGGTCAAAGCAGGCCAATCTTTGTGCATCGTCGCCGACCTTCATGCAGGCGAGCAGGTCAGCGGTGGAAGCACTCGCGGCCCAGCCCGAGGGCACCGCAGACAATGCCGCGAGCATCGCCAGGTTCTGCAGGTATCGCATGGTCACGCGAGTATAAGGCGAATGCCCGGGTGGCGGGGAACCCGCCGTGCACGTAGGCTTGCCGCGACATGAGGAACACGAATCCCGCGCTCGCGCAGGCCCATGCGTTGGATCGGCAAGGCCGCCTGGCCGAAGCGATTGCCGCCTACCGAAAACTGCTCGCAGCCGAGCCGCGCAACAGCGATGCGCTGCACTTGTTGGGAATTGCACTGGCCCGCAGCGGCCGGGCCGCTGAAGGCGTGCACGCCGTCAGTGCCGCGGCCGAGTTGCAACCTGACAATCCGAGCATCCAGGCCAATCTGGGCAATGTGCTCAACGAGCTCGGACGACACGAGGAGGCAGCGGAGCATTTCGCGCGCGCGTTACAGTTGCAGCCGGACATGGTGGCCGCGGCGCACGCCCGCGGTCGCACTCTCCTGCGCCTCGGAAAGCTCGAGGCGGCGCTGCAGGCGCTGGAGACAGCCGCTCGTCTCGCGCCCGGCAATTCCAACATTCAAAGCGATCTCGGCGTGGCTCTGCAGAGGCTCGGCCGATCGCACGAGGCTTTGCAGCGGCTCACCCGCGCCACGGACCTCAATCCCGCCCACGTCGATGCACTACAAAACCGTGCCCAGGTGGAAATAGCCCTGGGGCGCCTTCCCGAGGCACTGCAGAGTCTCGACCGGGCCATCAATGTTCAACCCCGGTCAGCGCCTCTGCATGCCGCGCGCGGTAATGTGTTGGGCGATCTCGACCGCGCCAGCGAGGCTCTCCAGAGCTATGACCGCGCGCTCGCGCTTCAACCGGCAGATGCAGGCACGCTTCGCAACCAGGGCAGGACGTTGATGACGCTGCAACGCCCGGAGGAAGCGCTCGCGGCCTTCGATGCCGCCATCCGCGTACGCAACGATGAATCGGATTCCCACTTTTATCGTGGTGTCGTGCTGGCCGGACTCGGGCGTCACGAGGAGGCGCTCGAGAGCTTTGATGAGGCGTTACGACTCAACCCCGGCGCCGACGCGATTCTCAACAACCGGGCCATCGCCCTGGCCGAGTTGAATCGTCCCGAAGAGGCGGCCCGCGGCTTCGCGGCGGCGCTCGCCGCCAATCCCGATAACGTCGAGGCGCTGGAAAACGCAGCCAATACGGCCAGGGTGTTGCAACACTATGCGCACGCCGCACAATTGTTCGAGCGCGCGCTGACGCTGCAGCCGGGCAATCCGCAGCTTCGACTGAGCAAAGGCCTGTTGCTGCTGACACTCGGAGAATTTCAACAGGGTTGGCCCTTGCACGAGGCCCGACTCGAAGTGTCACGATTGCACCCCGCCCCGATGCCGTTGCCCGCGATTGATTCGCTGCGCGGCACCAGGGTGTTGGTTCATGCGGAGCAGGGATTGGGGGATACGCTGCAATTCTGTCGCTATATTCCAATGTTGGAAGCGCGCGGTGTGCAGGTGACCCTGGCGGTTCAGCCGCCGCTGCAGTTGCTGCTGCGCGCACTGAGCGAGAGTGTGCAGATTCTGCCGTTCGACCAGCCGTTTCCGGCCCTGGGCAACCGCCTGGCCCTGTTGAGTCTGCCGATGTTGTTCGACACCCGGTTGGAGAGCATCCCCGCTCCCATCCCGTACCTGCAGGCTCTCCCGGACAGGCGCGCCCGCTGGCGGGACAGGCTGCGGGCGGTTCCCGGAATCAAGGTCGGCATTGCCTGGCAAGGCAATCTCGACACTGAGAAGCAAGGCGGCTTTCGCGGCCGCTCGATTGCACTCGAGGAGTTTGCACCCCTGGCCGCCCTCCCGGATGTCAGCCTGATCGCGCTGCAGAAAGGGGCCGGCGCGGCGGCGCGCGCGCAGGTCAGTTTCGGCTCGCGGGTGCTCGAGCTGATGGACCCGCACGACATGGGCGCGGACGAGATGTTGGATACGGCGGCCCTGGTGCAGGAGTTGGACCTCGTAGTCACCTCGGACACGGTCACCGCTCATCTCGCCGGTGCCTTGGGTGTTCCCGTGTGGGTTGCGCTGAGCACTTCGCCGGATTGGCGCTGGCTTGCGGAACGGGAAGATACTCCGTGGTACCCCAACATGCGGCTGTTCCGCCAGCGCAGTCGCGGTGCGTGGGGACCCGTGTTTGCACGAATTGCCGGCGAACTGGCGGGACTGCATGGCCGCCCAAGCTGAGCTCGAGCGCGCGGCGAGCTTGCTCGCGCAACGCAAGTTTGCTGATTGTATCGCTGTTTGCGCGGCGATCGTGGCGGCCGAGCCCGCTCATGCGTTGGCCACGCACCTGCTGGGGCTCGCGGTCAAGGAAACTGGCGACTGGGCGCAAGGCGAACAGTGGTTGCGCCAGAGCATTCAACTCGAGCCGCACAATGCGGAGTTTCACGCCAACCTGGCCAACCTGCTGCGGCGCCGGAAGAAACCCCGCCAGGCGGAACAACACTACCGGCAGGCCCTGCAACTGGCTCCGCACCATCGACCCAGCCGCCGCAGCCTGGTGCTGACCCTGCACGACGTGGGACGCTTCGAGGAAGCCGAAACGTTCGGCCGGGAGTTGATTTCATCGGCGGCCCCCGAAGTCGACGATTGGATCGTCTGGGGACTCACCACGACGTATCTGGGTCGCCTGGGCGAGGCGGAAAGCGCCTATCGCCGCGCCCTGGCGCTCGATCCCGACAATCCGATTGCGCATCAGAACCTGGGCGCGGTGCTGTCACAACTGGACCAGCCGGCCGCGGCGCTCGCCTCGTTGCGAGCCGCGGAGAAGCTCGGCGCGGGAGGCTTCGCGACCGCATTCAACCGTGCGCGCACCTTGCTCGAAATGAACGACATCGCGGGGGCGGAGCGCGAGTACGAGCGCGCGGTCGCACTGGAGCCTGCCAACATCGAGGGGCAGGCGCAACTCGCGCGGGTGCGTTTCATGCAGGGCGATCCAGCGTTCGTGCGTTCGTTGAACTCCGCAGTGCTGGCCAACAGGGGCAATCGCGCTCTGCAACTGTTGCTCGCGGAGGTTTTATGGCGATCCGGCGATTTGAACTCCGCCGAGACTGTATTGCGCGACGTGCTCACCCGCCATGGACCCAACGGCGCAACCACGGCGATGTTGGCCACAGTGCTGCAGGAGACGGGACGGCTGAAGGAGGCGGAAACGCTGGCCCTGGATGCGGCGACCCTGGCGCCCAAGGATGCAGTCGTGCTCGAAAACCTCGTGAGCATACTGCTGTCACGCGGAAATGCGGCCGAAGCATTGCCCTTCATTGAGGCGCACCGGGCACGCCTGCCCGAGGCCCAGGGCTGGATCGCCTACGAGGCCACCGCCGCGCGCCTCCTGGGCCGCGAGCTGTATCCTTACCTGTATGACTACGATCGACTCATTCAGGTGTTTGATGTTGAGCCGCCGCCCGGCTGGACATCGATGCGGGAGTTGAATGAGGCGTTGATCGAGTCGCTGGGGCGCAGCCACTCGTTCCGCAATCACCCGTTGGATCAGAGTCTGCGCAATGGAACGCAGACCGCGCGGGGTCTGCTGCAGGACCCGGACCCGGCGGTCAAAGCCATTTTGCAAGCGTTCGAGGCACCCATCGAGGAGTATCGCCGCAGGCTGGGTCGCGACCTGTCTCATCCTCTGGCGATGCGCAACGACGGCAACGCGCGCTCCCGCTTCACCGGCGCGTGGTCAGTTCGCCTCAAACGCCTCGGCCACCACGTAAATCACTTCCATCCCGATGGTTGGATCAGCTCGGCGTACTACGTCGAAGTGCCGCCGGAAACCACTGATCCCACCGCAAAATCGGGTTGGATCAAGTTCGGAGAACCGCGCTACGAGGTGCCGGGGGCCACGGCGGAACGTCTGATTCAACCCCTGCCGGGGCGACTGGTGCTGTTTCCTTCATACATGTGGCACGGGACCATGGCCATCCACGGCGACTCGCCGCGGATGACCATCGCCTTCGACGTCAAGCCCGGCAACGACTGACTCACGGCGAGTCGAAGAACTCCGCGATACCGGCCGTGGCGACGGCCATCAGTGCACGCTCAGCCGGTGTCAGCAGCGGATTCCAGATGTCGAAGATCATGACGACGCGCGGCTGATCACTGTCGTTCCAGGCTTCATGCTCGATCGTGTCATCGAAAATCAGCGCCTTGCCCAACTCCCAGATACGCACGTCCGCGCCGACGCGAAATCCGCAGTCAGGTTGAATGATCAGGGGAATGTGGACTGTCAGCCGGGTGTTGGACGAGCCGGTGTGCGGCGGGATGCGTGTTTTAGGCTCGAGACGCGAGAAAAATGCGGTGGGCGCGCGATTGGGAATGTCGACCAGGGGCGCGCGCGCGAGGGCCGCAGCCGTCTTCGGACACCGGGTAATGTTCGGTTCGATGCGCTTGCCGTCCTGGTAGAGAAACAACGCGCTCCAGCGGCGCGAGTTGTTCAGCTCCTTCCATTGACCCAGCGGGGTGTCCGGACCATAGGCGACATACGGATTGAAATCCGCCGGCGAGGAGGCCAACAGATTGTCGAGCTCGCTCCGGATATCATCGGTGGCGGCCTCTAACTGCCCGAGCCACGGAAAATCGGCGCGTTCAAAGAAGGTGATCGCGGGCAACCCCGGAAAGTGAGTCAGGGTGGGTTGTTGGTGATAAACGCGCTTGCGGCCGGCAAAGATGGCGAGACAGTCATCGACACGGCGGGCGGCGGCGTCCGGGTGTTGAGTGCGCACGTCCTTCATCCGCTCATGCAGAAACTCCTCTAGCGCCTGGAAGTTGGCACCGACGAGTCCGCGCGCACGCGAAATGACCGGCTCCAGAGCGGTCGGGATCGCCGTCCCCGGCGGGATACTGCTGAGAGCCGCGTGGTAGGCACCGGCTGCTGCCTTGGGTTTGCCCTGCAATTCGAACAGCGCGCCTTTTTGCAGATTGGCCACGTAGTAGTACGGATCGAGGCCCAGGGCCTGGTCCAGTGCCTGCAACTCGGCGTCCGGCTCTTTCAGCGCACGCAGGATGGAGGCGAGGTTCACCCTCAAGCGCGGATTGCCCGGATCCAGTGCGATCGCCCGATCGAGAAAGGCCCGCGCAGCCGCGGCATCGCCCGACCTCAGGGTGAGATTGCCGGCGGCGGCCAGCACGTTCGGATTTTGTGGGGCTGCATTCAGTGCCTGAACCAGTGACTGCTTGGCATCCGCAAATCGGCCTTGCGTTACTGCGGTTTCGGCCGCGCCAATCAGCATCCGTAAGGTGTTTTCGTCTACTGCCATTACTCAACCAACCCCAAGATACGCCCCTTCGAAATACAGCTCACGGTTGCGGAAGTCGATGCCCAGCGACCGGACGGTTCCCAGAACGTCCATACCCAGAATCATCGCCGGACGCTCGCGCAGGTTCCAGATGTCGAAGATCTTGAAGTCGCCGTAGATGAGATCGACGTCGAGCAGCTTGAGGGGCCCGAAGAGGATGATCGGTGCCAGTCCATGCTCGCCGCGCGCCACTTCGCTCGTCGTGCCGAAAACATCGGTAAAAAGCGGCTCTTTACGGTTGTTTTGCCAATGCCGCAGTGCTTCGCGCAGGGCCTGGTTACCCAGGGAGCGCTCGGCGCCCGTATCGATGATCGCAATCGCCCGCACACCACCGACACTGACCGGAACCGTCATCAGGCCGTTCGGCAGCAGGTTCGCGTGGATTCTCTGAAAGCCCCTGGGGGCCACGCCGAGCCTGGAACGGGAAATCGTCACCCGGTTGCGGGCGAACTCCACCATGATCCGCTCATCCTTCAGGCCCGCGGCCCCGAGGATTCCATCGGCGCCGGCCAGGATGGTTGCCTGGATGACGGGCAATCGCAGCGAGAGCAGCTGCAGGTCACCCGCTTCCAGTTTCTCGATTGGAATCGAGGGCGCCCGTTCGGAGCCGGTGATGCCATTGACTATGAAGGGAAACTCGTCGCTGGGCTCGAGCCCGAGTGTTTGCGCCAGCTGCGGTGAGACGGTGGAATAGCTGGCACCGGTGTCGACGATGAGCCGGAACGGGCCGCGACCGTTGATGGTGACGGGCACGAGAATCCGTCCGATGCGGTCTTTGCGGGTGGGTGAGGCAAAAAGGGTGGTGTCATCCACCGGCGGGTCGGCAGCCTGTGCCAGCGAAAGTGCGAGCGAAAGTATCCAGCCAATCCGTCGAAGCCTCAGCACGGCACCCCCTTATCCGGGCGCATCGTATGGGATACGCAAACAATTCGCCGTGGTATAGACGAGATGGCGAACCCATACATTCCTGGAATGGCCCTTGACTGAAGAGCGACTAGTTCGAGAAGCGCAGGAGCTGCACCGCCTCGGGCGCGTACCGGAAGCGATCGAAGCCTACGAGCGGGCGCTTGCCCAACGACCCGACCTCGCCGAGTGCTGGTTCAATCTCGCCGTGCTGCTGCGGCAACAGCGCCAGCTCACTCGAGCCTTAGCGGCGTACCAGCGGGCACTGGACTACGGTATCGCCTGTCCGGAGGAAGTTCACCTCAACCGCGGTGTCATCTATTCGGACTTCCTCCGGGATGAGACGTCCGCCGAACACGAGCTGACGCGGGCCCTGGAGTTGAATCCCAGCTACATCCCGGCGCTCCTGAATCTTGCCAACCTGAACGAAGATCTGGGCAGACGTGAGCAAGCGGGTGCGCTATATGAACGGATACTGGCGCTCGATGCCCGGTGCCTCGAAGCACTGGCGCGTTTTGCAAATCTGCAGCCGCCAAACGGGCAGCTCGTCGGGAGATTGCAGGAGGCGCTGCGTACGCCCGCTACCGCGGCGGAGCACGCAAGTGTCCTCTTTGCGCTGGGCCGACAGCTGGATGGCACACAACAATTCGCTGCTGCGTTTGAAGCGTACACGGCGGCCAACGCCGCCAGTCGTGCCAGCGTGCCACCTGGCATGGCTTCTTATAACCGCAAGCGTCAGGAAGAACTAGTCGATGGTTTGATTGGAAATCATGGGCCAGCGCCCGCCGCCGCGCATGACTCGAGTCCGCAGCGAGCGCCCGGCGATCCGGTTGTCGGCAATGACTCGGGCCCGCGGCCGACCTCGGCGACACGGGCCGTCGCGAACGACTCGCGGCCGCAGCCGATTTTTATCTGCGGCATGTTTCGATCGGGATCGACGCTGATTGAGCAGGTGTTGGCAGGGAATCCCCAGGTCGTCGCGGGCGGTGAGTTGGATCTGCTGCCCAGGCTGGCGGCTACACCGACCCCGGCCGCCGCCGAAGCCTATCGGGACGAGCTGCAGCGGTTGTTTCCCGGCGCAACCTATGTAACCGACAAGCGCCCCGACAACTTCCTGCACATCGGCCTCATCAAAAGTCTCTTCCCCGACAGCCGGATCGTGCACACGACGCGCGACCCTCTCGACAACTGCCTGTCCATCTTCTTCCTGCACCTCGACCACAGTATGAGCTACGCGCTCGATCTGCTGGATATCGGGCACTACTTTCGCCAATACCGCCG
>Ga0181534_10001957_pt1 | contig 13119 bp, 11 predicted proteins | sample PEATcosm2014_Bin_37_FD_119758 | JGI IMG/M metagenome (GOLD analysis project Ga0181534, IMG submission 119758) | Peatland microbial communities from MTU Mesocosm Facility, Houghton, MI, USA - PEATcosm2014_Bin17_10_metaG | ecosystem: Environmental > Terrestrial > Soil > Wetlands > Peat | place...
CGGCGGGAGCGGATCCGGACGCCCAATATAAGATGCCAGGAATGGTGACCGCTGCGTCTGCCCAGATTTGGTCGGCGTCCGGTCGCATCTGCTCAAACATATAGAAATCGTCTTGATGTCCTGACTTTCGCATTTTGTCAAAGACACTGACATCGCCGCGCGGCACGTAAGGAACACTCAAGCAGAATACTGCTTTGAAGCGATCTGGGCGCATCAGCGCCGCATTCCATGCATGGGTTGCACCCCAATCATGGCCAACGATAGTTGCGCTCGAGAGTTTCAATGCATCGAGCAGCCCTACCAAGTCCCCAGCCGTGTGAAGCGGAGTGTACAAGTTGGCATCCGCAGGCGCGGAGCTGCGGCCATAGCCGCGCATGTCAGGCGCAACAGCCCGATAGCCGGCCGCCGCGACGGCTTTCATCTGTCGACGCCATGTATAGGCTGTATCAGGAAACCCGTGGCAGAAGAGCACGACAGGCCCGTCCCCTTGCTCCGTGACGTGCAAGGAAATGCCATTCGTAGCAATGTCGTATTCTTTGATAGGGAAACTCACGGTGCCTCCAATGTTTTCTGCCCGCGCCAATTGGCCCAGCCATGGACTTGCGCCAAGGGCTGTTGCGCCTGTAAGCACAGTGCGGCGAGAGATGTTGTGCCCAGTAACCACAGACTGATTTTCCGCCGCTGGAATAGCGCTTTTTGACCTGATCTCGGATCTTCTCGTGGCGATGCTCATGTTGCTCCCGCTAAATTCCATCTGACAATCCGCTGACCACCCTGTCACTGAAACGCAGTCAGCTGCGATTTCCGAGCAATTGGGTAAACTCGAAGAGGTTACCCCACGGGTCCGCCACGAAAGCAACACGAAGCCCCATCGCGACTACGTCGTGCGGCTCCGAGATTACAGTGACGGCACGGCGTTTCAGCTGCTCGATCGCCTCATCGACACTTTCAACGCGAAAACACACGTGATGCCATCCCGCCATTTTGTAGCTGGCATGAAGATCCGTATACGTGGGGCGACTGTCTGCGCCGGGACCCGCTAGAAGCTCGAAGATAAAATCATCGTCCCCGGCGGGGGATAGGAAAGCGAATGTAAGGCCCGCGAACGACACGTGCTTCCTCAGCCGAAAGTCGAGCTTCTCGGTATACCATTCAACAGCGGTATCAAAATCCGGCACGCGAATCGCTGCGTGATCAACTTTCCAGGAAGCGAATGGGCTGGCTTCGTTGACGATGGGTTGAGCAATTGTTGTAGCCATTTCTTTTCCTCACCACTACAGCCGTTTCATTGCGACCCATGCGCGGACGGATTGGACCAGTTCACTCTTCCGCTCGAGCGGCAACCAGTGCCCGGCCGGCGTGTTTGTCACGGTTAGATCCCCGCATGCGGACCGCATGGGCTCCCCGAGGCGGCTGCGGTTGATGTCGGTGATGGCATCCCAGTCGCCGTTGACAAACAAAACCGGCTGATCCAGACGGCCGCCGCCGGGTGCCGAATGGGCGTAGATGCTATTTGCAGTGTCGTTTAGGTACCAGGCATTGCCTGGGCGGAAGCCCGTGGCGCGGAAGCAGTCGACCAGGGCGTCGAAGTCGACGGAGGGCCAGAGTGTGGGATCAGGTGTTGCTGGCGGGGCGCGATGCGTCGAACCGTAACGCCCTCCATTTGCAGTGATCACGGCGGACGGAGAGACCTTCCCGGCGGACGCAGGGTTCCCAGGCCGATAGATCGATGCCAGAGTCGCCGAGATGTCCGCTTCCATGTCGCTGACTGTCTGGTCAAAGTGAGTCAGGTAGAAGCGGTAGTAATCCCATTGACCGTCCGGATATCGATCGGCAGGGTACAACTGACGATCAACCAACGGAAGAACACTCGGCAAGCCGAATCCATTCGGGAAGTAAGGGATGGAAATCAACACAATCCCCCGACTGCGTTTTACATGGTGTGCAGCCAGCGCCCCGGCCACCGGGCTTCCCCAGTCGTGGCCGACCCAGATTGCCGGGCGGGCGCCTAAATGGTCGTGAAGTTCGACCATGTCCTCTACGATCTCCTTCAGAGCGTACGCCTCGGCAGCAGTCGGCGTCGACGAGCCGCCGTAGCCGCGCATGTCTGGTGCAACACAGTGCCAGCCTTCGGCCGCGAAGGCTTCGACTTGCGCTCGCCACATCAAACCGATCTGGGGCCAGCCGTGGAGAAAGATCATGAGGGGCCCGTCCGCAGGTCCAGCCTCCCAATAGCGTGTTGTGTGACGGGGGGTGCTGAAAGTGCGGGCAGTCAAGGTAAGTGTCTTCTGTGAAAGAGTGCCAGCCTGGGCCGCGACCGCTGCGATGATAGGCATGTCTCGTTTGAAGTTGATTTCGAGGTCTTTCTCATTGACGCTCATGACGCTCACCTTCCTGTCAACGCACGGCACTGACTCCACTTGCCCACCCCTCGTGCGCCCTGCTTACACCGGCACGGCGGTCGATGCGTCCGTAATCTAGACCCTTCCAGGGGAGTGGACTAGCCATTAATCTTGATAGCTATCCTCCCACTGAGTGAAAGGCTGTGGACCGTCTGGAAGCAATGACCATTCTGCTCGAAGCTGTCGAGGCCGGTAGCTTGTCGGCGGCTGGGCGGCGTCTGCATATCCCGCTTGCAACCGTGAGCCGCCGGGTTTCCGAGCTGGAGCATCATCTAAAGAACCAGTTACTGATCCGCGGTAGTCGAAAGCTGGTTCTTACAGATGCCGGGCGTGACTATGTGGCCTCCTGCCGCCGCATTCTCGAAGACATCTCCGAAACCGAGCGCAACGCCTCGGGCGAATATCGTGCGCCCCAAGGCGAGCTTGTGATCAGCGCGCCGGTGTCCTTCAGCCGAACTCATATCCTCCCGATCTTGGTGAAGTTCTTGTCGGCCTATCCGGACATCAAAATGCAGTTGTCGCAAACCGACCGGGCTGTGAACCTCCTCGAGGAGAACGTCGACCTGGCAGTGCGTCTCGGCTCCTTGCCTGACAGCAGCCTCATCGCAACTCGTGTCGGTTTGGTCCGCCGCGTGCTCTGCGCGTCACCGCAATACCTCGAGGCACGTGGCACGCCGAGGGTACCGGAAGACCTTGTCAATCATGACTGCATCGCGTCCGAGGCGACCCATTCTCGTGATTGGAATTTCAGGAAGGCCGGAGCGGACTACGCCGTCGCGATCTCGCACCGATTGATGGTCACGACGGTGGAGACCGCGATAGACGCGGCATTGGCACACGTCGGCATCGCCCATCTGATGTCATACCACGCAGATGGATACGTGGCGAACGGGCGGTTGCAGGTAGTGCTGGAGGAGTTTGAGCCCCCGTTGCGTCCGCTGAGTCTGGTTTACCCAGGTCAGCGGCAGGTGCCGTTGAAGCTCCGCGCTTTCCTGGATTTCGCCACACCAAAATTGCGCGAGACGCTCGGCTACAAACCTACCTGAGTTGGTTTTAACCAAAATATTCAAACGTCGCAGGAATCGAACCAATGCCCCCGCCACCATTTCTTTCTGTTGGTGTGCGAGGTTGCGTGAGCGCAGAATGCTCTTGAGCTCGTTCAGGCTGCGCTGGCGACGACTGTATCTGCGGTATCGGCACCGCGCGGACCCGTCCCCACCAGGATCAGCTTGCGCACCAGATTCGGCGTTTGGACAGCAATCTCCCGAGCGGCCTTGCCAACGTCAAAGTCGATTGATGGCTCTAAACATCGCAGACGCGATCCATGCCACATAACACCCGCGCATTTCCCGAAGATTCTCGCCGGGATTTAGATTGCAACCATACCAGCAACTCCGCCGCGGGCAACGCGGTTGCAAACAGCCATCCTTGCGCGTAATTGCAACCGCATGCACGTACTACTTCGAGATCCTCCACAGTTTCGACACCCTCCGCGACGGTAGTCAGCCCAAGCTCTTTCGACATCGCAACGGCCGATCGCAGCATTACCTGCAGATTCTCGCTTTGAGCGACACCACGAACGAAACACTTGTCAATCTTGAGCTCCGAGAAGGGTATTTGCGCGAGCTGTTGCATTGATGAATAGCCGGTACCGTAGTCATCGAGCGAAACGCCAAACCCACGCAGCCGCAATCGGGTCAACGACTCCAAGGCCGCGGTATGATCGGATAATGAAGTTTCCGTCACTTCGAACATCACCCGACCCGGCTCGAGAGCGTACGCCTCCGTCAGCGTGCAGATTTCCTCAACGAGTTTGGGCTCAGTCAGCAACAGCGGTGACAAATTGACCGCGAGCGACAGATTGAGATCCTGGTTATTCCACTGCGACAGCTGCAGGAAAGCATCGTTGAGCACGCGCAAAGTGAGAGGATGTATCAATCCTCGACTTTCAGCCAGGGGAATGAATCGGTCGGCGCCCAGGATTCCTGCGATCGGATGCGGCCAGCGCGCGAGCGCCTCTACGCCGCGCACGGCGCCCGTACTCAATTCGATCTGAGGTTGAAAGTGGGCCAGGAGCACGCCGCCCTCAATGGCGCTGCGCAGGCTGTCTTCATCCACCTGGGGTTGCTCACCGGGTGCGGTTCGGAAGACCTGCCGGACCGTTTGCTGCCGGAGCACATCCCGTAATTTGGACGCACTCAGCGGCTTGAGGGCACTGCCCAGAACAGTCAATCCCAGAGCGGTGCCCAGGTGTTGGGCCGACTGCACGATCGCGGCATCCCGCGAGGAGGCCAGGATGATCGGAATATTGATCCCTCGCGCCCGCAGTTGCGAGAGCAGTTGCAACCCATCGATGGTGGGCATTTCCAGGTCAACAATCAGCAGCGACGGACGATGCCGTTCCAGGTAAGCCAACGCTTCCTGGCCGTTGGAGGCCCCCTCAACGCGGGAGAACCCCAGCTCACCACACAACTGTGCCGTGTATTCGCGCTGCAGGGGACTGTCCTCCACAACCAACACCGACTCATAGGCAGGCGGCCGCTCAGGTGAGCCGGCCGTGGCATTCATGCGCATTGGATAACCTCCGGAAGATCCTCGAGCGTGAGAATTCGCGCCGCCGCGCCCACGCGAATTGCCTCTTTGGGCATGCCGAACACAACACAACTCGCCTCGTCCTGTGCGATCGTATCGGCCCCTGCATCCCGCATTTCTTTCAGTCCGCGCGCTCCATCATCGCCCATGCCTGTCATGATGATACCGAGCGCATTTCGACCTGCTGCCCGCGCCGTCGATCTGAAGAGGACGTCAACGGATGGACAATGGCGGCTGACGGGCGGCCCTTCTCGAACCTGGACATAGTATTGTGCCCCGCTGCGTTGCAGCAGCATGTGCTTACCGCCAGGTGCTATCAGCGCGCAGCCGCGGCGCAGTCGGTCACCATCCCGCGCCTCCTTGACTTCAATCTGAGACAGCCGGTCCAGGCGCTGAGCGAAGCTCGCGGTAAATTCGCGAGGCATGTGCTGCACGATGACCATTGCCGTGCAGACTGCGGGCAAGGCGGTCAGAACCTGCTCGAGAGCCTGCGTCCCGCCGGTTGAAGTCCCGATTGCTACAACGCGCTCCGTTGTCTGTACCAACGCTCCCTGCACGGCGGGCGCGAGCATCACGTCCGCGGAGTTCCTGGGTGCGACAAGGGGCGGCCGAGGACTTGCAGCCGGGCGACGACCGAGGCGTTTCAGATTGGCCTGGGCGGCGGTTCGCACCGCCGCAGTCAACTCACGGGCACTGTCGTGAAGGTACTGTTTGATTCCCAGTTTGGGCTTCGTGATGATCGTGACCGCCCCCGCGGCCAGTGCCTCCAGGGTCGTTGGCGCACCTGCCTCCGTCAAAGTTGAGCAGATGATGACGGCAGTCGGACGGTGTTCCATCAGTTGCCGCAGGAAGGTCAAGCCATCCATGCGGGGCATCTCCACATCCAGCAGCACCACATCGGGCCACCTGTCCTTCATACGATTCATGGCTAGAATCGGGTCCGCCACGGCGGCAATCACTTCGATCCCGCGATCCTCTGCCAGGATCCCCACCAAGGCCTGGCGGACCACTGATGAGTCATCCACCACTATGACCTTGATGCGGCTCATGAAGGTTTCCGGAAGATGGCCGGCGCGATGGATTGCACAGGGATATTCAGGCCCACCAGGCTGTCGGAGTGTCCAATCAGGAGAAACCCGCCGGGGCGCAGGCAGGCGAGCACGCGTTCCAGAACCTGGCGCCGGGTCTCGGAATTGAAATAGATCAGCACATTGCGCAGGAAGATGCCGTCAAACGATCCGACCTTCGGCAATTCGCGGTTGAGGTTGACCTGCAAAAACTCAACACGGGCCTTGAGCGTCGGTTCGATCTGCAGCGTCCCGGCCAGCGGCCCGATGCCTTTCAGGCAAAAGCGCTGCAGATAGCCGGGGGGGATATTGCCGACGCGCTCGAGCGAATAACGGCCCGCCCGCGCTTTTTCCAACACCCGGCGGCTGATGTCCGATCCCATCACCTCCCACCGGCCTGGCCTCAGATCCTCGAGCACCATGGCGATGCTGTATGCTTCCTCGCCGCTCGAAGAGGCTGCGCTCCAAATACGCAATGGCCGTGCCAGTGCCGACGCCGCCCGCACCTCGGCCTTCAGAAATTCAAAGTGCTTGGGCTCCCTGAAGAGGTAGGTCTCGTTCGTGGTGAGCAGGTCGACGGCCGTCTGCAACTCATCCGGTTGCGCGCCACTGGTGATGAGGCGCAGATACTCACCGAAGCCGGCCACTCCGGTGGCGCTCAGGCGTTTACCGAGTCTTCCGCTGACCAACACTCGTTTGGCATCTGACAGCGCTATCCCGGCCACGCTCTGGATCAGTCGTTGAAAGCCTTTGAAATCGGCATCGCTCAATGCAGTCACGAGGTGTGCTCCGCGGCGGCTGAGCCAAGCGTCCATGATTGAATTCGATACATGCTGAGGTCCTGTCAGGGCTACAACGCCTTGCGACTCCAGCCGCGGCTGACGGCCTGTCCGAGCAGCGCCGGAACATCCAGCACCAGCGCTACCTCCCCGTTGCCGAGAATGGTCGAGCCGCTTACGTAGTCAACTTTGTTGAACATCCGGGCGAGCGGCTTGATGACGGTCTGCAGCTCACCGAGCAAGGTGTCAACCACGATTCCGGCTCGTTCGGCACCGTTGCGCACGACCACGATGCTCGGGCGCCGGGACGTCGGCTCGGCATTTCCAACCAACTCTCTGAGTCGGACGAAAGGCAGTGCCTTGCCGCGCAACTCGGTGAAGTCATGGCTGCTTTGTGCAGGCAGCTCTAGGCATTCCTCGACGGCATCCAGAGGCAACACGAAGTTGGAGGATCCGACGGCGATCTGGAATCCATTGATGATTGCCAACGTCAACGGCAACCGTACCGTAACCGTGGTGCCTTGACCCTCCGTGCTTTCGATTGCCACACTGCCACGCAACGCGGTTATATTCCGTTTCACCACGTCCATACCTACACCGCGACCGGAGAGGTTCGTGACCTGCTCCGCAGTAGAGAACCCGGGTTCGAAAATTAGTTGGAATATCTCCGTATCCGCAAGCGTGCGATCCTCCTGAATCAAACCTCGTTCACGAGCTTTTGCGAGGATCCTGTCCTTGCGCAAGCCGCCGCCGTCATCGCTGACCTGAATGACAATGTTGCCGGAATCGTGGAAGGCATTGAGCCGGATGGTCCCTGCGGCAGGTTTGCCACATCGCGCGCGCACCTCCGCGGATTCGATACCGTGGTCGATGGCGTTTCTGACGAGATGGGTCAGGGGATCGCCGATCTGCTCAACCACGGTTTTGTCCAACTCGGTATCCTTACCCTGCAGCTCGAGGTTGATTTCCTTCCCGAGCTCCCGGGACACATCATGAACCACCCGCTGGAAGCGCTCGAAGGTGCCTCCAATCCGCACCATGCGCAGTTGCAAGGCACCCTCCCGAACCTGCTCGACCAACGACGTCAACGTAGATGCCTGTTCCTCCAGTGCGCCATCGCCCCTCGTGTGCGCCAGCGAATTGATCCCGGCGGCCGCGATAATCAGCTCGCCGATCCGCGTAATCAGTGTGTCCAGCTTCTCGGAATCCACCCGAACAGATCGCGACGCTACTGAAGACGCTGCCGCCTTGGGATTCTCCCGTGTCCCGGACGCGGCAGCCGCCGTGCGTTTCGCACCCTCGGCCGGATCTGGAACTGCCACGCGAGCGTTGAGTTGTGTCAGCTGAATCTGACAGTCGTCCTTGATGAAGTCGAACGCGCCGGTGATCCGTCCCCGCTCGGCATCCGAGCGCAGTTCGATCTCGAATCCCAGGTAGCACTGCTCCGGATCGAGCTCGTCCCATGACGGCCACCCGTCCTGCAGTACTCGAACTTCGCGCAGCTCACAAAAGGAACGCAGATACCGTAGAAAGGATAGCGGATCCATTCCAGCCTTCAGTACGCCCAAGGAGAAGCGTATCGCCAGGAGCCAATCCGCTATCACGGTGGAGGCTGAAGCGATGTTGGTCGCGAGCGCCGGGCTGCCGGTGTGCTCAGCTGCGACAGTGGCGTGCGGATCCGTCACCCAGTGACGCAGTTTCTGTAGTAGATCCTCGCCCCCGGCGATAGCGCTCGGATCGGCGCTGACGCCCTGATCAACCTGGTTGACCAATAGCTGAATATGATCTTTGCAGGCGAGCAGAAGCGTAATCAGTTCGTCCGTAACGGTGATTCGCTCGAGACGAACCGAATCCAGGACAGTCTCCACGACGTGCACAAAGGAAACGATCGCGTCCAACCCAAAGAGCCCCGCCGATCCCTTGACGGTGTGCGCACAGCGGAAGATGAGGTTCACGGTCTCCGCATCGGGTGCATCGTTCGCGCAACGTAACAGTCCCTCCTCCATCTCGCGCAGCAAATCCGCACATTCGGCAATAAACCCCGGCAACGCGTCGTTCAGATTCATGACTGGCCCTCCACTGCCTGATCCAGACTCGGGATCTGCAGCAGCTCCAGCACTTCCCGCACCATCGCGCTCGGTTGCACAAATCTGAGTTCGCATGCCCGCTGGCGTGCGTATTCGCGCAGTCCCAACAGCAGTTGCACCCCCGCAGTGTCGAGCTCGGTCACCTCGGAGAGGTGCACGTGCCAATTGCCGTGGATCTGCGCGACAGCTGCGCCGATGGCCTCCTTCAGGGCCGCGGCGTGATAAATCGTCATCTCGCCGTACAGCGTGATATCGGTGCCGCTGGTTGAGACGCGGTTTGTCATGGATTCTCCAGTATTCATTGCAGTCAGGCCATGATCAGCTTGGAGACGGCCTCAACGAGGCTCGCGGGCTGGAACGGTTTGGTAATCCAGGCTTTCGCCCCCGCCGCCCGCCCCCGTTCTTTCATGTCCTGGCCGGATTCCGTGGTCAACATGATGACCGGCGTAAACTTGTAGTGCGGAAGTGCCTTGAGCTCCTTGAGGAAGGTGATGCCATCCATCACCGGCATATTGACGTCACTGACAATGAGGTGGATGCGCTCGCCCCCGAGTTGCTGCAGGCCCTCCTGCCCATTGCAGGCCTCGACCATGTCGTAGCCCGCGCCGGTGAGCGCGATGCGCGCCACCGTTCGCACCGAAGCCGAGTCATCTACCAGAAGGATTCGTTTTGCCATGGATGCTTACTCTAGAAAAACGTAACTGTCCGCGGTGCCGGCAGCTCGGACTCGGTCCCGTTATGATTGTGTCGCTGCTCCTGCGTGGTGTAGCCGCCAGCCAACTGCTCCACGTACTCATCTGCCCGGCGCACCTCATCGAGCGGAGCCTCGCCGCCTTCGAGGGCGGCCACCTCGTCCATGCTGTTCATGACGTGGGATAGAATCTGCCCCGTCCGGTCCTGGAACTGCAGCTGCACGAGCGCCTCGCTGACCTGATTCTTGATCGCGGCGCCCTGCCGCTGGGAAGTTTCCGCTGCTTCGTACAACGATGTGGCGCGGGCCTTGAAGCGTTCCAACACCGAGCGAACCTCTGTTTCGGAAGCTTCAACCTCGGCTCGATCCCGCTGCGCGATTCGTTGGTGGGTGGCCTCGATGTCCAGCAATGCGCGGCCGATCGTGTCTGCTTGTTGGGATATGTGCTTGCCGGTCTTGCGGGCAGCCTCAGCCAGCGCGCGCACCTCATTGGCCACCACCCCGAAACCTTTGCCGGCCTCGCCGGCGTGCGCTGCCTCGATGGCCGCATTCAAAGCCAGGATGTTGGTCTGGAACGCAATCAACTCCACATCCGCGGACATTTTTGTCACGCTATCCGTATAGGCCAGCAGCGCACGGATCTGCTGCGCCAATGTATCGCGGCTATGCAGAATATCGCGCAGGGCGCTCAGAACCCGCCCGAGGCTGCGCTCACCGGCCTGAGAATCGGCCGAGATGGCACCGAACCCATGCGAGCTGTCTGAGCCGGACAGAGCGCCATCCAACCGCTGGACGATTCCGGCAAAGCGCGCGCTCAAGGATCCCACAGCCTCTTCCGCCTGGTCCCGAGCCGTTCGCACCTGCTTGCTCCAGATGGGGAGTGCCTGCAGGCTGATCAGCGCCTTCAGACCAACGCTCCGGTCTTCGGGGGTTCCAATGTCCAATGACTCGACTGCGTTCACGCTTCAACCTCTTATTGATTCCGCCGGGAAACTCTTCGCTGTCCGCACAACCGCAAGCTAGAAGCTCACGACGGACTTCAGGCCCAGAATCACGACGTCAGAACGGCCGCTGACACCACCAGGCGCACGAATCAGCTGCACATTCGGTTGAATCGATACTGCGGGGGTCACCGCGACGCTGTAGAACAACTCGGCCGGATACTCGGCGTGCTGCACAGCTTGCTCGGGCAGGCCCAGAATCGGAGCAACCTCATAGTTGAACAGTTGCTGCCCGGCGGAAGCCTGGTCACTCACATGGACGCGGCCAACGGCAAATCCAACCTGGTCCTGAGGACGCCAGGACAGTGCCCCCTTCATGAAGAATCCGATCTCGACAATCTGGTCCTTGAGTGAAACGTGGGAATCGGCCTGAACGAGGTTTGCGAACAGATCGAACGTGCGTACCGTCGCCGTACCACCTGTCCAGAGCCGTTGCTGTGCCATGGCGTAGAATCCGCCTTGGTGGCTACGCTGCAGGGCACTGCCACCGTCGAGCGCAAGAGGACGCCCCATCTCATTCAGGAAGAGATCTGCGCCTCCGACATTGTCATACCAGGTGCCGAGCCGATACGCTCCCGGGGCCTCAGAGTTCTGACTGATCCAACCGCCTTCCAGCACATAGCGTTCGCCCTGCCCACCAAACGGCTTTCCGAACGCAAAAGTGTACTGGTGTCGGGCAAACGCCGGGTTGACCTCGTAAGCGCCCGCCTGCGCATAAAAGCCACCGTTGAAATTGACGCGCAGGATGCCGGCCCAGGTGCTGCCGGGAAAAGGAACCCAGTTGGGAACGACGTAGGCCGGCAGCGTTCCGCAAAAAGTCTGGTTCTGAAATGCACATGTGAAGGGCATGAAGTCGCCACTGCCCGTCATCCGACCGAACTTCAAATCAATGGCCGAATTGAACAGTGTCTGTTCCAGGTAAAATTGATTGAGGCGGGTGTAGCTGCCCTGCCCCCAAACCTCATCGACCAACAGCAGCGTCTGCAAGTCCGCCTTCTGGGCGAGGTTGTCGCCGTTGCGATTGCTGAGCGAAAAAACCCACTTCGTGCCCGGCAGCCCGATGGCGCGTTCGAAGTCGAGAGAACCGCCGAAGAAGAACTGATCCGCATAGACGGTGTCGCGTTCAACGCCACCGGCGATGTTGCTCGAGACTTCGTTAACATAGTTGGCCTGCAGATTGAGGCCGCGCTCTTCGAGCAGACTGTGAATGCCGCCCCAATCACCGAGCAGATGGGTTGCCGTCTCATCGGCGCGGGCACTGTCGCAAATTGTGAGGCACAGAAAGCCGGTGAATACGCTGGCGGTAATTGCGAAAGTGCTTTTCAAGTCGGACCTCGTGCTGGCTGTTGAATCGAAGCCGCCGCCCTGGCGGCTGGCGCGTGCTGTCCATAACGGCGATCCGGGTGCCTGCTTCAGTGGCGCTGGGACGCAACTGGCCAACCGGTGACGAGGCTATCGGTTGTCCCGGAACATGTGTGATTCAAGCGACACTTTGTCCAGATATCGCCGCGGCCGATGAAGTTTGCGATCACTGGGTCGCTAAGCCCGCTGACCCCACCTACTTTCTGGAGTTGTTTGTGTTCAAGAACCTTTCGATGGCGACCAAGCTGTACATCGGCTTCGGTACAGTGCTGGTGATCCTCGCGGTCCTGTTGACCGTTTCCTACCGCGCCATCGGCGCGCTCGATGAAGCGAATCACTGGTCGATCCACACCTATGAAGTGCTCGGACAGGCCGATGCCCTCCAGGCTGCACTCATCAACATGGAAACGGGAGAGCGGGGATTTCTGCTGGCAGGCGAGGAGCGGTTTCTCGAGCCGTATCAGGCAGGCAAGACAGACTTCGCCGAGCACCTCGAAAAGATCAAACAGTTGACCGCCGACAACGCCACCCAACAAGGCCGACTGGACCGGCTGCAGCAGTCGCAGCATAAGTGGATCGAGGACGCGCTCGAGCCTGAAATCAAGATGCGGCGTGCCGCGGACGACAAGCTGGCCGGCATAGTGGCCGTCGCCAAACAGGCGAATGGCAAGGTGATGATGGATGAAATGCGCGCGCAACTGCAGGAGATCTCGGGAGCGGAACGCGGCCTGCTCGGCAAGCGCGAGGCGGAGTCGGCGGCCATGCAGAATCGGGTTGTGCTCACTCTGGTCATCGGCGGGTTGCTGGCCTTCGCAATGTCCGGTGTGGTTGCCTACCTGATCGCGCGCAATCTCAAACGCTCGCTCGCCGAGGCGGTGCATATCGCCGATCGTCTGGCCGCCGGCGATCTGACGGTAAAGGTTCAGAGCACCTCGACGGACGAAGTGGGTCAGCTCCTGCAGAGCATGGGCAATATGGTTGAACAGCTGTCCAACATCGTGCAGAACATCGGGCAGGCCACCGACCAGGTCGCAAGTGCTGCGGAGCAGATCGGCACCACCGCACAGTCCCTGTCCCAGTCCGCCAGCGAGCAAGCCTCGAGTGTGGAGGAGACCAGCAGCTCGGTTGAGGAAATGAC
>Ga0181534_10001958_pt1 | contig 13115 bp, 14 predicted proteins | sample PEATcosm2014_Bin_37_FD_119758 | JGI IMG/M metagenome (GOLD analysis project Ga0181534, IMG submission 119758) | Peatland microbial communities from MTU Mesocosm Facility, Houghton, MI, USA - PEATcosm2014_Bin17_10_metaG | ecosystem: Environmental > Terrestrial > Soil > Wetlands > Peat | place...
ATCGGAAAGTCCCGGCGGATGCGCTCGACATCCAACGTCGGAGTCTTGGCGATCTGAGAAGCGGTTGCAGCCATTACAAACTCTCTTTAGGCATGGGAGCCTCCAACCGACTCGCCAGGCTCTCTTCAATTTGCTGTCGTAATTCGGGTACCTGGATTTTGGAAACCACGTCTTCCAAAAACGCCCACTTCAGCAGGCGCAGGGCTGTTTCGCGGTCCAACCCGCGGGACAGCAGATAAAACATCATGTTGTCGTCCAACTTGCCGGCCGTGGCACCGTGGTTGCACTTGACATCGTCCGTGTAGATTTCCAACTGCGGACGGACGTCAATTTCGGCATCAGTTCCTGCAAGCAGGCCGCGCAAAGACTGACTCGAGTCCGTGCCGTGGGCGCCTTTGCGGACCACCACTTTTCCGTTGAATGCAACACGCGCGCGGCCACTGGCAATTCCACGGAAGCCTTGTTCGGTCCGTGCGTTGGGAGCCACGTGGTCTACCAGCGCAAAGGTATCGTGGACCTGGTTCTGGCCACCCACCGAGGCGCCAAACACACCCACTTCCGATCGTTGGCCGAGAAGTTGAACGTTCACTGTGGACCGGGCGGAGAGGGCGCCCAGGTTCACCATGTGCACCTGGTATTTGGCGTTCTCAGCCAGTCTCGCGGTCAATGTGTCGAACCAGATGGCGCGAGCGCCAGTCTGCTGAACACGGTAGTGTTGAACACTGGCGTCGCGAGCCACTTCGACGTCAACCGCGCAGTTGATGAAATTAGCATCGCTGCCAACGCTGACGTGTCGCTCGATCAGCCCAACCTGGGCGTTGGCGCCAACCTTGAAGTTGACGCGCGGATACGAGGCACCCGCCTTCGCTTCGGAAGTGGCGACAAACACCAGCTCAACGCAGGTATCACACTGAGCGCCGCGCGCGACCTCAATCTGCACCCCATCCGTCGCAAACGCTTCGTTCAACAGCGCGAACCGCAGGTCGCCCAGGGAGGCAACCTCCGCTGGCGAGCCACCGTTCGAGGACGCCCCGGGCGAGACATTTGCGCCTGAGGCAGCCTTTACGGTGACACCCGGCTGCGTGTTCGTTGAAGACAAAGATGGCTCAAACGCCCCGTCGAGAAACACGTATCGAGATTTGCCAACCGCAGCCGGCAAATCGGCCGCCGTGATGGTCGGCCGTGCCGCGGCAGAGGGCGGCGCAAACCGCACCTTCTCCAACGGCCGCAAATTCACATACTTCCAGTTCTCATCCCGCGAAGTAGGAAGCCCGGTGTCCGTCAACGCCTGCAGCGCTCGCTGCCGCTCGGCGGCATGCGCTCCATTGCCGGCAGCCGCAAACTCGGCAGCGATCCGCGCAGTCAGCGGGCTCGCCGGACTCGAGGCCAGCTTGGATGCTGTCGGGGCGGCGCTCATCAGGCCGCCTCTTCAATAACCCAGTCGTAGCCGCGCTTCTCGAGCTCCAACGCCAGGTTCTTATCGCCACTGCGCGCGATCTTCCCGCGCACGAGCACATGCACATGGTCAGGAACCACGTAATCCAACAACCGCTGATAATGCGTAACCAGCACCACCGACCGCTCGGGCGAGCGCAGCGTATTGACTCCGTTCGAAACCACTTTCAACGCATCGATGTCCAGCCCCGAGTCCGTCTCATCCAGCACGGCGAGCTTGGGCTCCAGCACCAACATCTGCAGAATCTCGTTCCGCTTCTTCTCCCCGCCCGAGAAGCCCTCGTTGACACCCCGCGACAGGAAGCTCTCATCCATCTTCATGAGCTGCATCTTGCCGCGCACCAATGTCAGAAACTCGAATGCATCGACTTCCGGCAGGCCACGGTGCTTGCGCGCGGCGTTCAACGCCGCCTTCAACAAATAAACATTGTTGACGCCAGGAATCTCCACCGGGTACTGAAATCCGAGGAACACACCTTCGTGCGCCCGCTCCTCAGGTGCCAGCGCCAGCAGGTCCTTGCCATCGAGCGTGATCGATCCCGCTGTAACCGCATATCCCGGACGTCCAGCCAGCACATGGGCGAGGGTGCTCTTACCGGACCCGTTGGGGCCCATGATCGCGTGCACCTCGCCGGTCGGAATCTCGAGAGTCAGCCCGTTGAGTACTTTTTTGTCGCCGACGGCGACGTGCAGATTGTCAATTTTCAGCATAACTGTTCAGCCCACCGCGCCTTCCAGGCTCACCGCCAGCAGCGCTTGCGCTTCCACCGCGAACTCCATGGGAAGCTCCTTGAATACCGATTTGCAGAAGCCGCTCACGATCATGTTGACCGCATCTTCGTGCGCAATGCCCCGCTGCACGCAGTAGAACAACTGGTCATCACTGATGCGGGAGGTGCTGGCTTCGTGCTCGACCGTCGCTGAAGGGTTCTTCACCTCCATGTAGGGGAATGTGTGCGCTCCACATTTTCCGCCCATCAACAGCGAGTCACACTGCGTGAAATTACGGGCACCCTCCGCGGACGGCAGGATTTTCACCAGGCCACGATAGGTGTTCTCGCCGTGACCGGCGGAAATGCCCTTCGCAACGATGGTGCTGCGTGTGTTCTTGCCGATGTGGATCATCTTCGTGCCGGTGTCCGCCTGCTGATAGTTGTTCACCGTCGCGACGGAATAGAACTCACCGATCGAGCCTTCGCCCTTCAACACACAGCTCGGATACTTCCAGGTGATGGCCGAGCCGGTCTCCACCTGCGTCCAGGAAATGCGCGAATTACGGCCACGGCATTCGCCGCGCTTGGTCACGAAATTGTAAATACCGCCCTTGCCGTTGGCATCCCCGGGGTACCAGTTCTGCACGGTGGAATACTTGATGTAGGCGTCGTCCAGTGCCACGAGCTCAACAACCGCCGCATGGAGCTGATTCTCATCCCGCATGGGCGCCGTGCACCCCTCGAGATAACTCACCTGGGCACCCGCATCGGCGATGATGAGTGTGCGCTCGAACTGACCCGTCTTCGCCGCGTTGATGCGGAAGTAGGTCGACAGCTCCATCGGACAACGGACGCCCTTCGGCACGTAAACAAACGAGCCGTCGGAGAACACCGCGGAATTCAATGCCGCGAAAAAATTGTCGGCGGTCGGGACGACCGTGCCGAGATACTGCTCGATCAGGTGCGGATGAGTCTGCACAGCCTCGGAAAAGGGGCAGAACACGACACCGGCCGCCGCCAGGCGATCCTTGAAGGTCGTTGCAACCGACACGCTGTCAAACACAGCATCCACTGCAACACCTGCAAGACGGGCGCGCTCGTGGAGCGGTACACCCAACTTCTCGTAGGTCTCCAGCAACTTCGGATCGACATCGGCCAGGCTCTTCGGGCCATCCGTAGTCTTCTTCGGGGACGAGTAGTAGGACATGCCCTGGTAGTCGATAGGCGCAATGTTCACATGAGCCCACTTGGGCTCAGGCATCGTCAGCCAATGCCGCAGCGCCTTGAGCCGCCAGTCGGTCAGGAAGGCTGGCTCGTTCTTCTTGCGCGAAATCATCCGCACGACATCTTCGTCGAGCCCGGGCGGCACCGTGTCGGATTCAATATCTGTTACAAAGCCGTGCCGATACCCACGGTCCATCAGGCTTTCGAGCTGGTCTGCGGTCTCACTCATGTCGATTTACTCCAGGCCGGCCCACGCCACGGGTCGCGGCCGTCTTCATCTCTCGTTCGAGCTCTGGCAGCCGCACTTGCGTGGGATCCAGCCCCGCCAGCTGCGCCAGACTGACCTCGTACAGGGAACGGCGGATGGCGAGGTTCAGCCGCTGCCATACCTTGCCCACATGACATGTTGCTTCGAGGTCACAATTGCCATGGCCTGCCGAGCAATCAGTCAGGGCCACCGGACCTTCCAACGCATCGAGGATGGCCGCGGCGCTGATCTGGGTGGCCGGTCTGGCCAACTGGTAGCCGCCATGCAGGCCACGGGTCGAGGTAACGAGGCCCGCGCGCTGCAGCTGCTTCAGAAGCTTGCTGACTGTAGGAGCAGCGACCCGCGTCCGCTCAGCCAGGGCCGCAGCGGCATGCAGGTGCTCCGGATCCTGGGCCAGGGCGGCCAGGATGACGGTGGCGTAATCAGTCAGCTTGCTGATTCTGAGCATACAGGACCATTTTAGTACTCTTTGTGTTCATTTCCAAGGTCGAGCGTGGCGTTGAGCGCCAAAGTCACGCCTTTTGCCGCGGGCGGAGCGGAGCCTCGGCGTGGCCTCCGCGGCGGCGTGCCGCCGCCCGTGGGCAGACCGCAACGCCATGCCCCGGAAGGGCGAGTCCTGACAGGGGGTTAATTTGCTATTCTTCAGGATCAAATCCTGTGAACCGGAGATTCGAATAATGAACGGCGGTGAACTCGCAAAAATTGCACAGGCAATGGTGGTCAAGAACAAGGGGATTCTGGCCGCGGACGAGAGCACCAGCACGATCAAGAAGCGATTTGACGGCATCAAGTTGGAGTCGACTGAAGAGCATCGTCGCAACTACCGCGAGATGCTGTTTACGGCTCCGGGTGCTGCGGATTACATCAGTGGCGTGATCCTGTACGACGAGACGCTGCGTCAGAAGGCGAAGGACGGCACGCCGTTCCCGCAGTTGCTGGCAAGCAAAGGCATCCTGCCCGGGATCAAAGTCGATATGGGCGCCAAGCCGCTGGCCGGTTTCAAAGGCGAGACCATTACGGAAGGACTGGACGGCCTGCGCGAGCGTTTCGTCGAGTACTACCAGCTGGGCGCGCGCTTCGCGAAGTGGCGTGCGGTCATCGACATCGCCGACGGTATTCCAACTTCATATGCCATCGAGACGAACGCGCAGGCGCTGGCCCGGTATGCCGCGCTCGCCCAGGAAAACAACATCGTGCCGATCGTCGAGCCGGAAGTCCTGATGGACGGCGCTCACTCGATCGAGCGCTGTGAGGAAGTCACCAGCGCCGTGCTGCAAACCGTATTCGACCAGTTGTTCAAACATCGCATCCTGCTGGAAGGCATGGTGTTGAAGCCGAACATGGTCATCTCCGGCAAGAAGGCGTCCGGCCGCGCCAGCGCGGAGCAGGTGGCTGAAGCAACCGTGCGCACCCTGAAGCGGCACGTGCCGCCGGCCGTCCCGGGGATCGCCTTCCTGTCGGGAGGTCAGTCCTCCACGGAAGCTACACTTCACCTGTCACTCATGAACAAGCTCGGCCCGCTGCCGTGGTCGCTGACATTCAGCTATGGCCGCGCGCTGCAGGATGACGCTCTCAAGACCTGGGGTGGTAACGCAGCCAACTTCGGCGCCGGCCAGAAAGAAATGGCCAAGCGCGCGAAGCTCAACAGCCTTGCCACCACGGGCAGTTACTCGTCTTCGATGGAGAGCCAGGCCGCCTGAGGCGACCGCGCATATCGCGTGAGAATATCTGTTCCGTTCAAGTGCGCGCCGGCGCAAGCTGACGCAGTCGTTGACGTGCGCGATGTGCACTACGAAGTCGACGGTCGCGCCATCTTTTCCGGGCTCAACATCCAGGCGCACCGCGGCCGGATCACCGCCGTCATGGGCCCCAGCGGCACCGGCAAGACCACCCTGTTGCGTCTGATCACGGCACAGGTGGCCGCGACGTCCGGCACGGTTTCAGTGTTGGGCCGCGATGTCGGCCAGGCTGACAAAGCCGAAATCTACAGCCTGCGCAGGCGCATGGGCATGTTGTTTCAGAACGGTGCTCTGCTCACCGATCTGAGTGTGTTTGAGAACGTGGCCTTTCCCGTGCGTCAGAACACGGATCTGCCCGAGCCGCTGATTCGCAGACTGGTGCTCTCCAAGCTGCAATCCGTCGGCTTGCGCGGCGCCGCGGATTTGATGCCTACGGAGTTATCCGGCGGTATGGCCCGGCGTGTGGCCCTGGCGCGCGCGATCGTGATGGATCCGGAAATTCTGATTTACGACGAGCCGTTTGTCGGCCTGGACCCCATCTCCATGGGGGTCATCCTGCGTTTGATCAAACAGATGAATGTCGCACTGGGCATTACCAGTGTGGTCGTGTCGCACGACGTGCAGGAGCTGGCCACGATCGCGGACTACAGTTATCTGTTGTCCGGCGGCAAAGTAGTGGCCTGCGGCACGCCGCAGGAGCTGGCCGCCAGCGACATGGAAGTCGTGCATCAGTTCATGACAGGCGAGGCGGACGGGCCTGTGGCGTTTCACTACCCGGCGCCCGATTACTTTGACCAACTGCTCGAGGACGAGGCGCCATGAGCAACGGTCGCGAAGAGAATTTCCTGCTCGGCGGCATTCGCCGCATGGGCGCCTCGTTCTTGTTTCTATTCAAGCTGCTGCGCGAGTGTGTACCGGCGTTCGGGCGTCCCAGCCTGATCGTTGCGCAGATCTACAACGCGGGCGGCCGCTCCCTGATCATCATCATGTTGTGCGGACTGTTTGTCGGCATGGTGCTGGGGTTGCAGGGCTTTCAGCTGTTGCAGCGCTTCGGCTCGGAGGAGGCGTTGGGCTCTGCCGCGGCCCTGGGGTTGCTGAAGGAGCTGGGTCCGGTAATCACGGCCCTGTTGTTCGCCGGCCGTGCCGGAACCGCACTGACGTCCGAGATCGGTCTGATGCGCGCGACGGATCAGCTCACGGCCATGGAGATCATGTCCGTCGACCCGTTACGTTATGTCGCCGCGCCGCGCTTCCTGGGCGGGGTGATTGCAATGCCGCTGCTTGCCGCCATATTCAGTCTGGTCGGCTTGTTCGGGGCGCAGCTCATCGGCGTACAGCTGATGCACGTGGATCAGGGCGCATTCTGGTCGCAGCTGCAGGCGGCTGTGGACTTGCGCTCGGTTAACGAAGGCTTTGTGAAGAGTCTCGTATTCGGCATTACCTGCAGTCTCATCGCGGTGCACGAGGGCTATAACGCCGCTCCCACCGCCGCGGGTGTCGGACTCGCAACGACCCGCACCGTAGTTGCTTCGTCAGTGATGACGTTGCTGATCGATTACGTAATCACCGCTTTTTTTCTCTAGAGGCAACTCATGCGTGCCAATCGAACAATTGAAATCGGGACGGGGATGTTCGTCGCCCTGGGATTCGCGGCGCTGTTTTTCCTCACCACACAGCTGCCCACCACGGGACTGAGGCTGGCCGGATCGAAGTCCGGTTATCACATCACCGCGGAGTTCGACAACATCGGGGATCTCAAGGTGGGTTCGCCCGTTACCATCGCAGGGGTGCGCGTGGGCGATGTAAACAAAATTCGTTTTGATCCGAAGACGTTCAAGGCGGTTGTCGTGTTGCGAATCGACAACCAGTACAACGAAATCCCGGATGACAGCTTCGCCAGTATTCAGACCCAGGGTCTGCTGGGCGGCAAATACATCGGCTTCAGCCCGGGCGGCTCGGATACCAACTTCAAGGAAGGCAGCCGGGTCGACCAGACCCAGTCCGCCATCGTGCTGGAGAGCCTGATCAACAAGCTGTTCGCGAATTTTGCCGACAAGGCGGGTAGCGGCAGCGCCGCTAAGGATTCCAGCGACACCAACAGTCAGAGCCAAGGAACCAAGAAATGAAACTTTTGACGCTTCTCGCGGCAGGTGTATTGCTCGCCGGCGCGACGTTCAACACATCGGTAGTGCACGCGCAGGGCGCGGCCGCACCGGCCGCGGCGGGCAACCAGCAGCCCAGCGAAGTCGTGCAATCGGCCGCCCAGGGCATTCTCAAGGACCTGGATGCCAACCGGGACATGTACAAGAAGGATCCCAGCAAGGTGGCAGCACTCGTCGACAAGTACCTGCTGCCGCACTTCGATACGGAGTACGCCGCCCGCCTGGTGCTGGCAAAGTACTGGCGGACGGCGACCGACGATCAGAAAAAGCGCTTCATTGATGCGTTTTATCATTCGCTGTTGAGCAACTACGGCGCCGCGCTGGCCGAGTTCACCGCCGACCGGCTCAAAGTGTTTCCCAGCAGTGTCTCGCCCACGGACGACCATGCAACGGTCCGTAGTGAGGTCAAGCGCGACAACGGCGATCGAATTGCCGTCAACTACGAGTTGCGCAAGGAGCCGACCGGTTGGAAGGCTTATGACGTCAACATCGATGGCATCAGCTACGTGAAGAGCTATCGCGAGGACTTCGGCGCCCAGATCGAGCAGAAGGGAATCGAGTCCGTGATCACTCGTTTGCAGAAGGGTGACAAGCCCGACAGCATCAAGAAGACGACGGACAAGGCCTCGTGACCGGAGCCGGCATCGAGCTGACGGAAACCTCACCGGGTCAGTTCACGGCCCGGGGTCCTCTCACGTTTGCCACCGCCAGGGCGGCTCGTGAGAGAGGGTTGTCGGTGTTGAGTGCCGTCGGCGCGACAGACATCCACATTGATTGCAGCGGCATCAATCCGTCCGACAGCGCCGGTATGACGGTGCTGTTGGACTGGCTGTCATTCGCCAAACGCTCGGGCCACTCGCTGCACTACGGCAATCTGCCCGATCAGGTCGAGGCCATCGCGCGGATCAGCGATGTCCTCGAGTTGCTGGAGAAGGGCGTCTAAAGAAGCCTACTTCGGCGGCTGATCCGGCGGAGTGCTGGGCGTCTGCGACGGCGGGGGAACCGGCGGCGTGTTGCTCGTGTCGTCACCGCCTGATTCCTCGAGAATCCGCTTCTCCTCATCCAGGTTCTGCTGTTCCTGCTTTTTGCGGTCCTCATCCGACAGCTGACCGTCGGTCACCTGGTACTGGCGCCGCTGCAGGTACGCATTCTTCAGGAAGGTATACGGGTCGTACGACTCGTCAAGCAGCCGGTCTTGCGGCAGCAGCCGATAGCGAATATCGATGATATATACGCCGTACACGCCGTAGCGGATGTAGTTGTTTTTGACGTAACTGAGCGGGCTGAGGAAACCATCGCCGATCCTGCCGATCCCATCACGGACATCCGTCGGGCCGAGAATCGGAATCATCAGGTACGGTCCGGGCTTGGCGCCCCAGTAACCGAACGTCTGGCCGAGATCCTCTTCGTGCTTCTCCAGACCGACCTTGGTGGCGGGGTCGAACAGGCCGCCGATACCCACGGTGGTGTTCAACAGGAAGCGCCCGGTGTCCTGCCCGAAGCCCTTGAATTTGAGCTGCAGCAGATCGTTGACCATGGTGATCGGGTAGAAGAGGTTGTCCATGAAGTTGGACACGCTCGTGCGCACGGGACCCGGTACCACCTTCTGATAGCCCCGGGCCACGGGTCGTGCGACCGCATGATCGATCGCCAAGTTGACCTTGAAGGTGGTGCGGTTCAATCGCTCCCACGGGTCGCGCGGATCGCGTTTGGAGTTGGGTGGCAGGGACGCACAACCGAATACGGTCAGGCAGGCGGCTGCGAGCAGGGTAACCCGGGCTGTTTTGTGCATCGTTTGACGAGACCTGCAGTTATGCGTGCCGGGATTGTACCAGCAGCGTTATGCCGTGCGGCCCGTCCACCCCCGATGGGGGAGCCGCCACGACGGGTTAATGCGACCTGCTCCCTTTGGGAGAGGCTCGGGTTACTGAGTGTTACTTACACGTCGCAACCGCGAGTTCTGCAGGTATTCGCGCACTTCATCCAGTCGCGCCTGGTAGCGCGCGCGTTGTACCGAGCTCAGGTTGGGAGTCGACAATGCCAGGGTGAGCTGTTGGGCGGCCATCTGGAGGTTGCCGCCGGAGATCTGGTATTCACCCATGTAGAAATACGCATCCCCCGGGTCGCCGGCGGCGCTCGCTGCGAGGGCAATCAAGCGGATCTGCTCCGGCGTCGGCGGCACGTTGTTGAATAAATCCAGCAACACTGTATGCGCTTCGGCAGGGCGGCCTGCCTTCATCAGTGCTTCCGCGTAACGAATGGTCACAGGTACATTCCGGGGAAACAGCTGTACAGCATGACTCAACGTGGCAACGCCGTCGTTGGTCTGGCCGGCCTTGATCTGGGCCTGGCCCAACGCGGCGTGGAGTAATGTCAGGCTGTCGTGCTGCTCGACCAGCTTGTCGAGAATCTTTTCGGCTTCCACCGGACGGTTGTCGACCATCAGTGCGAGCGCTTCACCGTAGCGCGTGCCGATGTCAGCGCTGTTCTTCTGCAGGCGTGCCTGATAGAACTTCTCGATGTCCTGGTCACCGGGCGCCGTCAAAACACGGACGCGCTCGCGGACGAGCGGATAGTTGAGCGATTCTTTGACCTTCTGCGGGCCGAATTGCGCGGCGCGCGCCCGGGCCTCGGCAATACGCACCGACGTTACGGGGTGGTCCTGCAACATGGCCGGGATGTAGGTTCCCGCGAGTCCCTCGGTGCGACCAATGGTCTCGAAGAAATTGGCCATGGCGCGCGTGTCGAAGCCCGCACCGGCCAGAAAGGCAATGCCCACGCGGTCGGCCTCGGCCTCGTTGTCACGTGTGAAGTTGATTTGTTGCTGCACTGCGAGGCCTTGCGCCGCCGCGATGCCGCCCTCGATAGCCTGACCACCGCCACCACCGAGCGTGCCCAGCAGGATGGCTGCCAACATGGCAGCCGCCGTGGTGAGACTCTGTTGGCTTTGGGCCCGGATCGCGCGTGCGATGTGATGCTGAGTGACGTGCGCCATCTCATGCGCCATGACACCCGCGAGCTCCGATTCGCTGCGCGTCTGAATGATCAATCCGGCGTTGATGCAGATGAACCCGCCCGGCAACGCGAAGGCGTTGATGGCAGTGTCCTTGACTGCAAAAAGCTGGAAGTGGGGCGCCCCGTCAGGGGCCTGCGTCGCCAGCCTGGAGGCCAGCGCGTTCAGGTACTCCGTGACCTCGGCATCCTCGAGAATCCCGTTCTGGTCCCGGATCTGCTGAATCACCATGGCGCCCAACTGATACTCGTCCGAGCCGGACAACATCGCGGAGGCGGGGCTGCCGATATCCGGCAGCTCCGGCGGGTTAGGCAGAGTAATAGGGTCGTCCGCCGCCGCCACCGTGGTGAACGTCGTCAGGGCGGCCAGAACGCAAAGCAGCAGGGGACGCATTATTCGGGCTTCGACCGTGCAGACACGGTCAGAGTTTCCTTGGGTGCCTTTACATGATGTCCGAGGCGAAATCCGCCAGCCGTGACCGTTCGCCACGCACCAACGTAATGTGACCGGAGTGCGGCCAGCCACGGAACCGATTTACAGCATAAGTCAGGCCTGACGTCATTTCCGTGAGATAGGGCGTGTCGATCTGGGCGATATTGCCCAGACACGCGACCTTGGTGCCAGGGCCCGCGCGAGTGATCAGCGCCTTCATCTGCTTGGGAGTGAGGTTTTGGGCCTCGTCCAGGATGATGAACCGATTGAGGAAGGTACGCCCGCGCATGAAGTTCAGCGAGCGGATCTTGATCCGGTTCCGGAGCAGGTCATTCGTGGCGGCCCGGCCCCAGTTGCCGCCTTCCTGGCTGCCGGTGAGCACCTCGAGGTTGTCCATGAGGGCGCCCATCCAAGGCTCCATCTTTTCCTCCTCGGTGCCGGGGAGAAAGCCGATGTCCTCGCCCAGGGGAATGGTCACGCGCGTCATGATGATCTCGACGAAGCGATTCGACTCGAGCGTCTGCATGAGGCCCGCGGCCAGCGTGAGCAGGGTCTTGCCGGTACCGGCCGGCCCCAGGATCGTCACGAAGTCGATCTCAGGGTCCATGAGCAGGTTGAGCGCAAAGTTCTGCTCACGGTTGCGAGCCACTATGCCCCACACATTGTGACGCTCACTGCGATAGTCGCGCAGTAGCTCGATCGTTGCCTCGCTGCCAGAGGTTTTGCGGACAATGCCTTCGATACCTTCTGGCGTGTCTTCGTAGACGCCCTGGTTCGGCTGCCATTGCTCCACCGAGGGTCCTGACAGCTCGTAAAACGTCCGGTCGCTTTCTTTCCAAGAACGGATGTCTTTGCCGTGCTTCTCCCAAAAGTCGGCCGGAAGAGAAGTCATGCCGTTATAGAGGACGTCTGAGTCTTCCAGCGTTTTGTCGCTGTAGTAATCCTCAGCATGCACACCAAGAACGGCCGCCTTGATGCGCAGATTGATGTCTTTCGAGACGAGAATGACGCGCGCGTCCTGCTTCTCTTTCTGCAGCGCGAGTGTCTGTCCGAGGATGACGTTGTCGGCTAACTGTCCCGGCAGACTATCCGGCAGGAGGTTCTGGAACTGCCGGGTCTGGAAAAACAAGCGTCCCGTGGACGGCTTCTTGCCGTGATTTCCGGAGTACCCGCTCGGAAGCTGCAAGCCGTGATCAATGTGTTCTTTGGTGGCGTCCTTGATCATCTCATCGAGGAAGCGTGTTACCTGGCGGACGTTGCGGGATGCTTCCGAGAGACCTTTCTTGTGGGCATCGAGCTCTTCGAGCACGACCATCGGCAGGTAAACGTCATGCTCCTCGAAGCGGAATATGGACGTGGGATCGTGCATGAGCACGTTCGTATCGAGCACAAACAGTCGGCGCCCGTCGCGGGGCCTGGACTTCAGTTCACGTGAGTCGCCGGGCGCCGTATCTGTCTGAGCGCTGGCCGGTCCTGGATCAGAGAGACTTCGCTGCTTCAAGTACTTCCTCCGCGTGGCCCGGAACTTTCACCTTGCGCCACTCTCGCTGCAGGACGCCAGTGCCATCCAACAGAAACGTGCTGCGCTCGATGCCCAGGTACTTCTTACCGTAAAGACTCTTCTCCTGGATGACATCGAAGAGCTTGCAGACTTTCTCATCTGCGTCCGAGAGAAGCGGGAAGGGGAGCTTTTCTTTCTCCACGAACTTGTCGTGCGATTTCACGCTGTCGCGCGAGACTCCGACAATGTCCACGCCTGCCTTGCGGAACTGGCTGTACAGATCCCGGAAATCCTGGCTTTCACGGGTGCAGCCGCTCGTCATGTCCTTGGGATAGAAATAGATCACCAGCTTGCGGCCCGCGGCGTCTTGCAACGACCAGGTACCGTCGCCGTTCGTGGGCAGCTTGAAGTCCTTTACCTTACTGCCGATTTTGGGAGCTGCCATAAGTTTATGACTTCACTGGTTCGAGGATTGCGTCCAGGTTGAGGGAGTCGCAGAACTCCATGAATTCCTCGCGCAGGTGCGCCACGTGAATGCGGCTCGGCACATTTACGATCATCTGCACCGAGAACATGGGCGCGCCCGTGTGGGCCGCGGGATAGCTCCG
>Ga0181534_10001962_pt1 | contig 13103 bp, 9 predicted proteins | sample PEATcosm2014_Bin_37_FD_119758 | JGI IMG/M metagenome (GOLD analysis project Ga0181534, IMG submission 119758) | Peatland microbial communities from MTU Mesocosm Facility, Houghton, MI, USA - PEATcosm2014_Bin17_10_metaG | ecosystem: Environmental > Terrestrial > Soil > Wetlands > Peat | place...
ATATTCCAGCAGGGAAAATTCCTTGGCGGTCAGTTCGATCCGCCGCCCCGCCCGCTCCGCCCGGTGCTCCACCCGGTCGAGCTTGAGATCCTCCACCTCCAGCACTGACTCCGAGGGCAGATGGCTGCGTCGCAACAGCGCCCGGATGCGCGCCGACAATTCGCTGTAGGAAAACGGCTTGGGCAAATAATCATCCGCCCCAATATCCAGGCACTGCACCCGGTCCTCCACCTTGCTGCGCAAGGTCAGCACCAGCACCGGCAGGCTGGGGCGCTTCAGCCGTAAATGCCGCAAGACGCTTACCCCATCCAGTCGCGGCAGGTTCAAATCCAGAATCACCAGGTCGTAATCGGACTCGCTGCCCATCGCCCGCGCCTGCTCCCCATCCCCCGCCACATCAACCGCGTAGTGCTCCCCCTGCAACCCCTGGCGCACAAACCCCGCCAGCGCCGCATCGTCCTCTGCAATCAGAATTCGCATAAGTCGCCCTTAATTACACTGCGATTCTAATTAGAGAGAATTCAGTTGAAACGAAAAGCGTCGCGCACGAAGGTGTGGGAGTCCGCAAACGGGGAGGAGTTGCAAAAGGGGCCTTTACGCAACTCGTGGATCGTTCGCCATCAGCGAATTTGTAGAGGTGCTGGCTCAGCCTTTCGAAATTCTAATCAGATTTCGGGCGCGCCTTGGGGGCTTTTCCTGGTACGTTGAAATGAGGGGGAGGACTAGGATTTAGAGGCTGTCTTGCCGGAACTCCCGCGTCGCACGGTTGCGATTCGGTGGTTGCGCTTGGACGGCGAGGGCCTCTGGTGTCGGCAAGGATCGGGGGCGGCCCATCTTCCATCGTTTCCCGTTGACACTCTGGGCGGTGCCGTTCGCGGTTTTTGCGACATACAGGGGCTTTGACTTCCCACCCCCCGAAACGACCGGCCAAACCTACCGTTCTACTAACGCGTGACGGCGGCTCTGCCGCCCAAGCCCGAAATGACGATGTCCTTTTCACTTCAATCTGAAAGTCTTTTTCCCTGACGGAGTTAGGCTTTCTCCTCATCCAAAGACTACGCCCAGCAAAGATTCCTGCTTGCGCTCCGCCTCAAAAAAAGTTTCACAAAAGTGTCGTGTTTTGCCCGCCATTTGCGATTTCCTGATTAGAGGCCCTTAGGATGGGCCCGAAAAATCGAAAACGGAGGATGCTATGAAGCTTACTTCGCTATTGCGCACAGCGGCCATCATGGCCGTGCTCTCAGTCCTGTCGCAGCCCTTGTTGCAGACGGTGCAAGCCCAGACGGAAACCGTCCTTTATAACTTTTGTTCCGTGGGCGGAGTAATTGTTTGCGATGACGGTGAATACCCCATCGGCCCTCTCGCGGTGGGGCCTGACACGACTTTCTTCGGCACGAGCGCCACTGGCGGAGCCAGTTGCGCCAACGGTGGCACATGTTCCGGAACAGTCTTTGGACTTGAGCCCGAGCCCTCCGGCGGGTGCGAAGGAGTCAATCCGGGCAACGGCTGGTGCGAATTCGTTCTCTACAACTTTTGCTCAGTCGCGAATTGCGCCGACGGAAGCGAACCTCGGGGCGGGGTGTCCTACCTCAACGCTCACTTTTCCCGACCGGGAAACCTTTACGGTACAACCTACTCCGGCGGCATCCACAATGCCGGCGTCGTCTTCGAAATCAGCTCCAAACCCACGCTGTCCGGTTGCCCGGCGGGCAGCAACCAGAGCGGCGGCTGGTGCGAGACGGTGCTCTATAACTTCTGCTCGTTTACCGTTGGAAACATCTGCGAGGATGGTAATAATCCGTTCGGGAATCTCGTCGAGGACTCGTCGGGTAATCTTTATGGCACGGTTAAGAACGGTGTGTTCGAGCTGTCGCCCAACCAACAAGGCGGATGGGATAGTGAGTTGATTTATGCGGACAATTTCGTGATCGGGGGATTGGCCATCGATTCCTCCGACAATCTTTACGGCGTGGATGTGGACGGCATCCTCGACGTGGCAAACGTTTTCAAGATTTCGCTTTCCCAGGCCACCGACCCTCATAAAAACATCTACACCTTCAACAATAAGTCGAAGAATGGCTTCCCGAATGGCCCGCCTGCGGTCGACGGCGCCGGCAACGTTTATGGAACGACGTTCGGAACGACCGGCGGCGATATTCGACCCGGAACAGTCTGGAAGCTGACTCCGGTGACCACCGGGGAAAAAGCCGGAACGTACACGATGAAAGACCTTCACACCTTCACCGCGGAAAAAAACGGATTAAACCCTGGAGGTGGAGTTCTGCTCGACTCTGCCGGCAACATCTACAGCACAACAACCTATGGCGGTAACACGGAATGTCAGATCGGGCCCGGTTGCGGAACGATCTTCGAACTGGCTGCGGATGGCGACACCTATAAATACAAGGTGCTGTGGAGGTTCACTGGCACGGATGGCGCAAATCCCTACTATCCTCCATTCTTGAATAGCGCGGGCAACTTCTACGGAGTGACTTCGATTGGCGGGGCCAATAACCTGGGAACGATGTACCAAGTGACACCGTGAGGTCGGGGGCCACTCTTTTTTGGGAGCCTCATCCGTACAGTGGCTGCCTACCGCTCCGCAGTTTGCAGAAGGATGGGCGCCACGAATAACGATACCACTTACAATTGGTCGGTATCCCCTGCGGCCCCTTGTGCCCGCGAGTGAGTAAAGCCGTTGAGTTACTCGACCGAGACTACAAGATCACGCGGACCAGGCAACATTTTAACGATCAAGATTTCGTTACCTGCTACTCAGAGGATGGCTCGTCCAAAACATATATGCGAACCCTATCAAAGAGATGGCGATCAGGACGTAAGGCCACAATCCTAAGATTCGCTGCAGAAATGTCGGCCCCACGACCCTTCGTCCGGGGAACAGGAAGTCGGCGATCGTTCGACTTTCGGATACTCTTTCACCGAAGCGTGGTTGCGTAGGACTATTCATCGAGTTGGAATTAAACAACAGTTGCGCAATTAACAACGCCGGAAAGGGCTGAACGTCAAATCTTTCCTGACACTAACCCATGACCGCGCTTCGAGCTTCCACGTTCAAGTGGAGTCTATCGTTTTAGTCCTTCCACGGACTGTTCACTTTTGTACATCTCCTAACCTTTCTTTTTTCGGCCGATCAAAGAAGCTGCATTGTCATTCTGATCCCCGCGGGGGTGCGGGCCGGAGCATCGGCTCTGCAAGGCCAGGTTTGGGAGCAGGAACCTCGCCGTGGTAGGCTATCGGCGGGCGGGCGTGGTGGAGTTGTTTGCCCTCTTGTTGCCCTTCCTGAGATCACTGCCATGCCGGACGAAACCAGGCCTCTACGAACCGCTGCATCTTCTTCATCCTCCGGGAGTTCTGGCCTCCCGCAGGAGCGGGAAAAAGAGCAACTTTCCGACCCGCCCTGGGTTGAGACTAGGGTGAGCGCGGCGGCGATCGACGGAACGGCGTTGCTGGTCTCGGCGGGTTCTGCCCCGTTTAGTTTGCCGATGCCGGCCAGCGAGGGCTACACCGATGCCGAAGTGATGCTCCGGGTGAAGGCTGGCGATCAATCGGCCTTCGACTACCTGGTGCAGAAATACCGCCGGCCGCTCGTGGGCTTCATGTATCGCATGGCGCGCAACACTGCCGTGGCGGAGGATTTAGCGCAGGAAGTTTTCCTGCGGGTTTACCGTTCCCGGCAGACGTATGAGGCCAGCGCCAAGTTTACGACTTGGCTGTATCGCATCGCGACCAACCTGGCGGTAAACCACGCGCGCGATACCCGCCACGAGCGCGCGGAAGTAACCGTCAGCCTGGACGAACCGGATGAGGAGACGGGAAACACGCCGGATGTGGCCGACGGGACCATGACGGTGGAGGAGGCGATGGTGCGGCGGGAGAGGCTGCTAGCCATTCGCGCCAAGGTGGAGGCGCTGCCGGAACGGCAAAAGATGGCCGTGCTCATGCACAAGTATCAGCAGATGGATTACCGGCAGATTGCCGAAGTATTGAAGTTGAGCGAGTCGGCGACCAAGTCGTTGTTGTTTCGCGCTTATGAAACTTTGCGGGAACAATTAAGGGAATTTGTCTAGGAAGACTGTGGGTTTGTGGAATTGGCGGGCAGTGGCGAATAAATTGAGGGGAATGGGTTATGAAGTGTGAAGAATTTCAGGCGATGATGCTGGATGCAGTATCGGGCTCGAGCAATGAAATGCCGCAGATGGACGTTCACATGGCGGCCTGCGGCGCGTGTGCGGCGAAGATGCAGGAGTTTCGGCAAACCATGACGCTGCTCGAGGAATGGAAGGCGCCGGAGCCTTCGCCCTATTTTGATGTGCGCCTGCAAGCGCGGTTGCGGGAGGAAATGGCCAGGCCCCAGGCGGGCTGGATGGTATGGTTCCGGCGTCCCGTGCTGGCGGCGGCGCTGACTGTGTTGCTGGGAGTGGGCGTGGGATTGTTTTATGCCAGGGGCGGCGGAAGCTTTGGCTCGCGGGACAGTGAAGTGGCGGCGGTCGATTCTCCGGCGCTCTCGGCGGACCCGGGGACCGCGGTAGGAGATTTGCAGGCGCTGGAAAAAAATCACGATTTGTATTCCGATTTCGATTTGTTGGACGACCTGGAAGTACAACACGATGTGACGGCGAATCCCTAGGCGAGTCATAGCTGCAATGAAGCGATGGGCGGGGAGAATGCGGCAGGGAAGTTTTATGGGGGAGCGGTTGGCGGCAGTATGCTTCGCCGTGGCGCTCTTGTGCGCGCTCCCCTGCCCGGCGCAGCGAAACTATCGGCCGGCACAAGCGCAAGGACAAAGCCACCCGCCGCCGAACCGCGCTCCCGCTCGTCCCCAGGGACATGCCGGGGACTGGCTGCGCCACTACCGGAGCATGTCTCCCGCGGAACAGGAACGCGCGCTGCAAAGCGACCCCCTGTTTCGCCGTTTGCCTCCGGAACGGCAGCAACTGTTGCGGCAGCGCTTGCAACACTTCTCCAGCCTTCCGCCGCAACAGCAGCAGCGCATGCTGAGCCGCATGGAAACCTGGGAGCATTTGACCCCGGAGCAAAAGCAGCAGGCGCGCCAGGTTCACGGTCAATTGCAGCAACTTCCCCCCGATCGGCGAAGGATGGTTACCACCGCGGTGCGCGATTTGAGCGCCCTGCCTCCGGGGCAGCGCGGGCAGATCATCGATTCCGGCCGTTTCAAAGGCATGTTCACGCCCCAGGAGCGCGAGATTATGCGCGGTGCCTCCAGGCTTCCGCTGGCTCCCCCGGATGAGCATGCGCCCGAGGCTGGCCCTTAACCTTATTTGGGCCTGCAAAGACGGCGGCCTTCTTGGCTCAATGAAAATCGTGGGAGACCGTCTCCGCCTTGGTGACAAACAACGGTTGCACTCGTTCGGCCTTCACGGAAATCACATTGTCCTGATTCTGCAGGATGCCTTCGATGGCCAGAAATCTTTCCGAGGCCAGCAACAAGCGATGGCGGTGAAATAAATCGGGCGCGATGATGGCGTTGGCCACTCCGGTCTCATCTTCCAGGCTGATAAAGACAAAACCCTTCGCCGTCCCGGGACGTTGGCGGGTGATCACGCAGCCGCCGATGCGCAACCGCTTGCCGCTGGGAAGTTCGCGCAGTTCGCCGGCGCGGCGAATGCCCATGGCATTGAGCCAATCGCGGCGATAGGCCATGGGATGCGGGCCGACGGTGAGACCGGTGCCGTGGAAGTCGGCGACCAAACGTTCTTCGTGATTCATGCGATCGAGGGGCGAAGGCAGATCCGGCTCGGGGAATTGTTCCAGCAGAGGTCCGGAAGGGCGGACGGCGCGTTCCACCTGCCAGAGCGCGTCGCGGCGCTGTTGCTTAAAGTAGTTGCCGGTAAATCCCTTGTCATTCCGACCCTCGATCGCCAGCGAGGGCAATCTCGATGCCTGGTACTCGGGATTCTGGGTTGCTGGGGAGGTGTTACTGGCAACTGGCAGTTGGGTACTGGCCACTGCGTTTAAAGCGCCGATTTCCGCCAGCGTGGTGAGTTCATCTTTGCGCAATTCGCGAACCCGGCGGGCGAGATCGTGAATAGAAGTAAAGGGAGCCCGCGTTCGTTCGCGTACCAGGGCTTGTGCCGCATCTTCGCGCAATCCGCGCACGTAGCGCAAACCCAAACGCAAGGCGGGAGCATTCACTGCCGGGTACCGAGGATCGAGTTGAGGGGATGAGAGAGGTTCCTTCATCGGTGTGATTGGAGCGGGGAAGTTCTCACTCGTTACCCGGTACTTCGGACTCGGAACCGTCTCCAGTGTGCACCTCCACTGCGAGCGCGTCACATCCACAGGCAGCAATTGCAAGCCGTGGCGTTTGGCATCGGTTACCAGGGTGGCGGGAGAATAAAACCCCATGGGCTGGTTGTTGAGCAGGGCGGCGGTGAATGCCGCCAGATAATGGCACTTCAGGTAAGCGCTGGCATAGGCGATGAGGGCGAAGCTGGCGGCGTGCGATTCGGGAAATCCGTAGAGCGCGAACGAGGTGATGGAAAGAATAATTTCTTCCTGCGCTTGGGGCGCGATGCCATTGCGCGTCATGCCGGCGCGCAGCCGGGCCTCGATTTCTTTCATGCGCGCCTGCGAGCGTTTGAAGCCCATGGCGCGGCGCAGGTCTTCGGCTTCGCCGCCGGTGAAGTTGGCCGCGATCATGGCGATGCGCAGAAGTTGCTCCTGAAATAGAGGCACTCCCAGGGTGCGCTCGAGCACCGGTTCGAGCGAGGGATGGGGATAGGAAACGGTTTCGCGCCCCTGCCGGCGCTGCAAAAACGGATTGACCATCTGGCCGACGATCGGTCCCGGGCGGATGATGGCGACCTGCACCACGATGTCATAAAAACGTTGGGGCCGCAGCCGCGGCAGGCATGCCATTTGCGCCCGGCTCTCCACCTGGAACATGCCCACGGTATCGGCCGCTTGCAGGGTGGCATAAACCTTGGGATCGTCGGCGGGAAGATGCGCCAGATCGACTTCTTCGTGATAATGCTCGCGAATCAATTCGATCGAATCCTTGAGCACAGCCATCATGCCCAGGCCGAGCAGATCGACTTTGATGATGCCCATGTCGGCGCAATCTTCTTTATCCCATTGCACCACCACGCGGCCTGGCATGGAGGCGGGTTCGAGTGGAACCACGGAATCGAGTTGCCCCTGGCAGATGACCATGCCGCCGGAGTGCTGGCCCAGATGGCGCGGCATATCCTGCGCGGCAAGGCACAACTCATAATATTTGCGCAAGCGGGGGTGTTGGAGATCAAGTCCGGCGTCGCGAAAACGGCGGTCCAGGGCGTCGTTCTCGTCGCGAAATTCCCAGGTGGCGACGGCGGCGGAAATTTTCGCAAGCGTCTCCGGATCGAAGCCCAGCGCCTTGCCCATTTCCCGCGCCGCGCTGCGATTGCGATAAGTGATGGCGTTGGCGGTCATGGCTGCGCCGCGCTCGCCATAGCACCGGTAAACATATTGGATCACCTTCTCGCGCTCGTCGCCGCTGGGCAGGTCAAGATCGATATCCGGCCATTCGCCGCGCTCCTCCGATAGAAAACGCTCGAACAAAAGTTCCATGCGGATGGGATCGACCGCGGTAATTCCCAGGGCGTAGCAGACGGCGCTATTGGCGGCTGATCCGCGGCCCTGCGCCAGAATGTTTTGTTCGCGGCAGAAGCGGACCAGATCCCATACGATCAGAAAATATCCCGCGAGCTTGAGTTTTTCAATCAACGCCAGTTCGCGCTCAATCTGGCGGCGGGCGCGGGTTTGGATATCCGGCTGGGCACGGCCATAGCGCTGGCGAAAGCCCTCCCAACTGCGCTCGCGAAGAAACGAATTCATGGTCTCGCCCGCGGCAACCGGATAGCGGGGAAATTCGTAGCCGAGGTCGTTGAGGGTGAATTCCAGGCGGGAAGAAAGCTCGACAGTATGGTGCAGCGCCTCCGGCAGATCGGCAAAAAGTCGCTGCATCTGCTGCGGTGATTTCAGATGGCGCTCGGAGTTCCGCGCCAGCAGGCGCCCAGCGGTCGACAAGGTGCGGTGATGGCGGATGGCGGTGAAGGCATCGCAAAGTTCCCGATCTTTTTCCCTGGCATAACAAACTCCGTTGGTGGCGAGCAGCGGAAGATGCAGCGAGCCAGCGATGGCGATGACCGCGCGGTTGCGGGTTTCTGCTTCGCGATGAAAGTGGCGCTGCAATTCGACATACACATGGCCGCGGCCAAAGAGTGAAATCAGCCTCTCGGCTTGTCGCCGGGCTTCGCCCATTCCACCCTGCTGCAAGGCGGTGGCCAGAAGTCCATCCGCGCCGCCGGTCAGGCAAATCAGGCCTTGGGCGTGCTCTTCCAGTTCTTCCTCTCGCACCGCGCCTTCCCCTTTTTTCGCGCGCAACTTCATCTTGGTAATCAGACGGCAAAGATTCTGATAACCGGCACGGGAGGAAGCGAGAAGAGGCAGGCGGAAGCAATTGGCCGCAAAAGGCTTGTCGCTCCCGATAGCCTTGTCGTTCGGAATAGCTTTTTTATTGCGAATAGTCTTGTCATTCCTCGCGGAGCGAGGAATCCCCAGCTCAAATGCATCGTGGCGTTCGTAGGAATCCCCTTCGGCAGGCTCAGGGCTGGCTTTCCACTCCGCAAGTCTTTCCCTTCGTGAAGCACTTGCTCCGCACAGGATGGCAGAGGAAGAGAATGGTTCACATGTGACTTCCGCTCCAATGTGCGCTTTGATCCCAATCTTTTTTGCCGCCATGTGAAAGCGCGGCGCACCGTAGACGCCATCGGTATCGAGCAACGCCATGGCTGGCATGCCAAGCTGGGCGCACACTCCCGCCAAATCTTCCGGCAGGGAAGAGCCTTCGAGGAAGCTGAAGGCGGAGCGGGCGTGGAGTTCGATATACATCAGTGGCCGGTGTTTAGTATTTATTGATTAGTGATAAGCGATCAGTGATCAGTAAAAGCTGATTTTCACCAAGCACGAATCGCTGGCAGGGACCACTGCTTTTCAGTCATACATGCCCTCCACGAACCAGCCTCCGCCCAGAAGATCGTGCACCAATCGGTAGAGCGCGATATCTTCTGAATGTTGCAAAGCGATGTCCCATTCGTCGCGGGCCCAGGCCTCACGCTCCCACCAGTCGCCGGAGCTGCGCCACGGGCCGGCCTTCCACAGCACGCCACCCTGCATCTCTTTTTTCCCGGGGCAGATCACGCGGGCAAGTTCTCCATTGGAAAAAGTCACGGTAACCCGCAACCGAGGGCGGAAGCGGCGCAGCGCAATGGCGCATGGTTCTTTTCCGGGTTGAGAAGTTTTCTCTGCGGTTGTTGCCCCCGGATGGAAGCGCCGCATGCGGAAGCCTTCGGCACGATGCGTATCCAGCAGTTCCAGCGATCCCACGCGGGATTCGCCGACCAGTCCCGCGATCCGCGCCAGCGTAAGCTGCAATTTTTCCGGCTCGGGCGAAGCAGGCTGAAACAAGCCGCCCTGCACCGGTCTTGGGCGCGCTGGTTCAGCCGCGAGATGGACCTTTGCAATGGGCGCGCCCGGAGGATGCGCGTTTAAATCCAGTTGCAGCAGCTTGAGAAAAAGTTTGGCATCCCGCATGGGAAGAGGAAGATTGAGAGTGCGCTGGAAAAGTGGAGGATGGAGGGGGGATGGCTGACTGAAATGCGTGGGCGGCATAGTTCGAGGCACCGATGCGAAGTTTTCCAATTCCAGCGTGAGGCGCAGTTCTTGCGTATGCAGCGCCCGCGAAGCCAGGCGCGCGCAGATTTGTTCCAGCAGCCGGTTCAATAAAAATGCCAGCGGCTCCAGCAGCACAATGGGGTGCTCCAACTCGGCCGCCTCTTCAAATACCAGCGGCACTTCCACCGGAACCAAAGTGCGGGAAGCCGCACCCCGTGCCAATTGTTGAAGGCGCAAGCCCTCCTGGCCGAGACGCTCGCTCAAGGCAACTTCCGGCAACGCAGCCAGCGCGCGCAAATTGCGGATGCCCCAGCGGTCGAGGATTTCCAGCAGACGAGCCGATGGCCCGGGATCGTCCGCGGTTTCGACAAATAAAACTTCCAGCGGAAGCGGCCCCAGGCGCTCCGCTTCCTGACCGGCAGGAATTACAGTTACGCCGGAAAATCCGTGGGCCGCGAGCACGGCGGCATCGGGATTGGCGGCCACCGCAACATTCGCCTCCAGCCCAAGTTCCGCGGTGCAGGAAAATAAATTTTGAGCAATCTTCGGCAGCGGACCGAAAAGAGATTCCAGGCCGGCCAAATCAAGAATCGCGGTATCGGCGGCGGCATCTTCCACACGCGGAGAAAATGAGCGCGCGCCATCCAGCAGCGCGGCATGCGCGCCGGACTCCTGCAACTGCGAACGCCGGCGCAGCGTCACCTCCGGGCAAAGCTCCGCCTGCGCCTTGGCCATGCCGGGCGCGATGCCCAGCCGGCCCGCGCTCTCATTCACCGCAAAAATCTTTTCCAGCGGAGGCCGGCCTTCGAAAATGGCCACTGCCCGCGCCCGCAGCTCGGGATCGCCGCGAAACGCCGCGGCCAGGGGAAAGCTCGGCACGAAGATGCAGGCAAAAGGCATGACATAAGTCCATTGAGTGTTTGAGTTATCGGGTCATTGGGCGATTTCATCCCGCCCACGCGGTTTTGCCGGCGAATGTAATTTCCGCGGAGCGAACCGGTTTGCGATCCAGGCGCGAGCGCAGCAACTCCGCCGTGATGTTTACTTCGGTCAGCAGGTTCGCGTGCGCCGGAATTGGCGGTTGGGCAGACCTCGATTCCATTTCCATTCCACGCGGCAGCGATGCCAGCTTGATTAATAAAGAAGAGCAGCTCCCGGCAATCGATTGCCGCTCGACCGCGAGCAGAACCGTGGGTGTATGTTCCACGGCGCGGCGGAAACGGAACCAACTCGCCAGCGGAATGCGGCGCGCATTTTGGGGCGGGATATCGCCCAGATCGAGGGCGATCATTCCGAAGCCACCGCTTTCCAGCAGCAGGTCGGCGACCCGCATCAACTGTTCCAGCCGGCCTTCCGGCGGCTGCGAAGGCTGGCACCGCACCCAGAGCAAACGTTCCAATTCAATTCCGGCATCCGCCGCGGACTGGGGATCGAGCGCATCGCTGGCATCCACCAGGGCGCTGAATTCACCGCGCCGGGTGGCCGCGGCCAGCGCGGCGAGCAGCAGGGTGCTGCGGCCGGAAGAGGCGCTCCCGCAGATTTCCGTCAGGCAGCCGCGCGGCAGGCCGCCGGTTAATCCATCCATTTCCGCGATTCCGCTCGAAACCATCTCGGGCGCGGAACGCACCGCCAACTGCGAAGCTGGGGTAATTCCGGCCAGCCGCGCGTCTTTAAAAGCCTGCGAAGAAACCACTCGCTGGGGCGGCCGCGCCTCGGAAAGCTCCGCCTCAGGCTGCGGGCCAGCCGGAGCTGCGGCTTCGCGATTGAATACAAAAGGGCGGCTCGCGGCCGCCGAAGTGGAAAATACTGCGGACATTTAGAATCCTCGGGAAATTTCAGGGAGCGCGGAGTTTGAGGAATTCCGCAAGCGTATTCGCTTTTTATTCGCCTTAAGGAAGCATGCTCCCTGGGGCAGGAATTGTCAAGCAAGATGACAAATAGGTAGTGGTGCAGTTTGGCATTCACGAATCTGTCATCCTGAGCGTAGCCGTTTTTCAGGCGTAGCCAAGGATCTCCCGCTTAACGGGCCTAACGCGACAGCCAAACTGCACCACCGCCGACAAATAGGGCAGAAAATAAATAGCGGAAAAATAAATAAAAGATCGTGGCCAAAGCCTGTACATTAAGTTGCATCAGGAGAAAAACCTATGCTTCTCGCCATGACCCTCGAGAACTTTACCTTGATTCACGTGTTGATCAGTCTGCTCGGGATCGCATCGGGATTGATCGTGCTATTCGGGCTACTCACCGGACGGCGCATGCAGGGTTGGACCGCCTTATTTCTGGCCACCACCGTGTTAACCAGCCTGACCGGCTATATGTTCCCCTTCACTCATCTTTTGCCCTCGCACATCGTGGGCGCGATTTCTCTGGTAGCTTTGGCGATTGCCATCTTCGCCCGCTACTTCCGTCACTTGGCCGCGGGCTGGCGGCGAACCTACGTGATCTCCGCCATGCTTGCTCTGTACCTCAATGTTTTTGTCCTGGTCGTGCAGTCCTTCCAGAAAGTTCCCGCCCTGCACGCCCTGGCCCCCACGCAGAAGGAACCGCCCTTCGCCATCGCGCAACTGCTGGTGATGCTTGCTTTTATCGTGTTGACGATCTTTGCCGTGAAGCGCTTCCGCCCACAGCCCACGATTCCAATTGCCCGCGCTGCCTAAGCGGGCTAACAACATGCCAGAGTTTAAATTGATCCCAACACTTTGGCGCTTGCTGAATGCGGCGAAAATGGCGTTCGCTATCTCAAACGGCCAAACCTCCGGCACAATCGCATCCTTAGAGATGAGTTCCTGCAAGACGTGCCTGCTGTAGGGAGTATTTTCAGAAGGACTGCCGGGAAAACAACATGAGACGGCGATCGAGCCGTCGAGTACGAATGCCGCCATTAGAGGCGGTGCTCTCCGTGAAGCAACTTACGCGTTATCGGCTCGCTCATCGTCAAGCGCTGCTTCTCGCCGAATTCCATTATGCGGCTCACCGCATCTTCACGCGCGCTCTGCCGCTCTCCGTTCGGCATTGGCGAACCGACTGCTCGCTCAACGACCCACAGAAGATATTCCTCCAACTCCATGCCGCTGGCCTGCGCCTTCGCAAGGAGTTCGGCCTCGATCTCAGGATTCAGATGAAGGGTGACGGTCAAGCCATCTCCATGTCGCGCAACTCAATTCGGGGACCACTTCAACCAGTCTTACGCCCCTGGGCGAAACTTCAGAAGCGAAAAGCGTCCGCAGAAAGAGCCGCTCACTTCCCGCTATAACTCACCCTCCACACCGAGCCCGATCCATCGTCGCTCACCAGCAGCGACCCATCCGGCGCCACCGTCAGCCCCACCGGCCTGCCCCAGACATTGCCATCGGGCAACACAAAGCCGGTGACGAAGTCTTCATACTCGCCGCTGGCGTCGCCGC
>Ga0181534_10001963_pt1 | contig 13099 bp, 11 predicted proteins | sample PEATcosm2014_Bin_37_FD_119758 | JGI IMG/M metagenome (GOLD analysis project Ga0181534, IMG submission 119758) | Peatland microbial communities from MTU Mesocosm Facility, Houghton, MI, USA - PEATcosm2014_Bin17_10_metaG | ecosystem: Environmental > Terrestrial > Soil > Wetlands > Peat | place...
AGTCAGTACGAGAACATCGTGTTCGTCAACACCCAGCCGCTGGTCATCAACGGCGTGAGCAACCAGAACTCGACGCCCGTCAACGTGGGCGCCGCGCACATCAAGGGTGTGGAGGCTGAAGTGGAAGCGCGTCCGTTCGGCGGCTTGCAGATTGACGCCTCGGCCAGCTATTTGAAATTCAACTTCACCGAGATCAATCAGGGCGCATCCGTGCTCATTCAGGGTGTTTCGTTGAATACCAAGGAGCCTTATGCGCCGGATCGCATGTTCAACGTCGGCATGCAGTATGTCCTGCCTCTGGGAACTGCCGGCAGCCTGATTCCGCGTATCGATGCGAACTACCAGTCCGACATGTTTACCGACATCAGCAACTCAGCGCTGGGTCACGTCGGTGGTCGTACTTTGGCGAACGCTCGCGTCACGTGGAAGTCCATGTCGCAGGACTGGGAAACTGCGGTGGCTGTTACCAACGTGACCGATCACTTCTACTACATCAACAAAGTGTTCGGTGCGGCCCCCACGAACGTCACGGAAGGCCAGCCGGGCGCTCCGCGTGAGTGGCTGGTTACGGTCAAGCGCAACTTCTAAAGCGCCAGCAAGGGAGTCCCGATTGGGTGGGTCACCACGAAACAGTGGCCCACCCATTCGCCCGGTGCCGTTCCGAGGACCCGAGGGCCAATCTGACCCCAACACGGACCTCACATCGGAACTGCGCACATGGCGGCGAATTCACTCCTGCAGAAATACTCGGACGAGCGCGCGGCGCTCGTGCAAAACGCGGTGTCACGGGCTGCCGCGATCATCCTCGGCCGACGCCGGGTCCTCTCGGGCATCCGGTGGCGTAACGACCTGATTATCACCGCCGCCGAAGCTGTTGGCGGTCTGGAACAGGCGGATGTTCGCTTCGACGGCGACGAGCTGTCCGCTGATGTCATTGCGACTGACCTGACAACTGACATTGCCATCCTCCGCATCCCCTCGACGTCCCCCCACGCTAGTGTTACCACTGACGCACCGTCGCTACTTCGCGTTGGCGAAACCATCGCTGTTGTAGGCCGCACACTCCGCGGACCCTCCGCCATATGGGGCACCGTCCAACTCGCCGGCCCGGCGTGGAACTCACGCCGCGGCGGCAAAATCGACCAACGCATCGAGTTGGATGTCGGCTTCGACCCCTCCTTCGAAGGCGCCGCCGTCATCGACACCTCCGGCAACATCGTAGCCATGGCCGTCCCCGGCCCCTACCACCGCGTCCTGGGCATCCCCACCTCGACAATCGAGTCCGTCGTAGCGAAGGTTGACCAATATGGTCATCTCCCCAAACCCTATATCGGCATCCGCCTCCAGCCTCTCTGGCTGGATGACGCCACCCGTTCCAAGCTGGGTCGCAAAACGCGCAGTATCGCCGCCGTCGGCGGAATCGACGCTGGGTCCCCAGCCGAGCAGGCACACATCGAGCTCGGCGATCTGCTACTAACGTTAGACGACCACCCAGCCGAAAGCGTCAACGACATGGCCCGCCGAATCGCAGGCGCATCCCCCGGCCAAACCATCGCCTTGGAAGTGCTGCGCGGCGGCAAACCGCTAACCATCAACGTCCAAATCGCCGAGCGCCCCAGACATTAAGTGCCCGGCATCGCTTCATCAGCGAATGTCTGCCCGAGTGCCCACGCCTGAGCGGCAGCGGCCGGCCCCTACCGAACGGGGCCTTGCGGAACCGCTGTGTCGCCCCCACGGTCGTGCGGTGAGTGCAATTCTTGCCACCGCCGACGAACCCTTCCGCAATCGCGTCCTCGAGCGGCTGCTAGCAGCCGGCTATGACGACCTCGAAGTAGCCGATCTCCCCACGGCCCTCGCCGACCTCCTGCGCGAGACCAAGCAAACCCTGGTAATCGTTGGAGGCACTTGGCCCGATCCCCAGGCGTTCCTGCGCGTCGCAGTGAACGCCGGCGCCTTCCCGCTCGTCCTCCTCGAATCGAGCGCGCTCGAAGCCGAAGGCGAAGCACTCGCCATGGGTGCCCGCGCCGCCCTTCAATCCGACATCCCCGCGTCATCGCTGGCGGCCGCCTTGGCCGCCGTCGACGCCGGCCTCATCGTGTTGGAGCCCAGCGCCCGCGCCCTGCTGCTATCCGCCAATCGCGACCGCTTCTCTACCCCGGAGCGATTTCAGCCCGGCCATGACGCCGCCCCGGCCCCCGCAAATTCCGCCACCAACCCCTCGAATCGCGCCGTGGATCAGTCGACCGCTGGCCTCGAAGTGCCGGCAGCGACCGCGACGCGCAAAGGTCGCCCTCTCACATCCCGCGAACGCGAGATCCTGGGCCTCGTCGCCAGCGGCACCTCCAACAAAGGCATCGCCCGCGCACTCTCCGTCTCAGCCAACACGGTGAAATTCCACCTGGCCGCAGTGTTCGACAAACTAAACGCCGCTACCCGCGCAGAAGCGGTTGCGGAAGCCATCCGTCGCGGCGAGCTCTCCCTCTAACCGCTATTCCATGGTGGGATAAGGTCCCGTCCCACCATCGGCGATAAACTTGTCAATTCTCGCCCGCAGGACCGGCATGGGCACCGACCCCAACTCCAACACCGTGTCATGGAACGCCCGAATGTTGAAATTCGCGCCCAAAGCCTTCTCGGCCTTGTCACGCGCCGCGACGATCTCCCGCTCGCCGAGGTAGTACGACAAAGCCTGCCCCGGCCAGGCAATGTAACGATCCACCTCAGTCTCGATCTCATGCTCCGGCAGCGCCGTGTAGTCATGCAGGTATGCAAGCGCCTGCTCCCGTGTCCACCCCTGCGCATGCACGCCGGTGTCAACAACCAACCGGGCCGCCCGCCAGATCTGATACCCCAACATCCCGAAGCGATCGTACGGAGTCTCGTACATGCTCATCTCAACACCCAACCGCTCACAATACAGCGCCCACCCTTCCCCAAACGCCGAGATGTAGGTGTGCTGCCGAAACTCCGGTTGCTTCGAATGCTCCATCGCGATGGGCATCTGAAACGCATGTCCCGGCGCCGACTCATGCAAAGTGAGCGCAGTCAGGTTGTACAACGGCCGGCTGGGCAGGTTGTAAGTATTGAGCAGATATTGCCCGGGGCCGCCCCGCCCCGCGGTATAGAACGGCGCAAGATCAGCCGGCACCGGCACGATCGCAAAGCGCGCTCGCGGCAGGTACCCGAAGAAGCGCGCGGCCTTGCCATCAAATTGCTTCGCGATCCAGGCCGCCCGCATCAACAACTCCTCGGGCGTCTTCACATAGAACTGCGGATCGGTGCGCAAAAACTGCAGAAACGCCGGGAAATCCCCGTTGAATCCCGTCTCCTTCATCACCTCCAGCATCTCGCCGTGCAGCCGTCGCACCTCCGACTCACCCAGGGAGTGAATCTGCGCCGGATCCATATCCAGCGTCGTGAACTCTCGAATCTTCGCCTTGTAGAAGTTGACACCATCCGGCAGGTCCTTCGCCGCCAGGGTTGTACGACAACCCGGGACGTATTCCTCCCGCATGAACTTCAACAGCTCAACATATACCGGCTGCACTACATCGCGGATCACCGCGACTGCCTGCTCTTTGAGCTCCTTCTGGTCAGTCGCAGTAATCCCCGGCATGTCCTTGAAGGGGGTAAAGAACAAACTCTCCTCAGGCTTGGCCTCCGTAACCGCCGTGATCGAAGAGTCACGGCCACTCATCGTCACCCTGGGCGGCGTAAACCCGCGCTTCATCCCCGCACGCATTTCATCCATCTGCTCGTGGAAGTAGCGCGGGATATCCTTCATCTGCTCCACCCAGTTCTTATAGTCCTGGAGCGTGCGGAAGGGTCGCCGGGCGGTATAGCCGAGATCCGTCCAGAAAGTAGTGTCGGCGTTGGCCGGCATCTCGTAGTCGCGAAACTGCTGATTCGCGATCAAAACCTGCAGCTGCGGCCGGTAGATGTCGTAGTTGAGCTGCTGCTCGGCCGACAGTTGCGCACGGGGAATGCCTTCGAGCTTCGTCAGCACGTCCTGCCAATACTTCAGTCGCGCTTCCTCGGAAGCCGGGTCGACTTTGGGCAAGTGGTTTGAGATGGGCTTCTGCGAGTCCTCGTCGTCCGCGAACTGCTCCTGCCGCCACTTCCATTCCGTGGTGTAGAGATCCTCAAAGCGGGAATTGGCGCTCTCTTTCTGCCCCTGGCATCCCGAGACACCCATCGCCACCCCGGCGAGGGCCACCCAGGTCCAAACGGACACTCCGAAGGTCTTCACAACCATATCCCCGGCCCCCGACGTAATTCGAATCAGGCCGAGAATACTTTATACGGCGCTCCTGTCTACCGAACGGGCTTTCGCAGACTGCCCCACTGCTGATTCAGCGCCACCCCACCCAGGATCAGCGCGCCCGCAATTGCCATGGTGAGGGTCAGAGGCTCGCCCAGCGCGATGTACGCCCACAGCACGCCGAACAGTGGGACGAGATATGTAACGGTCGAGGCACGGGGTGCCCCTATCCGATTGATCAACCGGTAGTAGAGAGCGAACGCGATCCCTGTGCACACCACGCCCAACAGCACCCCGCACAACCAGGACAGCGGCGGGATAACCGTTGACGGCCAGGTGGCCAGCGCCAACGGTGCGATGAACAGTGAGGCGCAGAACAAAGTTGCAGCTGCAACGGCCGCGGCGGGCAGACCAACGAGTTGGCGCTTGATCAAATTCCCACCGAATCCATACAGCACCGATGCCAGGGTTCCGGCGAGCGCTGCCGGCCAGACGCTTACGCCATTGGTCTTGCCACTAGCTAAAACCGCGACGCCGACGAACCCAGCAAGCAAACCCATCGCCCGCCTGGTGGTAATGGATTCGCCGAAGAAAATCAGCGCCACGAGCGCTGTGAACATGACAGCAGTGGCATTGGCGATCGCACCAATACCCGCGGGCGCTCGTTGCGCAGCCCATGCAAACAACACAAAGGGGATCGCGGAGTTGATGATCCCAATCCCGGCCAGTCGCAACCACAGTTTCAAGTTGAACTGGTTTCGAGCGCGGAACAGAAACGGCATCAGCACCATCGAGCCGAGGAGCAGCCGTACCTCGACCAGCGGGAAGGAGCCAAAGTCTTTCGCAGCAATTCGCTGAAACAGAAACGAAGCGCCCCAGATGGCACCCAGCAGGAGAAGCTCGACCGGGGTGAGCCACGCATTGGCCGCCGTGGGCTCACCGGAGCCTGGCAGGGGAACCGCCGCCGATTGCGCCATCGACATGATGAGACTCATTTGTGGGTCAGGTGATTAGGGCGTAATTGTCCTTGTTCCTAAGGCAGGAGCAAGAGCGTACGATGAATGCCAGCCACAAATCTGGCTCATGTCTCCGCCTAGCCAATGACCCTACGCCCAACCGCTCTGCCCGCATTTGGCGTTTTCGCCGTCGCGGCCCGCCACCAAAACTTTGCCAATGCCGCCGAAGAGCTCGGACTCACCGCGAGCGCCGTGAGTCACCACGTGCGGGGTCTCGAATCGACCTTGGGCGTCAAACTGTTCCAGCGCCACGCCCGCGGCGTCGCCCTAACCGATGAAGGACGTTCCCTGGCGGACGCCGCAAACGTAGCGCTATCCGACCTGGATGCCGTAGCAGTCGCGCTGAACAGCGACGCGAGACAAGCGACACGAGTACGTGTAGCGGCCCTACACTCGCTGACGTATTGCTGGCTGCTACCCCGTCTCTCCCGTTTTGTAGCGTCCTATCCCCGCATCCGACTGAGCTTCGAAACAGGCATCGCCATCACCCGCTTCGATCACACAGGTCCGGACCTGGCGATTCGTCACGGTGCGGGCTCATGGCCCGGACTCACGGCCGATCACATCATGGACGAATATCTCTTCCCAGCCGCCTCACCAACAATGAAAGGACTGCACGCAGTCACAGAGGCTGCTCATGTTGCGAATCTCCCGTTGGTGACAGATCTCGCACATCAAGGATGGCGTGAATGGTTTCGCTCAGCAGGAGTGCGCGGCGTGCGTCTGCCAGAGATGCACAGCTTCACTGATTCAACGGACGGTATGCAGGCGGCAGTATTGGGCTTCGGAGCCATTCTCGCTCGCTCGCGAATCGTTGAACCGTACATCCGCGACGGAAGGTTGGTGAGACTGTCCGGCCCGGCTGTGAAAGCGCGTTATGGTTACTACGCTGTATATCCGAGCCATCGCAGGCCGACAGCCAGCGTAGCAAATTTTCTCGCGTGGTTACGGCAGGAGGCTGCGCGGGAGTCCGACGATATGCCGCCTGTATTCAAGCCACCGCGTGCCGGCTGACCTGTGCCACAATGCCGCTGAAAAGCAGTAAGCAGAGCCGCGCGCCCTGACGCAAATGATGGATCACAACAGCGACTTGCTCAGGCCCTCTCTCAGCGCGGACCACAACTACTCTGCCGCTATTTATTCCGTCCGGACCGCGTTTCTGACCTCATTCTTCGGCGGTCCCCTGGCCGGCGCTGTGATCGCGTTGCTCGATTCCTATCGCCTCAGGCGCTTGGGCGTTGACTGGCCCCTTGCGCTCATCGCCATCGGTCTGTTCATGCTGCTGAGCTGGTTAGCCACTCACGACGGCTGGCGCTGGGCGATCTACGGATCGCACGTGGGCAATGTGATTTTCTTCGGCATTGTGTATGCGTATCACCGCACGTACTACAAAAGCATGTCAGTGTTGGGGATCACACCGCCCAATGGCCTGGGAGTGGGTTTCGGCGCCGCTCTCTTCGGCATCCTCGCTGAGATCGCCATGATCAAAGCCATCCTGTCATAAACATGAGCAATCCCGAAGATCGCGGTCCCACCCTCGGAGTGCTGTTGCACCAGGCGCACGCGCTGATTGACAGGCGCCGCTTCGCGCAGGCGCGGCAGATACTCGCAGCAGCGGCGCTCAGCCATCCGGACGACCCACAGCTGTTATACCTGACGGCGTTCATCGACTATTCGGAAGGAAAGCTGGATGACGCCGAGAAAACCGTGCAGTCGGTATTGCTGCAGAATCCGGAGCACTACGGGGGACGCACCCTAAGGGCTGAGTTGTATGAGGCGCGCAACCAGTATGCCCAGGCGGAGCTGGTTTGGATCGAACTGCTGCGTAGTTACCCCGAAGACGCCAATCTTTACGCATCATACGCTGAGCTCATGATGCGAACCCTGCATCTCGACAAGGCGCAGCGCCTGATGCAGGAAGGGTTGCGACTTGAGCCCGATCACGCCCGCTGCCTGTATGTTGCCGCCTTGCTCCACATCATCCAGGGCCGCTCCAGCGACCCTGAAAATGAGCACCTGCAACGCCTCGTGACGCAATACCCGGAGCGAATTCAGACCCTGCTGACCCTGGTCGTCGCGCTCAATCAACGTGGCGACAACCAGGGCGCCTTGCGGGTTGCGCAGCAGTTACTGCGGCTGCGCCCGGATTCGCCCCAGTTCCTGAATCTGGTCAAAGAGTTGAAATTCCAGACGCACTGGAGCCTGCTCCCGCTGTATCCGATGCAACGCTGGGGTTGGGCCGGCGCGGGGGTGGTCACCGTAATCGGTATCGGGGTGGTCAATATTTCCAAGAGTCAATTGACGAGCAATGTGGCAACGGTCATCGGCGTCATCTGGCTCGCCTATGTCGTTTACAGTTGGGTCTGGCCGCAGATCCTGCGCAGACTGATCTGAGAGTTTACAAACATGTCGTCACGCGAAGAGCTCGAGCGCGCCCTGTTGTCGAACCCCTTCAACGTAGAGCTGCGTACGGAGTATGCCCGAGTGCTGCTGGAGGGCGGCGATCCGCAGGCGGCCCTCGCACAGTTCGAGCTGCTCCTGTCGCAGTCGGCCACCAATGCCGCAGCCCAGGTCGGAGCGGCGCTTGCCTTGCAGCGGCTCGGCCGCGAGACCGAAGCTCTGCAGAGATACGCGGCGGCGCGTAACACGCCCGGATTCCAACCCGAGCCGACGCTGGAAGCGCGGCTCGAGAAGGCCAAGCCTGCGGCGCCTGCCCGGTTTACAGTCCTGCAAGGTGGCAAGTCCGATACCGTCGTGAATTTCGTACCGCCGCCGGGTCGCGAGCGGATCGGCTTTGCGGACATTGCCGGTCTCGAAGACCTCAAGCGCACCGTGCGGCTGCAGATCATCGAGCCGTTCCTGAAGCCCGGCATCTTCGCGAAGTTCAAGAAGCACGCCGGTGGCGGGGTGTTGTTGTATGGGCCGCCCGGCTGCGGGAAGACGCTGATCGCGCGGGCTGTTGCGACGGAATGCCATGCGGAATTCATGTCCATTGGCATTGCGGATGTCCTCAGCATGTGGATCGGCGAGAGTGAGCGCAACCTGTCGAGCCTGTTTGACAAGGCACGCCACAGCAAGCCCTGTGTGTTGTTTTTTGATGAGATCGATGCGCTGGCCTACTCCCGGTCCAAGGCTCAATCCGAGCATACGCGCCAGGTGGTGAACGAGTTTCTGGCGCAGCTCGATGGGTTTGGGGCCGACAATCAGGGGGTGCTGATTCTGGCGGCGACCAACATGCCATGGGATGTTGATTCGGCGATGAAACGCCCTGGGCGTTTCAGCAGGAGCGTGTTCGTGCCGCCGCCCGATGCCGAGGCGCGGGCTCGGATCGTGGAGCTCAAACTGGCTGGTGTTCCGCATGAGAACATCGACAGCCGGGCTATCGGTGCTACGACCAGTCATTTCTCCGGGGCTGATATTGAAGGTGTTGTTGAGCTTGCCAAGGATTATGTGCTGGAGGAATACGTGTCCAATGGCACGGAGCGGTCCATTCAGCAGGATGACCTGGTGCGGGCGGCCAAGAACATGCAGCCGTCAACGCTCGATTGGCTGCGTACCGCCCGTAATCTGGTGAAATACGCCGGGGCAGATGCTAGCTACAGCGACGTCGAGAAGTACCTCAAGACGCACAAGTTGGTGTAGGTCGTTACGGTGAGAGGCCGGCAATAGCGGCGAGCGCCGCGATGTCCAAGCAGCGCTCCAATTCAATTGCGATGTCGTCGAGCGCTGCGTCCACGCGCGCGGTGTGGTCATCCGAACTTGGGGCGGCGCCAAGCGCAGCCACCAAAGCGGCGCGAGCTTCGGTCACGCCAAACAGGCCGTGGACATAGCAGCCCGCAATGCGTCCGTCCGCAGACACAGCGCCATCCGTGGACCCATCTTTGAACCGCAGCAGCGGCCGCCCCACTCCCGCACCGACTGTCTGCCCCACGTGCATCTCATACCCCGCGAAGTGCGCCGCACCAGCGGCATCAGCACCGCCCGCAACACCAGCGTCGCCCGCAGCACCGGCGCCACCCGCAGCACCGGCGCCACCCGCAACAACGGCACCACCCGCAACAACGGCACCACCCGCAACACCGGCACCACCCGCAGCACCGGCACCACCCGCAGCACCGGCGCCACCCGCAACACCGGCACCGCCCGTAGCACCGGCACCACCCGCAACACCAGCGCCGCGAGCAGCACCGGCGCCATTAGCGGGGCCAATGCCACCCCCCGGCCGAGCGTCACCCGCAGCAAGCGCGAAGCCGGTGAGTACTCCAGCAACCTCGCGTAGCGTCTTGTCTCCGGTCATCACTGTCTCAACATCCAGCAACCCCAGCCCCGGCACCGTGCGGGGCGGGCCCTCGATTCCGTTGGGGTCGCTGATGCTCCGCCCCAGCATCTGATAACCACCACAAACCCCCAACACACGCCCCCCATGCCGCACATGGGACAGAATATCCACATCCCACCCCTGCGCACGCACAAACTCCATGTCGGCAATCGTCGACTTGGTCCCCGGAATCACAATGAGCGCAGCATCCCGCGGCAGCGGCCGCCCGGGTGGTACGAACACAAGCTCAACTTCCGGCTCTTCGCGCAGCGGATCGAAATCGTCGAAGTTAGCAATCCGTGACAGCTGAGGCACCACAATCTTGGCCCGTACACCTGCCCCCCTAGGCACATTGATATCTTCCAACTGCACACCGTCCTCAGACGGCAACCGGCTGGCAGCGCGCAGCCACGGCACCACCCCCATCGAAGGCCACCCCGTATGCTCAACAATCCTCTGCACGCCCTCATCAAACAACCGCGGATTGCCGCGAAATTTGTTGATGATGAAGCCCCGGATCAGCCCTCGATCCGCCGAGTCCAATACGGCATGCGCCCCAACCAGCGCAGCAATGACATGACCCCGGTTGATATCCCCGACCAGCACAACAGGCAACCCTAACGCCTGGGCAAACCCCATGTTGGCAATATCGTTCTTGCGTAGATTGGTCTCAGCAGGGCTTCCTGCCCCCTCGACTATCATCAGATCCGCTTCCTGCGATAGCCGCCGATAACTCTCCACAGCAACCTCGAGTAGCGCTCGCTTATCACGCCCGTGCGCGCTCGCATCGAAATTGCCCGACATCTTCCCACGGACGATGAGCTGAGCTCCAACATCACTCTGCGGCTTCAACAGCACCGGATTCATGTCGACTGTGGGAGCGACACGGCAAGCGCGTGCCTGCAGCGCCTGAGCGCGCCCAATCTCCCCGCCGCCCGCGGTCACCGCGGCGTTGTTCGACATGTTCTGCGGCTTGAAGGGCCGTACCGTAATGCCGCGATTGGTAAACAACCGGCAAAGCCCAGCCACCAGCACTGACTTGCCCACATCCGACCCACAGCCCTGGATCATTACAGCGGCCACAGTCAAAACCTCAACAGCAGCAGCGGAATCACCGCAACAGCAACGACAAACGACAATTGCAACAGGCAGGCGATCACGTAAAGCCTCAGTCCGCGTGTCAAATCCGCCACTCCGGGAGCCGGTCCCGTACCAAACACGGGTCGTTCGTGCATGACACCATCATAAGCCGTAGGGCCGCCTAGCCGGACACCCAACGCACCCGCCATCGCCGCCTCAGGCCAACCAGCATTGGGCGACGCGTGCTTGGAGGCGTCCTTGAACATCACGCCCAACCCCGAAAAGCCTGCCAGCACCAACAGGAGCCCGGCTACCCGCGCGGGGATGAGATTGGCGAGATCATCCGCGCGTGCGGCGGCCCAGCCGAACGCCCGCCAGCGCTCCTCTTTGTGCCCGATGAGACTATCCGCGGTATTGAGGACCTTATAAACACACAGCCCCGGCAGGCCGCCCAGGAAGAACCAGAAAGCGGGCGCTACGATGCCGTCGTTGAAGCTTTCGGCAAGACTCTCCAAGGCGGCGGCTGATACGGCACTCGCATCCAGCTGCTGTGTATCGCGACCGACAATCATGGCGACTCGTTGTCTTGCACCTGCCAGATCGCCGGCTCGCAGCGCATCCAGCACATTCTTGACATGAACGAACAGGCTGCGCTGCGCGAGCCCGGCGGACGCGATGAATGCCATGACGACGACGGCAGCCAGATTGATCCAACTGTTGCCGTCATACACAGGACCTGGATTGGGATTGTCGGGCGATGCGTCACCGTAGATCGTCGGGCCACCGCCGGCCGCGTAGGCGCCGACCAGGATGCCGTCCTCAATGGCCGCGCCTAAACAGAACGCCGCGCCGGATACGAGCAGCACCGCAATACAACCCAACAGCCTGCGCTTGGCGAACGAGTATTCAGGTTTGTTCCAACGGCGGTCGAGGGCGCCGATGGCATGGCCGGCCCATACCACGGGATGTGGTATGCGCGCATGCAGCCACGCCGGGTAGCCCACCATCGCCTCAATTACCAGAACCGCAATCAGAATCCAGGCGTGGAGGTACAGCCATCCGGCAAAGAAGAGCGCGGTTTCAGGCATGGGCGGTGAGCGCCTCACCCAACCGCCGCCAGGCATCTGGTGATCCGGGCAATCCAAAGCGCAGCAACGTTAGATCGTGCTGGAACGGTCGCGTCAGAATGCCCGCCGCTGCGAGTCGTTCAAATCGTGACGGCGCGTCGGAGGCTCGCACGAGGCGGTACAGCGAGGTGCCACCAACAACTTCAAAGCCGTATCGCACCAGCAGCCCGTCGAGCCGACGTGCGGAAGCCGCAAGCTGCTTACGCATTCGATCTGCCCAGGAGCGGTCGGCGTAGGCGGCAAGACCCGCCGCGAGGGCATCTACTGACACCGGCCAATCACCGATCAAGCCACGCATACGGGCGGCCATAGCAGGGCTGCCGATAACAAAACCCAAACGCAGGCCCGCCAACCCGTAGAACTTCCCAAACGACCTGAGCACCACCATGTGCTCAGCCTCGGCGGTTCCGGCAATGTCCGCAACGCTGGCTTCAGGCGTAACTTCGGCGAATGCCTCGTCGACAACCAACACTCCGTGGCGCAACGCCACGGCGTCGTGCAGTTGCCGGAGCCGATCGCGAGTCATCAGCCGTCCATCCGGGTTGTTGGGATTGACCACAACCACCGCGGTGCGATCCCCAATTGCCGCATCCAACTCCGCGTCGCTTACCACCCGCGACGGTACCCCAGCCTTGCCCCACCCATCGACGTGCGATCCATAAGTCGGCCCCGCCACAACAGCAGCCGCCAGCCCCACCAGTCCAACACCGCCGACCGCACCCTCGCCAGCGCCCATCGCGGCACCCGCAAGGCCAACGCCACCATAAGCACCGGCCTCCATTGAGCCGTTGTTAGCGTTGGCGCGAAACCCAGCGACGAATGGCAGCAACCGCAACGCCGGCTCCGTGCCTCCGGTCGCCACGACCCTCACTGGGTCAGCCACCCCGAAGGCGGTGGCCGCCACGGCCTCGAGCCGTGCCAGCTCACCCGTATCGGGCAACCGATTGAGCGTCACCCCCCGCGCCCGCGGAGCGGGATAGGACCGGGGATTGATCCCCGTGGACAGGTCGATCCAGGGTTGCGGCGCCTGGGAATAGGCAACGCGGGCGGCGCCGAGCCGCCCGCCATGGTGGGCAAAGCCTGCAGAATTCATCCGACTCGTGACTCTAAAAAGCTATTCGCTGAGGAGGCGATGAATCAGTTGAACGCACACGGACCCCTCACCGACCGCGGCCGCGACCCGCTTGGCGCTGCCACAGCGTACGTCACCCACGGCGAATATACCGGGGATCGTGGTTTCGAGGTGAAGGGGTGGGCGCGCAAGCGGCCAGCCATCGGGATTGCCATGCAGATCGGG
>Ga0181534_10001964_pt1 | contig 13094 bp, 11 predicted proteins | sample PEATcosm2014_Bin_37_FD_119758 | JGI IMG/M metagenome (GOLD analysis project Ga0181534, IMG submission 119758) | Peatland microbial communities from MTU Mesocosm Facility, Houghton, MI, USA - PEATcosm2014_Bin17_10_metaG | ecosystem: Environmental > Terrestrial > Soil > Wetlands > Peat | place...
GGCGGAGGCTGTCCCATGCGGCTTAACGACAATAATGGCAGCATCGAAATTCTGAAGAACGGCAAGGGATAGGCCGCTCTTGTTTGGGAGGATGTGTAGCTTACGTGTTTTTGGATCGGCGACCGGCCCGCTGCGAGCTGATTGCGACCAGGGGAGCGACGAGTTTTTCGTATAGACCAAACAGATGTTCCGCCCGGTCGCGATCACCGGAAAAGGCGGCGGAACGATAGACCTTGTCAACGGCGGCGTCGAGAGCGCCATGGGCCTTCCTCAATGCAGGCGGCATGGCATCGACGTCGTAAAGGTCGCCAAGCGTCGCATTCGGAAACTGAGCGCGCACATCGAGAACGGCCTGAGCAAGCGCCCGCACCTTCGCTTGCTGCTGCTCAGTGGCCTGAGGCCACGGGAAGGTGTTGTAAACGATCCCCACGGAATAACGGTAGTCGCTTTTGAGGCGTCCGCCGATTTGCCGCAACCATGCCATGTGCATGGCGGATGTCAGGATGCCGAAATGCCACAAGCCCGCACCTTCGAGCACAAAAACGAGATCGCTGGGTATGGTGGGTGGTTTCAGCCACCCGATCGGGACGTACTCCCTTCGCTCCGAGCTGACCTTCGGGATCGCCAGGAAAGGCCCCGTCGGGACAACGGTCACGTGAAAACGGGTTGGTGTCTGCGCAAGTTTGCGAGTCCCCTCGCTCTTGCTCTTGAGCCGAAACGCCCTTACGGCCGCGACACGTTCTTTTACCGCGGGCATAGTTCGAAGCTCGTGTGGGGGGATATCCTCCAGATAAAGAATCCAGCGCGAATGACCATTAATAAACTCCACGGAGCCAACATAGGGGTGAAGGTACTTCGCTGCACCCGGCTCCTTGCGCAGAAATTCACGGCGCTCGTCGCCCGAGAAAATGTAGTGCCCTTCGTCGATCGGTTTGGAGCCGATCACAAGTTGCGGAACGTCGCACAAGGGTCGGCTGGTTTCTTCGACGACGAGGTGACGGTTTACAACGCTGCCGGCGTCGAAAAGGTATGGTGTTAGGGCGGCGTGACGGCTCTCGCTGGGATCGCCCTTGATGTCACTATAGCTAAAAAGGCGTTTTTCCGCCGGTTCCTGGTCGCGGCGGGTCAGGCCGATGATAACAACGTGGACGTGCGCCATGCCGCGGGCATCGCTGCCCCAGGCGAAAGTGCGGTGCGCGAAGCCGATTTCCAGTTGGTAGCTGTCGAACAGAAGCGGCCAAAGCTGAGCGACCTGTTCCCCTTGGGTAACTGAATTGGTGGCAACAAAGCCGATTCGCGCGGAGGACTTCCGAAGGTAGTCTCCGGCTTTTATGAACCACGCCGCTACATAATCGAGCGTCCCACCGCTGCCGCCGAGCTGGGCGATGCGACGCACTTGCGCTCTCTGTTTGTCGCTTTGATATTTTGACCCTCCAAACGGCGGATTGCCGAGAATATAGGAGCAATCGGCAGGGTCGATTAAGCTGGCCCAGTCGATTTCGAGGGCGTCCGCCGGAAGAATGTGCGGCGACTTTTTCAGAGGGATGCGGACATAGCTTTCGCCGAACTCCAGCGAGAGCTTGTTATTCATGATGTGGTCCATCATCCACAAAGCAACCTCTGCAATGCGTGCGGGGAATTCGCCCAGCTCGATTCCATAGAACTGGTCTACGTCGATCTGGCACATTTGGGACACGTCGAGGGATAACTGGCGATCCCGGCGAAGGGCCTTCAATACCTCGATTTCGAGAAGACGCAACTCGCGGTAGGCGATAATCAGGAAGTTTCCGCACCCACAGGCAGGGTCAAAAAACCGGAGCGTCGAGAGCTTCCGGTGAAACGCCTCGATTGCCTTGCGGCGTCCGCTGTCGCGGCGTTCAGTCAGGTGCTGGAACTCGTCGCGCAATTCGTCCAGGAATAGCGGCTCGATAACCTTCAGGATGTTTCGCTCGGTGGTGTAGTGCGCTCCCTGGGCACGGCGCTCCTCGGGGTTCATGACGGACTGGAAGAGCGATCCGAAGATGGCTGGAGAGATCGCATCCCAACTGAAGTTGAGAGCGTCGGTAAGGAGCGATCGCATCGCCGCGTTAAAGGCTGGGAAAGGCAGGCGCTCCTGAAAGAGGTCGCCATTCACGTATGGGAACTGGGCCAGGTCGGCGTCAAGATTATGCTGCCGCCGCGCGATAGGTGTATTCAGCACCTCGAAAAGCTGGCTCAACCACAGGCCCGTGTCGCTTCCATCGGGGTTGGTCCGCTGAGCGACCAGCGTCGAGAAGATATCGCGGGGTTCGAAGATGCCGGTGTCGTCCGCAAACAGGCAGAACACGAGCCTGACCAGGAAACGCTCCAGATTATGCCCCTCGTAGCCCGCATCCTTCAGGGCATCGTGCAGCTTGCCCATCATCTCCGAAGCTTTGATATTTACGGGATCCTGGTCGCGGAAGGTGCGCTTCCGGACGCCAAGGATGAAACCGAAGTCCTCGACGTGTTCCGGAAACTGGCCGAGCGTGAATCGGGTGGTGGTGCTCTCTTCGAGATCGTGCAATTCGAAGGTCCGGAAATCGCTTACCAATACGTAGCGCGGAAGCTCGTGTTCCTTGAGCCCGGGGAAATAATCGAGAGCCTGCTCCTTAGCGCGTGTGAGGTCCCTGCCCGCGCTCTTTTGCTCGACGAGGAGCACTCCTTTCCAGAAAAGATCGATGAAACCGCGCTCTGCGCCAAGCTTCTTCACGGGTTCCTCAAAGCTGGCCACGCGGCGCCGGGTGATGCCGAAGACCTCAAAAAACTCGTTATAGAAAGTCTGGCTCTCCCCACGCTCGTAATGGGCGTGCGCCCACTCCTCGGCGAAACGCGACGCGCGTGCTCTGATTTCGTTCCAACTGAGGCGCATCTACAGTCCCTACTCCCGCCGCCACACCATGGCGCCGCCCACGATCGTGGCCACGGGACCGCCGCGGAACATATGCCCGTCAAACGGTGAATTGCGGCTCTTGGAGAACGACTGATTCACGTCGTAGGTCCAGTCGAGATGGGTGCTGAAGATAGTCACGTCGGCGGGCGCGCCCACGCGCAACGTGCCGCGGTCGAGATGCAGAACGCGCGCGGGTCCGGTCGAGAACAGTTCTATCAGGCGCGCGAGGGGAATCTTGCCGGTGTGTACCAGGTACTCCAGCGCCAGCCCCAGCGCGGTCTCCAGGCCGATGATGCCGAAGGGACACTTCTCGAATTCCTGCATCTTCTCGCTGCCGGGGTGCGGGGCGTGATCCGTGGCGATGGCGTCTACCGCGCCGGATACGATGCCGTCCACCACCGCGCCCGCATCGCAAGCGGTGCGCAGCGGCGGCTTCATTTTGAAATTGCTGTCGTAGGGCCGCATCTGCGCGTCGGTGAGGGCGAAGTGGTGCGGCGTGGCTTCGCAAGTGACCGGCAGCCCGCGTTGCTTGGCGTAGGACACCATGGCCATGGCGTGGCGCGTGGAGATATGCGCCACATGAAAGCGCGCGCCGGTGGATTCGGCCAACAGGATATCGCGCGCCACCATCACGTCTTCCGAACCGGCCGGAATGCCGCGCAGACCCAGCCGCACGGACTCATAGCCTTCATGCATGTCGCCGCCGGCGCTCAGGTTCAGGTCTTCGCAATGATCGATAACGGGCAAGTCGAAGGAGCGCGCGAATTCCATGGCGCGGCGCATCACGCGCGCATTCATCACCGGGCGACCATCGTCGGAGATGGCCACCACCCCCGCGGCTTTCATGGAGCCGATGGCCGACAGTTCTTCGCCCGCGCTGTTCTTGGTGATGGCGCCGATGGGGAAAACATTGGTGACGGCGAACTTGCGGGCGCGCTCCACGATGTAGCTTGTCACGGTGGCGTTATCGTTCACCGGCAGCGTATTGGGCATGCAGCAGATGGAGGTGAACCCGCCGGCGGCCGCGGCGCGCGCGCCGGTTTCGATGGTCTCGGCGTGCTCGAAGCCGGGCTCGCGCAGGTGCACGTGCATGTCGATGAAGCCGGGGGCCACGATCAGTCCTGTGGCATCGAAAATTTCCGCACCCGGCGCGTCGATATTGGCGCCGGCGGCGGCGATCAGGCCGTCCCGAAGCAGAATGTCGCCCGGCATGTCGGTGTCTGAAGCCGGGTCGAGTACGCGCCCGTTCTTGATGAGGAGTTGTGACATCTAACCAATCACCCGCTCGAGCACCGCCATGCGCACGGCGACGCCGTTTTCGACCTGGTTGAGGATCACGGAGCGCTGGGAGTCGGCCACTTCCGACGACAATTCGCGCCCGCGGTTGATAGGGCCGGGGTGCATCACGATGACGTCCGGTTTGGCCAGCGCCAGATGCTCCAGGCGCAAGCCGTAGAACTGAAAGTACTCGGCGGCGGGAAACGCCGCTTCGTGCTGGCGCTCGAGTTGTACGCGCAGCATCATAATGACGTCGGCGTCGCGAATCGCTTCGCGAATATCGTTGGTGAGCGTCACGCCGGGCGCGATTTGCGCGAGCTCGCGCGGCAACAGCGAGGCGGGGCCGCAGAGCACGATCTCCGCGCCAAATTTTGAAAGCAGGTATACATTGGAGCGAGCCACGCGGCTGTGCGCGATGTCGCCGATTATAGCCACGCGCAGCCCCTCCAGGCTGGGGCGGCGGTCGAGGATAGTGCGCGCGTCCAGCAGCGCCTGGGTGGGATGCTCATGCGTGCCATCGCCGGCGTTGATGATGGGCATGGCCAGGTGGCGCGCCAGAAAGTGCGGCGCGCCGGAGGCCGCATGCCGCATGACAATGGCGTTGGGGCGCATGGCTGCCAGGGTGTTGAGCGTATCCACCAACGACTCGCCCTTCGACACGCTGGAACCGGAGGCCGCGATGGAAATGGCGTCGGCGCCCATGCGCTTGGCGGCGATTTCGAAGCTGGTGCGGGTGCGCGTGGACGCTTCGAAGAAGAGGTTGACAATCATCTTCCCGCGGAGCGTGTCCAGTTTCTTCTGCGATTGATCCTGGACCGGTTGAAACTGCTTGGCGCGCGCCAGGATGGCTTCGATCTCGGCGCGGTCCAGTTCTTCGATTCCCAGCAGTCCTGCCGGCATGGTTTAGACGGGTTCGCTTTCGGCGGCTTTTTCGACCATCAGCACCTTCTCCAGTTGGTCGATTTCCTGGAACTTGACTTCGATGATTTCGTCGTCGGTGGTTTGCACGGTGCGGCCGACGAACTGGGCTTCGATGGGTAACTCGCGGTGGCCGCGGTCGATCAGGACCAGCAGGTGCACGCGCGCGGGCCGGCCGTGATCGAACAGGGCGTCCAGGGCGGCGCGAATGGTGCGGCCGGTGTAGAGCACATCGTCCATGAGAATGATGTCTTTGCCTTGCACGGAGAAGGGAATTTCGGTGGCGCTGACCACGGGCTTGATATCGACTGTAGTGAGGTCGTCGCGGTAGAGATTAATATCCAGGATGCCGACCGGCACGGCGCGCTTTTCTAGCGATTCGATCTTGCGGGCCAGCCTCTGGGCCAGGGGCACGCCGCGGCGGCGAATGCCGATGAACGCGAGGCGGTCGAGATCGGGGTTTTTCTCCAGGATTTCGTGCGCCAGCCGCACCAGCGTGCGGTCGATTTCGGAGGCGCTCATGAGTTGGCCTTTGACGCGAGTGAGGGGCATGGGCGTGGTAAGGAACAGCGTAGCATGGCGGGCCGACCCGCGCAGCGCGACCGCAAACGCCAACGGGGGCGAACGGAAATGCCAGGTAGGATGGCTGCGCGGTTCATGAGTGTAAATCATCGCAAGAGAATGCACCGGATCGGACCAACCGGGTGTACACTGACGCTAACTACCGGCTGCACGACTCGGCAGTCTGAGAGTCAGTGTGATGGTTCTCACATAGCGCCGGACGACGAAGGAGGTTAACGAAAAATGCATAGACAGAGTTATAGGAGATCGTTAGTGGTGGCGGCGCTCGCCTTGTTTGCGGCCGCAATTCCAGGCTCACTGTGGGCTTCCAACGCTTATATAGTAAGGAATCTCGTATCGGATATCCCCGACCTGGGCGACTATACCGATCCGCACCTTATCGGCGCTTGGGGCATCTCGGAATCGGGCAGCAGTCCGTTCTGGATCTCCGACGCGGGATCGGGGTTTTCAACCCTTTACAGCAGTTCCGGCAGCGTCATTCCTCTGGTCGTAACCATTCCGCCTTCGAAGTCCACTGGCACCACAGGTACGGGGACGCCGACCGGGACCGTCTACAATGCAACCACAGGTTTCACCATCGCCACGGGCGATGCGGCAGCGTTCATTTTCGACACATTGGACGGCACCATATCCGGGTGGAACCATACCGTGAACGCCAGCGAGGCGCAGGTGATGGTGGATAACTCGGCAACCGGAGCCGTGTATACGGGTCTGGCGATCGGCACAAACGGTTCCAACACGTACCTGTACGCCGCGAATATCAGCGCGGGAACTATCGACGTGTTTGACTCGACTTATAGCCCGGTGACTTTGCCGAACGCTTTCCAGGACGCCAACCTTCCAGCGGGTTACGTACCATTCAACATCCAGAATCTGGGGGGCAACTTGTACGTGGCGTACGCGCTACAGAACACCAGCAAGACCTTCATAGCGCCGGGCGCAGGCAACGGATACGTGGACGTTTACAGCACGGCGGGAACGTTCATGAGCCGGCTGGTATCGGGCGGACAACTGAACGCGCCCTGGGGATTGGCTATAGCGCCCGCCAACTTCGGCGACTACGCTAACGACCTGCTGGTAGGGAATTTCGGCGATGGGGCGGTTAACGCGTTCAACCCCACCACCGGCGCGTATATAGCTACCCTTAATAACGTCGACGGAACTCCCATCGTGATCCCCAATCTCTGGGCTCTGCAGGCCGGTAATGGCGGCAGCGGCGGAGACGCCAATGCAGTCTATTTCACGGCTGGCATACCCGGTCCGGATAACGGAAACCACGGACTGCTTGGCCGGCTCCAGGCGGCGCCTGTGGTAACCGCCGCGGACGTGGTCAATGGCGCGAACTTTCAGCCCGCTATCGCCCCGAACACCTGGGTCTCGATAAAGGGAGGTAATCTCTCGGGGACCACCCGCGTGTGGGACAGCGACGACTTCGTAAGTTCGGCGCTCCCGACAGACATCGACAACGTGAGTGTGACCGTGAACGGTACGGATGCGTATGTGGAGTACGTCAGCCCTGGCCAGCTTAATGTGCTAATGCCAGTGGGTCTGGCGCCCGGCGCGGCGCAAGTGCAGACGTACAACTTCGGCCTTGCGAGCGCAGCCGTGACCGTCCAGGTACAAGACGTGGCGCCGGCCTTCTTCCTGCAGAGCGATGGGATGCACGTGGTGGCGACGCACGCGGATGGCTCGCTGGTGGGACCAACCAGCACGACAACCGGGGCCACTCCAGCGGCGCCCGGCGAGACGATTGTGCTCTATGGCACCGGATTCGGTGTCACGAATCCCGCAGCGCCAGAAGGCAAACTCATTACGACCCCGCTGAGCCTGGCGACACTGCCCACGATTACCATCGGCGGGACGGGCAGCCAGGTGGCCTTTGCAGGCTTGATTTATGCCGGTTTGTACCAGATCAACGTGACCGTGCCGGCTTCCAGCGCCAGCGGGGATGCGCCGGTGTTGGCGATGGTAGGATCCACAGCCTCCCTGGGTACGTCGCTGATTGCAGTGCAGTAAGGGTGTGACGCCGAAGTGTATTGACCCCGCCAGCTTGCCGAATATGATCGCGTAAAAGGTCGTATCGGGAATAATCGACCTGATACAATGAGTTAACTCTGTCGTTAACTTGTGTAACTTAACTTAGCGCGACTGTTACTGCGGCGAGAGTAGGGAGGGACAGTACAATCATGCGCACGGGATATCCTGGCTTTTTGGGAGGGCTGGCAGCCTGCACTTTATGGGTGGCCGCATTTCCCGGTTTAGCATGGGCTTCAAACTCTTACATAGTTCGCAACCTGACTTCGGACGTGCCCGGATTGGCCGATTATACCGATCCGAACGTGAAAGGCGCGTGGGGTATCGCGGAATCGGCATCCAGTCCTTTCTGGGTCTCAGACAACGTATCCGGAGTCTGCACGGTTTATAGCAGCACGGGCAGCATCATTCCCGTGGTGGTGCAGATATTACCTGCGACGAGGGTAGGTTTCAACACTCCCACCGGGAGCGTCTACAACGGCGGTAGCGGTTTTGCAGTCACCACCGGCAATCCCGCGGAGTTCATTTTCGCGACCTTGGAAGGCACCATAAACGGCTGGAACAAAACCGCGAACGCGACTGTAGCCGAGATCATGGCAGATAACTCTGCTTCCGGAGCGGTCTATACCGGTCTGGCGATTGGCACAAGCGGCTTCAGCACTTACCTTTACGCCGCGGATTTCACGAACGGGACCATCGACGTTTTCGACTCTAACTATAACCCGGTAACTTTGACAAATGCGTTTCAAGACAGCAGCATCCCGGCGGGTTATGCGCCGTTCAACATTCAGAACCTCGGCGGCAACTTGTACGTCGCGTACGCCCAACTGAATGCCACGACCAACTTCGCCGCGACTGGCGCGGGTTTCGGATACGTGGACGTTTACTCGACGGCCGGTACGCTGATGCAGCAACTGGTCGCGGGCGGACCCCTGAATGCGCCGTGGGGCATGGCGATCGCCCCGGAGGGCTTCGGAGACTACGGAAACGGCCTGCTGGTTGGCAATTTCGGCGACGGCACGATCAACGTGTTCAACCCCACCACGGGCGCATATATCACCACGCTCGCCAACGCCGATGGCGCGCCCATCTCGATCCCCAATCTCTGGGCTTTGCAGCCCGGCAACGGCGGCAGCGGCGGAGACGCCAATGCCGTCTATTTCACGGCTGCGATTCCGGGCCCGGACAGCGGGAACCACGGACTCTTTGGCAGGCTGCAGGCTGCGCCTATAGTCACCGCCACGGGCGTGGTCAACGGCGCGAGCTTTCAGCCCGCCGTTGCCGCGAATACATGGGTGACTATAGCCGGCGGCAATCTCTCGGGGACCACGCGCGGGTGGGACAACGACGATTTCGTGAATTCGGCGCTACCAACCGACATCGATGGTGTGGTGGTGACGGTAAACGGGATGGACGCGTATGTGGAATATGTCAGCCCCGGACAGCTCAATGTATTGTTGCCGGTGGGTCTGACGTCCGGACAGGCGCAATTGCAGACCTACAACTCCGGCCTCGCCAGCGCCGCCGTAACCGTCCAGGTACAAGATGTCGCGCCGGCATTCTTCCTGCAAGGCGATGGAACGCACGCTGTGGCGACGCACGCGGACGGCTCGCTGGTGGGACCGGCCAGCGCAACAACCGGGGCCACTCCCGCGGCGCCCGGCGAGACCATTGTGCTCTACGGCACGGGGTTCGGCGCGACGAATCCCGCGGCGCCGGAGGGTCAGCTCATCACCACGCCGCTGAGTCTGGCGATGCCGCCAATCGTCACTATTGCCGCAACCGCCAGCCAGGTCGATTATGCAGGCCTGATTTTTGCCGGCTTGTACCAGATCAATGTCACTGTGCCGGCTGCCACGCCTGGCGGCGATGCACCGGTAGTGGCGCTGGTAGGAGCTACTGTCTCGTCCGGCAGCGCGGCGATCGCCGTGCAATAAAGCGCGCATCGCAAATTGGTTATAATCGCAACGATAGGAGAACAATATGGAACTACGACCTTTGCACGACCGCGTGGTCATCAAACGCCTGGAAGACGGCGAAACCAAGCGCGGGAGCATAATTATTCCGGATACCGCCAAAGAGAAGCCGCAGCAGGGATCGGTGATAGCGGTGGGTAACGGTAAGTTGCTGGAGACTGGCGAGCGCATGCCGCCCGAGGTGAAGGCGGGCGACCGCATCCTGTTCGGCAAGTACTCCGGGGCCGAAGTCAAACTCGGCGGCGACGACTACTTGATCCTCAAAGAGGACGAGATCCTCGGGGTCCTTGAATAAGCCGGAATAGCGCGCCAGCCTCGCGGCGGTCACCGCGTGTAAAATATGCACGAGGTGACCGAATGGCGTGCAACCCGGAAGCGCTGCAAGATGTCCCGCTTTTTGCCCTGCTCGACGCAGATGAGAAGGCCGTGCTGGCCGCGCAAGTCGAGCTTAAGCGGTTCGCATCGCGCGAACGGATCTTCAAGATAGGCGACCCAGGCGGGAAGGCCTACGTGGTGGTGTCCGGAAGTGTCCGGCTAACCACCGTCGACGAGGATCATCAGGAAGTCATCGTGGATGAACCGGGGAAGGGCGAGTTTTTCGGTTTTGCCTCGATGCTCGACCAGACACCGCATCAAACCGATGCCTTCGCGGTGGAGGAATCCGTTTGCGTGGAGGTGGAGCGGAACGATATTGCTATTCTGATCGAACGCAAGCCGCATGCGGGAATGGACATGCTGACGGTGCTGGGCCGGCACTTCCACACGTCGCAAAAGCTGGTGCGCACGCGCGCCAGCCGCAACCCGAACGACGTCATCGAAGAACGTGAGACGACGGGCGAGCGAGTGGCCGACGCGGTGGCCCGTTTTGGCGGGTCGTGGTCCTTCATCATCTTGTTCTCGGTGATGCTGAGCATCTATGTCCTAATCAACGTGCGGCTCGGCGCAACAGCTTGGGATCCTTATCCATTTATCCTGCTCAACCTGTTCCTTTCCATGATTGCGGCGATCCAGGCGCCGGTCATCATGATGAGCCAAAACCGGCAGGACAAAAAGGACCGCCTGCGCAGCGAGTTGGATTACGACGTCAATCGCCGCGCCGAGTCCGAGATTCAAGGCGTGGCGCAAAAGCTGAACAGGCTGGGCGAACAACTCGGTGACGTGGAGGATCTGCTGCGTGAGCGACGGTCCCGGGAGGGACCGCCACCAGTTACTTAAGAAGCCTTAGAAGCGATAATCCGCCGGCTTGATGTTCTTGGCCCTCAAGTAGACGATCAACTGGCCGCGGTGATGCGCGGTGTGATCGACGGCGAAGATCAGCAATTCCATCCCGGTCATCTTGCCCTCCGGGGTCTCGACGGTTTGAGGCATGAGGATAAATGGATAGGGATCCCAGGCGGCCATGCCGAGCCGCAGGTTGGCCAGGCATGGATTGCCGGGACTGTTGACACCGCCTCAGGCCGGGTCGCGCACAACCCGGAAGCCGATGTGGCCGGTGGAAGTGCCCGGCTCAGTTCCGGTCCGGGCCGCGTTGCGATACCGCCAGCAGTACGACGCGTGGCAAAGATAGGAGCCGCCCTTCATCACTCGGCGGTCTCCGGAAGGCGGCCCCACCGGCGCGACACGCGTGGCCTCTATGTGCCAAAACGGGGCGAAGTAGTCTGCGCACCACTCCCAGGCGTTGCCCACCACGTTGAAAAGCCCGAAGCCGTTTGGCTCGAAGGCGTCCACGGGGGCGGCGCTGGCGAAGCCGTCCTCGCCGAGGTCATTGTCCGGGAATGTGCCTTGCCAGATATTGCACATGTAGCGCCCAGCGGGCATCAAGTCGTCGCCCCAGGGATACGTCTTCTGATCGAGCCCGCCCCGCGCCGCGTATTCCCATTCGGCCTCGGTCGGCAGCCGGTAGCCCGCCCAGTTGCAGTAGGCCCATGCGTCGTTCCACGAAACGTGTACCACCGGATGCCGTCCGCGAGCCTCTATGGAGGTATCCGGGCCCTCCGGGTGGGACCAATCCGCGCCGTTCACGCGCAGCCACCAGGGTACGCCCGGCATGGCCTGCCCCCGCGAAGGCTCCGCGACATGGTTGCGGAAGACGAAGGACTAGCCGAAGCGCTCGGCTTCGGTGCGATATCCGCTCTTGCGCACGAACTCCGCGAACTGCGCGTTGGTCACCGCGAACCTCGATATGTGGAAGGCGCCAAGAGTGACCTGCCGCACCGGACCTTCGCCGTCGCAGGCAAAAGCCTCAGGGGATTCGCTGCCCATGCGGAAGCGGCCCCCTTCCAGGCGAACCATGTCTTCCAGCGAGCCCACGGCCGCGCGGGGCCGCTCGAAGGAACCGCGAATCGAGGTCGCGAGCTGCGCCAAGCGGCGCTTGCTGGGAACGCAGCAGGGCGAGGGCGGATCGGGCGGCATCAGGAGGCGTCGGCCGCAGCCGCGACGCCGGCATCCTCGACGTGCCGAATGTCGGCTTTGGCACGAAGCTGCGCGACTGGGCGCAGGTACAGCTCCTGCTGGTTGCGCATGGTGAAGGCCGCTTCGATATCCGGCCGAACTTCCTCGAAGCTCGCCGGGCCGCCCGCCACCTTCGCGCGCAGCTCCGCGATATGGAAGCCGAACGGAGTGGCGAAAATGCCGGTGCGCTCGCCCGGCTTCAGGACGCTAATAGCCGCCTCGAATTCGTCCACCATGTGACCAGGGGGGAACTGGCCCAGGTCGCCGCCATTGCCTTTGCAATCGGAGTGGCGCTCGGCTGCCTCGGCGAAGGGGACGCCGCGCTCCAGGTCCGCCAAGGCAGCCTGGATACCGGCCTCGGCCTGCTCCTCGGTCTGCTCCTCATTGACATGCTTGACGATGTGGGCCGCGTGGAACATCTCCGGGAGGCGAGAGTTCTCGCGGTGGGCCCGGTAGAAGGCCTCGATCTCCTCCGCAGCCGGCTTGGGCGCGGCCTCCACCATTTCGCGCGTCAGGCGCTCAACGCGCAGGCTGTGTTCGACGACCTGCCGGACGCCGGTATCGTCGAAGGCGCTCCGGCAGCTTCCGTTCTTCTTGAGGCGCGCCACCTGTTGGGCGACCAAGGCGGTATCGACGGGCCGCTTGTCGCGGGCGGCAGCTTGCGAGAGCAGCATCTTGTCCTGGGCCGTGTGTTCGGCGGCCGCGCGCAGGCGCCTCGCGCGCTCGCGCTCGTCCGCAATATTCTTCCAACGCGGATCGCAGGCAAGCTGGGCGGACTCCTGGCGGATGAGGTCCTCCGGCAGAGCTTGGCCGTTTACGATCCAGGGCATGTGGACCCGGTGAGGTTGATGAGCACGATGACTCTGCGAGATTCACGGCCTGAGGGCAAACACGGTGCCAGCGCCTGCCGCGCCGCCGGACCAAGTCGGGCCGAAGAGCACGCC
>Ga0181534_10001965_pt1 | contig 13090 bp, 7 predicted proteins | sample PEATcosm2014_Bin_37_FD_119758 | JGI IMG/M metagenome (GOLD analysis project Ga0181534, IMG submission 119758) | Peatland microbial communities from MTU Mesocosm Facility, Houghton, MI, USA - PEATcosm2014_Bin17_10_metaG | ecosystem: Environmental > Terrestrial > Soil > Wetlands > Peat | place...
CACAACAGTGCGGCTTGTATGACTACAACTGCCGCCGTCTCGAGACCGGAGTGCGGACGGCTGGCGCGATTAGTGGCGCTGCGTCGATATTGTCGGGATTGAAGAAGTATTCCGATGCCACGACGCATGCGCTGGCTTTGAAGGAGCTTTCGGAGTCCTTTCAGAACGAAGTGGCTCCTCAAGTGGTCGATGTAGAGGGCCGGACATTGAAGCTCACCGGCACCGCGGAGGAACAATACCGCGAGTGGCGCGAGCTTCTGCATCAGATGTATCTCGAAAATTGAGCTATGACCGAGGCTGTTGACACAGAACTGAGCAAGAAACTCAATGCGCGCTACACGCTCCTGGACAAGCTGGGAGCGGGCGGGCAGGGAGAGGTTTGGCGCGCCCACGATTCGACGCGCGGAGTTGACGTCGCTCTGAAGGTGTTGACTCCACAGGCTCGTGAGCAAGAGGCGTGGAGTGCGCTGGAGCACGAATACGCTATTGCGAGCCTTTTGGATCATCCGTCCATTCTCAAAGTGTACCCACCTGAGCGTGCCGGCGATGCCCTGATCCTGCCGATGGAGCTCGCTCCGGGCGGAGATCTGCGCAAGTTGCGGGGCTCCAGTTTTCTCGAAATCATTCCTGTTCTGCTCGAAGTGTCACAGGCCCTCGAGTATGCGCACGAGCGTGGTGTCATCCACCGGGATTTGAAACCCGGCAACATCCTGTTTGATTCGCGTGGTCGCGCGAAGCTCGCGGACTTTGGTGTGGCCGAGACTGCAAAGAAGGACGTCGCGACACATAGCGTCGCTTCGTCGACTGTTCCAACACGTGACACGAATAAGCATGGGTATTCGCCGTTCACGGCGAGCCCTGCTCAGTTGCGCGGTGAGCCGCCTACGCCTGCGGACGACGTTTACGGGCTTGGCGCGCTTGCATACGAATTGCTGTCTGGCTATCCGCCGTACTATCCGCACTTCGATAAGAAGCGTGCGATGGAAGAGCGAGTTCCGATGCTTGTTCCAACACGGCAGATTCCGCCGCTGTTGGGCAAGCTTGTCATGCACATGCTGGCTAAGGACCCGAAGAGACGTCCGCGGACGATGCGCGAAGTTATCGATGAGTTCGATGCTTCGCTCAATGACACGTTGACATACGATTTCGAGAATGGGTCGCCGGCTACGCCGACGGGGTCGGCTGCTGTCGTCGCGGCGGCAGAAGCAGCCGCTGCTGCCAATCAGGCGAAGCCATGGACGCCGGATAGGGAAGATCGAAGAGGCAGTTCTGAACGGCGCGGCCGGCGCAAAGAGGACTTTGCGTCTGTCGAAGAGCCACGTCCGACGCGCCGCCCTGGAGCGGATGCGCTGAAACGCATCGACGCGGCTATCCAACGCGCGACTGGTGACACCGGCGCTCATCCGCGCCCTCCAGCCGCCGCGGACGTTGGTTCCCGACCGTGGGAGTCGCCGACCGGATCCCACCGCAAGCTCCCGCAGGACATAGCAAGGATCTCCGTCGACTCGCCCTCGCGTTCGCAGCACACACCCAACGTTGGCGCGGCGACGGACGCCAGTTCGCAAGCGCGCCGACCGTCGAATGGCTCGGTGGACGCCAACGACACTGGCTCGCATCGGGCCGCGGTCGCAGGCGGCGCGGCCTCTGGCCATGGCAAGGCCTCTGGCGCTGGCACGGCCTCTGGCGCTGGCACGGCCTCTGGCCATGGCACGGCGTCTGCCCATGGCACGACCTTGCTGCCCAGGCCTTCGACTGACGGCGCGGCGGCCGCTGACGACACCGGTTCGCATCGAACCCCCGTCGCAGGCGGCGCGGCGTCTGCCCATGGCACGGCCTCACTCACGCGGCCTTCGACTAACGGCGCGGCGGACGCCGGCGACACCGGTTCGCATCGAATTCCCGTCGCAGGCGGCGCGGCCTCTGCCCATGGCACGGCCTCACTCACGCGGCCTTCGTCTAACGGCGCGGCGGACGCCGGCGATACCGGTTCGCATCGAATCCCATCGCCAAGCGACTCGGCGACTACCAACGACACTGCCTCGCGTTCGCGTCCGGCGCTGAACGGCGGATCAACCGCATCTGCGAATGACACGGGCTCGCATGTGCGGCCTGCGCCGAATGTCGCTGCGGGTGGTGACACTGTATTGCGTCCCCGCGTCTCGGCCAACGACACCGGCGCACACTCCACACCGGCATCGCCCGCTGAACCCACCGCGCTGCTGAAGCAGCCGACTCCATACGAGCCGACTGTCAAAATCCGGTCGCCCTTTCTCCAATCCAACGACGGTAGCCGCGCACGCGGATCTCATTTCCTGTCGGAAACATCCGGCGCATTGGGCCGACCTAACTCGTCAAAGCCCAAGCCTACACCCCCGCCGCTGACCGACGCCTTCCGTCCAAAAGGTTCGCAGCCTGCGCCCATGACGCCAGCTGAAGCCGCAGCGATTGTTGCTGCGGCTCGCGCCGCAGCCAAAGCCGAGGCGGCTCGGGAGTCCGCTGCCCATGACACGTCTCAAACAGTAGCCCTACCCCCACTCAACTGGGACACTTCGAAGACTCAGGCACTCCCTCCGCTGTCCCCAGACTACGTCCCACCCGAGTTCCGCGACAAAACGGCTGCTCGTTCTGCGTCTCCTGCTCGGAAGTCCGAACCAGCAGGCTTGCACACGCCGGAAAAAACGTCTGACTTGTCGAAGACGATGATGCTCCCGCCGTTGTCACCTGACTACGTGCCACCGGAGTTTGTCGACGAGCAGCGTCCGAGCCTGGCAGAAGCACGCTCAGCATTGTGGGACCGCAAGTCCGACCCGGTACCTCCGCGCGTAACTGACACCGGCAAGACAATGGCGCTACCGCCGCTGTCGCCCGACTATGTGCCGCCTGAATTCCAAAGCCACGAAGCTCCGAGCCAACCGGCCAAGGCACCTGCGACCTCGCGCACTGTTGATACCTCCAAGACAATGGCGTTACCGCCGCTGTCACCTGACTATGTACCAAGCCGTGAAGAGCAGACCCCGAGCCTGGTAGAGGCACGATCAGCCCTTTGGAATCGCAAGTCGGACCTAGCCGATGCGCCTGCGTCTTCCCGCGTAGTTGATACCTCCAAGACAATGGCGCTGCCGCCACTGTCGCTCGACCAAGTACCGCCGGAATTCCGCGAAGAACAGACGCCTAGTCTGACGGAAGCAAGATCAGCGCTTTGGGGTCGCAAGCAAGCGGATGTTCCCGCACCTTCTCGCACCGTTGATACGTCGAAGACGTCGGCGTTGCCCCCGCTATCACCCGAGTATGTCCCGACGGAGTTCCGCGAGGAGCCAACTCGGGTGCAGACGCCTCCGCCACTGGCACCGTCCAGCCCAATGTGGCCGATTGATGGTAAGGGTTCACCGCGGGCACCAGCTTCCGCAACACCCGCGCAGTCGAGCACAGCTCCGCAGCCGACAGCGAAACGCACCGAACCCATCATAGGCCCGCCCGACTTGGGCAAACCGGAAAAGCCGCTCATTGTCATCTCTGAACCCACGTTCAAACACGACAATGTGACGGTGGGTACATACCCAGATCCAACTTCAATCTACACGCGCGATGTTGTTCAGTCGGCACCCACGCCGGTCACCTGGGGTGATGTCAGGCTCGATGAGCTGCCGAAGGTAAACCGTCTCGAGCCGATTCCTCCAACTCGCTGGCCGTGGGTTGTGTTGGGACTGGCAGCAGGGGCGATCGCCGCGGTTTATTTCTGGCTGCCGCGTTTCGACACTCAGAAATTGCCGCCCGAAGTGGCGGCAGTCGTTGAACCCCTGAAGACGGCGATATCCTCTAACTCCCCGTCCGGGACAGCGCAAAGTTCAGCAGATGCTGATGCGGCGGCTGCTGCCGATGCAACCGGCACCCCCTCTGCGGGCTCCGCCACCGCGCCCACCCCAGCGGATACCGGATCCGCGGCAAACCGTTCGCCAGCGCAAACCGCTGCACCGCTGGCCTCGGGCTCGGTCCCTGCACAGCGAACTGCCGCGCCATCTTCCGTCGGCGCTTCGACTACACGCACAACCCCCGCCCCGCGATCCAGCGCTCAGTCCTCAGCCGGTGCTCCGACTGCGCGCACCGCGCCTGCTTCTGGTGCCAACGCTCCATCCTCAGCAGACGCTTCGATTGCACGCACCGCGCCTGCCTTGCGAGCCGACACTCAGTCCTCAGCCGGCACTTCGCCTGCTCGCACCGCTACCGCGTCGCCTACCGCCACAGGTGCGGCGTCAGCGCGATCCGCAGGAACTCCCGGTTCCGCAGCCCCCGCTGGCACAGCTGCAGCAGTCGCCACCTCCCCTCAACCCTTCACGCCCGCAGAGGAAGAACGCCTTCGCAGCATGCGCCAGCTCTTCGACAACAGGCTTGCGGCCCTCGAAGCCAGAGGCGCAGGCGCCTGGGGCGGCCGTGAATATGCGCAAGCTAAGCAACGCGCCGCCGAATCCATCGGCGCCCACGACGCTGGCAACCCACGTGTGTCCCAAGAACGTTTGGCCGCAGCGTCAAAGCTTCTAGATACAGTGGAGGCCAAAGCTCCCCAGGCCTACTCCACACAAGTGGCCGCCGGTGAGCAGGCCCTAGGCGCCGGCCAGCAGGAAGTCGCCGGCCAAGCATTCGACCTCGCTCGTCGAATCAACCCGACCGATCGCCGGGCAGCCGATGGCCAGCGCCGCGCGCAGAACTTGCCCGCTGTCCTCCCACTAATGGCCGATGCGCAAAATGCCGAAGTCGCCCACGACTACGCGCGCGCTGCGCAGGACTACAGCCAGGCACTCTCCCTGGATCCGAATAACGCCGAGGCCAAAGCAGGCCAAGCGCGTGCGAACGCTGCATTCGGTGACGACAACTACGCCAAGGCAGTAGGTGCTGGCTTCGCGGCCCTCGGCGCGGGCCGCTTGGATGAAGCTCGCGAGTCCTTCGTCAAAGCCCGCGCACTGAACCCGCGAGGCGCAGAAGCAGCCGAAGGCCTGCGGCGTGTCGGTGCTGCCCTGACCGCTCGCGGTTTTGCTTCGATGCGCCAGCGCGCTGCCATGCTGGAAAACCAGGAGCGCTGGGAAGAGGCGCAGCGAACCTATGAGGATGTACTCGCTGCCGACTCGTCGCTGGCATTCGCGCAGGAAGGTAAGGCACGGACCACCTCGCGTGCAGACCTCTCCCTAAGATTGCAGCAGCTGATCGATCGTCCCGACAGGCTCTCCGCGCCGGGTGTGAGAGAAGATGCTCGGTCCTTGCTCACCACCGCTCGTGCGCAGAGTCCGCAGGGTCCTGTGATTCGCTCGCAGATAGCCCGCCTCGAGTCGCTCATCCCGAGCTTCGATCGGCCCGTCCGACTGTCGCTGGTGTCCGATAACTCCACACATGTCGTGATCTCCACCGTCGGTGCTTTCGGCACGTTTTCGCGTCGGGAAATTGAGCTTCGGCCGGGCAAGTACACGGTAACCGGAACCCGGAATGGATTCCGCGACGTCAGACGGGAGATCACCGTTGCTCCGGGGCAGGATGCTCAGACGATCCGGGTCACCTGCTCGGAACCAATTTGACCTCGTAAAGGCCTAAGCTGTGGGCTGGACAGACTGTCCAGAGACCATCAGTCCACAGGCAAAAGAATGACCGACGGGGCGTTGGCGGGCGCGAGCACTTACGCACAGGTACGTGTGCGGGAACCTATTGGCGACCGCACGCTCGGCGAGACGCCCACAATCGGTGGTGAAGGCTCCGATATCGTTGTCCCAGGCGTCGGCGCCGGAACGCTCGTTCAAATCGAACGACGCAAAGGTGTCTGGATCTTCAGCCCCGCACGTGACATTCGCGTTCGCTTCAATGGACGTCTCTTAACTGCTCCTCGTGATGTGCGTCGGCACGACGTGCTCGCAATCGGCGATGCACAGATCATCGTCACCGACGTCTCTCGCACATTGCTGCGTTTGGACGTATGTCATCTCGTGGGCAACGCCACGATTTCGCCGGCTGCCGCTGTCTCCCTGATTGAGCACGGAGACGGCGACGAAGATCTGCTGATCTCGGCACCGCGAGTTGCGACGGCGGCTGAGCTGCAGGAAGCAAATGAGAGAGCGCGTTCTGCCAGCAGAGTCAAACCGCCGCGTCCGCCACGACCTAGATCATTCTGGATTCGAGTGGCAGCAACTGCGGTTGTCGCGCTGCTGGTCATCGGGCTGATCTCACAACTCATCTCGGTCACCCTCGACATTGAACCCAAAGACGCGCGCGTGCGTGTCCCGGGCACGTTGGTTTCATTACACGCGAGCGGCGATTTGTGGCTGCTCCCCGGATCTCACGTGATTCGGGCGGAGCACGAGGGCTATGTGCCTGCACAAATCAACATCGATGTGGCGCGAGGGATGTCTGCGACGGCACGCCTGAGGCTGGCCAAGCTGCCTGGAAACGTAGTCATTGATACGTCCAATGTCGCCGCCGTCGTCAGCGTCGACGGACTGGAGATCGGGCGCGCCCCTGGCACTCTTTCGATGCCAGCAGGAGTGCATACCGTCATGCTTCACGCACCGCGCTACGTTGACTACATCGTGTCAGTCGATGTTCAGGGCGCCGGGGCGAGTCAAGATCTCAAGGCGGTGTTGCAACCATCGTGGGGCACCATCCAGATAACGGCGATTCCCCCCGGCGCGCACATTGCTGTGGATGGAGTTGATAGCGGCGTAGCACCTAAGGTGGTGGACGCGCCATCCGGCGTGCGGCAGATTCGCATTTCCGCGCCCGGTTTGAAGACATGGGAAAGCAGTGTCGTTCTCAAGGCCGGCGAGGCCCTGAATGTTGGACCCATTGCGCTAGGCCAGCCGGATGCTCAGTTAATCCTGACGTCGGCGCCTTCCGGGGCTGAAGTCACTGTTGGCGGCGAACACAAAGGCCGGACACCGCTCGATCTCGAACTGCCGTCCGGCGTTGAGCATGAGCTGGTTGTCAATTTGCCGGGGTACGCGACTTGGACACGGAAGGTATTCGCTGAGTCAGGCAAGAAGCTTGCGGTTGCCGCTCAGCTCGAAGCCGTCGGGGCACGAGTGACGGTGCAGGGCGAGCCGGACGGCGCGCAACTCTTCATCGATGGCGTTGACCATGGCCGCACGCCGCAATCGTTGGAGTTGTCTGCCGTCGAACATCGCATTGAGGTACGCAAGCAGGGTTGGGTGACTTTTACGGCCGCCGTTACGCCTTCAAAGGGCCTGGACCGTACCATTCAATATCGACTCGTGTCCGAGGACTCGCTCAAAATTGCGTCCACGGTATACACGCAGACGGGATACATGCTCAAACTCGTTCCTCCCGGCGCATTTTCCATGGGTAGCGAGCGACGTGAGCAAGGGCACCGGCCCAATGAGGGATTTCGTCGCGTGACGCTCAAGCGACCTGTGTACATGGGAGCGACCGAAGTAACCAACGAACAGTTTCGGCGATTCGAGCCGAATCACACGTCCGGCGTGGTTGACCGTCGCTCACTGGATCTGGACGATCAGCCGGTCACACAGGTGAGTTGGAATGATGCGGCTGAATACTGCAATTGGTTGTCTGGACGAGACAACCTGCCGGTTGCTTATGAGAAGAAGAACGACGATTACGTTTTGAAGCGGCCGGTGACGATGGGATATCGACTTCCGACGGAAGCTGAGTGGGAATACGCCGCGCGTTATGCCGCACCGGGGGAGTTTCGTCGCTATGCATGGGGCGATGCGCTGCCGGTGAGCAGCGACGTTGGGAATATCGCGGGCGCGGAGACCGGCAACTCACTGCCGGCATCGTTGCCTGGCTATCGGGATGGGTACCCCGTGTTGGCGCCAGTGGGAAAGTTCAAACCCAGCGCGTTGGGGTTGCAGGATTTGTCGGGGAATGTGTCCGAATGGATTGGGGACTACTACTTCACGTACGTCGACCCGGCGCCGGTGACGGATCCGCTGGGCGCGGAGGATGGCACACGGCATGTAATACGAGGTGCCAACTGGAAGACAGCCGCCGCGACAGACCTGCGGCTCGCGGCGAGAGATGGCGCCGATGGCGCCAGTAACACTATTGGATTCAGGGTGGTGCGTTATGCGGAATAATCAAATGAATTGGGTCATTGCGGTGAGCGCGGTAGGGCTTCTGGGCACCGCCGTCGTCACGTTGCGCGCAGCCGAGCAAACGGCAACAAGCGCCAAACGCGGCAGCACCGAAATGACGCCGGCGGTTAGCACCGGCAGCGGGCCCGCCGGCGTCAATGCGGCTGGCACGCGCGCAAGCCCAGTCACTTCATTGGGTAGCGGACGCGACGGGCCGACCTCAACGCTCGACTCGGCAGGGAAACAACATCCCCCAGCATCCGCGCCCGAAGAGTCAGCAACAATTGCGGACGATCCGACGACTGCCCCCGATCCGTCCCAGTCAGCGGACAACAACGTCAGCTTTCCCACCGACATCTGATGCAGCATGTCGCTCTAGAGCTCGACGATCGCGCGGTCACAATGGCCGCCAATGGGCGCATTTTATCTAGCGAACCCAGCGCGGTGTTTGATGGCACCTCTGAAACAATCATGGGTGCCAATGCCTGGCGCGCATTGCGGCTACGTCCTCGCGCAATATCCACCCGTCACCTAGGTGCCTTGCTAACCCAGCGCGGGATGTTCGCCCGAGCGCAAGCACTCGTCGAAGCAGAATTGAAAGCGCGGCTGGCCGCACATCCTATCTCAGAAGGTCAACGAATGTGGATCGTTGCCCCTGCTCAGGCGGAGACGGCCGGATTGACAGCACTGCTCGGCATCACCCGCCGCTTGGGCTTGCCCGTCGATGGCTTTGTCGACTCGGCAACTGTCACCACTGCAGGCTTGGGATCCGAGCAAAATACCATCGTGTTAGAGCTGGGCCTACATCACGCAGCGGCGACATCGGTCGATTGCAGCGGATCACAAGCTCGTAGACGGCGCGCCGTACACACAGAGCGTGGTGGGTTGATTGAGCTGTATCAAGTGTGGCTGGATCTGGTAAGCACAACCATGGTCAAGCGCACACGCTTTGACCCGCTGCACGATGCACCGACAGAGCAACACGTGTTTGACTCCATCCCGGCACTCGCGCTAGCAGCGGCTCAGGCGGGCAGTGCCACAGCGAGCATTACGAAGGGTACGGACCGTTTTGAAGTCACACTGACGCGGGATCAGTTCGCCCAAGCGGCACAGCCGATCTACCGAGCGCTTGTGAGTCTATTGCACCAACTTCGCCCCGCAGGCGTCCCCGTCGCCATAGTCATGCCGCAATTGGCAGCCCAACTCCCTGGCCTACGTGAGCAACTGGAGCAATTCGTCGGCTGCGAACTAATCGCCATCCCCGACGGCTTCGCCGCCGCCGCAACGTCGGTGCTCGACCTACCCACACCCCCCGCAGACGACAACGCGGTAGCCCTTCTCCGCCGTTTGCCGCTAGCCGCTGAATCCACCACTTTGGACAAGGAATCGCTCGGTCAGCGTCGGTTGGCTGGGCCAGCGCCTTCTCACGTGCTGTGGGAGGGCCGCGCCTACCCGCTGCAGCCGGACACGCTGGTGGTGGGGCGTGAGCCAACGAGTAATCCCCGCTACATCACGCTGCCAGACGGCTTGGCAGGGGTGTCGCGGCGCCATTGTACATTCGTGCATGACGGCGACGAGTTGGTGCTGCTCGACCACAGTTCCTTTGGCACCTACGTAAACGGTGAGCGCGTGCAAGAGCGTGTTCGCATTTACGCCGGAGATCGCTTGAGGCTTGGCGAGCCTGGCGTCGAGCTGACTCTGATCGCCGTCGGACCACAACAACCCTGATATGGCATCCCGCCGTCGCACAGTCGAGGTGTTCACGCTCTCATTCCTGGACTGCATCTGCTGCGGTTTCGGCGCGGTCATCCTTTTCTACACCATCGTCAGCGCCCAGGCAGGCGTGCAAGGAACGCGCAGCACAGATGCCTTGAAAGCCGAGGTCAATCGCCTCGAAGAACAAGTGCAATCCGGCTCCCGCAACCTGGTGGTCCTGCACAACCAGATCGAACGAACAGTTAGCGAAACCGCCAGCGACGAAGCCAAAATCCGCAGCCTGTCTTCGACCCTGGCAGCCCAGCGCGAGCAGGTCTCCACCTACTCAACAACGAGCGTCGCCAGGCAGGAGTCGATCGAGAAGCTGAAAGCCGACATTCAATCACTGCAGGAAGGCAAGCGCCGCCTCGAAGCCGGCAGCCTCGACCGAACGCCTCCCGGCCAACAGGTCAGCACATTCCGAGAAAGCGGCGGCGATCGCCATTACATCACCGGTATCAAACTCTCAGGCAAGCGGATCCTCATCCTCCTCGATATGTCAGCGAGCATGCTCCATGAGGATGTCGTAACGATCCTCCGCCTGCGTAACTCCGACGACAACACCAAGAGAAACGCGGCAAAATGGCGCCGCGCAGTCGACACTGTGACCTGGCTGACTACGCAAATCCCTCCAGCCAGTCAGTATCAGATCTACGTTTTCAACACACAGGCACGCCCTCTGTTGCCGGACATGGCCGGTAAATGGATCGGCGCCGCCGACGCACCCACTTTGGCCAGGGAGCTTGCAAATCTACATGCGCTCGTGCCGGCTGAGGGCACGAGCCTGTACAACGTCTTCGCGACAGCGAAGTCCCTCAGTCCGGATCAGATCGTACTGATCACCGACGGCCTCCCGACTCAGGGCAAGTCCGCCGGTGTGCGCAAATATGTAGACTCCGGCGCTCGCACGCGCCTGTTCGATGATGCGGTAGGTCAGCTGCCGGACCATGTGCCGGTTGACTCCATCCTGCTGCCCATGCTGGGCGACCTGCAGGCAGCGCACCGCTTCTGGAACCTGGCGCGGCTGACGAACGGCACGCTGCTGATGCCGGCAAAGGACTGGCCGTAATGCTCAGGCGCCGCAGCGTTGAAGTATTCAGTCTGTCCTTTCTCGACTGCATCTGCTGCGGCTTCGGCGCCATCATCCTCCTGTTGGTTCTCACCGATTACCAGCGACCTGCCCGGCTCGAAGAGAGTCGGCTCAGTCTGCAGGGTCAAGTGCGCGACTTGCAGCAACAGCTCGAAGTGATTCGGGGCGAGTCAGATAATCTCGAGCGCCAATTGCAGGGTCGTGTCGACAAACTCGAGCAGGAGCGGCACCAGCTGGCGCACCTCTCCGGCGATATCAGCAGTCTCGACGGCAAATACTCTGCGAGCAAGCAGGAGGCCGACGTCACCAACACGGTGGAATCGGACCTCGTGGCCGCAAAGCAGAAGCTCAGTGCCGAGATGCTGCGTCTGTTGAAAAATCAGGCGCGCCCGAGCACCGCCGCCATTGCCGGTATTCCCATCGACAGTGAATACATCATCTTCATTGTCGACACGTCTTCCAGCATGACGGCCAATCACTGGGATGTAAATCTGGCCATCATCGATGAGATCCTGAGCATGTATCCGCATGTCAAAGGACTGCAGGTCATGAACGATCAGGGAACCTACATGTTCAATGGCACCAAGGGTCATTGGCTGGATGACACGCCCGAGCAGCGTGCAGAAATTCGCTCGCGCGCCAAACACTGGCACGCCTTCAGTCAATCGAACCCCGTGCCGGGAATGGAAGAGGCGATCCGGACCTACTGGTCCGCCGACAGAAGGGTGAGCTTGTACGTGTTGGGGGATGAGTTCACGGGCGACTCCATTCAGGCGGCCCTCGACTCCATCGGCAGCCTCAACAAGCTCGACTCCAACGGTCGCCGCCCGGTCCGCATTCACGCCATCGGCTTCCCTGAGGGTCCGGGTATGTCACCGTTCACAAATATCCGTTTCGCCGCGCTCATGCGCCTCGTGACTGAACAGAACAACGGCACGTTTGTCGGTTTGAGACAGTGAGACGCTGGTTGGTACTGCTGGCGTACCTTCTGTGCGTCGCCTGCAGCGACGTCAGCATCAAACCGGAAGCGCATCTGCCCAAACCCCTCATCACTCCCTTTCCGGCCGCGGTGGGGCTGATCATCCCGGCCGAGACGCGCAAGTACCTCGACCGGGAAACCCGCTACGGCATCGAGTGGAAAATCGATCTGGGTCCCGGTGAAGTCAAGCTCATGCGGGACACCTTCACGGACCTGTTTCAACGGGTGGAGGAGTTCAAAGACCTGGAGGCGGCCGGGACAGCCAGGGATCTGAAGGCCCTCTTCGAGACACGAGTTGACCAGTACTCTTTTGTCACCGCTCGCGAGACCGCGGGTCGTTACTACGCGGTGACCATTAAATATCGAATCAACCTCTACACGCCGCAGGGTGAGAAAGTCGACAGTTACACCCTGACGGGCTACGGCAACTCGCTTGCCATGGGAATGTCAGGCGGCAAGCCGCTGCTGCAGGCCACAACCGCAGCCATGCGAGATGCCGCGGCGAAGTTCCTGGTGCAATTCCCGGATCAACCCCCAGGACAACAATTGGCACGGAACGAGACCCTGGTGGCCGACAAACCAACGGCGTCGGCAGACGCGGCGGTGATCGAAGCGGTGCCGATAGAAGAACTTTAGTTCTTCTTTGAGACCAGCCGCTCGCGGAAGCGGACGCCGTTGGTTTCCACTGCTTCGCCGTTTTCAAACCTGGGCGCGTACCGCGCTCTGCGTATAGCTGACAATACAGCCTTTTGTTGAGCCAACGGAGCATCCGACTCAGCGGTGATGACATCGCTCGTGCGTCCCTCACTACTCACAGTGAAGCTGACCTCAACAAAGTGCTCCTCCATCTTGTCACGCTCCTCCTTGGAGCGACTCGAGGCTGCCAATGGAGCGCGATAAGCGAGCTGTCGCGGCGCAGCGAGAGCGGCGGTCGAGCCTGCCTGCTCAAACTCCTTCCACGCGCGCCTGTACGCTGCCATGCCGCGGTTTTGCAGCCCACCACTCAGGTACCAGTCACCGAGCTCCACAAAAGCAGTGCCCCGGCGCATGTGGTCCGCGGGTTCGATCGCCTTCAGTGCCATCAGGATGGCCCGTTCCCCATCCGGGTTGAGCCGTTGAGCGTCGTTGGCGGACTGAGCCGGCGCATAGACATCAGACGTGTCCGTCTTGTCTACCTCG
>Ga0181534_10001966_pt1 | contig 13089 bp, 14 predicted proteins | sample PEATcosm2014_Bin_37_FD_119758 | JGI IMG/M metagenome (GOLD analysis project Ga0181534, IMG submission 119758) | Peatland microbial communities from MTU Mesocosm Facility, Houghton, MI, USA - PEATcosm2014_Bin17_10_metaG | ecosystem: Environmental > Terrestrial > Soil > Wetlands > Peat | place...
AAGCATCGTAACCGACCAAGTGAAGTCGGCGTACTTCGGAGGACTTTATCAGGAGAGGTTGAATCGGATGGAATATAAACTCTCAAACAAGCAGACAAACGTGGACTTGGGTGCGACTCCATTACCTCGGAATCCTAATCTTTTTCTTTTCGCGCCGAAATAAAATAACATAAAAATATGAACTCATTTTCTGGTCTTATCAAAAATGTCGGAGATTACTTCAATACGGAGGCAAGCGGCGCAACGAACCTTTATAATAAGGTTGGTGGATTTTTAGGGGGGGTAAATAATATGGCGGCCGGTGTCACTAGTCCCGCATCTCCTTCTCTTGCCGCGAATGGCGGACAGCATGGATTGCTTCCAGTTCCGAATTCAAATCAATCTTCCTCTGTCGCGCCTCTTTCAACGAGAGCTTCCGTCGCGACCCCGGCACAATTAAGTTCAGGAACTTCTACTCCTGCCAATCCGGGAAGCAACGGCAGTACGGGTGGCGCTGGAGGAAGCAACGGTGGCGGCGCGGCGGGAGGTTCCACGCAAGCACCCCAGACCAATCCCCTTGCTCCGAATAATAATTCTTTCGGCGGAGCGGTTGGTACGGTAATGCAGACAGCATCGCAACCTACGCCCGGATTTATACAGGCTCAAAATGATTACAATACCGCAGAAAATGAATTACAACAAAGCAAGGAGGGTCAGGCGGGACAATCATTTGAAAATCTGAACAATCCAATCCCTGCTTTCGCCAAGGGAGGGAGAGAGAACAGTATCAACAGTTCTGCGGCGTTCCAACAGGCGGCGGAAGCGGCAACGATGAATGCCGCGGCAAACGAGCAGGGTATTCAGACCGGACAACAGTCAACACAATTAGGAGGTCAGGAAACGGCGGCTAGTATGGTCGCTCCGACACCTGCGAACATCTATGGAATGTATCAACCCGACAAAGGATTGGTTCAGGGATATAATTCGGGGACTGCGGAGTCTCCTAATACCAATGGAATTGCTACGGGCGCTGAATTACAAGGAACTGCGGCATTGGCTCAATCACTTCCCGCTAACCAAAATAGTTTCGATATGGCTACTGGTATTTCGGATAATTTCTCAAATTGGCTCAAGAACAATCCTAACGCCGTCAACTCTTCAAATGTAAATCTTGTGAACGAATTAATGAATTGGGCGCAAGGAGGGCAATTCAGCGATCCGCAATATCCTGAATTAAACCAGTTCTTAAATGAATATCTCAATACCGCATCTTCTCTGGTTGGTTCCCCGGGTTTGCCGACGAATTATAAACAATCAATTGTTGATTCAATGATAAACCCAACATCAAGTACGGGTAGTATTCAAGACCAGATAAATAATCTTAATAGTTTAATGGCGACCAAATTGAATACAACCTATAAAAATGTCGGCACTACTCCTCCTGATAATATAAGTAGATATATTTCAGGTGGAAGTAGCGGGAACACTTCGGGAGGCGGTTCTTCTGGCGGTTCTACGGGAAATACATTCGGTTCATTTTCGGGTGGACAATAAACATGAGCCAGAACCAACCCATACAACAGAATAATGGGTCGGCGCAACCACAGGTAGCACCACTCGACCCATCGGTAGTCGCGCTTACTAAGGGAATCGGCAAAGCCGAAAGTCCTAATTTTGGCACGCCTGATGCTTATAACAATATAGGAGATGGGGGTAATTCGCAGGGAGCTTACCAAATGTCCACGCCATTCATTCAGGAGTATGCCCCAAAGATTTTAGGTTCATCTTATCAGGCGGGCCAGAAATTGACCCCCGCACAGCAAGACCAGTTAGCGTATGGAGTAGTAAAAGAATGGGGAACTACGGGCGACCCGAATTATTCGTATCTCGGAAAATTAACCCCTCAGCAGATTGCTTCCGCATGGAACTCTGGCGATCCAAACGCCTATATGGAAGCAGACTATCAGGGGACAAAAAAGAACACGCAGGGTGAGTCGTATAATGTTCCTGATTATGTGAGTAATGTGGAAAATGCGTATAACTCAATAATGGGAACTCCAACTGCCAATGCGGCGACTTCCGATTCCGACAACACTTCTTCTGGTTCGGGTCCTGGATTACTTGATACTATTCTGGCGGCAGGAGGCGCAGCTGGTTCATGGCTTCTTGGTAAGGGATGGCAATACGCACAAAAACCCTTAGAAGATGCCGCAACAGATGCGGCCGTTGCGGGTACGGTTGGACTGGTCACGGGTCCGGGAGCATTGCCTATGGCTGCTGCGGGAGGCATAGAGGGATTGACGAGGGGAATAGTAAGTGATTTTACTGGAAATGGAAACTCATCTGCACCCGCAACATCTACCGACCAAACTCAAACAACGCAACCCGCACAACCAGATGTATCTTCCGAGGTAGTGGCAGATGCGGGAAAAGCAAATCCTCTCACCCCGAAACCTTATCCGCAACCGCAGAATAATCAGCAATCTGAACAGGAACAGCAACCGCAGAATAATCAGCAATCTGAACAGGAACAGCAAGACCAAGCAGAGATACAAAAACTTGAAGCAGAAATGCCTCAGGCAAATCAGGCATCCCAAAAGGTAGCCCAACAGATGGCGCAGGATTATGGTACTACGATAAGCGGTCAAAGAAAGATGGATGACCCGAATGTTAAGGAGGGAATACAAGAGGCTGGTATCAACGGATGGGGGCCAAATGTTATTGAAGACGAAAACGGAGTCAAGCGGAACGACTATCAGGAGGGCATAGATAAAGCAAGCGGAGCGATAAAGGAAACTTCCGAAAATATGGGAACGATGCTCGATGCTTCCGGTTCGAGAGGTTCCATGAAAGACACGCTAACGGATGCCTATAAAGATTTTTCGATGACTTCGGGAATAGACGCGGGAGAAAGGGAATTGGCCAAGAAATACATGACCGAGAAAGGAAAAGCATACCTCCGAGAAAGCGGGGACAAGAAAGGAACCATGTCTGCCGGAAAGTTCGAGAAAATGAAAAGGGAACTGGGGCATGGAAAGAAGTGGGATCAATTGGAACCGAACTGGAAAAGGGAGGCAGACAAGTCTTTATCTCGCGCGGCCCGGAGGACGGTGGAGAAGAACCTCGAACCCCACATGAAAGACCTCTACAATCGGGCGAATAAGAAAATGCAACGCATGATAAACGCCCGCAATGTCATGGAGAAATTGGACAAGAAAAAGGGTACTAAAAATAAGTCCATGTTAAAAGGACTCATCCATGCCGGAGGCAGGTATGCGGCACTTTATATCGGAGATAAAATAGGCGGTCCACTGGGAGCTATCTTGGGTTCTATGGCAGGAGATTATATCACGCGAGCAGTTGATAAGAAATTCGGCAAGACGTTATTTGAAACTCCCGCGATGAGGAAGGGTTTAGAGATACTCCAAAAGAGTCATCCGAAAGCATATATAGCGTTACAAAACGAACTTAAAAAGGCTGGCGTTATTAAGGGAAAAGAGGACGTTAAAGACTCGGAAAAACAGAATATGAAACAAGATATTTCAGACATTACCAGCCACCCTTCCAGTAGCCCCAAACAAATCAAAGGACAATCACAACCCAAGCCAAAGGGAAAATCCCACAAAGGACTGATCCAATTACCAAAGCGGCCGCCAAGCAAGAAATAAGAAAATCTCTCATTGCTTTCATCCTACCACAAAACCCTAGATTCGGAAAGTGCATAACATAATACACGAAAAAACCTTATCTCCTAGAAATTATATAATAACCCTATGACACTTGTGGCTCAAAACCGCGATGATAATTTCGTAGTACCGAAGTTCGGCGTTTTGAACTCTGATAGCGTACAGGGGCAACATCTTATCCCTATCCAAATCGACTCCCAGAATAGAATCATGTGTACCATGACCGATACCATTTCTTTCACCATGCGACCCGTTTCCCCCCGAAACAAGAACTATCTTCCCTGTTGGCTATTTCAAGGTCTTGACGGAAAAACATATCCCGCCGTCGTAAATTCAAGCGGGAAATTATTGGTAGAAACATAATATTACTAATTTGGCAAACGTAAACGCTCGGCACGACGATAACTATGTATCTTCCGCCATCTTTGTACAGGAGGCTGCTCAGACGACCGTAGCTCCCGGACAGATAGACCAGATCACGGGCAGGATTTTGGTTGATGTCGGCAGTGCGCCGATTTCGGGTTCTTTGCAGACCGACGTTTTTGTTGCCACGGCGAACCAAACAGCGTTTACGGCATCCCTGAACGTCGCCGCAACGGTATATCTTTCCGTCAATGGTCAGATTCAAACTCCGAGCAACGTAGACCCGAATGGATATTATACCGTATCAGGAGGAGTCGCCACCCTTTCGTCGGGGGCTGTGGTCGGCTCTGTTGTCCTGTGGTGTTACGCAACCGCCTAATAAAAATATGAAAAAGAAACTTTTATCTCTTCTCATCGGTCTTGGTATTTTGGCGTTACCTTTCGTGGTCGATGCCGCAATCTTTAATTCTAACCAAGTGGGAGCATCCCCGTCTGGCGGTTATGTCTTACAAACCAATGGTGCTACTTCCAGTTGGGTAGCAACCTCCTCTCTTGGTATTTCCGGCGGCGGCGGTTCCTCGACCGTCCTCTATCAGGGCAACGGCATCCTGCTCAATACATCAGGCACGAACGGCTATATCATAAATATCGCAACAGGCACGGCGGGATATTTCCCATTCTGGAACGCAGCGGGAAATGCTTTGACCCCGACTTCCTCAATCTTTGTTTCTTCCACCGGCAACGTCGGCATTGGGACGCCGACCCCCAACTCTCCCCTTCAAGTAGTAAGCGGAACTACAAACTATCTTACTTTTGACCCGACTCTTTTCAACACTTTTATAGGTCAAGGTGCGGGTAACTTTACTGCAACGGGAACGAAGAATGTGGGAGTCGGATACCTTGCACTTCACGTTCTTACCACCGGCAACAACAACACCGCGAACGGCTATTATTCCCTCGTCGCCAACACCACCGGCAACAACAACACCGCGAACGGCTATGCTTCCCTCTACGGCAACACCACCGGCGGCAACAACACCGCGAACGGCTATCAGGCGGGACGATTTATTTCGGGAGGCGTTGGACTGAACCAAACTTCCACCTACTCAACTTATATTGGCTTTAATGCTTATCCTCTGGCGAGTGGCGATACGAATGAAACAGTCATTGGAAATGGCGCGGTGGGAAGCGGAAGCAATACGGTTACTCTCGGCGGTACGGGAACGACAGGTACGATTATTCCTTACGGCAACGTCGGCATTGGGACGCCGAGTCCGAGTAGCACACTAACAGTAAACGGTTCATTCGCTACTAATCTTCAAGAGATCAGCACATCAACAACTATCGCCGCAACTTCTAGTATTGTGGGTGTTACGAGCATTACCACACCTATTACCATAACATTGCCTCCCGTGAGTTCGATGGCGGAAGGTTCTGAAATCACCGTAAAAGATGAAGCGGGAGATGCGAACACTTACAATATCACCGTTCAGGGTTCTGCGACGTCGCAAAAGATAGATGGCGCAACAACGACGATATTGACATCAAACTATCAAGCAATAAAAATTTATGAAAATGGGTCGAACTGGTATATTGAATAAGATAATAAAATAATAAAAACATGTTAAACATACCCGACAGTATAAATGATGATGTGGTGCTGGCGTTCGCCCTTGCGAACGGCTATCAAGAAACAATTATCATAACACCTGCATCGCCGGAGACGATGACTTATGACGCGAACAACAATCCTGTGAATGTCCCTGCGGTCGCGGAGGTGGATGGAGATAACCCCGAAAGCCCCGAGGATTTTGTAACCCAATTTCTGACCGACCAGATGATAGCCATCTATGAACAGTCGCAGATCGCCGCGCAGACAGCAGAGATACAGGCATCGGTAGCCCAACAGATAGCGGATGCGACCCAACAGGTAAAAGATTCCATAACCACCGCTAAAAATAATATGTCGCAAAAAACAACACTAACAACCAATGCGTAAATATCTTTACATTCTCGGTACTATCATTGCGGGAGTCCTTGCAGCGGGTGCAATTTCCTATGCGAGCTATCTGGGCAATCTGGGAGCTGGCGTCGTGGTCAGTTCTAGCACGGCGAATAGCTATACGGTTGTCGCTCCTGGAACATCGGGAAATGTCCTGACCTCAAATGGTACGGCGTGGACTTCCGCTACGGCTTCTGGAGGGGGCGGCACTCCCGCAGGTTCTGAAGGAAACTTACAATACAAGACAGGTTCTGGATTCGGAGCGACATCGACCATCTATGTCGTTTCTTCCACGCCAGAAGTGGTGGTGGGAAATAATACGGGGAATTATCAATCAAATTATTATATCACTACGACCACGTCGCAGACATTCAATTATTCTGCATCCACGTCTTCTTTCACAAGTATAACTACCCCTACGGGAACTTTCATTAGCAGTCTTCTTACCATCGTCGCAAAGGGAAGTGCGGGAGGAAATGGAAATGCGAATACGGGAGGTCCCGGTGCGATAGCAACGGGGACTTTTTCGGTTTCTTCCGGGCAGAACCTTTGGGTCGGGTTTATTGCTGGCGGCGCATCAGTAAATACGACGTTCGCAGGGAATGGAGGTTATGCGGCGTATATTTCGACTTCGAGCGCGACATTTAGTGCTACTACGGGGTCTTCAAGCATCGTGATGGTCGCTGCCGGAGGCGGCGGCGCTGGAGGAGATTCTGTTCCCCTAAACCAATCCTACGGCGGTGGCGGCGGCGCAGGATTCGGCGGCGGAGGAGGAGGAGGAGCATACGCTGCCGCTGGTGGAAATGGAGGAGTTCCTGGGAATGGGACTGGTGGCGCTGGCGGCGTACAGAATACCAGTGGTGGTGCCGCGGGTGTCGGAACTGGCGGTGGCGGCGGCGGAGGTTCATCGAGTGGTTCCGTAGGAACTGGCGGCGCTGGTTCTAATGGAGATAGCATTTCAACCAACGGTGCTGGCGGTGTTGGATATGGAGGTCCAGCCGCTGGAACTGGAGGCACTGCGGCGGGCTGGATGGCGGGCGGTGGCGGCGGCGCAGGAGGGGCCAATTCAGCTGGCGGCGCAGGAGGGAGCAACGGAGGTGGTTCTGGCGGAAATGGTCAATCGAACGGCGGCGGAGGAGGAGGAGGAGGAGGAGGTTCTGTCTATTTCGCCTCATCTATTACTAATTCCGCTTACGCATATTCAAACACTGCCACATCTACGATGGGAACTTCGGTAACGATAACTGATGTCTTGGCCTATACCACTTCAACTTTAATTATTAATTCTACTAGTACACCTACGCAAAAAAACGGATTCAGTATTCAGGGGAACATCTTTTCCTCTGCTTCTTCGACCCCAACTATTTCTTCCTGCAGGACGACGGTAGGAACGACGACTCCTATGATTTCAGGTACTGATGAGGCGGGACAGATAACCGTCGGTTCGGGAAGTCCGACCTCATGCACGATGACAAGAGTGAATCCGATAGACAATATCGACTGCAATTTGCCGATAGTCGTTGGCGTGAGCGGGAATGACGGCGGATATATCTCATCTGAAAACAGCACGACGGTCGTGTTCGGATTCACGAGTTCTCCGACTTCGTTCAAATATAGCTGTCCTCTTGGCTACTAATCCATGAACGAGAATCTCCTCCAAATCGAATGAGCGAAGAATCCGACGTACAGCGCGAAATGGCGCAGAATAACGTGAACCTCGAAACCGCCAAATCGCTCGGCAGGATCGAGGGGAACATAGAAACCATCATGCGTTCCCAGACGGCGACGTTCAAGTTATTGGAACAACATGACTTGCGGATAAAAGCTACCGAAAGCACGTTAGGGAACATCAAGATAAAGATAGCCGTTGCTTCTGCCATCGTTTCAGCTTTCGTCTACGCCGGAGCGCAGTGGTTATGGGATAAGTTCACGAAAAATGTATGAAACAACATCATTGTTATAAAGAAAGTGTCATAACGGAAGATTCGCTCGGAGGGATAGATTTCCGTTCCATTTTATCTTCCGGCGACTGGACGACCCATCTTCAGTATTTCGAGCGGCAGAAATACGACTGGGATGATGAGGGCTGTATCATATACCAACAACAGGAGTCGATAGATGCCCAAATCGACGAACTTATCAGTCAGGGACTTATCAGCACGGAACTCATTACGCTGTTCAATCAGATGGGGTTCATGGATTCCGTGAACAGTTTGGATAGTCAGGCGCACTTCCATTCGAGTCCCCGGTATCTCCAATCGCTCACGGGAAATGGATTCGACGGAAATGCTTTGCCTGATCCCGTCACGGCGGCGCAGAAATTCGGAATAATTCCGTGGACTTCTTTGCCTTTCGACGCGACCATTACGGAAGCGGAATATCTCCTGAATCCCATGCCGCAGAACCTTTTGGATATTGGACAGCAATTCCTTCTGGCAGTTGGCGGGGAGAATTGGATAAAAGGGAAATGGATAGTCAAAGCGTTGCCGACCAACACGCAAGCGATGGACTTGGCTCGTCAGCAAGCACCTGTCGGCGTTGCGGTATTGGCAGAAGCACCCGACTGGAATCAGTACGAACCGCCCATTCCTTCGGGTCCGCCGTGCCACGGAGTATTGAATTATAACAGTTTGCCGACAGGGGAATTGATACTCGACCATTATTCGCCTTTTGAAAAATTGTTACAGACGGGATTTCCCATCCCAGAGGCATATCAGGGAATAGTAAATATCATCCCTCCCCCTCCCGCGCCCACTCCTCCGTCCCCTACCTTTCCGGCAGACCCCACGCCAGCGCAGGAAGTCCAATGGTACGATTGGATAATCAGCGTCCTGAAATGGCTTAAAATACTGGAACAATGAATTATTGGGAATTGGTCGAAGTCGATGGAAAGGTCGGATGGTTCGATAAACTAATCTATAAAAATATGAAATTAAAGGCATATGATTTTACCCCCGTTGGCCAGTCCCTTTTGGACATCGGCGTGAAAGTTCTCGTCGGCGCGGTTCTTCTGCTTTTGGATTACGTTACGACGGCTCTCTCGAACGGCTCAATAACCCTTCCTGACCCCGCGATAACTTTGCCCGTCCTTACATTGGTCATCTCACAGCTTGACAGCTATGTTATTGACTATACGAAGAAACAGGACATCCCAGTTCCTACGGTATAAACAAAAACTCGCCCCCGAAATTGGATATGGGCGAGCGAGGTGATTGACTAGTAAAATCTACCTACTTCACAATATAAAACGAAAATAGACAAGTTTAGTTACGGTTGTCCGACGGATTAGAATAAGAAAAGTCCTTATTCTAATCGGTGAGGCAAACGCCCCGTACCTTCACAATTTAACAGGAGGGAATATGTCAGATACAAAGATGTTCATTCTGCATATCTGCCCGCTTTGTCCCCGTGTCAAATTGCTGGGGACATGGGTAAATATCTCCGACGAGGATATAAATAAAATCGCCAAGAGCTTGAAAGAAAAAGGGCTGTTCGTCAAACAGGAGTTTGAGATATGCCCCGAATGTTTAGAAACCATAAAAAACTGAAAGGAGGCATCCTTGAAAATAGGAAAGGCTCTCTACTGCAATCTCTGCCATCTGCCCATCGGCTCGCAATCCCACAAGTCCTTTACTACGAAAAAGGACGGCCACCACGTTCGCGTGGATTACCACGATCGTTTTCACGGCGATTGCTGGACGAAACAGTGCAATATCATTCTCGAATCATACATCGAAGAAAGGAAGGTTGATAATGAAAAGAAATCATAAACTCTACAAACATTGGAAGAACTGCAAATCCAATCTCTCGAAACACCATCGAAAGTGCCGCTCAAACGGCGGCACGGACGATGAAAGCAATATATCGCTTATCCCGATATTGAACCACAATAGCTGGCATCAGCTTACCCAAAACTACGATCCGCAGAAAATTGCCGATATTTTCAACGAGTTTTATCTCGATCCAGACTACAAATTCGTTGTCATTCCGACATCCGCTTTCACCGGAGTGAACCATATCGACAATTTCAAAACTGCCCATATACCCCACCATTAGTACCTTCGGGCCGCCTGTCCCATAAAACAGGCATTTTATATGTAAAAGTTATCCCCTTTTCTTTTTTTCCCGTTTTTTGATAGAATGGAGTCGTCTACTCGGTTCTCAATGGATGGTTCTTTATTGCCGTGCAGGTAAGCTCTGCAGGCCCAAGCCAAAGGCCTAGGAGAGGGGAGGTAGCTCACCCCACGGCAATAGCGAGTCATCCCAAAGTCGCGCGGAATAAAAACTAAAAGTCAGTTATGTCATCAGGACTGGACGGGAAATGCGATTAACGTCCGATACTAATGCAAAATAAAATAAGATGCATCATTGGTTCAATACTCAGCATATCGTTAGCGTCGGTGATCCTCGTTTTGTTCCTTTCGCCGGAAACAGTTGAAGTCGAGGCGAAAAACGGACAAAATAACCCTTCTAACGCCCCAGTCGCCAAAATAGCGTTAAACGCCCCACAGGGGCAAATAGGTGGCAACAAATCGGTTTTAAGGGAGGTTTGGCAACACTACACGCAGGACGAAATAGACGATTTGACGGAAAATACTCAAAACCCGACAATCCTCAGAAAACTTATCCGATGCGAAAGCCAAAACACCAACGTGGCGAGGATAGATTCAAATGGGGTGATGTCCTACGGAATCCTACAGTTCAATGGGAAGGCGACATGGAATCAATACGCGCCGCAAGCCGGAATATCGTCTACTCCGATGAATCCCCGCGCGGCGATAAAAGTAGCCGATTACATGATAAGCCACGGGTTAGGACATAGGTGGACTTGCTGGCATCTTACAGGACTTGACCATTGATTCATGAAATGGGTAATGGTATAATCAGTACATGCCAAAAGACCCAAGGGGAAATATAATTCATCTTTTCTCGCATACTTAAATTGTTATGAGAACAAAAGGAACTATCCCCAAAAACAAGGGACTTAAAAGCCCCCGCACCTGCCTCATCTGCCAGAGGACTAACCCGATCTACGACGAGGGGATGTGCCGCAGACATTTTGACAAGTGGAAACATTTTGAACACGAGTACGATCTACAGGTTCTTTTGAGCCGGAGGGATGATGCTGTGAGGTGTGGATAAGTGGTTGTTTGACTTTACTTTGCGTTCTATGGTACAATTTCCTTGTAAGTGGTTCTTTGAATGAAATAAGCGAAGTGGCTGAATACACTTCTCTAGTGAGTGAAGGCAGTCGCATTAGTTCTAGGGGGCAACCGCCTGAGGGACTGGAGGCGACGTACACGGGACACAACTCCATTGAAATCACTAACTTCAACGGGTTAGCTAGAATCGTCCTTAGTGCTGCGGGTAAGGCCATAAACCAGTCGTCCCGCCGTCGTTTATTTCATTCAATGAATCACTTAAAGTAAGCATGTAGTCATGCGACAGGGGTAGTACAAATCCAAAGATCGTTTAGATGGAGGCGTACTATCTCGCAAGAGATTACGCCCCTGTCTAAGCGATTTTTTATTCTGATGGGGAAGGTGCGGCGAATAAGAGGTTTCCTCCCATTGGTTGCCACTTAATGCCTCTTTTCTACAACCTCGATGTGACCGGCAGGAACCGGCTCGCGTATACTGATGGTCGTAGCGGCGGTTCATCGTTTCCCATGAGCGATGACCCTGAACCCGACGTAAGCAAAATGACTTGATCGGAGAGTCATGGGTGAAGCGAGCCGACAAAAAAACGGACTTCCTCGCTAAAAAAACAAGAACCTGACCCCGGCTCTTAACCCCACCCGTGCGAACCTGATAGCGTAGTGGGGAGCGAGCTATAAAACTATGAACTGGAAAAACCTATTAAAAGACAAGTGCCCGAAGTGCGGAAAGAATATCCGATTTTTACTCGTGGAAAGGATATGGGAGTGCCAGTCGCGGAAACCAAAGTGCGACTTCTTTATAAGCGATATAAAAAAGAACGAGATCGGTGCCGAGATGATTGGAATACCAGAAAGAGATCGGCTCGCCGGAATCGCACCAGCAAATCCGAGTGTGATAAAGCATAAAATAAACCAGATGCATGACCGCCCGTGGGCATCATACGATCAATAAAAATTAGCTGCGAAAAAAACCGGCGGGAAAAAGAAAAATATGAAAAATAAAAAATTAGAAAGGAAGTGCGATCCGCAGTTGGTTGGTTTTCGTCTTGTGCCTGAAACCGCCGGGAAAATATCAAACGGCGTTTATGTGAAAGATGACGGATCGGAAGTCATCATCAAGTGGGCGTGGGGCGGGACATTGATATTTCGCCCGCTAAAAGAAGGAGAAAAGTCGCTTAGATAGTTTTGCACACCCCCCCCTTGCCCTTATGTACGGATATGTGGTAGGATTATCTCATGAACGAAAACCAAGATTTCTCAAAGAAGAACATAAAGGCAATCCATGATGTTATGGATAAATTGCCAGAAGAACTGAATCGAGAACCCTGGATAGAGGAAGTCGCCGCAGAAACAGGACTGGATGTTGATGATGTTCGGGTTCTCCGAAATTACAAGTTAGAAAGCGAAGATTCCATGCGGGATAATTTCCAGTTGCGCTTTAAGATGACGATAAAAAACCATGAACTTGAAAAAGCGAGAATGGCGAAGGGATGGACTCAGGCGCAGGTGGGAGAAAGAATAGGGTGCACCGGAGTTACCTATTCCCAGATAGAATGTTGTCGGGCGTATCCGAGTTATGAAAGGATGAAAAAGATAGCGAAAGTGTTTGGGCGTTCAATGGAAAGCTTATTCCCCGAATGGCTTAGGATGTTTTCCAAACAATGGGATGAATCCGACAAAGAAAGAATCGTTCCAGCGAATATGTTGTCATTGGGAAGTGCCGATGTTCTTTCATTGAGTTCGGGCGGACGGGAGGATATGGAACGGATGGGCGAATTGATTATCGCAAAAAATGTATTGGGTGAATCCATGAAGGATTTGAGTGATAGAGAGCAAGACATTTTAAGGCATAGATTTATAAATCAAGAAACATACGAAGAAGTTGGAAAATCATTCGGAAT
>Ga0181534_10001968_pt1 | contig 13075 bp, 14 predicted proteins | sample PEATcosm2014_Bin_37_FD_119758 | JGI IMG/M metagenome (GOLD analysis project Ga0181534, IMG submission 119758) | Peatland microbial communities from MTU Mesocosm Facility, Houghton, MI, USA - PEATcosm2014_Bin17_10_metaG | ecosystem: Environmental > Terrestrial > Soil > Wetlands > Peat | place...
AAACCTGAATGGAGGAACCCTTGGCCACGACCTTGATTTTTGCCGACTTGCCGGTCGCGGCCAATCTTGGTCCCTGATAAGTTGCGAGCGTGGTTTCGTCGTTGCCAACCCGTTTTCTGAGGCGGACGAAGCCGTTCGGTTCTCCCGGTGAGCCAACAGGTGTAAAATTAAGGATGTAGCCATTGGCGGCATCTTGCATCCGGAAGGCCAGGCTGGCTTCACGGTTGGTGGTTTTGGCGATGGCGGAGAAGGTGACATCGCCGTATTTCTCGCTGGAGGCCAGGATGCTGTCGCCGGTGATGGTGTGCGCCTCTATTTGGCCATCCGCGAAAACCCATTGGCCATTGTCGCCGCTGATGGCCGACCATTCGGATTGAATGATTCGCATGGATCTCCCGCCGGCGTAAATGAAGACAGCCGCAATTCCCGCCGCCAGCAGCAGACACGCGCCGGTCACAATTGCCGTTTTTGCTTTTGTCCAGGCCATAAGTTTAAATGCGTTCGCTTTAAGAATTTAATGTGAACAGGCTTATGACACGGCAAGCGAAGATTTTTGTCCAGTGTAATTTACTTTTTCCACCAGCAGCGCTCGGATGGGTTCGCAGAGGGCAGGGGAAGTGCCGAATCCGAATTTCCGACCTTCGACCTTCGACCATATCACGCCCTCGCCTGTTGCGAGACGGGAATTGCGGCCGCGCGCCGGACGGCGTGATTGCGGATATGGTCAAAATCCCCCTGTTCGCAACCCGCCACAAAGCCTTCCGTGACGGATTTGAGCGCCTCCCAGCGCGCGCGGATTTGCTTCGCCTCGGTCGAGGTGATTTCGCTGTCATGCGCGGCCTGCGCGATGACCTGGAGCAGATCGGCAAATTCCTGCACAATCTGGTTGGTGGCGGGAATGAGATAATGCGGATGCGGGATGCCCCTGGGGTTTTGGATGAAGAACCCGTTCGCGCGCCGGCAAATCCATTGGGCAATGCGCTGGTCGCCGGTGCTTTTGAGCAGCGCCTCCACGCGGTCGAGGGGATTGCCCACGCCGCTGCCGGCGGCGTGTTCGGGCGGCTCGGCCCATTTGTAAAGCACCGAGGTGGAAAGGCCGATGTCTTCGGCCACCTGTTTGGGCGACTTCGTCTTGAAAACTTCGCGGAGGAGTTCGTAGGATTGCATGGCCAGACTTTGAAAAAGAAGCCGGCGGATGGCAAGCGCGAATGAGTTACAAAATGGAGGCAAGATTATAGTGCGAGCCATCAACCGCCGATTCCTCGCGTGCGGGGCGGGAACGGCTTCAGCCGGCCGGCATCTGGAGCACCACCAGGCGGCCGGTTTCGCTGATGCCGTCTTTGGATTTATATTTGCCGGCGGAGTGGTCGGCGTCGTGGAGCGTGCAGGGCCCGAATTGCTCCACGGCCAGCTCGCGCCGGGCCAGTTGTCTGGCCCATTCGAGCGGTTGCGCGCTGTTGATGGGCACGCTGCAAAAAATTTCCCCGAATACGACGCGGCCTTCAAAGTTCAACTGGTCGCCTTCGTTGATCCATTCGGGCAGTTCCCATTCCGGCGGCAGGGGTTGCTTGAAAAATTCTTTCATGGCGCAGTCCATCCTGAATTTCGACGCCCGTTCGCTGCGGGCAAGCGCCTCCAGGGAAAATTCAAACTCATGACCGTGCCGTTCGCCGAATTTCAGGTCGGTCTCCCAGTGTCCAAACCGAAGGGGTTTGGTTTCACCGGGTTGCCAGATCCACATGTCCGGCCCGCGGGTATCCTCCGGCAATTCCTTGCCATCAATCCGATCGTGGTAGCCGAGGAAAAGATTTTCCAGGTCGCGCCAGTCGCGCAGGCCGGGCACGAACCCGATGAGGCGGAGCCGCAGCTTGGGCGCGTCGGCCGGCACCGTCGCCACCTCCACCTCGGGCGGGACAAAAGACCAGTCGGCCTGAAAATAGATGGAGTTCTCCAGCCTTTGGCGGGGAAGAAGCAGTTTGAGTCCGTCGGAACCCCAAAGGTTCCATTTCTGCGAGTTGATTTGCAGGCATTCGCTCATGCTTTGAGATTGTAATGGAGCCGGTCCAGTTTTTGAAGCAAATCCGTTCGCCTGCTTGGCGGCAAGTCCGGTTCAACCCTTGGTTTGAGAAGCAGGAGCGCTGCGCCGTCCGCGCCCGCAACGCGGGCGCAATGATTCCGGCGGCTTTGCCGCCGGGGAAACCGCAGCGCGATGTCCCTGCCCCTGGCGTCTTGGCGGTCAAAACTGAAATCCTGTGGGCGATTACAAAACGGACGCAAGATTATAAATGCGCCACCGACGGTTTTGGTGTTAAATAAGCCTGAAGTATGAAGCCACCCGGCAAAAACCAGTTTATCTTTCCTGCTTGCATTGCGGGCGGGTTGGGCTTTTACTCACGCCAACAATCAATCGGCGAGGACTTATGATTATTTACGGAATCTGCCTGGTGGTTGGACTGCTGTTCACGCTCACCAGCGTGATGTTTGGGCATTTCCTCGGGCATGACGGGCATGTGGCGGGCAGCGGCGGCCACGTGGAGGCCGGTGCGGACAGCAGCGATGCGCCGGGCATGTCCATTTTCAGTCCCACCATCATCGCCTCGTTCATCACGGCATTCGGCGGGTTCGGCCTCATCTTCACGCAATTTCCCGCAACGAGCAGCGCGGCCATCAGCGCGCCGCTTTCGTTGCTGGGCGGTTTCATGGTGGCGGGCGCGTTGCTCGCCTTCTTCCGGTCGGTCTTCCGCCACACCCAGGGTTCCAGTGAATCCCACGTGGCCAGGCTCATTGGCGTGGAAGCCAACATCATCACGCCCATCCCGGAGAATGGCGTGGGCGAAATCGCCTATGTCGTGGGCGAGACGCGTTACACCGCGCCGGCGCGCACGGAAGACGGCGCGGGGGTAGCCAACGGCCGGACCGTCAAAATCGTCCACATCGTCGGCTCGCAATTTTACGTCAAAACAACCAACTGATTTTTTACACTCAACCATCAACTAACAACCATCAACCAATTATGAACCTCACTCCCTTGCTGGCCGAACTGAACCTGATGCAGAGCGGCACCATCATCGTCTCCGCGATCGTCATTGTATTTGTTGCATTCCTGCTCATTTACATGGTGTTAAGCCGCTACACCAAGGTCGGGCCGAACCAGGTGCTCGTCGTCTCAGGCAGAAAACATCGCGCGGAGGACGGCTCAAAGATTGGTTTCCGCATTGTCAAGGGCGGCGGCACGTTTGTCTGGCCGATTCTTGAGAAGGTGGACATTCTTTCGCTCGAACTGCTGACAATTGATGTGCAGACGCCGGAAGTTTACACCAGCAAGGGCGTGCCGGTGAAGGTGGACGGCGTGGCGCAAACCAAGGTGAAGGGCGACGACGTTTCCATCCGCACGGCGGCGGAGCAATTTCTGGGAAAAAGCACCGATGAAATCCGCAACATCGCCACGCAGACGCTCGAAGGCCATTTGCGCGCGATTCTTGGCACGATGACTGTCGAGGAAATTTACCAGAACCGCGACGCCTTCGCCTCGAAAGTCCAGGAAGTGGCCGCCGGCGACATGGCGAACATGGGCCTCAACATCATCAGCTTCACCATCCGCGACATCCGCGACGGCCAGGGCTACCTTGACGCGCTCGGCAAGCCGCGCATCGCGCAGGTCAAACGCGACGCCATCATCGCCCAGGCCGAGGCCGACCGCGATTCCCAGATCCGCTCCGCGCAGGCAAAGCAGGCCGGGCAGGAGGCGCAGTTCGCCGCCGATTCAAAAATTGCCGAGGCGCAACGCGATTATCAATCCAACGTCGCGCAATATCAGGCGACGGTGAACGTGCAGAAGGCGCAGGCCGACCTCGCGTATGATTTGCAGAAGTTCAAGACCGGCCAGTTGGTGAAGGCCGAAGAGGTGCAGGTGAGCATCGTGGAGAAGCAGAAACAGATTGAACTGCAGCAGCAGGAAATCCTGCGCAGACAGCGCGAACTGGAAGCCACCGTGCAAAAGCCTGCCGATGCCGAGCGTTACAAAGTCGAGACATTGGCGAACGCGCGGAAGTTCCAGTTGGAAACCGAGGCCGCCGGCGCGGCTTCCGCGACCAAGGCGACCGGTTTTGCCGGCGCCGACGTCGTCAAGGCCACCGGCCTCGCCGAAGCCGACGCGAACAAGGCGCGCGGTCTGGCGCAGGCCGAGGTCATCGAGGCGCAGGGCAAGGCGACCGCCGAGGCGATGCGCGTGAAGGCCGAAAGCTTCAAGCAATACAACGAGGCGGCGGTCATCGAAATGATCATGCGCGTGCTGCCGGAAATCGCGGGCAAGATCAGCGAGCCGTTGTCAAAGACCGAGAAGATGGTCATCATCAACGCCGGCAACGGCCCCGGCGGCGGCGCGAGCAAGCTGACCAGCGACGTGACGACCATCATCAGCCAGTTGCCGCCGGTGCTGGAAGCTTTGACCGGAGTGAAGTTCGAGAAATTGATGGAACAGGTTCCCGCGCTGAAAAAGGCGATGAGCAAGGATGATGACAAGGGCAAATAACGAAATCTTGTAGGAACCGAGGTAACGAGGCTCAAATTAAAAAGAGAAAGGCAATGATATGTTGGCTGTAATCGCGCCGTTATTGGTCATTCCGCTGATTGTTCTGGCGGCGATGCTGGTGGTGCCGTTGATATTATTCCTGCTGGTTTTCTGGATCTGGATGCTGGTGAGTGCGATCCAGAACAAGGGGCTGACGGACGGTGAAAAAACCGGCTGGGTGCTGGGCATCGTCTTTTTTCATTTGCTCGGCTCGCTGCTTTACTTTTTCATTGGCCGGCCAAGGCGGAAGCTGCCGCCGGTGGCCGCCTGATTTATGCAACTTTGCCGTTCACGCAATGACAAAGACATCGCCGGGGTTTGCGGCGGGCTGGCGAAATATCTCGGCTGGTCTTCGTCGCGGATGCGCATCGCGTGGGTGCTGGCAACCATTTTCACGGCGTTTGCCGGCGTGGTGATTTATCTCGCGCTCTGGTATTTGATGCCGGAAGAGCCCGCGCCCGCGCCAACCTTCGAATCGCCGCCATTGCAGCCGTGGAAGAAGGCGGTTTAAATTAACTCTATGGACTTAACTGGATTTACCGACCAACAGAAACAGTCGCTGGTGGATTTGCTCGTCCTGGGGATGTATGCGGACGGCAATCTGGATTTGATTGAGGATGAAAAGGCCCGGCAGGTGCTGGAGGCAATCCAATTCCCATCCGACAGCGCGCGCCAGTATTTCATTGATGCGAGCTTCGCCCGCGCCCGAAAACACGGCGCTTCCGCAAAAACGACGCGAAGTTATGTTTCGGAAATTGCCAAAAGTTTTCTGACACCGGCCGTGCGCCGCCAGGTTTATGACGCGCTGAACGATTCGCTGCTCAGCGACCACCAACTGGCCGACAAGGAAAAAGAACTGCTGGCCGTCGTTTCCGAGGAATTCAAACTTTAATTTCCGATGCGCCTCTTTGAAGCCATTGTGGACGCGAACCACCGGGCGATTGCCGGCGACGCGAGCGCCGGCCTGCATCCGGCGGATTTCGCGGACGAACTGCCGGTCATCGCGCTGACGTGCATTGACCCGCGCCTGAACGCGCTCTTTCCGAACGCGCTGGCGCTCCCGGCGGAGAAATTCATCTGGCTGCGCAACGCAGGCAACATCATCACCGGGCCGCTCTCCAGCACCATGCGCTCGCTGGCGCTGGCGTGCGCCGTCAAAGGCGGCAGGGAAATCGCCGTCATCGGCCACACGGATTGCCAGATTGCCCGGACAACCACGATGCAGTTGCTCGACAAATTGAAGGCGCTCGGAGTCGAGCGGCATCTGCTGCCGGACAACCTCAATGAATATTTCGGCATGTTTGGCAGCGAACGTCAGAACATCATCAAGGCGTGCGACCTCATCCGGCAAAGCCCGCTCATCGGCCCGAACCTTCCCGTTCACGGCCTGCTGGTGGACACCGGGACCGGCAAGCTGGACTGGATCGTGAATGGTTATCAAGCCCTGGAAATGGCCGCCAGCCGCCCGTCCGCGCCGTCAAATCTCATCGGGCAGACGACCGACAAGCTCGGTCATTTCGACATCGGCGAAATGAAATTTCCCGAAGCCAAAATCGGCGACATGGCGGCGCATGCCGAAGACTGGCTGAAACAAAAGGCGGCACAGACCGAAGCCAAATCAGCCGAAGACGTGGCGCGATCGGCTGAAGAGGTGACGAAAGTTGCCACGCAAGCCGCCGCGTATGCCGAGAAGCACTGGCCGCGAACGTCCCTTCAAATGCAATCGCCGCCCTCGCCGCCCAAAATTCCGATCCCGCCGCCGATCCGGCCGCGCATCAACGTGCGGCGTCCCGGAGGCTGACCGCATTCAGAGTCCTTCTGTTTTTGCCGCCGCCTCGGTAATCATCCATCCGCCACCGCAGGAATGCCGAGCAATGTTTTGGCGTGGCCTGGTTGCGCAAAGGCCAGAGCGCGGTGAAATCTTCTTCCAGCCTTTTTAATTCGCTGATGCCGGTTCGAGCCAGACGTTTCGCCGCCGATTTGTTTCCCGCCGCCACCGCCTGCTGCCACAGCATGAACCGGCACGACTGCACCGCCATCCGCGCCGCCAGATCCAATTCGAGCGCGAGGATGCGAGTTTTGGGAGCGACGGTGTGCCGCCGTCCCAGATTCAATTTTGCCCGCTGCTTCTCAATATCCTTCAAGGCGGCTCGAATCTTCTTCGCCGGAATTTTAGCGAACCATTTTAATCCGTTGCGGCAAAACAATTCGCGCTCTTCCAGTTCCGGTGCGGCGATGACCGTGCCGAGCGGCGTTTCGTTCGCCGCCTTCACGCCCAGCTTTTGATGCGCAAGGCCGAGCTTGAACGCCGCGCGGGCAATCCGGCCGGTTGAATCTTCAAACACATCGCGGCTTAAAGCGTGAACGAGTTTTGATTCATCAAATTTTTTTGTGTTCCAGGCGAGCGACGCGCCCGCGAGAAACATCGGCCAGCTCACCGCCAGCGGTTGCGGATGACCGCCGTCGCCCCAGTCGGTGATGAGATAGCCAATGGCACCGAATTTCTTCCCAGCCTTCGCCGCCGCACACAAGTTGACGAACGCGTTGTCGTGCTTGCCAATCAGCGTCTGCCACGTCGAAGTGCCGGGGCAGACGTAAAAGGGAATATTTGCCTTCGCAAACTGCGCGGCTTCTTTTGCAAATGGATGATTTGCCTCGTAGCCCCAGTTCAACGCGATGATGTCCGCAGCAGCGGACGTGAGTCCGCTCTGACTAAATTGAGCCGACTCACGTCGGCTGCCACGGAGTTTTGCCAGCTCGCGAATCAGCTTCGGATATTTCAAAATGATGTCGCCCCAGAACATCATCCGCTTGCCGCGCGCGGAAACTTCACGGTGAATCTTCTTCAAGAAATCCAAATAGACACGGCCTTTGCCGCGTTGTTCGCAGGGCTTTTTGCTTTGGCCACGGCCCAGATCCCAGGTCTCATCGCAGCCCAAGTTGAAAAGCCCGCTGGAGAAGTTCGGCAGCAACTCATCGTAAAGGCCGCGCAGGAATGGCAGGGTGCCTGGATGATTCGGCGCGAGCGTGGAAGGACGGCGGACAAATTCACCGCTCGCGTCTTCGTAAGGCCCGGAAACTTCGGCGAGCTTTCGAAGTTCAGGATTTTCGAGAAAGCAGCGCAGATGGCCGAAGGAATTTTGATTCGGCACGAGGTCAATGCCAAGTTCCCGGCAGCGCGCGTCGAGCTTGCGGATTTCCCCGCCGGACAGCGCGCCCCAGCTTCGCCAGACGGATTGGTATTTCCGGTAGGCGAACGTGTGCTCGGTGTAAAGTTGCAGCTCGTTGATTTTGAAATCGGCGAGATGTTCGGCAAGGTCGAGCAGCGTTTCCAGCTTCGGCACGCGGCCGCGCGAGATGTCGAGCATCACGCCGCGACGCGCAAAATCCGGCCAGTCGCGGATGCGCAGGCACGGCAGCCGGCGACCGTATTGGCGCAGCAATTGCCGCAACGTCGCCGAGGCCGCGCGCAGGCCGGCGGTTTCGCGGAAGGAAATTTCGATTCCATTTTTGGAAATCACCAGCACGTAGCCTTCGGGATGACCCGGCGCGGAATGGGTGCGGACAACTTTGATTGCGGCCAGGGGTTTCCGTTTCGGCAGCGTGAACATGCCGTGAAGAAGTTTCAGCGAACGAGGGCAGGGGAGCAATGCGGGCGTTTTCACATCCGCGATCACTTATTTTGCCGAAATCATCCCGCTTTGGCGCGCGTAATTGAACAGCCCGCCGGCGTCCACCACCGGGCGCACGTCGCCGAGCGGTTTGAATTTGATGACTTGGCCGGTCGCCTTGATTGTGACCGTAGCCGCGTCCAGATCAACGGTCACGATGTCGCCGTTTTTCAAGGTGTCGCAGAGGCGCTCGGTGATTTCGCACGGATACAGCTCGCCGGTGGCGACGCTGTTGCGGAAGAAAATGCGCGCGAAACTTTCGGCGAGGATGACCCGGCATTTGGCCGAGCCGAGCGCGATGGGCGCGTGCTCGCGGGAACTGCCGCAGCCGAAATTCTTCCCGGCGACGACGATGGGAAATTCGCTGTCGAGCTGGCCTTCCTTGACGAAGCGCGTGGGGTAAAGTGATTTGGGCAGGCCATCGAGCGCGTGGCTGCCAAGCTTCTCGTATTCCTCCGGAATCGTCGGCACGAGATTTAAAAATTGCGCGGAGATGATCTGGTCAGTGTCAATGTTGTCGCGCACGACATAAACGGGTCCGGTAAAAACAGATTGCATAGCAGGCATAATGTGCCGTGAACGGGCGAAGTTTTCAATCAGATTTCAAGCCGCAGGCCGCATACAATTCTTTTACAAAGGTTTTACCCGGACAAGACAATCGTTGCGGGGATTGTAATTGAATGTTCCTTGAATGAAACGCGGTGTCACAAGCCAATTAACCAACCGGTGTTTCGATCAAATCATCATGAAAAATAGAATCACAAATTGTTGTGCGGCGGCCATCCTGCTCGCCGCGACCTTTCACGCGGCCGCCGAAATAATCAGCGGCCCCATCACAAACCCGGCCAACGGCCACGACTATTACCTGCTCGCGGCGAATACCTGGACGGCGTCGGAGGCGGAAGCCGAGAATCTCGGCGGCACGCTCGCCGTCATCCGGAACGCCGCCGAACAGGAATGGGTGTTCTCCAAATTTGGTTCTTATGGCGGCATGAATCACAATCTATGGATCGGACTTCACCGGCAATGGCCGGGCGGCCCTTTCGCGTGGGTGACGGATGACAGAGTGGATTACGTCAATTGGTCTGATGGAGAACCGAACAACCATGGCGGCGTGGAAAACTGTGTTCATATCATTTCGTCTGACAAGCCGTATACGACGGCAATACCCGGCAAATGGAATGATCTTCCTGATGTTGGCACGCTCGCGGATGGCTCTGTTCCCTTCGGCGTTGTCGAGGTGCCGGGCAAGTCCAATCCCGAATCCCTCACCAAGCCGGAGCGGGCGCTGGTCGGCACCTGGTATGCGCGCGGCAAGGCCGACCGCCCCTGCCGCATCGCCGCCACGGAAAACATTCTTTTTGCCATCAACGAAAACATGGTCACCTCGCGGGCAACCTATACAACCGACGGCCATCTCCTTTTGTCCAACTGGAGGGTTTATGGCGAAATCACCGGGGATAAAATCTTCTGGAGCGACGGCTATTGGTGGTCGCGGATGCCGGTGAAATATGAAACCGCCGGACAGCCCGAAGCGGCAGACAAATGATTTCAAACATCAATCAGGGGGCCAGATGGTGGCGGCGCGGGGCGCTGTTCCCGCTTGCGCAAGGCGGATACTGCAATCACACACGCCGTCCAAGTTGGCAAATCGTCGAGCATCGGCATGAAGTTGATGACGAACGTGGGCAGCAGCAGCCAGTGGAAGCCAATGAGCCAGCTTGTCAGCACCATGGCGATTACATCAATGATTTGGTCGGGGCCGACCCAGCCGAAGCCGTTCAGGAGTAATTGCAATCCGTCGGCTATCACGGCGACAGCAAGAGCCAGGGCGATGCGTGTCCACGTCAATTTTGGCACGCGGAAGGCGGCGGCCAGTTTTTCGGGCAATTTCATTGGCACGACTATTGAATCCAATCGGCTTGCCCGAACCAAGCGTGTTTCTTAAATTGCGGCGTGCTCGACATCAAATTGATTCGCGAAATGCCGGATTTTATCCGGCAACGCCTGGCCACGCGCGGGGCGGGGGACGAGAAGTTCGTTGACAAAATTCTGCAAGAGGACGAGCAGACGCGAAAGCATTTGGCAGAAGTGGAGGCGAATAAAGCTATTCGCAATCGTGCGTCGAAAGAAATTGGCACGTTGATGGGACAGAAGAAATTTGCTGAAGCCGAAGCCAAGAAAAAGGAAGTTCGCGAGTTGGGTGAGATAATTGCGGAGCAAGACGACTACGCGACAAAAGCCGAATCAAGGCGCAAAGAATTGATGTTGCGCCTGCCGAACCTGCCACACGAATCTGTTCCCGAAGGCAAAACGGCGGAGGACAATCCCGAAATCCGCGTTCACGGCCAGAAGGCGACTTTCGCCTTCAAGCCCAAATCGCACGTCGAGCTTTGCGAATCGCTCAAGCTGGTGGATTTCGCGCGTGGTGCCAAATTGTCAGGCAGTGGCTTTTTGCTCTACACGAACTGGGGCGCGCGGCTGGAGCGTGCGTTGATCCAATTCCTTTTAGACCTGCACATCACGCAGCACGGTTACACGGAGGTGTCACCGCCGTTCATGGTCGGGCCGCAATGTCTGGAAGGCGTCGGGCAGTTTCCGAAGTTCAAGGATCAGTATTACGGCGTTGCGGAAGGTGACGACGAAAAGAAATTGCACAAGCTTTACCTAATTCCCACCGCCGAGACGCCGGTGGCGAACATTCACCGTGAGGAGATTTTGGCGGAGAAGCAGTTGCCGATTTTTTACTGCGCCTACACGCCGTGTTTCCGTGGCGAGGCGGGTGCCGCGGGCGTCGGCACGCGCGGCATGATCCGCGTGCATCAATTCGACAAGGTGGAGCTGATCAAAATCGTAAAGCCGGAGGACGGTTATGCCGAACTGGAAAAGATGGTGGCGAACGCGGAAAAGGTTTTGCAACTGCTGGAATTACATTATCACGTCATCATGCTTTGCACGGGTGACATGGGTTTTGGCAGCGCGAAGACTTACGACATCGAGGTCTGGGCGCCGGGGCAGGGGAGTTATCTGGAAGTTTCAAGCTGCTCGAACTGCGAGGATTTCCAGGCGCGCCGGATGAACCTGCGTTTCAAAACCGAAGCCGGCGACAATAAATTTCCGCATATTCTCAATGGCAGCGGCACGGCGCTGGCGCGATTGTTTGTGGCGCTGATTGAAACGCACCAGCAGGCCGACGGCAGCGTGAAAATTCCCGCACCGCTGCAACCGTATTTGAAGACGGAGCAAATCACGGCTTAATCTCGCGACGACTCTTCCTGATGAAAATTCTGCTCGCCAGCAGCGAAGTCCACCCGTATTCCAAAACCGGCGGGCTGGCGGACATGGTGGGCGCGCTGGGCAAGGCGCTGGCGCGCGCCGGCCACGAGGCGCGGATCGTCACGCCGCTGTATCGCGGCATCCGCGAGAGGTTCCCGCAAATCAAACGCGAAGACTGGCAGTTTGATTTGCCGCTCGGAGCGCGGCACGTCCAGGCGGAATTGTTTTCGCTGCAGGTTGAAAAGGGATTGGCGGTTTATTTCATCCAACAGCCGGAATTTTATTTTCGCGCCGGCCTTTATCAGCAGGACGACATCAGCTACGCCGACAACGCCGGGAGGTTCATCTTTTTCTCCAAATGCGTTGCGCATCTCGCGCGGTATTTGCCGTGGCGGCCGGACATCGTCCATTGTAACGACTGGCAGACCGCCTGCGTGCCGGCGCTGATGTTGCAGCAACATCGCGCGGAGGGGTGGGGGAATCCACCGCCGGTCTGTCTTTCGATCCATAATCTGGCGTATCAAGGCGTTTTCCCGCCGGACGCGTTTGCGCTGACGAATTTGCCGCCAGAGTTTTTCACCATGGACAGCGCGGAATATTATGGCGAATTAAATTGTCTCAAGGCGGGAATCATCTTTTCCAATATGATCACGACGGTCAGCCCGCGCTACGCCCGCGAAATCACGACGGAGGCATTCGGCTGCGGGCTGGACGGCTTGTTGCGGAAACAGCGGCACAAGCTGTTTGGAATTCTCAACGGCGTGGACTGCGAAGAATGGAATCCGGCGGCGGATGAATTCCTGGCGCAGCCCTATTCCGCCACGCGGCTCGCGGGAAAAGGCGCGAACAAGCTGGCGTTGTTGAAAGAACTGGGATTGCCTGCGGCGGCGGACATTCCACTGTTCGGGACGATCACGCGGCTGGCGGAACAAAAAGGCGTGGACATCCAGCTCGGCGCGCTCCAGGAAATGTTGAGCACGCAGATGCGGTTTGTGCTGCTCGGCAGCGGGTCGCCGATTTATGAGCGCGGCTACCATGAACTCGCCAGGCGTTTCCCGGACAAGGTGGCGGTGCGGGTCGGCTACGACGAAGGATTGGCGCATCGCATTGAAGCCGGCTGCGATTTTTATCTGATGCCGTCGCGTTTCGAGCCAAGCGGCTTGAACCAGATGTATAGTTTGCGTTATGGAACCATTCCCGTTGTCCGCGCCACCGGCGGACTGGACGACAGCGTGGTTGATTTCACGGAGAACGCGAGACGCGCGAACGGGATCAAATTCCGGGAATTCTCGGCGCGCGCGTTGGCCAAGGCGATTCGCAAGGCGCTGGCGCTCTATGAGCATCCCGCCTTGCTCCGGCGATTCCGCCAGACCGCGATGAAGGCGGATCTTTCCTGGGACAAAACGGTCGGCGAATATTTGACCGTCTACGAGGCGGCCAAGGGTTTCAACGCAGGACCAGGTTGCAAAACCGGAGCGCACGTTCGGTGACGGCCTTGCTGGGACGATCCGCCTGCCACGGTGCGTTCCACAAAACGTAAAATTCAAAATCGGTCGCC
>Ga0181534_10001969_pt1 | contig 13072 bp, 12 predicted proteins | sample PEATcosm2014_Bin_37_FD_119758 | JGI IMG/M metagenome (GOLD analysis project Ga0181534, IMG submission 119758) | Peatland microbial communities from MTU Mesocosm Facility, Houghton, MI, USA - PEATcosm2014_Bin17_10_metaG | ecosystem: Environmental > Terrestrial > Soil > Wetlands > Peat | place...
GATTACAACTATCGTACGCTACCCGATGTGCGCGACCTCGATCTGGCAATCACATACAAGAAGCCGCGGTACCAGGTCGGACTGTTCGGCTCGAATCTCACGAACGGCCTGAAGGTCATCAACGAACAAGCGGTGGTGCCGGGTTCGTTGCAACCGGGCGACACGCTCTTCTATGCGCGACCGCGCACGGTGGGCGTGCGCATCGCGGCGCAATTCCAGTAATAGCGTGAATCACGATCTCCGGCAGTTTGGAGTTGGTGAGACCCATGATAGGAAAATCTTCGCCGGGGTTTGGCAACGCCGTCTCTATCGTAAGCTCATGTTGCGGTATGGGCGCTAAAGGAGAATCCGCATGACGATTTCGCGGCGCGACGCTGTCTTGGGAGCACTCGCGGTGGTGCCGGCGCTAGCCGCCACGCAGACTTTCGGCGCCGCAAAGACCGCGGCATCGGCGCCATGGGCTTTGCCCGGGAAGCGCCAAGTGCGCATCATCGAGAACTCCTGGATTCCCATGCCCGATGGGGCGCGGCTGGCGGCGAGGCTCTGGATTCCGGACGGGGCAGAGAATGCGCCGGTCCCCGTTGTGTTCGAGTACATTCCTTACCGCATGCGCGATGCCTATCGTTACCGCGACGATCGCTGGGGGACGCAACTCGCTCAGTACGGCATCGCATATGCGAGAGTCGACGTGCGCGGCTCAGGGGATTCCGACGGCATCATCGTCGATGAATATGCACCGCCTGAGCTCAATGACGGCGTCTCCGTGATAGCCTGGCTAGCGCGCCAGCCCTGGTCCAACGGTTCGGTCGGCATGCGCGGCATTTCCTGGGGGGGTATCAACACGCTGCAGGTTGCAGCCATGGCGCCGCCGGAATTGAAGGCCATCATGCCGATGGGGTGCTGCGATATCAGGTACACCGACGATGCTCATTATATCGGCGGGGCGTTGGGACTCACCAACTTTCAATGGGGTGTGGCATTCAAGAGCGTCATGTCGGGGCCACCGGATCCCGACATCGTGGGTCCTGACTGGGTCAAGATGTGGCGCCGCCGCGTAGATGCCACCCCGGCCATTCTCGCCGAGTGGGTGTCGCACCAGCATTACGACTCGTATTGGCAACGCGGCTCGATCGCCAGGAACTATCAGGCAATAAAATGCCCCGTATACGTGGTCGATGGCTGGATCGACACGTACTCAAACGTCGTTGGCCGGCTGCTCGAGCACTTGACGGTTCCGCGCAAGGGCCTGGTCGGTCCCTGGGGTCACAACTATCCGGACGCCGTGAACCCGGGGCCCGGACTCGATTGGATTTACGAAGAGGTTCGCTGGTGGAAACAGTGGTTGCAAGGCATCGACACCGGAATCATGAATGAGCCCATGCTGCGGGCCTATATGCCCTATGCCACGCCATGGGAGGTGTATCCGAAGGATGTACCGGGCCGCTGGGTGGCGGAGTCGGTATGGCCTTCGCCGCGTGGTACCACCTCCACATGGCATTTGAACCCAGCGGGTAAATTGTCGCGCCAAGCCGCGAAGCCCGAATCACTGCGCTATGTCGCCGACAAAATCGTGGGCCTCGACAAAATGCAGTGGCTTCCCTTTCCACCGTCGGGGATGCCGGCCGAGCAAAGCGAGGATGATGCGAAGTCGGTGGTGTTCAACTCACCGCCGCTTGACTCGGACATCGAGATTCTCGGCTATCCGCTGGCCAAGATCCGGGTCGCATCGAATGTACCGGTGGCCAAACTCGCCGTCCGCATGAGCGAGGTCACGCCGGAGGGGAAGTCCTGGTTGGTCAGCTACGGATTGCTCAATCTCACGCACCGCACCTCGCATGAACATCCGAGCGCGCTCAACGTTGGGGAATTCTACGACGTCGAAATCAAGATGTTCATGGTGGCCCACCGCTTCAAGCGGGGGCATCGCATTCGCGTCGCACTGTGCGAGAGCCTCTGGCCCATGGTTTGGCCGTCGCCCGAGATTGCGACGCTCACTTTTGAACTCGGTTCTTCCTCCATCGCGCTGCCGGTGCGGCCGGCGCCCGCTACCGAGGCGACCTTCCCGATCCCCGTGCAGCCGTCAGCCCCGCAGCCCTTCGCGGGTCTCACGGGACATAGGCCCGAAGAATCCGCTCAACGAAGTCCGGACAGTCGCCTGACCGTGAAGCGCGAATCGCCCGAATCTGCCTACGTTGTGCCAGACATCGGTACCACTCTGACGCGAAGCGGCAGCGAGTTGAACGAAATCATCGAAGGCCAGCCGAACAGCTGCGTCTGGAAACAAGAAACCCGAGGCGGATTCAAGCGCGGCGATTGGGATTGTAGATCCATCACGGCCTACGAACTGACCTCGACTCCGAAGACTTTCACCATCAAGGAGTCGGTCAAGCTCATGAGGGACGAAGAACTCTTCTTTGAGCAGGAGACGGTGAGCACCATCGAGCGGAATTTGGTTTGATGTGAAATCACGCGCAGGCCCAAGGCGCGGCACGCGGGATAGTTGTGAGCTATGGCCATCATTGGGCGATCCCACCTATACGCAAATTATTGGGGAGGCTAGACTCGATAAGGCACTCAACGAAGTGTCCATGGCCTCACTTTGCAAACATACATGAAAGGTACAAAATGACACAGCAAGATGAACGCATCGTTGCCGGCAAGGCGCCGCTGCCAATACAGGTTGAAGCTGGGAAGGCTTATTTCTGGTGTTCTTGTGGGCGCTCCCAAGCACAACCTTTTTGCGACGGCGCCCATGGTAGAGAGGGAACCGAATTTAAGCCGGTGAAGTGGGTGGCGCCGGAGAGCAAGACCTATTATTTTTGTACCTGTAAGCAGACGAAAAACATGCCGCTGTGCGACGGTACGCATAAGTCGCTTGCATGATTTGATATCGGGCTGGCAACTTCCGCTCTATACGGCAGAGTCATGACGTTTGCGGCTCACGAACTGCCCGGCGAGCAAGCCCCGGCGGCGGGGGAACGGGTGCTCGGGAGTGCCCACCATGTCGCCAGTCCCTCATGGAAGCCAGCATGAAAGCCGCCGTTCTGCGTGGGCCGGGGCCGCCTTCGGCTTTCACCATTGAAGACGTCCCTCTACCGATCGTCAGGGACGACGACGTGCTCATAAAGGTCGGTGCATGCGGTGTTTCTTACAAGGATGTGGTCGAGCGCAACGGAGTTTATCGCCGCGACATGAGCTTTCCGATCGTCATCGGTTTCGAGATCGCCGGTGTGGTGGAGCGGGTGGGCGCCCGAGTGGCGGATTTCTCTCCCGGCGACCATGTTTGCACAAAAGCCTTCTCCAGTTGCGGCCGCTGCCATTACTGTCGCACGGGACGCGAAACCACATGCCGTCAACGGCGCCCCGTCCGCGGCGGATATGCTGAATATGCATGCATACCGCAGGACGCCTTTGCGCGGATCCCGGTTGATATGCCGTTCGAGACGGCCTGCATTTTGGGGCCGGGCGCCGGAGTGGCTCTGAATGCAGTGCGCGACGTCGCCCGGGTAACGCTAACCGATGTCGTGTTGGTTACTGGCGCCAGTGGCGGGGTAGGTCTGCCGAGTGTCCAATTGGCGGCGCGAGCGGGCGCGCGAGTGATCGCCCTTACCCGGACCGATGAGAAGAGTGCGCGGCTGCTCGAAGCCGGAGCCGACGACGTGGTCGTCATTCCGCCGGACGGCGATTTCTCCAAGATGGTGCGAGCGCTGACCGACGGCAACGGCGTCGACGTAGTGATCGACACTGTCGGTAGCCGTGTGTTCAATGCTGCCTTTGATAGCTTGGCGCTGCATGGCCGATACGCGCTCGTGGGCCAGCTTCATGATGATGAAGTCTCGATGAGCCCCGCCCGAATATTCTTCAAACGCGCGGTCTTGGCAGGCGTGGGGAGTGTCAGCCGAGCGCAGCTCGATGATATAATCGGCCTGACCGCGCGAGGCTGTCTGACGCCGATGATCGGCAAAGTGATGCCGCTGGAGGAAATCGCCGAGGCCCACCGGCTTGTCGAAAGCGCCGCCGTCTTTGGCCGCGTCGTTGTTACACCATGACGGCTCGTGTCGGGGAGGGATCAACGGGGCCCAAGACCGCGGAGGCTGACAAAGCACGGCTGGAGGCGATCTGGCGCGCCACGATCAACAAACTCAAGGAGGTCGTGCGTGAATACGAGATCACGCAGGATGAACTGCATGTGGCCGGAGATTTCCTCGATCGGCTCGGAAAGGCGGGAATGTGCAGGAGTTTGATCGATGTGGCTCTCGCGATGACGAGTGTGGAGGCGCTGGATGTGGCAAAAGGCGGCACCCGGTCCAATCTCGAAGGTCCCTATTACGGAACCCACCCGGTCCGGCCGAACGGCCGCCTATTCGAACGAGAGCCGTCGCCGTCTGCGTCACTTCTGACGTTATCCGGAACTGTCTACGAGGCAGAAACGGGCGTGCCAGCGGCACACGCGCGGCTCGATTTCTGGCAGGCAGACGAAAACGGGCACTATGATCGTGCGGGGAATCATCTGCGTGGGGTCGTTTTCGCCGATGACGCCGGCCATTACGAGATCACGACCATTATCCCGAGCGATTACGCCGAGCACGATCATGATCCCATCGGCGAGCTATTCCGGGCAATGGGACGCACCAACACGCGTGCCGCCCATATTCATCTCAAGGTCAGCACAGGATCGACACTTCGACTGACAACGCAACTTTTTCTTCCGACTTCCAGTTTTCTGGAGCGCGACTATGTTGAAGGGGCGGTCAGCAGCGACTTGACCCTGTTCCTGATCGAGCAGGAACAGGCTGACGCCGGTGAACCGCGGTACGCCGCAACGTTTGACGTGTTCCTGGGCTCCGAGGCCACCTGATGCGGGAGACCCGTGGTGCATGCCTGCGCCGCTTGATGGGTCTACGGAAGACCGTAGCCGCGCCGGGGGTGACCGATCCATTCACCGCCCGCATCGTCGAGCGCGCCGGATTCGAGGCCGTTTATCTTGGCGGCAATGCATTGGGATTGAGTCTCGCGCAAGGTCAGCCGATGATAACACTGACCGAAACGGCCAGTGCCGCGGCCAAGATCACTCGGGTCATCGAAGCTCCCTTGATCGTTGACGCAGGCGCAGGGTTTGGCGGACCGGTCCATGTCTACCGAACCGTGCGCGAACTCGAGAGTGCCGGTGTGGCCGCTCTGCATATCGACGACCAACCGTATCCCAAACAACCAAAATACCATCGAGGCATGGGCGGCTTGGCTTCCTTGGAGGCGGCAGTCGACCGGCTGACCATCGCGGTGCGCGCCCGACGCGATCCCGATTGCATGATTATCGCGCGTACCGATGCGCTACGAGCCACCGGCTCGATGGACGCCGTCATCGAGCGCGCTCGGGCTTATGCCGCGGCCGGAATCGACGCTCTCATGGTGCTGGATATAGGGCCCGCGGACATTGCGATCGTTCGCAGTGCCGTCCCAGGTCTTCCACTCGTCTGGATCGGCGGGGTCGTCCCGCCCACGCCCAACCTGTCGGCGCTCAGCTCGAGCGGGTTTGCAATCGCGCTCTATCCGTTCAACACCATTGCAGCGATCGCCGATGCGGTCACCGCGCTATGGGCGGAGGTCAAGAGCACCGGAGACTTACCGCAATCCGATGCCCTGCTCGAGCGAATGCGGGGCGAGATGCAGCATATCATCGGGATGCAAACGTACTGGGATATAGAAGATTGGGTCGAGGCACGACATGTTGAGACCTGATGGGCAATCCTTTGCAGCCGTCGTCGCGGAAAGAGCCCGCGCCGCGCCGTCGCACCCCGCGATCTTGTATCAGGACCGAACAATCAGCTACGGCGAGCTCGTCGACCGTGCGGTCGCCGCGGCCAAGGCCCTCATGGCGCAAGGGCTGACGTCCGCCGACCGCATCGGCATTCTCATGGGGAATGATCCGGATTTCGTCGTGTTGACCGTCGCTGCCTCGATGCTCGGCATCTCATTGGTTCCCCTCAACACTTGGTACAAGCGAAATGAACTGGCGTGGGCCATCCGCCATGCTGACCTGGCGGCGCTGATTGTCGTGCGCAAATTCCTCAAAACCGACTACGGCCAGGTTCTTTCCGATGTGGTGCCGGCTCTGTCGGCGCGGTCGCCGCGAGCAAATACAACTCTCGAGGCGTTTCCACGTCTGCGGCTTGTGGTGTTCATCGGGGAGGCCCCGTCCGGCGTTCTGTCATGGCCGGACTTTCTGCGCGAAGGCGAAGGTATTGCGGGATCCGTTCTGCAAGCGGCACGAGAGGCGGCGTCGCACCGGCCCGCGTCCTTCATCCTGTACACCTCGGGTAGCACGGCGGAGCCCAAAGGGGTCATCCTCAGCCATGATAAGGTCATTGCCAACGGCTTTGACCTCGGGCAGCGGCGTGGGATCACTTCCGAAGACCGGATTTGGTTCGGCACTCCGTTGTTCTATGCGTTGGGTGCCACCAACGCCCTGCCAGCTGCCATCACCGCGGGTGCCACCATGGTGCTTCAGAATCACTTTGAAGCGGGTTCGGCGATCGACCTGATCGAACGAACGGAAGCAAGCGTCTACTACGGTACCGGCAACATCTCCCGCGCCATACTCGATCATCCCGACTATGCCCAGAGGCGTATCGGCTCACTGAAAAAGGGTAACGCCGGCCTGGGTGCGGAATACAAGCGCCTCACCTTGGTCGAGATGGGTATCACGGGAGCGGTCCCAGCCTACGGTCTCACCGAGACGTGTGGCAATGCAGCTGTAGGACTGCCTGATGACCCCTTGGAAATAAAACTGGCGACGGATGGACTGCCGTTGCCGGGGATGCAGATGCTCATCGTCGATCCCGTCAGCCGGAAGCCGCTCCGGCAGGGTGAATTGGGCCTCGTCTTGGTGCGCGGGAATACGACGGATGGCTATCTGAACAATCCGGTCGAGACGAACAAGGCGATCGATGCGGATGGCTTCTTCGACACGGGGGACCTTGGTCGATTCGATTCTGACGGACGTTTCGTCTTCCACTCCCGCCTGAAGGAGGTTATCAAATCCGGCGGGATCAACATCTCGCCCATCGAGGTCGAACAACTGCTGGTCACTCACCCGGACGTGCGGGGTGCTTACGTCGTGGGAGTGCGGGACGCGGCGCGTGGCGAAGCAATCGTTGCATTCGTGGACGTCTTCCGCCCCGTCTCGGAACGCAACCTCTGCGACCATGTCAGGAATCGAGCGGCGACATTCAAGGCGCCTCATCACGTGTTCTTCCGCAATGAGGAGCAGTTACCCCGACTGGCCAGCGGAAAAGTATCAAAATATCGCCTGCAAGAAGAAGCCGCCCGCGAGCTCGGCCTTTGAATCTCTCCGGGAGTACCGCGGTGATCGGTGTCGGGGCGAGCTCGTTCGAGCGCAATCCCGAACGCTCGGTCCTGCAGATGGCGGGCGATGCTCTGGTGAGGGCCCTCGCCGACGCAGAACTCGAAAAGGATGCGATTGATGGGCTCATCGTGCAGATCGGTTCACCCCGAGGTGCGGATTACGACACAATCGCACAAACGTTTGGCCTCAACCCGCGGTTTTGCAGTCAGACCTGGGCCCACGGACGTTTCACCGCCACCGTAATCGCCCAAGCTGCCATGGCTGTAACCTGCGGTCTCGCCAGCCGCATTGCGTGCATCTTGGCAATGAAAAACTCAGACATCGGCAGAATCGGCGAAGCCGATAATCCTTTCTTCCATGAGCAGTTTCGCGAAAACGGCGGCCCCCACGCTGAAGAAGGCGCGATCGGTATGACTTCGCCGGTGGCTGGCGCGGCGTTGGCCTTCGATCTTTATTGTCGTCGCTATGAAAAGGACCGCGAGCTGCTCGCTGAGATTCCCTTGACGTTCCGACGGCATGCGCGCCTGAACCCGGATGCCGTCGCACGACACCCCTTGAGTTTGGAGGACTATCGGGCGGCGCGATCGGTGGTAGAGCCGCTCAGACTGCTGGACTGTTCGTTGATCGGAGACGGCGCGGTTTGCGTGATCGTTGCCGCTTGCGGCACCTCACCTGCGGGTCGTCCGTCGATAGCTCTAACGGGCATGCAGGGCGTGCAGGCTGGGCGCGAAACATTCATCTTCGCACCCAGAGGTCTGGGCATCGCACAGCAATCTTCCCGACGCTTGACGCTGGCCGAGGCCCGAGCCCAACCCGTCTACGCCATGGCCGGCGCACGGCCGGAAAGCATCGACGTGCTCGGGGTCTACGATTCCTTTTCGCCGTTGCCGCTCTACGCCTTCGAGGATTTCGGCTTTTGCGAGGCAGGAGAGGGCCTCGATTGGATACAGAACGGCCGGATCGGCCTTGGCGGTGAGCTACCGACCAATACGAACGGCGGGCAGCTATCTCACGCCCAGATCAACGGTTGGGGACAGCTACGCGAGCTTGTCTTACAGCTACGAGGCGAGGCGGGCGATCGGCAGGTCGCCGGTGCGCGCACCGCCATGTGGGTATCTTGCTGCGGCGACGCTCTGATCTTCGAGCGAGGTTGAGAGCTTGACCGAAACAGTTTTCCCCGTCGTCAATGACCTCAGCAGGCCATTCTGGTCGGCTGGCGAAAGGAACGAGTTACTGCTGCCGGTCTGTATCAGCAGCGGTCGGGCTTTTTGGCCGCCGAGCCCGATCAGTCCTTTCGTCAATGCAGGGTCGGTTGAATGGCGCCGGATTGCTCCCGAAGGCGTCGTCAAGTCGGTTGTCATCTATCGGCGGATATTCCAGGCGAGTTTCGAGCGACTGGCGCCTTATGGTGTCGGCCTCATCGAACTCGACGCCGGTCCGCGGCTGATGGCCCATGTCCCAAAACCGCAGGATCCGGACGCTCCGCGCGCGGGCTGTCGGGCCATGCTCCGTTTTACGCGTTTGCTGCTGAACGGCCCGGCCGTCCCAACGCTCGTTCGACATGAATGATCGAATCGGCGGTTTTTCGCCCTATCAAAGGTTTGTTGCCGCTGTCTTGGCTTTCCTGCAGTTCACGGTCGTCCTCGATTTCATGGTTCTCTCGCCCTTGGGCGCGCAGCTCATGCCGGCTCTGCGAATTTCACCGGTTCAATTCGGACTGCTCGTCTCCACCTACGCCTTCAGTGCCGGCCTATCGGGTTTCTTGGCGGCCGGCTTCGCTGATCGCTTCGATCGCAAGAAGCTGCTTCTGGTCTTCTACGCAGGATTCCTGGCGGGCACGCTGTTGTGCGGATTCGCCAACAGTTACCAGGCCTTACTTCTTGGACGATTGACAACAGGTATCTTCGCCGGCGTGATCGGGTCGGTATCCTTCGCCATCATCACCGACGTCTTTCCGCTCGAGATGCGGGGCCGCGTCATGGGCGTCATACAAACCGCCTTCGCGGCGAGCTCGGTTCTCGGAATCCCGATTGGATTAGTGCTTGCAACCCGTTGGCGGTGGAATGCGCCGTTTTTGCTGATCGTGGTGGTCGGTGTCATCGTAGGCTGCCTGATATGGGCACGCTTGCAGCCGGTCGACGAGCATTTGACACACCGTCCGCATCACAGCCCGCTCCACCACTTCATCAATACCGTGTCGAACCGATTCTACTTGCAGGGGTTCGCAACGACGACATTGTTGAGCGTGGGCGGGTTCATGTTGATGCCGTTCACCAGTGCATTCATGGTTCATAACGTAGGTTTGCCCCTGGCGAAACTCCCCATAACCTATGTGGTGGTCGGATCGGTCTCTGCTGTTGCGGGGCCTCTGATAGGCCGCGCCAGCGATCGACTCGGTAAATTCAACGTCTTCGCATTTGGCTGTGCGCTCACGGTCATCATGGTCTTGATCTTCACCCACCTCGGCATTACTCCGTTTTGGGCACTCGCCGGCGTACTTGCCATCATGCAGGTCGGGATCTTCTCCAGAATCATTTCGGCCTCCGCACTCATGACCGCGCTCCCAGCACCTTCCGATCGAGGAGCGTACATGTCGATCAGCTCCTCGCTGCAGCAGGTCGCCGGTGGAATTGCCGCGGTACTGTCGGGCATGATCGTTTTTGAAGCCCCCGACGGCGTGATCATGCATTTCGATCGTGTAGGTTACGTTCTCGTCGGGACCACGTTGCTGACCCTTTCCATGATGTATTGCATCAATCGCAGGATTAACGAGGTGTTCCGCAAGGTGGTCGAATAGCTCCTTCCTATGAGGGCCATAACCGAAGGGCGTCTAGACAGCCGCCGCCATTTCAATACTCTACTGCGATGAGTTCACATCGACAGCCATCGATTTTCCTGCCGCACGGCGGCGGACCTTGCTTCTTCATGGACCCTCCCGCGAACAATCCGACGGTCTGGGTGGCGATGCGCAATTATCTCGCCGCGCTGCCCAGTTTCATGGCGGGCAGGCCCGCCGCGCTCGTCGTGATCTCGGGCCATTGGGAGACGCCGCGTCCCACGGTGCTCGCAGCGCCGCGACCCGGCTTGTTGTTCGATTACTACGGATTTCCCCCGGCCACTTATCGACTGACCTTCCCGGCCCCCGGTTCGCCCGCCGTCGCGGCGAGGGTGCGCGAGCTATTGGCGCGTGCCGGCATCGACAGCGACGAAGAACTCGCGCGGGGTTACGACCACGGCGTTTTCATCCCTTTGAAGGTCAGCTACCCGGACGCCGACATTCCCATCGTGCAGCTGTCCCTGGAATCGAGTTTGGACCCCGCGCGCCACATCGACATCGGCCGCGCGCTGGCGCCTCTGCGTGACGAGAATATCGCCATCATCGGCAGCGGCCTCAGTTACCATAATCTGGGGGCATTGCGCGACTCGTCACGCAACCAGCCCATGAACATTGCCGCCGCTGCGTTCGATCGATGGTTGACGCACACGCTGTGCGAAGCCCCCGTCGCCCAACGTGAGGAGGCCCTTGCGCACTGGAGTTCGGCACCTTATGCAAGACTCTGTCATCCGCGCGAAGAGCATTTGCTCCCGCTCATGGTCGCGGCCGGCGCCGCTGCCGGCGACCCCGGCCGCCACGCCTTCACCGATGCGATCTGGGGCAAAACCGTTTCGGCGTTTCACTTCGGCTGATTTCCTTATCGCGAGCAGCTGCAGAATTTAGCGGGTGCGGCGCGACGCCGGTGCTTACCCGCAGGCGCCATTTTCTGTGCCGGCGCCCGCGGCAATCCGATCGAGTGCTCTGCGGTAGCGGTCCACCAGCCATCGATTCATTTGCGGTAGTGTGGTTTCCAACCAAGACAAGGTGCCCGCAGGCGTGAAGCGCGACCGATGGCCGCGCTGCAGCGCCTCCTGAGTGACGATATCCTCGCCGCGGATCACTTGCAATGCGTTCATTTGCTCATCGACCCGCCGTGCGAAATCGGCCACCCGGGTCGATGCGCCCGGGTGTAGGGAGAAAGTTTGCAGTGTCATGGATTCCGCATCGATGGGCAGTACCAGCGTCACCACCACCGAGCTCGGCTCCAATACCAGGAACAGCGACGGCAGCACGGCGATGAACAACAGCCTGCCGTTCTGCTCGGCGGACAGGCCCGGGATGGGCGGCAGCCGCTCATCCGCAACGAACAATTCGTTGGCGTCCGTGAAAGCGGTGGTGGTCATGATTGCACCATCGGCCGCCCCGTGTTCATAAAAAGCGGACAGTCGAGACGGAGCCGCCTGGTGCGAAGCGCGATGCACCGTGTCCGTATGATAGGGCTCCAGGGCATTTTCCTGGTACAACTTCCAATTCGAGCCGATGTGGCTGCTCGTGCTCGGGCTCGGGATCATCTCTGCCAGCCCGAACCCGTCGATCATCTGCACCATTCGATTCAGGGTGGGTTCGAGTGGGGCTGCATCGCCATCGAAATTGATGAAGATCAGTCCATGAACGACGCAGTGCCGGATGCGCGGCAACCGGATACGCCGGCGCAATTCGGCGAGTGGCGCAGTGCGGTTCATACCCGGCGCACCGTACAGCGCGCCGTCGAGCGTGTAGCTCCACGCATGGTAGGGACAGATCAGCAATTCGGCGTGGCTGCACACGCCTGGGGCCGCCGGCGCGCCCAGCCCATCGAGCAACGGGTGGCCGCGGTGCTGGCAGATGGCAGACAGGACGCGGATCTCGCCCTCCTTGTCGCGGATGATGAGCAGCGGCTCGTCGAGCATGGTGATGCGAAAAATGTCGCCCGGTGCCGGCACTTGATTGACGTGACCCACGCACAGCCACTCACGCTCGAACAGCGCCCAGCGCTCGAAGCGCCAGAAGTCGGCGCCGGTGTACGCTTCGGCGGGGAACATTTCCGCGGTCGCAAAGGGTTCGGCTACGCGCCCGGCGCCGGCGATCACCCGCTCGGCGGCCGCCAGGGCGAGTTTGTCGGGATGGCGATTCACTGCTGTCGACATGGTGGTAGTCGGCTTCCTCAATTCGAAAAACGGCAGCGAATAGATAAAGAAAATTATCGTCGCTGTATAGCCGTTATCGCTCTATGCCGGGCATAGAACCAAGCTATGCGAGATCGATCTGCCGCGCTTTCGGCACGTGTTCGAGCACCGTTTCGACCAATAGTTGCGCTGCGCGGTCCTGCAAATCCGCCCTCCACATGAGAAAGATATCGAGTTCCGGCACGAGACTCGGCGGCAACACCATTGACAACCCAGGCCACATGGAATTCACCATGGGTTCCGGAAGGTTGCCGATGCCGACGCCGAGCCCGATCAACCATCCGGCCTCGTACATATTGTCGGCGTTGCCTCCGATCCGCTGACCGAGGCCGTAGCGGTTGCGAAAATCTCGCAGCACCGACGGTTCCCCGTTACCGAACAGCACGAAGGGATAGTCGGCGAGATCGCGAGGGTCATCGACTATGCGACCGAACAATTCGTGCGTGCGCCCGCAGTACACCGGCTGGCGCTCGCGAAGCAGCAATTCGCGGCGCAGATCGGCGTGCGGCTGCTCGTCGACACCCACCGCCACCGAGGACTCTCCGCTCAGGAGCGATTCGACGATGCGCTCGCTGTGCGCGGTCTCGATTACCAATTCCACATCGGGGCAGCGCGCCTTGAAAGCCATCAATCCGGCATCCAGCGCCGGCGAGAAGACATGCGATA
>Ga0181534_10001972_pt1 | contig 13066 bp, 13 predicted proteins | sample PEATcosm2014_Bin_37_FD_119758 | JGI IMG/M metagenome (GOLD analysis project Ga0181534, IMG submission 119758) | Peatland microbial communities from MTU Mesocosm Facility, Houghton, MI, USA - PEATcosm2014_Bin17_10_metaG | ecosystem: Environmental > Terrestrial > Soil > Wetlands > Peat | place...
ATGACACGCCAGAGCCCGGTCGCCACCACTCGAAACGGTATCTCGCTAACCAGGAACGACTACTCGCGCTGGGCGACGCGGTGGAAGGCAAGGGGGAGGTCACCCGTCGGCCCCGCGGACGACGTCGGATAGGTCGACGAATCGCCATTGGCGCGGGCGTACTGGTGCTCCTCGTGGCGGCCATTGTCGGCGGTAGTTACTACTACGCCAACTACCGATTCGACAAAATCAAAAAGATCAACGTAGTCGGCGAAGTGAAGGCGATCTCGGGTCAGCCCTTCAACATCCTCATGATCGGATCGGACTCGCGCGCGGGCCTCACCGGCCTTCTGGCGCGCCAGACGGGTGCCTCCAGTGACTCGGTCGATGGCCAGCGCAGCGACAGCGTGAAGATCATCCACGTCGATCCCAGCGCGGGCACGATCAACATGATCTCCATCCCGCGCGACACCGTGGTCAGCCTGCTGGCCAATCAGTCGCTCTACGGCCAGTTCAACCGAATCAACGTCAACTTCGGTAGCGGGCCATCTCTCCTGGCCCAGACCATTACGGCTAATTTCGGGATTCCCATCAACCAGACGGTGGTGGTGAGTTTTGCCGGCTTGGTGAACGCGGCCGACGCTCTCGGCGGGGTCTATCTGGACTTTCGCTACCCGTCGTGGGATCCCTATTCGGGACTGCGCATTTTGCACCCGGGTTGCCAGCTGATCACCGGCTTTCAGACCCTCGCTATCTCGCGCAGCCGCCACTTCTACTACAACATCGATCACGCCAAGACGTTCCCGCCGGTCATCTGGGGATCGACCAGTGAGGGGGCGAACGAGCTCTACAACGCGGGTTGGATGTACGACCCGACGAGCGACTTTGGACGAATCGACCGCCAAGACGCGTTTATGCGGGCGATGATCGAACGCGCGAAGACGCTCTACAACCCGCTCACGCTCAACTCGTTCCTCTCCAAGATTCCCCAAGGTGTCGCGCTCGACCGGAACTTCACGCTGCACGAGCTGATCGGTCTCGCGGTTCGCTTCCACGGCATCAACCCCAACTCGATTCAGACCTGGACCATGCCCACCACGGCGGTCAACAACACGGCGCTCGGCGACGTCCTCTACGTCGAACAGCCCGAGACCCAACAGATGTTGGTGGACATCTTTGGCTCTCAGCTGGAGACGCCCTCGAACCCGCCGCCGAACGAAGCGGGTCAGACACCACTACCCCCGGTGGTAACGCCCACCACGACGACCACCGCTCCCGCGACGACCACGACGAAGGGCCGGTCCGGCACCACGACGACGACCAAGCCCGCGGGGACGCCGAACCCGACGTTGACCAGCGTTCCCGACTATGACCCCGTGCCCTGCACGCCGAAGTAGACCGATCGCCCGTCGTTAGATCGAGATTTCCTGGAGACCCTGGGCCAGGGTGTTCCAGGCGAGGGTGGCGCATTTGATGCGCACGGGGAACTTGACCACGCCCGCCAGGGCCGCGAGTTCGCCCAACGTTCGCAGGTTGGCCGAGTCACCTTCTGACTCCTCCACCTTGGTCTCGTGCGCCAACATGAGCTCTTTGAACGTCTCGATGGTCGAGTGAACGTCGTCGAGAGGCTTTCCCTTGACCGCGGCGCTCATGAGCGAGGACGAGGACTGGGAGATCGAGCAGCCGTGTCCCGTCAACTTGATGTCGGCCAAGACCCCATCGTGGACATCGAGGTAGATGGTGACCTCGTCTCCACAGAGGGGATTGAAGCCTTCCACCTTGTGGGCCGGGGGAGAGGCGAGCTCGCCGCGATTACGCGGGGAGCGATAGTGGTCGAGAATGATTTCGCGGTAGAGGTTTTCGAGATTCGACATGGTTAGCCAAACATTTTGAGGGCTTGCTCGAGCGCCTCGAGCAGCACTGAGGTGTCCGCGGTGCTGGAGTAGGGACCGAACGAGACTCGCGCGGTGGCCGCGAGATTGAAGCGACGCATCAGAGGCTTCGCGCAGTGATGACCGGGTCGTACGCAGACCCCGTACTCGTCGAGCATCTGGGCGACGTCGTGGGGGTGCACGCCCTCGACGTCGAGGCTGATCACGCCACCGCGATCGATGACGTCCCGTGGACCGATGACCCGGACTCGACCGTCGAAGGCCAGTTCCAGCCGGGTGAGGGCATCCTCGGTCAGGTAGCGCTCGTGGGCCGCGACGTTGTCCATGCCCAGACCCTCGAGGTAGCGCACCGCGGCGTGCAGACCGACGGCTTCGGCGATCGGAGGGGTGCCCGCCTCGAAACGGGCGACGCCCTTCGCCGGCGTGAAACCGTCCAGGCGCACGTCGGCGATCATGCCGCCGCCGCCCATGAAGGGGCCCATCGTGTCCAGGACGCTTTCGCGGGTCCAGAGCACGCCAATGCCGGTCGGCCCGAGCATCTTGTGACCGGAGAAGGCGAGAAAGTCGATGTCCAGAGCCGCCACGTCCACCGGGCCGTGGGCGACCGACTGCGCGCCGTCGACGGCCACCAGGGCTCCCACCGAGTGGGCCGCCGCCGCCAGCTCGCGCACGTTGTTCTTGGTGCCCAGCACGTTCGACATGCCCGTGACCGAGAGCAGTTTGACGTCGCGCAACAGCTCGTCCAGGTTCGTCAGATCGAGTCGGTAGTCGTCGCCCACCGGGATGAAGCGGACCTCGACGCCGGTCGACTCTCGTAGTTGGAACCACGGCACGATGTTCGCGTGGTGCTCCATCTCACTGAGTAAGACGACGTCACCCTCGCCGAGGTGAGCGGCCCCCCAGACCTTGGCCAGGAGGTTGATCGACTCGGTGGTGTTCTTGGTGAAGACGATCTCGTTCTGCGCCCCCGGCGCGTTGATGAATCGCGCCACGGCGGCCCGTGACGATTCGTAGGCCTCGGTCGCTTCCACCGCCGTCGTGTAGACCCCGCGGTGCACGTTGGCGTGGCGCAGTTCGTAGTAGCGGCTCATCGCGTCGATGACGGCGTTGGGCTGGAGGGAGCTGGCGCCCGAGTCGAGGTAGGTGAGGGGGCGGCCGTGGACGCGACGCGTCAATTGGGGGATGTCAGCGCGAACCCGACGGGCGCTGAAACTGGTCACGCGCTGACCGGACGCCAGGCGTCGTAGCCGTCGTGGTCGATCTCTTTGGCCAGCTCAACGCCGCCGGTGTGCACGACCCGACCGTCCACGAGCACGTGAACGAAATCGGGGCGAATCTCGTCCAGCAGCTTTACGTAGTGGGTGACGACCACCGCACCCATCGCGGGGTGCGTGTCGCGGACGGTGCGCACCCCTTTCGCCACGACCCGTAGCGCGTCAATGTCCAGACCCGAGTCGGTCTCGTCGAGCAGGGCCACCACGGGCTCCAGGAGAGCCATCTGCAGCACTTCGTTGCGCTTGCGCTCGCCACCCGAGAAGCCGTCGTTCAGGTGTCGTTCGGCGAACGCGCTGTCGATGCCCAGTCGGTCCATCCACTCAGCGAGGTCCAGGCGAACCTCCAGCACGCTCAACTCCTCGAGTCCCTTGCGCGCGGCGATGGCTTGTCGAAGGAACTGGATCACCGAGACGCCGCTGATCGCTTCGGGGTACTGGAAGGCGAGAAAGATGCCGGCCCGGGCCCGAGCGTCGGGGGTCCAGGCGGCGATGTTCTCACCGTGCAGCAGAATCTCTCCGGCGGTGACGTGGTAGCCGGGGTGTCCCATGATCACGCTGGCCAGGGTGGACTTGCCCGCGCCGTTGGGACCCATGAGGGCGTGCACTTCGCCCTCGTTGACGACGAGATCGACCCCGCGCAGGATCGACGATCCCTCGGCCTCGGCGTGAAGATTGCGCAGTTCTAGCAGCGGTTTTGGCACGCAGTGAGCCTACTGGGCGGTCACGAATCGATGACCAGTCTTTACCAGCCGCGCTCGACCCACTCTTCCAGGTGGACTCGCTCCGCGCCGATTGTCGACGGCGCTCCGTGGCCCGGCCAGAAGGTGACCTCATCGCGGTAGGCGCCAAAAATTCGTTCGTCGAGGGAGGCGATGATCGTCGAGAAACTTCCGCCCTCAAAGGTCGTGTTACCGGGGCCGCCCGGGAACAGCGTGTCGCCCGTGAAGAGAACCGGCGTGTTCTCGAGCGCGAAGCAGATGCTGCCGGGCGTGTGGCCCGGAGTGTGCACGGTGCGCAGGCCCAACTGGCCGACTCGGTGCACGGTGTCATCCTCGAGTAGGTGGTCGTAGCTCGGGAGCAGGTGGGCGTCTTCCGCGCGGACCCACACGCCGATTCCGGCCTCTCGCACGGCCTCGACCGCCCCAATGTGATCCCAGTGGCCGTGGGTCTCGAGCACCGAGGTGACTCCCAGCTGGCGTGCGACCTCGAGGAGGCGATCGTGCTCGTTGGCCGCGTCCAGCAACGCGGCCTCGCCCGTTCGACGACAGCGCACCACGTAGACGTTGTTGGCGAGGGGGCCCACGACGAAACGGTGCACCTCGCTCAACGCGTCTGACCAGACCAGTTCGACCTTCTCCACGCTCCCAGACTGCCACGAATAAATGGGCTGTCCAGATTGACTAATCTCGGTCCTGCGTGCGGCGTGAAGGAAGAAGAGGGGCCGGGATGAACTTTGGATTCAGCGAAGAGCAAGACGAACTTCGCAAAATGGTGCGCCGTTTTCTGGAGGAAAAGTCACCCGAGAGCGAGGTGCGCCGTCTGATGGCCACCGACGAGGGCTACGACCCGGCCGTCTGGTCCCAGATGGCCAATGAACTCGCGCTGCAGGGACTCGGCATCCCCGAAGAGTTCGGCGGCCAGGGATACGGCCCGGTCGAACTGTACGTCGTCTTTGAGGAAATGGGGGCGGCCCTTCTGTGCTCGCCGTATTTCTCCACGGTGGCCCTGGCCGCGAACGCGGTGTTGCTGGTCGGCGACGACGCGGCCAAGGCGAGTATCTTGCCGGGCATCGCGTCGGGCGAGACGATCGCCACGCTCGCCCTCACCGATGACGCGGGTCAGTGGGATCTCACCGGGACCACCACCACGGCCACGCGCGACGGTGACCACTGGTCGCTGAGTGGGGTGCGCAGTTACGTCACCGACGGTTCGACGGCGACTCTGTTGCTCGTGCCGGCCATGACGGAAAAGGGTCTCTCACTCTTTGCCGTCGCGGGTGACGCGAGTGGCGTCGAGCGCGAGGCGTTGGCCACCATGGACCAGACCCGCAAGCAGAGCCGTATCGTCTTTACCTCGGCCCCGGCCACCTTGGTCGGCGAGGACGGCGGTGCGCTGAGCGGACTGGAGACCACCCTGCAGATCGCCGAGTCGGCCTTGGCGGCCGAGCAAGTCGGTGGCGCGCAGCGGGTTCTGGACGCTTCGGTTGAGTACGCGAAGAACCGCGTACAGTTCGGCCGACCCATTGGATCATTTCAGGCCATCAAGCACAAGTGCGCCGACATGCTGCTCGATGTCGAGTCGGCGAAATCGGCCGCCTACTACGCGGCGTGGGCGGCCCAAGAGCGCAACGACGAGCTGCCCATCGCGGCCAGTCTGGCCAAGTCGTTTTGCTCCGAGGCCTACTTTCACTGCGCGGCGGAGAACATCCAGATTCACGGAGGGATTGGCTTTACTTGGGAGCACCCGGCCCACCTCTACTTCAAGCGCGCGAAGAGTTCGGAGCTCTTCTTGGGGGACCCGGCCTATCACCGAGAGTTACTGGCGCAGCGCTTAGGTATTTAGCTTCGTGCTCGCTCACGAGCAGTTGACGAGCGGCACGTCGCTGCTGGATCTCAAGATCTCAAACTCGAACGCGAGACCCGTCGTTGGTCACGTGCTGGTCTTGGTGCACGGGCTGCCTCGACTGGTGGGCATGGGACGTCAAGCGGCGGGTCTCTTGCCCGAACTGGCCGAGCACGTGTCCAATGAGTCGGGTTGGCTGGTCGCCACCGGGACCCTGTCGGGGGTCGGAGGAAGTACCGGAACGTTCTCCGCGACCAAGTGGCGAGAAGACCTGGCCACCATCCTCGATCGAGTGGCCGAGGGCGAGCCTCGCGTCTCGCTGGCCGGATTCGGCTTTGGGGGGGCCCTGGCTCTGGCGGTCGCGGCGACCGACGAGCGCGTGCGAGGGATCGCCACCTTCGCCGCCCCCGCGCACCTGGGCGCCTGGTGCGGATCGGCCGAAGAGATACACCGGGCCGTGCTGATCTCGGGGGTCGTCGGCAATGAACGCGACCTCCTCGCGCCCGACGCCCTCTACCACGACATCTTGAACATCGATCCGATCAAGGCGATCGCCCAGCTTCCGCCGCGGCGTCTCTTGATCGGACACGGTAGCGACGACATCGAGGTCCCCGCGTCGGACGCTCGCGACCTCGTGGCGGCGGCCGACGGGCGGGCCGAACTTCGACTGATCCAGGGCGCGGGGCACCAGCTGCGAGCCGACCCGCGCATGGTGGCGACGCTTCTAGGTTGGCTCGACCGTCATCGCTAGGGCCTGATCGAGCGCCCGGCGAAGGGCGCGCGCGGCCGCCTCGGGGTCGCTCGACTCGGTGAGCGCGCGCACCACCACGAAGTGGCGAAGGCCGGCCGCGACGAGGTCGCCGACGTTGTGCGCCGTGACGCCCCCGGTGACGAACACCGGACGGGGGCTTCGTCGTTGGCTCGCCACGGCGTACTCGACCCCGGTCCCGGCCCGGCCCGGCTTGGTCGGCGTCGCCTCGATAGGTCCGGCGCTGAAGTAAGTCGCCGCGTGAAGGAGCGCGTTCGTGAACTCATCGGTCGAGTGCGTCGAAAGACCGACGATGGCCTCCTCGCCGAGGAGTTGACGACACCGCTCCACGCTGACGTCGTCTTGGCCGACGTGTACCCCGTCGGCCACGACGTCAAGGGCCAACTCGGGTGAGTCGTTGACGACGAAGGGCACGTCGAAGGCGCGACAGATCGGTCCCATGATCAGCGCGGCCCGGCGCTGGGTCTCGAGGTCGAGGTTCTTCTCTCGTAGTTGCACGACGTCCACGCCGCCGCGTAGGACGGCGGGCAGAAACAGTTCCAGGTCGTCGCGAACGCCCACGCAGAGGTAGAGTCGGCGCGAACGTAGGTCAAACACACTGTCCACCCTAGAAGTTGACTCTGAGCGGCCACGTTTGAGGGTCCCGTACGGCAGAATGGGGTGATGCAGATCCCCGCCAAGGCCGAGTACGCCATTCGCGCTCTCCTCACGCTGGCGGCGAGCGACGTCTCGGTGAGCGCCGATCACCTGGCCCACGAGCAAGACCTACCGGCCAAGTTCCTCGGGGCGATACTGAGCGACCTTCGCCGCGGCGGGCTCGTCACGAGCCAGCGCGGCCCCGAAGGCGGATTCAAGTTGGCCCGAGACCCCGACAGCATCATGATCGCCGACATTCTCCGCGTGGTCAGCGGGCCGATGGCCGGCGTTCGCGGCATGCGCCCCGAGACGCTCGTCTATGAAGGCGAGGCCAAGCATCTGCGCGACGTGTGGGTGGCCGTGCGCGGGACGCTCCGTGAAGTTCTGGAGCACGTGACCCTGGGTCAGGTTCTGCGCGGCGACCTGCCGCCCGCCGTGACGCGATTCACCGAGGACCCCGACGCCTGGATTACTCGGGTCATATGATTCGCATCTACACCGACGGCGCCTGCCGCGGTAACCCTGGTCCCGGCGGCTGGGGGTGGGCCAGTGGGCCGAGCGATTTCGCCAGTGGTTCTGACCCTCACACCACGAACCAACGGATGGAAGTGCTGGCCGTCATCGAGGCCCTCCGCGAACACCCCGAGGGACCGGTCGAGATAGTGAGCGACTCGACGTACGTGGTGAAGTGTTTCCACGACCAGTGGTATCTCGGCTGGAAACGACGAAACTGGAAGAACTCCAAGGGGCAACCCGTGGCCAATCGCGACCTCTGGGAGGTGCTGATCCCACTGGTCCTCGAGGGTGGTCGGGCCGTGACCTTTTCGTGGGTGAAGGGCCACTCGGGCGACCTGATGAACGACTTCGTCGACGGATTGGCGACGTCCGCGGCCGACTCCCAGCACGGTCAACACTCCTAGAAAAACGGCCACGGCCGACGAAAACGAGGCCCGCCTCCTTGCAAGGGACGAAGTCCATAAACATTAGGATTTCTCGGCGGGGGATTTCGATGTGTAACCGAAGGGAAAGTTTGTGGCTAACGAGGTCCAGCAGTTCGACGTGGTCGTTATTGGTGGAGGACCCGGCGGCTACGCCGCCGCCCTCTACGGCGCCGCGGCAGGTCTCAACATCGCGATCGTCGAGCGCGACAAGGTGGGGGGCACCTGCCTGCACCGTGGATGCGTACCCGCCAAAGAGTTTCTCGAGACCGCTCACGTGCGCCGCACCGTCGAGCACTCCGCGGACTTCGGTATCGCCACAAAGAGCGTGACCGTTGACTTCGCGGTGAGTCAGGCGCGAAAGAACGAGATTGTGGACCGCCTCTTTAAGGGACTGTCCGGTCTGTTGAAGGGTCGCAAGGTCACGATTTTCGAAGGTACCGGGCGACTCGATAAGGACCTCACCGTCACGGTCACCGACGGCGCCGACGCCGGCGTGGTCGCGAAGGGCGCCAACGTCATCCTGGCGGCCGGTTCGGTACCGCGCACCCTTCCGGGCTTTGAGATCGACGGCAAGATCGTCGTGACCTCCGATGAGTTCCTTGACCTAACGGCGCTGCCCGCGCGGGCCACCGTCATCGGTGGCGGCGCCATTGGCTGTGAGTTCGCCTCGCTGCTCTCTGACATGGGGACTCAGGTGACCATCCTTGAAGCGCTGCCCTCGATCCTGGTCGGTTGCGACAGCGAAGTGGCGAGCGTGGTGAACCGATCGTTCAAGAAGCGCGGCATCACCGTTCAAACGGGCGTGAAGATCACCGGCCACACGCCCAAGAAGGGATCGACGACGATCGCCATTGACGGTAGCGACGGGGTGGAGGCCGACATGGTCGTGATGTCCGTGGGCCGACGCCCCCGTACGGAGGAACTGCTCGGCGAGGGCACGGGAGTGGTCATCGACGATCGCGGGTTCGTCGTCGCGGACGGGCACATGCTCACGGCCGCGCCGAACGTCTACGCGGTGGGCGACGTCGTCGCCGGCACCCCCCAGCTCGCCCACGTCGGGTTTGCCGAAGCGATCGTGGCCATCAAGACCATCCTCGGCGAGCCAGCCCTGCCGGTGGACTACGACCGGGTGCCGTGGGCCATCTACTCAAACCCCGAAGTGGCCTTCGTCGGTCTCACCGAGGCGGCGGCGAAGGAAAAGGGCTACGACGTCGTGGTGAAGAAGGACCCCTTCGGCGGAAACTCGCGGGCCCAGATAATCGGCGATACCGAGGGCGTCGTGAAGATCATCGCGGAGAAGCGCGCCGACGGCACCGGCGGACAGATTCTGGGCGTGCACATGGCCGGCCCCTGGGTCACCGAACAGCTCGGCGCGGGGTACTTCGCCGTTAACTGGGAAGCCACCGCCGAAGAGGCGGCCGCGCTGATTCAGCCGCACCCGTCTCTCTCGGAGACCTTCGGCGAGACGCTCCTCGCGCTCTCTGGTCGGGGACTTCACGTTGGCTGACGTCACCCTGCCCTCGTTGGGTGAGTCGGTCACCGAAGGAATCATCACGCAATGGTTCAAGAAAGTGGGGGACGTCGTCGCCCGCGACGAACCCCTCTTTGAGGTATCAACCGACAAGGTTGACTCGGAGATGCCCTCGCCGGCGGCCGGGGTGCTGGTCGAGATTCTTGCGGGCGAGGGTGACACCGTTGAGACGGGTTCGCGCGTCGCCGTCATCGACGAGACACAGGGCGCGAGCGAGGTGACGAAGGGCGCCCCGCCCGCGACCGAGGTCGTCGCTCCCACGCGGGAAGAGGCCCCCGCGCCCCCTTCACCCGCGCCCCCTGCTCCCGCGCCGACCCCGGCGCCGGAAGTTGCCACCGCCAAGAACGCCTCTGGTGTGGTGGTCTCGCCGGTCGTGCGTCGCATCTTGAGTGACGGCGGAGTAGAGCCGTCGACCCTGCGCGGCACCGGTCCCGGCGGATCCATCACCCGGCGCGACGCCGAACGGGCCGTGGCCCAAGGGCCGACCGAGGAGGTCGTTCTCCCACTCAGCAACGGTCGTCGTCGCATGGGTCAACACATGTCCGTATCCAGTCAGGGCACGCCGCACGGTTTCGTGGCCGTTGAAGTTGATGGATCCCCCTTCGCCAAACTCGACGACATCGGTCGCCTGACGCGCGACGGTGAGCCCATCAGCGACGAGATGGTGGTCGCCCTGGCCGCGGTTCGCGCGCTCGCGGAGTTCGAGTTCCTGAACGCCACCTATTCCGGCGACGAACTGACGCTTCATCGCACGGTGAACCTGGGTGTCATTCGCGCCATTGCCGACGACGGCATGCTCGTGCCGGTCGTTCACGCCGCGGCCGGCTTGACCTTGCGCGCCCTCGCGCGAAGAGTCAACGAACTGGACGAGCGAGTCGCCTCGCGCCAGCTGACGGCGGACGACCTCATGGGTGGCACCTTCACCATCGCCGGATCCCCGACGGAGCACACGCTGTGGGCGACGCCGATCATCATCCAACCCGAAGTCGCGATCCTCTCCATGGGTGCCGTGCGCGTCGTGCCGGTCGTGTCCAGTGATGGGACGACACTCGACGTCGGACGTCGCCTGATCCTGGGGCTCTCGTTCGATCACCGGATCTGTGAGCCCGTGGGCGCCGCGAAGTACCTGGAGCGGGTCGGCGAACTTCTCTCGGGGATGGATCTCGAGAGCGAGCGGTAGATGCTCCGGCGCCGACACCTCGGACGAGTGTCCTTTGCGGAAGCGAACGACCTTCAGCGGGCGCTCTTGCAGGCGAAGGACGACTACGTCTTGTTGTTCGAGCATCCACCGACCTACACCCGCGGCGTTCGCACGCTGGAGGAGCACTTTCTCGTTCCGCCGGAACAACTCGACGCGGTCGTCATCGATGCCGATCGCGGAGGCGACGTGACCTATCACGCGCCCGGACAGGTGGTGGCCTGGGCCATCGTCACCGTCGCTGACGATCCCTCGGCGGGGAAGTCGCACGTTCGCCACTTGGAAGACGCCGTCATCGCCGCCGTGAAGCGCGTCGACCCCGAGGGGCTCTTGGGCGAGGTCGGTCGACTGGAGGGCTACCCCGGCGTCTGGGCACGACTCAGGACCCGGCCCGCGAAGATCGCCGCGGTGGGAGTTCGCACCGAGCGCAACGCGACCGGCGCGCGCCGCACCCTGCACGGCGTAGCGCTCAACGTCGACATTGATCTCGAGGGATTCGGGGCCATCGTGCCCTGTGGTATCTCCGACAAGCCCGTGGCGTCGCTCACCTCACTCGGTCTCGCGGTCACGTCCCTCGAGGTCGAGAATCTCCTCGGCGAGGAACTCGATCGCGCGCTCGGCGAGACGGCCCGCGTGGCGAAAGTCGACCGAAGCGCGGCCACCACCTCGGACGAGCGGCCGCTCCTTCGCCGTCTGCGTAAGGCTGGTGTCGACCCCGACGCCGGGCTGTCGATCGCCACGCGCAAGCCCGACTGGTTGCGCATCGAAGCGCACATGGGCAGTGAGTATCAGTCGCTGCGCAAGTTGACCGAAGACCTTCGCTTGGTGACGGTCTGTGAGGAGGCCGGCTGCCCGAACATCTTCGAGTGCTGGTCGGCGGGGACGGCCACGTTCATGGTGAACGGGGAACGCTGCACCCGCGCCTGCGGTTTCTGCCTGGTCGATACTCGCAAGCCCTTGGCCCTGGATCCGACGGAGCCTGATCGCGTCGCCGAAGCGGTTGTTCGACTTAAGTTGGCGCACGCCGTGATCACCTGCGTCGCGCGCGACGACCTTCCCGATGGGGGAGCGGCGGCCATCGCGGCGAGCGTGCGGGCCATTCGCGAGCGCTCGCCCGGCACCGACGTCGAAGTCCTGACGAGCGATCTGCGCGGCGATCCCGACTCGTTGCAGATTCTGCTCAACGAGCGGCCCGACGTGCTCAATCACAACATCGAAACGGTCGCCCGCCTGCAGCGAGCCGTCCGACCGAGCGCGGGATACCTGCGCTCGCTGACGGTGCTCGCCCGTAGCGCGCACGCGGGACTCACGACCAAGTCGGGACTGATGGTCGGGCTCGGCGAGACGGTCGACGAGGTCGAAGAGACCCTGGGGGACCTCGCGGCGGTCGGCGTGTCGATCGTCACGATTGGCCAGTACCTGCGGCCGACCGAGCGTCACTTGCCGGTGGCCCGATTCTGGGAGCCGGCCGAGTTCGAGGATCTGGCCGAGCGCGGCCGGCGCCTCGGACTTCGTCACGTGCAGTCGTCGCCCCTCACGCGTTCTAGCTATCACGCGCGTGAGGCCCTCAGTGAAGCGACTCCGGTGGGAGCACCCGTCCTGCGGCGCTGACGCCCGGCGGGCTTCTCGTTACAGCCCTACTCCGCTCGTTAGGAGTGCGACGGTACGATCTCGGGCTCGGGAACGTCGCCCCTCATCAGTCGCTCGAGTCGACCGAGGTAGGTGCCCCAGCCGCCTTCGTGGTCACTGACCGCGTCGTCGGGCAAGCCGCGGTGGGTGAGACGCACCAGGGTGTCGTCGCCTTTGGGGGTCAGACTGATCTCAACTTCGGTGGAACCAGGTGGGATGGGGTGACCGGGTTCCGCCCATCCGAAGGTGAAAACGACCTTCTCGTTGGGGACGATCTCGACGAACTCACCCACTCCGGGGTGACCTCCACAGGTCACACGAAAGTCTCCTCCGACCACGGGGCTCAGCGTGACCTGGGAACCCAACCACTGAACCATTAGGTCCTGATCCACGAGGTAGGGAAAGACGGCGGTCGGTGACGCCTTCACCACTATTTCTCTAACGGCATCGGTGCTCATTGTTGTCCTTTCATCTGTTCACTTGATTCGGCGAGGTCGCGTAGCTTCTCGAGACTGTCAGTCCAAAACGAGTCGAGAAACTCACGCAGGCGAGCCACCTCTCGGTGATTGACCGAGTACATGCGCCGGGTGCCCTCACGCCGCTCCCTCACCAGCCCGCTGCGGCGTAAGACGCCGAGATGTTGAGAGATGGCCGA
>Ga0181534_10001974_pt1 | contig 13060 bp, 10 predicted proteins | sample PEATcosm2014_Bin_37_FD_119758 | JGI IMG/M metagenome (GOLD analysis project Ga0181534, IMG submission 119758) | Peatland microbial communities from MTU Mesocosm Facility, Houghton, MI, USA - PEATcosm2014_Bin17_10_metaG | ecosystem: Environmental > Terrestrial > Soil > Wetlands > Peat | place...
GTAAGCGTTCCCGTTGCCAGCGTTCCTCCGCCCCACGTAAATGCCCACGCGCCCGTGGCTTCATTAAGAATCAGCGTGAACGACGGTGCAAGAGAGTTGGATGTAACCGCGAAAGATGAGTCTATTCCAGCGCTTGAAGTGGCCATTCCAAGCTGGAAGTTGATGGAAACAGTTTGCCCAAATATTGACTCCTGCCGCGAGGTCATAGTCATGTTAGGGCACGACACACCCGCGCCAATGGCGGCAGGCTCGGTAATTGCGAACGGCGTGGTGAGAAGCAGGCTCATTTATATCCCCTACCGTGCTGATGCGTTCCATGTGATTGATGACCCCGGCGTAACCGAGGAAGAAGAATTATTGCAAACGTAGTAGGTGAATGCTCCACTGCCAGGCTTCACAACCATGTAAAGCACAGTGCTCGCTGGTGCTCCCCAGCCGGTCACGCTCGACGTATCGGTAGCTGTGCTGATAGCCAGAGCCATCGTTGATGTAAGCCCCGACATTGTTACCGATGTGCCTCCGCCTCCCGCCGTAGGGTTGCACGAGTTAGCTGCAACCGCCGTCGTTCCAGTGGTAAACGTGACATCGGATACACCTGGCAGGCAATTTGTCCACGAGTAGGTTCCCCCGCCGTTTTGATACAAGCACCCGGCAGACCCAGGGGCGGGAGCAAACTGCAAATATCCTGCTGATGGCCCCTGGAAACCGAGTGCCGTCGAAGGAATAACGCTAATCGTCGAATTTGAGTAATACCCGCCGTGCGCGTAAAAGTTTCCGTTGTTGTCGAACGATCCAAAGTGAATGAATGGAGTAAGACTGTCGGCAAAGACGATTGGTGTGTTGAGACCGCTGTGCGCTCCTTCAATTGTTGTCGGACCATTAGATGTGAACTGGAGTCGAGACAAGCTATCATCTGAGGTATGGCTCACTCCTGTCTGCATATTGTTGAGTAGCAAGCTACCTCCCGCGGGCTGAAGACTCAGTATTCCAGTGTTTGATAGTCCAGCCTGCACTGTTTGGAGAATCGCTGTTCTCGCCGCCGCTGTAGCCGCACCTTGTATCAAAACAGACAGCGCAAATGGATTAGCTGAGTCGTTGGATTGAGCTATGCTTCCCGCATAGGACAAAGATGTGTTCGTTTCTGGCTGATTGTCGCCGAAGAAATAATATCCGCCGCCTTGTACTTGATTCACATTACCAACAAAAAGTGTGCTGAAAATGCTCGATGAAGCGCCGCTGTAAGGCACATAGATGTTCGGAAAAACTTCAGTCAGAAAGTTTCTGACCTGCTGAACGATGTTGTTCTCGAAGGTGATAGTAGGGTGAATACCGTCCGGAGCAAGCCATCCGCTCGGAACATTTCCGACAGTAAAGAGCGCAGTGTTTGGGTTGGCGTTTACCTGATTCGCCAGTGGATATGTTGCGATGATATGGGCCGCTAAAGCAGTTTGATCAACACCGCCCGTGTTCTCGTCGAGAGGGAGCAAATGGTAAACCGGAGTCGAAGGGTGAGCGGTCTGCAACTGTGAGACTAGCGAATCGTATTGAGCATTCGATCCGCCATTGCGACCCAGGTTGATGATATACGCCTTCGGGTTAAGAGCGATCAATTCCGGCAAGACATTCAAGCCGCTTTGTAAAACGTCGCCACCTCCTGCCTCAACTACAGTGCTCCAGTTGGATTGCAACGCCGTACACCAACCTGTGCCGTAGGTTCCGGGGTAGTAGGCCACCGTTTTTGAGTCGCCGATGCAAACCAGGTCAGCCCCAACTGGAGCCTGAGAGCTAACATTCAGACTAGTTAGGGTTTGCGTACCACCAAAATTGAAAATAGCAAATTTACCCTCGTTGGGTGAAAGAGGGTTGATTCCGGATGAATAGTTAAACAGATTCGTATAACTCGCTGAAACCACCGAAGAACTTGTTGTCAAGTCTTGTGCAGTCGCAGTGATCGTGTCCTGATTGCGTGAGCAGGTAAGCTGGATTGTGTCTCCTGCGTTGAAAGTCAGCGCCGTGGAAGAAACCCCCGCGTCTACCATCGCAGCAATCATTTCTTCGACGTAGACCATGCCCCTGTTCGCCGTGGTGGAGAGATCGACCCTGCACACAGACGGATAATTGTTAACGTAGGCAGTGTCCGAGTCGGTCCCTATACCAAGGCCGTAGCTGGTCGAAGAGGGAGTACCTGCGGTGATGTTCGCCGAGATAGACCAAAGAGGCAGCGTGGTTGACCAATTCAAATCGAGCATATTCGTAAATGTCGCGTAGACGTTCCCCGATCCGTAGCTTCCCGTGACGGTTAGGCTTCCTCCGGTGAAGACGAGGTTTCCGCCTGTAACCGACGGCGTTGTACCGTTGGGAGTAAAGGAAGATAGGTTCGACCACGAGGATGCGCTGTAGAGCGTTCCGAGAGGTGTTGTGCCCTTCAGGTTTGCGGCGGATACGACGCCTGAGAACGTGGCACTAGTTCCACTCAGCGGCCCGGTCAGGGTGCCGCCGGTGAGCTTGAGATACAGAGCACTTACCGTGCCGTCGCATGGGTTGGTTGGTAGGGCGGCTGTGACTTGACTGGAGATGTCTACGGTTCCACCACCGAAGCCGGCCAGCACGGCCATCGGGAGTTGTAGTGCGAATCCACTATTGGGGCTTCCCGCAGGGCAGGAATAAGTGAACGCGAAGGACCAGGTGTCGGGCTGAGGGATCACTTGCCCAGGGTCAGCCAGCAGAACCGAAAACTTCCCGTTAGCGTCGAGTGTGCCGTTGACTGTGGTCTGGAATGTGCTGACCCCGCCAAGCAGCCCAAGCTGCGAGGATGAAGACAGATTGGTCCACGAGGCGCCGAACGACCCGCCAGCGAGAGAGGGTACCGTGGCGGTGGTTTGAACAAAGCCTGCGGGGATCTGGGCTGAGAGATGCGTGCAAGCCAGCCCTATGCTTAAACCGAATGCCACTACCGCGAATTTTCTTAATAGGTTCATGTGTGTTCTCAAGCCCTCTTAGTTCAGAATAGCGTAGTTGTAGGTTGAAGTATCTGTCGCTCCGCAGAGGACGGTAAAGCTGACGCCGGACGTTAGTGCGTTCATGGCAGGCGGAGTAGTAACTGTGCCGCCGACTACACGCAAAGAAATCACCACGTTCGACGCCGTAACGACGTACGAGTTGGTGATGTTGATTGTACCCGCGCCGGTACAAACAAAAGTTCCTACGCGCGCCGGAGCCACGGAGACACTGCCACCGATATTCAAATTTCCAGGGATGTACTGCACGGCACTATCTACGTTGGCAACGCCATCGGTTTGGATGAAAGCCATAGTGCTGTTGTTAGTCCCCTGTGGCAGGGTGACTGTACGGCCACCACATGACTGTGATCCGGCAGCCGCAGCCTGGCAGACAGTGACGGTAAAAGCCCCAGTCGTGTTGTTGGCCCAAAGCCATTGATTTCCCGTGGACAGATAGGAGCCGTACTGATTGACGAAAGTTGCGTTCGATGTCAGCGTGCCGGAAAGCAGAAAAGTGAATTGGACCGCGTTCGCTCCGGTTTCGGTGATGGACGTGCCGCTTACGTAGCCGGTACCTCCGTAAAGGATAGTTCCGGCGGTGGGTTGGCCGGACGTGACCGCGGTAATTCTGACCAGCGAATCGTAGTTTCCGGCCTGGAAGGTGACTAAATCGCCCACCTGATAGCCAGAGCCTGAAGGAATCCATACCAAAATGCTAGTGATTACTCCGCCCGAAGCTGTGTAATTAGCCAACGCCCCGATGCCCGCCGAATTGAAAGAGTATGTGCCTCCGGTAACGCTGCCGATAGGAACATTGGCCATCTGGAGATTCGTCAGTCGAGTTGTGAAGGCGTCGGTGGCCACCTGCGTAGAAAAATCGTATGGGTTGGGATTGGTCACAGCGGTAAGCGCGCCGGATACGTTGGTGGAGTTGTAATACGCGCTCCCGGTCAGCATATTATTCCAATAGACTGCCGGGGCTCCGGTAGATACTGCTGCTGAGTATGAGCCCGCAGTGGTGACGGTCACAAGCGATGAGTAGCATTGATAGTAGCTCTGAAGCCACACAGGCACGTTGTTCTGCGCTGAGCAGACAGTGAATTTCCACTGGGTAGAAGTAACCCCGGCGGGGAGGGCAAACGCAGAATTGGGGTAGATGGAAAGGGCGAGAGAGCCTGTTGCCGAGAGTGCGCCGGAGAATTGAGTTTGAGCCGGAACGATGTTATTCAACGGATTGCCGGACTGGTCAGCTAGCTGTATCTGGTACGACCCGTAAACAAACGGTGCGCCGTTGGCCCCCGTCACCGTGGCTGTGATGGCGACGGGCGTAGATTGGGCTGCGACCACGCCCGCACACCCAAGCAGAGTTACTACGACAGCAGCAAGAAACTTCTTCATCGCAAACCTCCAACCAGCGAACCGTTAAACCAGCCTATCGAACAGGAACTTGTGAGTAACCGAAATAGTCAACCGTCAGCACGTCTGCTACTGAGCCGCCGGTCTCGACAATGTTGAACATCGGCGAGAGAACCACAGTTGGAAGAGTCGCGGCGGCAGTGCAGCCGGAGGGGCAGAGCGTGACGGTGGAGATAGCCGGAGTGGTAACATCGCGCACGGTAAAGATTACTGCGCCGGCCGTTGTGCTTGACAGGAAAAGATCAATATAATCTCCAGCCGTGGGGGTAACAGTGGTTGCGGTGCAGGTTTCTGTCGAGGCCGAATCCGAGCAAGCCACGATCGCTGTGTCAGTTCCGTTCAAGAAGCGGAAATAGATGCCGTTGGTGGGAATTGCAGTTGCCGTATCTACAGTTCCGAATCCGATGCGATAGGAGCCTGTCGCAATCTGATTGATCGATTGGATGTACTGGGCTTGCCAGCCAGTCGAGTTGCCGGGGAACAGAACCCCGAAGCCTGGGCCAAGGGTGACGCTGACGCCTTGAGTGGCTGAGGTTGAGGTTGTAAGGGTTATCAGGCAGGGGTGATTTGCAACCGAAGCAATAGCCGCGACGGGATTCGAGCCGCCAACGATCACGGTCGAGTCCCAACCCAGATCGCCGATCCTGCTGCTGGTTCCAGGCGCTCCGCCGCAGAAATCATCTTGCAGATTGACACTGGGGAAGGCGGATACGCTTGAGAACCAGGCTGTGCCGGTGGTGAGGTTTTGTGGATAGACAGCCGGAGCACCAGAGGAGATCTGCGCTGAATAGTTTCCAGCCGCTACGACTGTAACCAGAGAGGAGTAGCAAACCTGAGCGCTGTCTACGTAGGAGGCGGACAACGTGGAATAGCCGAGCGCGCTGTAAAGGGAACAGACCGAGAATTTCCAATAGGTAGCTGTAGCTCCGGTCGGAACGGTGAAATACGAGTTGGGGATCAGTGAGATCGAGAGCGCACCTGTGGCAGATAAGAATCCGTTGTATTGAGTAGCGGAGTAGTTCACGCCGTAGATTGTTCCTGAGACGATGGCGTTCTGGTTGGAATCAACCAACTGCACCGAGTAGCTGCCGAAGGTGTAGGGCGCATAGTTCGAGCCCGTGACGACGGCGGTTATTGCCACGGGGGATTGGCCTCGGCTGGCAAGCGGGAGGAGCAGGCCAGTGAGGACAGCGAAGAATACTAAAACGCGAGTGAAATTTCTCATTGAACTGCTCCTTGAAGTGCCTGGGTAGTTTGGGGTGGTTGCATGGCCTGAATTGCCTGAGCTGGAGAAACAGGCGACTGCCGGTTTTGTTGTCCGGACCCTGCGGCCGCCGCAATTAGCGCCGGAGAAACCTTGATCCCTTGCCGCTGAGCTTGGGACACCAGGCCGGGAAGATCGCCGCGGAGATCAAGCGGGATAAGAGCAACGTCTTCAGGCCGAACCTGAGTAAGGAAACGGATCATAGGAGGATAGCGAAGAAGTTCGGCTGCAGCGCGGGCTGTAGCCAGGACTCCGGCTGATTCCAGACCCATCGTTGGAATGGACGGAATATGCCCACCCCAGAATGCGCGCATGGCCTGGAAGATGGGCACGGCGGCTGCCCATTCACCGCGACGCCACCACTTTCCTGCCGAGGCGTCGGCAGCGATTTGCTTAGCGGCGGTGATGTCGCCCGCAGAAATGGTCTGGTGCGGATCGAGTTTAAGTGAAGGAGCCGAAGTCATGGATTTCCGGGCAGGGACTGTGATCTTGGCCTCTCCCGTGCGCTGAAGGTCTTGCGCCAAGTTAGCGAGGCTGTGGCTGTACTTACCGAGGTCAGCCACACCGCGATCAGCGGAGGGTCCTGTGAACTTATCCGCGGCGACCAGAGGATCTTTGGCGAGTAGAGCCTGAGCAACGGGAGATCCCGAGGAAGACGGACCTGTGGGTTCATGAAAAGTGTCCATGTAACCACTGTAGAATTTGCGGGAATCCCAAAACATTTCGTTGGCTTCGGGACCAGCAGCTTTGGCCATCTTCTGCATCATATCGCCGATCACATTGTGCAACTCTTTGGTGGCTGCGTACACATCGCCGGGGAGGGTTCCCTTGGATAATTCCGCTCCGGTTTCTGAATAATAACCTTGAAGATCACCGAAGGTGACAGGGGGAGCGCCCGTCGCGCCATTCTTGGCGAGCACATCGTAAAGAGGATGGCCTTTGGGGATCTGCGCTCCTTGATATGCGATAGTCTCCGGCTCTGACTCAGGGTATTTGCTGAGAATGTCACGAAAGGGCTTTGGGATCTCAGAGCTACCTGACACCTTCGCCAAAGCTGCGCGGGCAGCAGTTCCAAGATCGGTACCAGGGAGAGGAGGCTGCTTGGATTCGGCTACCAGTTTGCGCACACTATCGAACATAACTCCGGCCTTGTTATTGAGAGCCTTGTCTAGCTGGCGCAGGCCGTAAATCAGTTGTGACCCGCCAACCTGCAAACGAGCATCCTGGTCGGATTTGGCGCGCTCAGATGCGGTGACCTCACGATTATTCCGTGCGGTCTCTCCGATCTTCCGGTTGTACGCGCGTTGAGCCTCGATGTTTGCTACGTCAACCCCTTGATTGGCGAGCCGACGCTGCTTGACGAGGTCTTCAACTGGACCTCTTCCGGTGCCTGTCACGACACGGGCAAGACCTTCCGCGCCAGAGCCAACACCCGATACGGTATCGCGAAGGACCGCTGGAACAGCTACCCCCAAAGCATCTCCAGCCAACGCTTGCCCGGCTAAAGGAGCCGCCTTGCCTGCCATTTCCATCGGGCCTCTCGAAGTAACCATAGCCTGATAGGCAGCACGAAGAGGATTCTCTGCTCCTGTCGGTATAGGATGACTCTTACCGCTGGCAGGGCCAGGGAGCTTGTTCAACAGATTGATAACAGGATCGGGGAGGACAGAGCTGACAAAGCCTCGAACAGTTTGCCCTGGGTTAGCTAGCATATCACCCAGTTGAAATATGCCGACTCCGCCGCGCTGCGCTAGGTTCTTGAGGTTTTCGCCCATGCCCTCGTCTTTGAGACCAACTGGGTAGAGGTTGGGATCAAGAAAACGATCGCGGTCGGTCAAGGGGCGAATCGAGCCGGTGGCGGTAACAGGCGAGGGGATGGGGGCAGCCGGGGCAGGCGCTGCAGCCGAGCCTGTACCCAATCTCTGCTGACCCATCTGAAGCACCTTATTTCGTTCTTCAAGAGGCAAGCCCCCGAAGTCCTTATCAACCATCGCCAGAGCCTTCTGCTGCTCGGCGGGCGGCAGTTGATAGAACTTCGGATCGTTGAGAGCCTGTTGTGCCTTCGGGGTCATTGCCTGCTCCAATAATCAGCCGCTGTCTTGGGAGTGCCTGTGCTACTGCCGCCTCCGGGCGCTCTTGGATTGACCATTCTTCCGCCAGCAGTAACCCAAGGTTGCATCGTTTCCTTGATAACTCCCAGCGCAGCGGTCAGCGCCGCCGGGTTGGTCTTCATGCTTCCAAGCGCTTCGTTCAGATCATTGATCGTATGGACGTTTCTGCCGCCAAACACCGCGACTCCATGTTCTGAGCCGAGGAGTGACGAGATCAGGAATTGCTGTGCATCCGGGTCTTGAGTGCCCAACCACATTTGGAGCCGGGTTAACTGCCCGTTTCCGGGACCGGTAAGATTGGGATCGGCCCTGAGAATTGAAGTCATCCGGTCAACCTGCTGAATGGCTGATTGAGCGAGCATCGAATTCTTCTTGTCCATACCGGTCGCAGAACCTATCCCTGGGCCGCCGTAAGGAGTACCCGCTTTGGCCGCGGCAATTCCCTGCGCAACGGGAATCAGAATGTCCTGGCCGTCATCCCCTGTTACAGCCTGAAGATGATTCGCTGCTGCGGACTGAGCCCACGCCTGTGCGCGGCTGATCCCAGGCAAGGTCATAGCCGATTGGCTGGATGTAAGCTGCGCGGCCTCCTCGTTGGTCAAAGGTGGGCCTTGTTTCTTGTTGGCGAGAATTTGCTTGGCCAGAAGATTAGTGTATATCGCAGCAGGGGACGTAGCTTGCTTCGGGGCGGGAGGTTTGTAGTTGGCATCCACAGGCTTTGATACAATGTTCTCGTTTTCATCTCTTCCATAAATGACATAGGACTTCCCATCTGGACCCAACTGTGGTTGCCCCGCGGCGGCGGGCAAAGGAGTAAATTTGGCAGCAGGCAGCGCCTTCCCACCAAAAAATTCCGGTGAAATAGCGGCTTTCTGTTCCGGTGTTAACTTGACGCCCATCTTGTCCAATGACGAAAAATAGTTCTTCATCCGCTCTTCGTTGGAAGGCGCATCGGCAATTCTTTTCACCCCAGTTGGAGTGAAATAGTCGGTATAGTCCGCGCCATCGTCGCCTTTGTATTTGCGCAAGGGGATGCCTAGCTGTTGCCGGACAACTTGGCGCTCCTGCTCGTCACGCGCAGCAAGCGCGTTCTGCTGCTTGGCCCCCTCAGCAGCCATTTGCTGCGTCACTGTTTGGGCCTTGCTCAATTCCTGATCTTGTGCGAATTTGGCCGCATCCTGCTGGCGAGCAGTACGAATGTCCTGCGCATCAGATAAGGCAGGCGCTACAGGAGCCAATGCCGAGAGTGCGTTCCAAAATCCCAAGTGGTGCCTCCTTTCCTTTGCGCTTAACCGAAGTTAACGCTGCCTGTGCCGTTGTAGTCCATGCCAGAGGTATAGTCCGGCGTCCAGCTTGCGCCCGCATCGGGCTGCCCGCCTCCCCCTCCGCCGCTTAGATCGAATTGCTGCGTCGGCTGGTAAGGGATAGACTGATCACCCATGTCATAAGGCGTGGGTTGGATAGACGGGTTGGCTCCCGGCTGGATCAGGCTTCTGATGTTGGTGAGCGCCGACGCGCCGGATAGATTGGAGGGAGCGTTCTGACCCGCGAACATCTTGGCCAACGCTGAAATTGTGTTTGCCGACTGGGTATTCGGGTTGACCGCACCGCCTCCTACCTGAAGCGCTTGAAGAGCGTTGTTGTAGCCGTTTTGCTGGTTCTGCTGAATGTATGGCGCTAAGGCCTGAGCATAAACCTGCTGAGAGATCTCGGGTGAGTCGGTCAGGCCACGAGAGGCCAAATCCGCTTGCGCCTGATTGGCCACGCCAGTCTGAAGGCCGGCAGTCAGCGGTTGTGTGAACTGCGCAGCATAGGCGTTCATCTTCGCTGGATCTTGCGCATAAGACCGGAGTTGGTTCTGGTACTGCTGGTTCTGATATTGGTTGTAGAGGTTGTAGGCTGAGGAGCCGAGAGACGCCGCCTCCGTTGCAGGCTTGAGCACGGATTGAATTGCTTGGAGCGCTTGAGTTATTCCATCCATTGAGGGTGACTCCTTCCTGCAACTGGCTGTTAGATAACCGGATTGGCTAGTTCAAAAGTGGATTGAGGGGCAGAGGGCTGAGATTGCCAATTCCCACCGGAGATCGAGCCTGTGCCGCCGAATTGATTGCTTCCAGACCCACCATTGCGTAGCGCAGCCAAGATTGAGGTAATGTCGGGGGTACCTGAGGTACCTGTTCCCGCTGTGGAAGGAGCAGGTGTGGCGCCGCCGGAAACCCCGCTTGATCCCACGCCTGTTCCGGTGCTCGTACCTGCGCCAGTCGATCCGCCCTGATAACCAGGGTATCCGGCCAACAGGTCCGTCAGAGCCGAGGTTCCAGAATCGGTGAGCGAGCCGCCGGTTTGCGCCTGCGCCTGGCCTTGCTGCCCGAGCACAGCTTCCTGCTTGGAAAGATTGGCTTGGTTCGCCGCGGCCTGTTGTTGCTGGAGGAGGGCGGCCTGATTAGCCTTCGTGGCATCGGACTGAGCATCACGATTGGCGACTCCTTCGTAAGCGGTGACTCCGGCTCCGGTCAGCCCTGCGGCGATGCCTGCGATTGCCAGTGCGGTTGCTGTGGTTCCTGCCATCGGGTTAGTCCTTACCTTTCTCCGAGTTCACTGCCCGGTGATTGTAACTGTGTCCCGGCTGCCGTCTTTGCGTGAGGCGAGTTGGTCGGTTTCCGCGAATACTAGATCTTCGGCCTCGACAACGGATTGAACCGAGGTCGGAAATAGCATAGTCATCTCCACCGGGCCGCGCGTTAGGAACAGTTGTTTGCGGCCGGCGCAGCCCGGAATCACGTTGTAACCTCGGAGTTCAATCAACTCGTCTCCAATGATGACCGCACAGTCGCCGTGCACGATCAGCACAGTTGCCAACTTGATCAACGAGCCCATCATCCACATGCCTGGAATCAACCGAACGGTGCGCGCGTACATCCCAGCGTGGAAAAGATGCTCAGTCGAGATTGGAATCTGAGGCTCGGCAAACAAAATATCCTGAGCCTCAGCCAACTTAGTGAGCATTGTGGGAGAGGGCGGGACCAGAGCGGCGGTAACGGCTAGCGGGACAGTGAGCGCGCTCATGCAAACCACCTCGTATGCTGCGAGTGAGTCAGCGCGTAGCCCGGCCGATGCGAAAGAACGGTGTCGAACGCGCTGCCGACACGGGCTGTGCCGGTTATGCCAAGACAGCCAGAGTCTTGTGCATACCGTTCAGCATGGTCGAGCAGAGAGTTTCCGGCTCCGGTTGAACGGTAGACTGGATCGACAAACACAGATTCGACAGTGGCCCATCTCTTTCCGTTGTGAGGCATGACTGTGCAAAGAAGGGAGAGGAATCCGATTAGCACAGGTTGATTGTCGGATTGAGGGTAAACATAAGCTGCGAAACACTTCAGCACTCCAGCTTGCTCCATCGCTGAATAAATCGCGAACTGAGGTTGGGCGTTGGGGACAAGGCACTCAGTAGCATAGGAGCGATGCAAATCAGCAGAATTCGGCGCGGAGAATAAGTCAGCGACAGGGACAGGCAGGATGGTGACCTGGGCAGCAACCTCGTCGGTGATCATTCCAACCCTCCTAGACTGCCTACACCCATCGACCCTCGGAAAGGCAGCAACGTCGCACCGGGCAGCGCAGCCACGATTCTTGCCAGCTTGACCTCTTCAGGCCGATTATCGGCGAGAAGAGTGAGGAACCCGGCGCAGCCCCGCAGGCGAGCCTCGGCGAAGACTTGAGGCAGGGCCTCCATGATCCAGTTTAACGGTATTCCAGGCGGAAGTGGCGAGATAGCCAACAGTCGCGATAACACTAACCAGGAATGGTTTTGAGAAGCGACGATGATGGCAAACGGAGCGGGGGGTGCGAATGGGCCTAGAAGGCTGACCGGCTCGACGACCCACACCCATTGGGGAATCAAATAAGACATGCCATGATTTTGGAGCGCAGCGGGGAGGATATCTGCTTCTCTCTCGCGAAGGTTGCGAACCTGGATGGCCTGGCTCAAGAGATGATCCTCCTTGCCAAACTGCTCTTCGGAGTGACAGCCCAATCGACGCTGTCGATCACTCCCGCCGCTCCGCCACTGTTACCTGAGACGTCAAGATGCGCTCTGCTCCCGTTGCGCATAATGTTGACCCTTGCTACAAAAGTCGAGTCCCCTTGGGGCACAAGATCGATCGCCTGCGGGCCGAGTTGCACACCATCGAGCCAGAGGGAAGCGATGATAGAACCGACCATGGCAGGAGATCCGTACCCGGTGATAGTAGCCTGTTCGTAGAATAGTCGCTGAGTTGCGCCTTCTCCAAACAGATCCGGCGATCGGAACGACCAGGCCACGGTGGACTGATCGGACGCTCCTGCATCCCAAGTCGAGTCTCCGGATTGCATACGCTGTATTGTGCCGTCGGATTTACCGGCGAGCACTAGCGGATAACCTTCTCCGGTCGCGACGGTCGAAAGCGTGGTGATAGACCAAGGCAAATCGAGTACGGCCCAAGCCTTCATCACCAAATCGTAGCAGAACAAACGGGTTAGTTGTCCCCCATTGATAAGAGTTGAGGGCCTCAAAGGCATGGCGCAAAGATACATGGGCGGCCCGGTAGTTTGCGCCGATTGAGACAGATAAAGAAAGGCTGAATCAACCGGAACTAAATCGGTTTCAGAATCTACTCCGCCGAATAGATAGGGCCTGATGTCTTCTGAAATCAACCGGTCGTTGATCCCGTCGAATACAGCGAATCCAAGATGGGTCCAGCGGCAAACACCAAAGCCGGGGAGAAATTGAATCGACCGCGCGGCCAAGCAGCCGAGGTTGGTCTGAGCCGGCTGGATTTCGAACGAGGCTGAACCAAACACACCAATTACCTGATATGTGGTGAATTCTTTGAAGACGCAGAGCGAGCCGGTTGGGGAGATTCCCAGCGCGGCGATCGTGAACTGCTGCAGCCCGGTGATCTGCGTGCCATCATTGCGGCCAATGAAAGCTGTGTTGACCGGATTCCACGAATTCGGATTGTTCGAGTCCGACATCTTTAGGCAACTCGGGCCGTCGATTCCGTCCGAGGTGTCGGTGGGAGACGTGTTGGCCAGCCAGAGAGAACCCGCATAGGCTACAGCGTGTGCGGCGCCGCGGGGCGCAGTTGAGGCGACAATCGGACCTTGCGAAGTCCAGATAACGCTTCCGTCTGAAGTCTCTGACCCCAGGGATGTGTGCCATGAAGGAGGACCGGGAGTTTGAGACACGCCCCCTTGAGTAGCTGTGTAGTAGTTTCCCGCGCCGTCGGTGA
>Ga0181534_10001975_pt1 | contig 13059 bp, 9 predicted proteins | sample PEATcosm2014_Bin_37_FD_119758 | JGI IMG/M metagenome (GOLD analysis project Ga0181534, IMG submission 119758) | Peatland microbial communities from MTU Mesocosm Facility, Houghton, MI, USA - PEATcosm2014_Bin17_10_metaG | ecosystem: Environmental > Terrestrial > Soil > Wetlands > Peat | place...
CTGCCTCTGGACCTCAAGGTTCGCGGGCTTTATGTTGACGGAAAGCTGAGGGAATTTACCACCGGGCCGGCCCACGAAATCACTGACCGTTTTTTTTCGGTGCGCCGAGTTTTTCGTGTGAACGACTTGCTGCCAGCGGAAAACGTTGCGCAACCGTTATGGCAATGGCAGCGCGGAGGCTGGCTTCTGGTTGATCGACTCAGCGGTCACATCTCCGCCATCGTTTTGCCGGAGTTCGATGCCTACACTTCGATCGTGAACTGGTACCGGGACTACGCCGCTTACTGCGGAGTCGCCGAAAGCACTAAGAAGTTCGAGGTCATCGTGGTCCAAATCGCGCGGCGCAAACCATTGCTCAAGAAAAATATCGAGGTCGCTGAGGGAGACGCAGCTTGGTGCACTTCGCTAACCTGGCAGCGCCATCCCCCGCGGGTTACGTTCGAGTTGGCGCCGGGCAAGAGTGTTTCCTACGCCATCCACGGTCAGGCCGCCGATCTGGTGGCCGAGGACGACGACTCCAGCGAAGACTGACGCAGCTACCGGGAAGTGCTCGCCGGCTTGGCCAACAGGCTGGCGGGATGAATCTCCGTGCGAGTGGGTTGGGGCCCGTAGCTGACAATTTCGACCGATCCGAGAGTGTCCGGTAGAGATCCCGTACCGTTCTCGCCCGAATCATGAAGGGAGGGTGCCGGAACCATTCCGATGGCTCGATTCTTGCCCTCGCTCTTGGCTTTATACAGCGCTGAGTCCGCCAAACGCAAGACTTCGGCGTATGCAACCTGCTCGGGGCAATTGCAGTGCCAGGGGAAGACGGCCCATCCCACCGAACAGGATCGCCGCAGCTTGGTGCCGTGAATCTCGAAGACTTCTGTTCCGACCGCTTCGAGTACGCGCTCTGCCAGAGTGGAGGCTTCGCGGCGATCCGTGTAGCGTGAGACCACCAGAAACTCATCGCCGCCCCAACGGATTAGCACATCGGAGTGCCGAATGGCTGTGCTGATGCGCTTCGCCGTCTCTACGATGACCTTGTCGCCGAAATCGTGTCCATAGCGGTCATTGACTTGTTTGAAGTGGTCGGCATCGATCAGATAAAAAACGAGATCGCGATTGTGATGATCTTCCGCCCGCGCCTCTTTCGAATAAGAACGCAAGGCCTGCTGCACATCCGCTTCTATGGTGGAAGCGAAGAATCTGCGATTGCGCGCTCCCGTGAGCAGATCGGTGAGCGAGTCCTCGCGCAATTCGGTGTGCGCCAGGGTCAAGGCGCGATCCAGTCTCGATTGACGTAAAGAACGCAACGCACCGATGCCGGCGATGGCGGCGAGCGTTAGTCCCAAACGGAAATTTCGCACTCGCGCGGGAGCATGCCCACTGTAAAGTGCGATGGCCGCCAGTATCGGAAGCGAGAGTGCCGCTGTCATCGCCAGGCGCGCGATCCAGTGGCTGCGCTCGCTGCAGGGTTCAGGTTGCCCTTGCAATTGGTTGCTCAACGCTTTGCCCACCAGGCCTAAGCGGGCAAACCACAATACGGAGAATAAGAGCGGAACGTCATAGAGGCTCCCGCTGTAGTAACCGCCGAAATCGATGGCAACGCTGGCGGCTATGGAAATCGAGGCGTACAGAATGCAGGCGACCAGCAACTCGCCATAGACTCGCCGCCACGGGCCCTTACTATCTCGCCAGACCAGCGCGGCTCCGGTTACCAGCGCAGCATGGCCGAAGAAATAAAGAATGTCGAAGTTGCGCCCGTACAAGTCTGTGTTCGGTGAAACGTATTGCCACGGGATGACCACGAACATATACAAATACAACCACCAGCTAATAAGAAGAATGAAGTCAATGGTTCCGACCTGCGTGCTGCCTTGCTCCGCGGACCGATGCGGACGCACCGCCAGCGCGGCCATCATGGGAACCAGGTGGAGGAACAGAAGAACATCGCCCGAGAAAGGATTAGGAACTTCCTGGTTTAGAAAAACCTCAAAAAATGCCCACAGCACTTCGACCAGAAACCAGGACGCAATGCCGAGCGAAATCAGGGTCCAAAACAGCCTGCTGCGCCCTCTACTGGACGGTATGTTTGACGCTGTGCAGTAACAGGCGACAGCCAGAAGAACGCAGCGGGTAATATCCCCGAACGCGGTTAGAAAAAAGCCCCGATGCACGGTTAGCGACACCAATAACTGCATGGCGACCAAGTAAGACGTCGCCACCACCCAAATCGCATTGTGCCGCTCCGTAAGATTCACCGCAGCATAATTTTATGAGGATTACGGCAGGCGACGGAGTTACCAAAGTCACCGCGAAGGACGCGTCGATTTTCTGCGGATGGCGCTTAGTCCAGCAGTTCCGCCTTGAATAGCGGCTTACCGCCCAAAGAGTTATAGAATCCCCACACCGCCAGGGCCGCGATGCTACACCAAGCGGCAATCGTGTGCGGGGCATACCAGGACGAAAAATCCGCAGTGAACGGAACATTGCCCAGCATGTCGGCGGTGAATATTCCGACCCACAGCGAAATGAGCCCAAATTGCGTAACCACCAGGAGTGCTATTCCATAAATCAACAATTGAGTGGGTGCTTCGATCAGGGGATGTGGGCTTCCCAGAGTCTTCAACGAGGCGAAAAGCAAGACGAACACAGCCCCCGCCAGCCACGGCTTGCGTAAGAGGATTCGCAACAACAGAAGAATAAAAAAGAAAATAAGCGCCCCCTGCAACGAATTGGGCGGGAACTGCAACCATTCGCTGGCGGCCTCGCGCACTCCCATCAAGTAAGCGGTGGACATGAAGTCGGGCGCCACACCCCGCCGTATCAGCAGCAGGGTAGCAACCTGCGAAATAACGATCCAGAGCGTGCCCAAAGCCACCCCATAGAGGACGTCGCGGCCCACCAGGGGATCGCGGATTTTGCCCATCCACAATCGGCTCCAGGAAATAATCGAGTGCGGCCAATGCCGCCGAATATAAGGCTCCAGCGCGATGTACAAGGCCCAAATCAATCCGCTCCAGAACAGCCCTGTGCTCACCATCACTACGAACGACAGCACCATGAAGCCCGTGGGCACGAAGTGGCTTCGGGTCAGCCAAAGCAGAATCAGCATCCCAAACATGCATGTAGCCAGTCGCAGAGCGCCATTGCGATCTCCCGCGCCCTTGCGGAAGTTGCGGCGAGCTAACAACAGGGCGCCGGCGACGACCGAAAAGAAAATACAAAGGAAAGCAATTTGTGTGGCCTTCTCAGTAGCGCTGTGCTCGACGGGCTGCATGCGACTCGGCGTCTGCCACGGCCCAAGCAAAGAAAAGAAAACTGCTTTGCCATGATAGTCTGCCGCCTCGATCCGCAAGAGGCGGCCCGACCCCGGCCAACTTCCCGTCCAAGCCAAGCGCTCATCGGACGCCGCAAGCGAAGCCCACTCCGGCGCGGCCGCCTGAAACTTAGTTATATCGAGGCCTGCGGCGGCAAACAGCAAACTCCAATCGACCGGTTCGGCATTGGCCGGACTCGCTTCCTTCTGCGGCGGAATGGCCGAGAAAGATTCCAGTTGACCGCGGGCATCGAGATGCACCGAGATCATCCCAGAGGTTATGGATGGCGGATCTTCCCGGGTGACGATCCCAGGGATCAGAAGATTGTCGCGGAATTCATTAGCTTCAAGATACTGCGGACTTTGACGATACCAGAAAGTCAGGGTCGCGGGATGCGCCGCAAAAACCTTCGGCCAGTCAACTTTTCCTTCGTGCTTCTGCACGTAGTGCAGAAAGTCATCATCATAAAAAAATCCCTCCGCCGTGTCGGTTGGCTTGTCGGGGTAGCCTAGCTTCTGAATCAGCTCTTTCGCAGTGTGCTCCAAAATCAGAGGCGGCTGTTGCAGCGCCAGCATTTCAATCGCGCTGGTCCGAATCGACATATAGACGACTGCGACCAATCCCAGTAAGGCGCCGACCAGGCACAGCAAGGCCACGCGCGGATTCAGTCCAGAAGTCTGCCCCGCGGCCGCGATCATGGCCGGCGACGGCGTTTCTCCCGCCGCGAGCGCTGCCGCCAGGGGATCGCCACCCGGCAACGCCGCGGCGACCAGCAGGGCCGAGGCCGGTCGATTCGCCGGTTCGGCTTCCAGGCAACGCAGAATCACTCGTTCCACCGTGGGATCGAGGTCTTTCACCACCGACGTAGGTCGATTCACCTTGCTGCTGGTGCGGGCTCGCAATAGCTCCTGAAGAGTGTCGGCTTCAAACGCCCGCTTGCCGGTGAAAATTTCATACAGCACCAATCCCAGCGCATAAATGTCGCTTGACGGCGTAACCTCTTTCCCCTCGAGCTGCTCGGGCGCCATGTACGCAGGAGTGCCGCTACGAATGTCGGCGCCCCGCATCTGCTCTGCGAGTCCGGCTAGGCCGAAGTCCGTAATGACGACTTGACCGCGCCCGTCGAGCATGATGTTCGCCGGTTTCAGATCGCGATGCAGCACGCCTTTCGCATGAGCTGCGGCGAGTCCCGCGCATAACTGACGCGAAATCTCAAGTGCTTTGTCCTGCGGAAGCCGCCCGATACGGCGCAGCAGTGACGCCAAATCTTCGCCATCGATGTATTCCATCGTGAAGAAAGTCTGACCGTCGACCTCGCCGACGTCATACACCCGGCACACATTGGGATGAGACACGCGCCGCGAGATCCGCACTTCGTTGCGAAAGCGCTCGAGTTGAACTTCGTCCGCAGAAGTTTCTTCCGGCAAGAGCTTGAGTGCGACCGCTTGCTCCAAAGTCAAATCGTCGGCGCGATACACTTCGCCCATGCCACCTTTGCCGAGAAGAGCGATCACGCGATAGCGTCCAGCGATGATGGAGCCGGGAAGGAATCGTCCCTGTAATGTGCCGCTGGATGAAGAACTCGTAAGCTTCGTCGACGACATGGGCCTTCGACTTGACGGGGGTGATGCCACGCGGGCGCGAGGATACTCAATCGTCGCGTCGTCGTCGCTCCTGGAGACATCGACGGTCATCGATGATGTGCGCGCATGCGACTGCGCTCCGCAGGCTGAGCAGAAGCGGGCATTATCCGGAAGGGTCGCGCTACATGAGGAGCAAGCGGGCACGAGTTCTCGAACCTACTCTACAGGATTGTTTCAAGAGTATGCCACTGCGCTGTATCGCAGCTCAAGCGACGCAATTCGCACTTTCCTATCTAGAAATTAATTTCGCGACGATAATAATTTACAACTGCACTGCTATGATCGGCATCTTTTCAGGATGCCCGAACTTCAATTCATTCGCCGGACAAAGCCATATCTATTTTTGTTAGCCGTATTTTTTGCGCTTATCGGAAGCACCGTTGCGCAGCAGGCGTTGCCGGATGCGCCGCAGTCCCAGTCTACAAATCCGGCGACAGCGACTCCGTCGGACAATGGCACCGGAACGAAGCCTGGGGAAAGCGGCCAGCATCGCATCCTGTGGGTCATCCCCAATTATCGCTCTGACGAATTGGGCGGCGTCATCACACCCTTAAGTGTAGGCGCGAAGTACAAACTCGCGCTTGAAGACTCGTTCGACCCCTCCGCATTCCTTGTCGCCGGAGTGTTCGCCGGAATCAACATGGCGAACTCGCAATACCCCGCGTTCGGCGTAGGAGCCGAGGGGTTCGGCAAATACTACGGCGGAGCTTTCGCCGATCAAGCCATTGGCAACATGATGACGGAAGCCGTATTCCCGTCGATCTTGCGCCAGGATCCCCGCTATTTCGTGATGGGTGACGGTGGCTTCTGGAAGCGTACTAAATACGCCATCAGCCGGGAAGTGATTACTCGCACCGACGCTGGCACGAGCCAATTCAACACCTCGGAGATTGCCGGCAACGCAGTCGCCGCAGGCATTTCGAATATTTATTATCCCGAGGCCCAGCGCACGGTTAGCGACACCATGCAAAAGTGGGGAACCCAACTTGCTCTCGATACTTTCTTCGATGAGTTAAAAGAATTTTGGCCCGATATTCGCCACAAAATACTTAAGCAGCAATAGCCGATGTAAGCGCCATCCCCAGCTTCGCGGGTTTAGTGTGCCGCCGCTACAGCCACGCCGCCCTCAACCATCTTCTCCACGGCTGGCGCAACCGTGAGCAAGAGCTGCGCGCTGGGCTTTTCCGCTTCTTTCAAGAACGCCAGTTGCTGCGACTTCCATTCGTCCGACAGTGGCTGCCCGCCGTCCATCGCATCCATCGCCTGTAAGCCAATTACGCCCAGCGCCGATAAGTTTTGCGAAAGAGTTGCATCCTCCTGCAAGAGGAAAGACTGCCGGATGGTTGGTTGTAAGCGCGCATCGTTATCCCGCCAAAGTTCCAGCATCGCCCGCATCTGCGCTTTGCCTGCGGGATCGAGTTGCCCCGCCAGCAACTTACCGACGCTCACAAGAAACTCGCGGGCGGTGTTACTCTCCGGGCGCGCCGTATCAATTAAGCGATTGAGCGGGGTCGCACTGGTCATGGGACTCTTCGCCAATTCCTCGCGATCATAGTCCTTGACTGGTTCTACAACATCGGCCAACACGCGGAGAGCACCCACGTCGCCATCGCCAGCCAAGCGCCGCAGCATCGACTCGTAACTGCTGCCATGGGTAAGCCCGAGCCCAGTCAAGTCCCGGCTAACGTATTCCAATCGCGCGTACATCGAGTTCACATCGGTCACGCTTTGCGGCGACCACAAGCGCTCGGCAATCGCGGCTGCTCGCGGCCAGATGCGCGAATCCAAGTTTTCTGGAGAAGCATACTCCGACCACTCGCAGGCTTCCCCGCCCAGAATTCGTTGCTTGCCCGCCGCATCCAAACTCGCCGTCGCTCCGGTCATCGGATCGACTGCATAATGCCGCGACGCCGGCCACATCAAGTCGAGGTAATATCCGTAGGACAGCAACCCGCGATAACCTTGCTGCGCCGCGCTAGCGAGTGAATCCTGTCCTCGCCACGATTGGATGACGACATCTTTCGGCAAGTCGGGGCGCAGAATCTCATCCCACCCCTCCATCGTTTTTCCATGCTTGCTCACAATGGCCTGGATATGTGAATTGAAGTACGCTTGCAAGTCGTCGTGCGTCTTGATGCCGCGCGACTTCATGAATGCTTGTATCTTGGCATTTTCATCCCACTGCTTGCCATTCACTTCGTCGCCGCCAATATGAAAAAACTGATCGGGAAAAAGCTTTGCCATCTCGCCAATAAATTCGTCCAGGAATTTGTAAGTGTGCTCTTCAGTTACATCCATCGCCGGATCGAACACTCCCCATTGCCCCTCGATCGTGTAAGGCCCCGGCCCACTTGCCAACTCTGGATATCCTACGAACCACGCCGTCGAATGCCCAGGCATATCGAACTCCGGCACTACGCGAATGCCACGATCTCGCGCATATGCTATCAACTCGCGCACTTCATCCTGCGTGTAGTACTGGCCGCCCGATCCCATCTCTTGCAGCTTGGGAAGTTTCTTACTCTCGACTCGAAAACCCTGATTGTCGGACAGATGCCAGTGGAAAACGTTCAACTTCACTGCTTCCATGCCGTCGAGATTGCGCTTGAGAACGTCGAGAGAAAAGAAATGCCGGGAGACGTCGATCATCAAACCGCGCCAGGGAAATCGCGGCGCATCCTCAATCGTGATGACCGGCACGGCAAATCCCGCAGATGTGATCTGTACAAGTTGGAGGAAAGTCTGCAAGCCGCGAAGCGCGCCCAGCGGAGTTGGCGCGCTTAGGTTTACGCCTGAAGGCGTCACCTGCAACGTATACGATTCATCCTCACCCAGTTCCTGCACTTCCTTGCTGGCACGACTGACGTGAATGATGAACACGGCCGATGCGGCTGGCGCAATCGACATATTCGTCTTCAACATGCCAGTCTTAGTGCGTAGGTGGTCGAGGAAGCGCCCCTCCGCCCGCTCCAATCGCGGCTCTGCGTAGCCGACAAGCCTCACGGAGAAACTGGGAGTGATAAGCAACTGTCCGGAGCCGATCTGGACGCTTGACGGTATCGGCATCAGGTCCAAGGCGGGGGTGGTTTGTGCCATGACGGGGAAGGGAAGGAAAGCAAAAAGGACTGCGAGTCGAACAGATCTCATCCAGTAACTATATTGCAGTTGTCGCGATCTTCGGCATTGTTCCGCGGTGGAGAGTTATGAATCAAGGGACAAGGTTTGCAATGTCTTTCTGGCTGGCCTCGCCAGTCAAGAGTTTACCTCGTCTTGCATCTTCTGGAGTGCCTGCTGTTTTTCCTTAGCGCTCTTGCCAGAAAAATAGAACGCAAGGACAGCCACGACCGCTATAGCAAGAATCGCTCCGGCTATCGCACTGATCGTGAGATATCGAACATCTATGCCGCGAACCTCAATAGACTAGGATTTTTCATCCTAGCCTCCCTGTTTCAGTTCCACCAGCACCTGCCGCGCGATTTCCTTGAGAGTCTCAAACACGCCCGGACCCTGGAATGCGACCGCTTCGATGATCGGTTCATTCTTGCGGCGAAGTTCTTTTTCTAACTCGGCAACTGGCAACACGCCGGGCAAATCGCGTTTGTTCAGCTGCAAGACGTATGGCATTTTATTAAAGTCGTATCCATGTTCTTTCAGATTCGACATCAGGTTGTCCAACGCTTCGAGGTTGGCGTCCATGCGGGCTTCCTGCGAGTCGGCGACGAACACGATTCCATCCACGCCGCGCAGGATCAGCTTGCGGCTGGCGTCATAAAACACCTGCCCCGGAACCGTATAAAGATGAATTCGAGTCTTGAAACCGCGCACCGATCCCAGATCCAGGGGCAAAAAGTCGAAAAACAATGTTCGCTCGGTTTCGGTCGCGAGCGAAATCATCTTGCCCCTCTGCTGTTCCGCAGTTTTCTGGTAGATGTACTGGAGATTGGTGGTTTTTCCGCCCAGCCCGGCGCCGTAATAGACGATCTTGCAATTGATTTCACGGGCTGCGAAATTGATGAAGCTCAACGGCTTTCCTCAAAGGGCGCAGGACAGCGCTTCGCCTTTATGCAAGCGCGCCGACGAAAAATTGTGGCTCTGGTACTCATGGATTTATACCATAGGCGATGGATTACCCACAGGTTACCGGGGTTACTAGGTGATGAATACAAAACCACTTAGCGGCTCGGCGCCGGCGGCAACGGATAATAACCCGCCTTCGCGCTCACATCGATGCAGGGCCGATACGCCGTCTTGCAGCTGGGCCCGTGATTGGCCACGCGCACTTCGATTTCGCGATAAGCGCTGCTGGGCGTGGCCCGGCTGGCATAGCCTAGGGTGTATTGGTTGCGCGCATCGCCGATCACGCGCGAATAAATATCTTCCATGTCGCGCCGCGTAAATTCGTTGAACACCTCGCCGCCAGTCGCATTGGCATATTTCGGCAGGATGTCACTGTAGCCGAACTTGGGAAGATGGATCTTCTCCACCTTGTCGTAAAGCGGAATAGCCGCACCCTCCACTCCGATGCCGTAGACCAGAATGTTGGCAGACAGCAGCACCTTCAGCACGTCTTTATAGTTCGCATTGCTGCGATACTCGCGGCCGTCACTGATGACGAAAATCACTTTGCGCCGGCTGCGATCCCGTTTGCTCAAATCGAGCGCCGCGGCCAGAACGGCATCATTTAATACATGCGCCTGCTTCGTGGGAGTGATGACGCCCGGCGTTTGCGGATCGACCGGCACGCCGTTAATCGTCGGCCCTTCCGGTCCCAACGGGCCGCCCGTCACCGGAGGACCATTATTGCTCCCTGTGACCGTACTGAGGTCGTTGAGCACCTGCGCCAGCTGCCGTCCCGCGCCGCGAAAGTCGCTGGCTCGTCCCACCGTGTTGCTATAGGTATAAATCTCAACTTCATCGAAATTGGCGAAAGCGCCTTCCAGTGCTGAGAATGTCTTATTGACTTTCTGCACCGCAACATCCGGCATACCCAGGTCCAGCACTACTGCCGCAGAAAGCGCAAAGGGATCGCTGGTGAAGTAATTCAGTTCCTGCCTCTTGCCATCCTCGAAGACCAAGACATCCTTGGGCAGCAAACCCGGCACCAGCCGCCCATTCTCATCCTTCACCATGAGCGGAATAACGATCTGGTTCACATTGACGGTGAGTTTATATAACTGCTCATTTGCCGGGGCCGCGTCGGGAGTCGCGCCACCTTCCGGCACAGTATCAACCTTCATCGGAGGCGGCGTATGAGCCGCGCCTGCACCGTCAGGGTTTGTGTCGCTAGAAGAAGAATCCCCCGGCGGCGCTTGATTCGGAGGCAACTTCTGACCCTCCGCCTCACTCGGAGTACCACCCGTCGAAGGAGGTATATTCGTTGGAAACTTAGGCGGCTGCGCCGCCGACGGCGCGTCGGGAATGTTATTCGGAGACTGCTGTGCCGCGACGCCAGCCGTCAACCCACCCGCCACCAGACAAGCCATCGCCGCGGTCAGCAAAGCGCTACGCTTTATGTCCAAAAAAGGCAAAACCCCATCTCCGGCAACAGCCTTCACTTTGCCCCACTTGTGTCCCCTGATTTGTGCATCTAAGCCGTGTAACAATAGACTAACAAAAAACTTAGAGAGAACACTTTTGATGTCTCAAAGTCCCAAGTTTCAGCGAATCCTAACCCTCGGCGCACTTCTTGTCGCTTCAGCCGTTCCCATATTCGCACAGCAATCCGCGCCCGCTGACGATCAATCCGTCGAAACTCTCAAAGTCAACGTCAGCGTCGTGCAGCTCTTCTTTAACGTCAAAGACAAGAAGGGCGCGCTTATCCCCAACCTAACCAAAACCGACTTCGACATCTTCGAGGACGGCAAGCCCCAGACCATCAAGTATTTCGCAGCTGAATCTAACCTGCCCCTAACCCTCGGCATTCTCATCGACGCCAGTGGAAGTCAGATGCGCGTTCTCGACATGGAGAAGCAGGTTGGCGGCGATTTTTTGAGCCAGATTCTCCGGGACAAAGATCTTGCATTCGTGCTCAGCTTCGACGTCAACGCCGAACTCCTGCAAGACTTTACCAACTCGGTGCATAGCCTGAAGAACGCCATGAACGGCGTCCGCATCAACACCGGCGGAGGCGGAGGCACTCTGCCCGGCCTTGGCGGCGGCCCGGTTCCCACCGCCAATGGTCCTCGCGGCACCGTTCTTTACGACGCCGTTTATCTCGCCGCGCACGACGAACTCGCCCAGCAAGTGGGACGCAAAGCGATGATCCTCCTCACCGACGGCGAGGACGAAGGCAGCCAGCTACGCATTAAAGACGCGATCGAAGCCGCGCAGAAATCTGACAGCATCGTTTACGTGCTACTCTGCGCCGATCGCGGGTTCTACGGCAGCTTTGGTGGCTACTCCGGCGATAGTGAAATGCGCAAGCTCACCGGCGAAACCGGCGGGCGCGTCATCGAAGTCGGCAACAAGATCGACAAGCTTCGCGATGCCTTCAACCAGATCGCCGACGAACTGCGCAGTCAATACAACATCGGCTACACACCCACGAACTCCGCCAAGGACGGCTCGTTCCGCAAAGTCGAGATTCGCGCCAAGGACAAAGACTACAAAATCCAATCCCGCACTGGATACTACGCCGTACCATCTCGCGACTAGGGCGCGCGCTTTCCTGATACGCTCGGATGAACGAATGCATGCCGTCTCATCTTAAGTTCGAACAGTGGGTTTCGTATCCGATCGAGAAGGTGTTTCTGTTCTTCGCGAATCCCGAGAACCTGGCGCGAATCATGCCTGCACCGACCGATACAAAGATCGACCAACTCCGTTTGATCTCACCGCCCGAATCATCGCTTCCGCCGAGAACGAACCGCACAAAAATCGCCGGCATTGGCTCCGAAATCATCACCTCATTTCGCGTCCTTCCGCCGCTGCCGTTCCGCGCCCTCTGGATCGCGCAAATCGTCGACTTCGCCTGGAACCACCACTTCGCCGACATCCAAAAGAAAGGCCCTTTCAAAAGCTGGCATCACCGCCACGAATTTGCGGAAGAAATCCGCAACGGTGTCGCTGGAACTGTCGTACGGGATGTGATTGACTACGAAGTCGGTTATGGCCCATTCGGCAAAATCGGAGAAGCATTATTCGTAAAGCCAAAATTCCGCAGCATGTTCAAGTCGCGCCAAAGCGCGTTGCCCGCGCTACTGGCCTGAAACAATACGGGGATGAGGGTTCCCCGTTTCTCGCGTCCATTGCGAGAAGCGGGAATCCGCACAGCCCACAGCATACTCTTTAAGCTCCGATGACCAAACGAGCCACACTCCGCGACGCATTGCTGCTCCTCGGCTTCTGCGGATTTTTCTTTTTCTACAGATTGTCTTCCTTCGGCCTCATCGGCGCCGACGAACCGCGCTACGCCCAAGTCGCCCGCGAAATGTTAGCCCGCCACGACTGGATCACACCCACGCTCGGCGGCATACCATGGTTGGAAAAGCCCGCGCTCTACTACTGGCAAGCCATAATCTCTTACAGCATCTTCGGAATCAGCGATTGGGCCGCTCGCATTCCGTCGGCCTTCGACGCGACCCTTATGGTCGCAGGCATTTACATTTTTCTACGCCGCCTGCGTTTTGTCGTCGGCTTTTCCCTCGACGGCGCTCTGATCGCCGCGTCCTCTGTAGCCGTAATCGGCTTCGCCCGCGCCGCCTCGACCGACATGCCGCTCACTGCCATGTTCACGCTCGCCATGCTCTGCTGGTTCCTTTGGTACGAACAACAGAGCAAGCCGGTGCTGGCGCTGTCTTACATTTTTCTCGCGTTAGCCACGCTCGCAAAAGGCCCGGTCGCGCCATTCCTGGCGCTTGCGATCATTGCAATCTTTGCCGCACTGCGTTTCGATTCTTCGATCATTCGGAAAACCTTCTGGCTCCCTGGACTTCTCTTGTTCTTCGCCGTCTGCCTGCCGTGGTACATCACAGTCCAAATGAAGAATCCAGAATTCTTTCGCGCCTTCATCCTGCAACACAATCTGGCTCGCTTCGGCTCGAATCTTTATCATCATCCTGCGCCGTTCTGGTACTACATTCCAGTCGCGCTCGTGAGCCTGCTTCCTTGGA
>Ga0181534_10001976_pt1 | contig 13046 bp, 17 predicted proteins | sample PEATcosm2014_Bin_37_FD_119758 | JGI IMG/M metagenome (GOLD analysis project Ga0181534, IMG submission 119758) | Peatland microbial communities from MTU Mesocosm Facility, Houghton, MI, USA - PEATcosm2014_Bin17_10_metaG | ecosystem: Environmental > Terrestrial > Soil > Wetlands > Peat | place...
CCGCAACCCTTCTCGCGGGAGCCTGCGGTACTGTGCCGGTGTCGGCGATCTTCCTCGAGTCAAGAAGCGCGTCTTGGGGATCGCCGTGTTCCGCCCTGATCAAAGGAGTGACCATGTCCAGCAAGCACGACATCGAACGGTCCTTTTGAGCCGATGAGCAAACGGCGCCACGGATTCCCGTCCGAGGCGCGCGTCAAGCGGGGCGAGCGAAGCATCAAGGGCGGCGAGGTCGAGCTGGTCGAACGGCTCGGCAACAACGACCCCTGCCCATGCGGGTCTGGGAGGCGCTTTCAAGAAATGCTGCCGCAGCGGCGGTAGCTTTTGACGGCGCCGGCCGCGACTACTACGTGCGCGAGTAGCGAGCCCGAGAGCCACTCGGGCGCTTCGAACTCGTCGACGACGAAGCATCGGCCCGGCAGAGCCGGGCCGATGTCCGCACGGATTTCCGCTAGCGCCGACTCAGCAATCCTGGCCCGTGCGGGGCGCTACCAGTTGATCGCGTCGCAGCTCGACCCACCGAAACCGAAGACAGCGTGGCGCACGACGTCGGGATGGTCAAGCACCCCAGCGACGATTCCGCCCCCCGCTAGGGGGTCGGCGGGGCGATGTCTGCTGTCGCCTCGGCAACCGGTGCACGTTCGGCCTCAGCCTCGGGGAGGCCATTACTGCCGACGCCTACAACAAGTGGCGTCGCGCCTCGGTTGTTGAGCACCCGCTGTATTTCCCCGGGGGAGAACGAGATAACCCGCACGATGTCCCGTGCTGTCTCAACGGATCGGATGTACTCCACGAGGAACTGATCCCCGAGGCTGTACAGCGCGGGCGCTCCGTCCGGTCGCGGCTCGGCCTCATCGGCTCGTCGCATTCGCGCCAGGATCGAGATGCTTGAGAAGGCCTCCGACACGCGCATGAAGTTGTCGGTTTCACCTTCGAGCATCCGCGAGAGATTCTCGCAATGGCGTTCCCACATAACGCCGTACTGCGACCAATCAACGATCACGGCGTTCCATCGCTTGAAGCTCTGCAGCGACTTCATCGCCTTGGCGGCTTCTTGTAGTTCCATGAACAGGAGTCGCGCCGAGCTTCGGCCTTCGCGCTCTCGATCACGGCGGGCGAAGTACGACTGGACCCCGCCGCTGGCGATCGCTCCAACGAGCACACCAAGCACGGCGCCTAGCAGCGTGTCCACGACTCGCAGCGTACGGAGCGAGGCGCGATGATGCGCGCATGCGGGGAGCAGCTACTTTCGTTGTTGGGCTCGGCGTGACCATCGTGAGCACTTTCTCGGGTTCCCTGGGCTTGTCAAAACACGAGCAGCGCATCGCCCTGTTCGTTGGATTTGCGCTCATTGTTGCTGCCGTCGTGGTTCTCCTAGTCGACCGCAGACGCGCCAAGGCGAATCTGCCGGACTTAGAAGAAGTGCGGCGTCGTCTGAGGGATTTTGCGCTTGAGCTCCACGACCTATTTCGCACCACGGACTCGCCAGTGGAAGCGCTCGAGACCTACCGCCACGGCCTGCGACCGCCAGACTCGACCGTGACGTACCGGCGCGCCGGGATTGCCCTACTCAACCTTGCAAGAAGGAAGCGGCTGGCAACACTGGCCGACGAGCTGAAAGCCGAGCGCACGCACTCGGTGGCACGCGCCGCCAACCTGTTCAATGAGGTTGCGGCACGTAAGCGCCGGTGGTGGCGGCCGTGAGATTTGACCAACGTCTGCTCGGTCAGTACGCGCTCTCCGACCAGCGCCGGCTCGTCCGTGCGCTGCACGAAGGCTTCCCCGACGCTCCGCTCGCGTCGCATCACACAGTTGCACCAAGCTTGGTGAACGCCTTTCCGGCTAGCCGGCTTAGCGGTACGATGATGGGGTGGCACGCTCGAGACGGCAGCGAGGCGCGCAGCGTCCACGCAAACCGCCTGCCCCGACATCGGCAGTAAACGCCCATTCGGCGACGCTTGGCGCGCTGCGCCAGGACGTCGGGTTGACGCAGGTCGAGCTGGCGGAGAAGCTTGCGGCATCGCAGCGCGCGGTGTCGCATGTTGAGCATGAGCCGAATCCGCGGGTCGGAACGCTGGCCGGCTATGTCGAGGCGTTGGGTGGGCGGCTCGAGCTGCGCGCGGTCTTCAAGGATCGCAGTGTTGCGTTGCGACTGAAGGACCAGCCGTAGTGGTCGCGGGGAGTGTCGGGTCTATCGTTCGCGGGGGCTATGGCTGAGCGTTTGTTGACTGTGCCGCAGGTGGCGGAGGAGTTTCAGGTGACCTCGCAGACGATTCGCAACTGGATCGACTCGGGCGTGCTGCCGGCGATCCGCGTCGGGCGCCAGTTTCGGTTGCGGCGCTCGGACGTCGACGCGCTGCTGGATCGTGCGAATGCCGACAGCGACTCGCATGCCAGTCAGCGCGATGTCTGGAGTGCCAAGGCGACGCGCATGCCGATGCGCAGCCGTGCCGGGGCCGCGGCAGGCGTGTGGGAGGACGCTGGTCGCGCCCGCACGCTCGACCGAGCCTGAGCCTTTGTCAGCTTGCGCGCTGCGCCTCGTCGGCGGGGATGAGTCCGCTCGCGCGGTCTTCGTTCGCCACAGCCTCGGACAATGCCTCGCAGGCGTCCGCGAACACGTCGTAGGCGTCAGCCACCAGCAGCAGGTCGGTGGTCGCCGCGGCGCCCGTTAGCTGCACGACAGCGGCATCGAAAGACTGCCAGAGCGCCTGCGGTCCTCGCCTGCCCGTGCCGGGTCGCAGCTCGTAGGGCTGATCGCCCGGGGACTTGCTCGGCGGCCAGCGGAACCCGGCCGCGTGCGCCTTCCGACAGATTCCGGCCTCAGCCCGCGACGCAGCAGCAAGGCCCGCGAGGCGGGCGCTGAAGCCGTGGTCCGGCGGTGCCATGCGGTGCGCGCCAACAGCATCGAGCCAGCGGTTCTGAACCGCAGCAAACTCCGCCTGAAGCCGCTCTCCATCCTCGGTGCCGCTGGCCATAGAGGCATTGTCGCACGCGCGACTACCGCTAACCAATGCTGTCCACTGCTATTTATGCCTATCTTTGCTCATTTGGCTATACTCTCCAGCGCGCACCATGGCGTCTCCTGCGACACCCGAGCGGCCGCGCCTCACTCGCGAGGACGTGCTCGATGCTCACGAAGTCGCCGAGCTGCTCCACATGCCGCTATCCACAGTCCTCGAGCTCGCCCGACGGGCGGTGATTCCCGGCCACAAGCTCGGTCGCCGCTGGATCTTCCTGCACGACGAGATCGAGGCTGGCGTGCGCCAAGCGTCGCGCCAACCACAGGCCCGAGACACCCCACAACCTCCTGCCGCGCAACACCCCCGGCCGAGGGGAAAACGAGCAAAGTGGTACCCGGAAGTGGTACCCGATCCCGATTCGGCACGTCAGCCGACCCTCTTCGGCTGACGTTAGTCCTGAATTAATTGGGCGTTTCGCCGATGGGCGGTGCTGGGTTCGAACCAGCGACCTCCTGCTTGTAAGGCAGGCGCTCTGACCAGCTGAGCTAACCGCCCGGGGCCGTGCGGGGTGCGCAGGCCCCAGGGTAGCGGTCGTCGGGTTTCAGTTGGTCAGGAGGGGGTCATGTCGTAAGTGACGGTGACGTCGGCTTCGATCGAGCACTGGGTACTGACGCCGATCGGTACGAAACGAATTGCGGTTGCCTTGTGTTTGCTCGGAGCGGGGGCCGGCTTGGCTGGCTTCGCGGTGGCCGCGGGGTAGACGATCGAGCCTTGGCAGAGGTCGCTCGAGTCGGATGTCTCGGTGACATTGGTGATCGCGCCGAGGGTCGCCGAGACCTGGCCAGCGATGAAGGAGGCCTTCTGATTGGCGTCAGTGAGTGCTCCGCCGAGCGCGGTCTGGTAGGTCGCCTGCTGCGTGGCATCGCTGGCGCTGGGGTCCAGCGTAATCGTGTCTGTGCCGTTGACGACGATCGTTGCCGGGGTCGTGGCGGTGGGGTCGTCGGCCTGGGCGATGCCAAGGCCGCTGAGGGCGGCACCGGCGAGTACTGCGCTGAGGGCGATGAGAATCGTTCGCGGTTTGAGCATGCACGTCTCCTTTGTCTGGATCTACTAGGGCTACGCTCGGCGCGCGTTTCCGTCACGCGCCGCCCGAGCAAAGCCGCGACAATGCGCTCGTGAGCCGCAGGACATTGATCGTCTCTGCCGCCGTTCAGACGCTGCTGGTCGGGGCGCTTTCGGTTGTGCTCGTGGTCCCGCTCGGGACGGGGTTCTTCAAGCATTGGGGCTGGGCCATCGGACCGGCCGCCTGGCTCATCTGCGCGCTCGGCACGGCGCTGATCGTCCGCCTGCCGTACAGGCGCACGCTTGTGGGCGCGCTGCTGGCCGGGATACCGAGCGGGATCGCCGTTCTTGCCGGACAGCACACACTCGGCGAGATCGTGGCGATCGCGCTGTTTGCCGTCTGGTGCGCCTGGCCCGCGCCGGCGCCCATGGCCGCAGTGGACGCCTGATGAATTTCGAAATCGAGGGCCGTGTGGCGCTCGTTACGGGCGCATCCAAGGGGATCGGCCGGGCCATCGCGACAGAGCTCGCGAGGGAGGGCGCGCGCGTCGCGATCGCTTCCCGCTCACTCGAGGCCCTTGCGCCGGTCGCAGACGAGATCGGGGCGACGGCGTTCGCCCACGACAACGCAGACGTCGACCGAGCAGCGGGCCTCGTCGAAGCGGTCAACGGGGCGCTCGGCCCGATCCAAATCCTCGTCACCAACACCGGCGGGCCGCCGTCCAACGAGGACCCACTCGGCAACACGCGGGAGGAGTGGGAGGAGGCCTACCGAGCGCTCGTACTCGGTCCGCTCGAGCTGATTCGCGCCGCGCTGCCAGCGATGCGCGAAAGGAACTTTGGCCGGATCGTCAACGTCGCCTCGTTGTCCGTGCGCGAGCCGGTCCAGGGGCTGATGCTCTCCAACAGCCACCGGGCGGCGACGCTCTCCGCGTTCAAGACGCTGGCGCGCGATCTGGCGGGCGAGGGAATCACGCTGAACACCGTGCTGCCGGGGCGGATCGCGACCGACCGGGCCTATGCCCTCGCCGGCGGACGAGAGCAAGCTGAGACCACGGCCGCCACCGAGGTTCCGGCTCGGCGACTCGGTCAACCGGAGGAGCTGGCGGCGGCCGTTGCCTTCCTGTGCTCGACACGGGCGAGCTACATAACGGGCACAGCGCTCCTCGTCGACGGCGGCCTGACCCATCTCGTCTGAGCCGGTGGAGCGGAGCAGTACCCCCAGGGGGAATCGAACCCCCGCTACGGCCGTGAAAGGGCCGCGTGCTGACCGCTACACCATGGGGGCGGGTCCGAGAGAGTCTACGCAAGGGTTGGCCACCCTCTTCGCCGGCATCTTCCTCGCTCGGCACGGCCAGACCGACTACAACCTCGGACGCCGCTTCCAGGGGCTGCTGCCGGTGCCACTGAACGAGACCGGACGCCGCCAGGCCGCGGAACTCGCCGAGCTCGCCGCAGCGCACGACTTCCGCGCCCTCTGGTGCAGCCCGCTCACGCGGGCGCGCGAGACCGCCGATATCGTCGGCGCGCGGATCGGACTCGAGCCGATCGAGGACTCACGGCTCGTCGAGACCGACACCGGCGACTGGACGGACCGCTGGTGGAGCGACGTCGAGAAGGAGGACCCGGACGGGCTCGCGGCGTTCCTCCGCTCCGACCCCGACTTTGCGTTTCCCGGTGGGGAGTCCTACAAAGAGCAGACCGCTAGGTCCGTCGACGCGCTGCGCGACATCGCGAAAGGCGCAAAGCCGGCCCTCGTTGTGTGTCACGCAATGGTGATTCGCCTCGTGGTGATGCACCTCGGGCGGGGCAGCCACGCCGTGCAAAACGGTGCGCTCATCGAGCTCTGATAGCTGGAAGACTGAGCGCGCGCGGCTAGCTCATCGGGTAGAGCACCGGACTTTTAATCCGGCGGGCTGGGTTCGAGTCCCAGGCCGCGCATCAGGAAACGTGAGCCGAGCGAGCGCGACCGCTGCTAGCCCTTCTCCAGCTGCGAGAGGTTGAGGGCGTCGGATGGCGCAGTCAAGCGAACCGGCTGATCGATTTTGTCGATGACGATCACGCCGTGCTGGCCCGGGTTCGCGATCTCAACGGGATAGGGCTTACCCGTCGCGGCCACGTAGAGCGTGCCACCCTGGGTCTTGTCGATGAGCGGGATCACGCGCTGAGCGCGGAGCGTAGTCAGCTTTCCCTTCGCGAGCGTCCCGTGTGATCCGAGCAGGCCACTGAACAGCTTGTGGATGTTGGAGAACTCGGTGAAGCTGGCGAAGGCTCCGGTCGTAGGAACCTTGAACCACCGGTTCTTGACAAGTTGCGCAATGGTCGCGTTCGTGTAGCGCTTCCAGAACCCTGGCGACGCCTTGAAGTAGCCCTCGTTGCCAATCACGACGAACTGGAAGCTCGAGCCGTCCAAGGCCACCGTCCCCTCGCCGCCCTCGCTCGCCACGAGATGCAGGTCGAGCGAGATCGACGTTCTGCCCGAGACACCGGAGCCAGCGACGTGGACCTCTGATACCCCGTCGATCGCGCTCGTCGCTGCCGCCAGGATCGCCGTTGGCGACTGCGCGGTAACGCCATTGGTCGCCGCGCGAGCAGCGAGGGCACCGCCCCAGACAGTCGCTACACCGGCCGCGGCGAGCGCCACAATCCCGCGAGCCCCAGCCGCACGGTAGGCGGGCCACCCCCTCATCTGCTTGCCATCCTACACAGCCGCGGCCCGCTCGCCGCCCGCCCTACCGCCCTGCCCGCGCATGGCAACACGCCGTGACGGGGTATCGTCGACCCTGGCGGCCGCTTCGCCGTCCGAAGAACCGAAAGCGAGGAGTAACCCCGTGGCAGAGAACGTCTACAAGGTCGTGGAGGTCGTCGGCAGTTCGACCGAGAGCATCAGCGACGGTGCTCGCAACGCAGTCGCCAAGGCCGCCGAAACGCTCCGCAATATCGAGTGGTTCGAAGTCCTCTCAATTCGCGGCCATGTCGTCGACGGGGCAGTCGAGCATTTTCAGGTCACGACGAAGATCGGGTTCAGACTCGAATAACGGACGACACCTGGTGCGCGTCCCGAGTGCAGGCACCGCCGTCGGCCTCTTTCCGCCTGCTCGACGGGCACGCGCCGGTTGCCGAGAGCTTCCTATCCCCGCTAGACACCGATCCCGACATATTTGAGCGATAGGTACTCGTCGATTCCCTCGGCCCCGCCCTCGCGGCCGAAGCCCGACTGCTTGATCCCTCCGAACGGGGCCGCGGCGTTGGATGCCACGCCCTGGTTGAGGCCGACCATGCCGGTGTCGAGAGCTTCGGCGACCCGCAGAGCGCGGTTGAAATCGCGAGTGAATACGTAGCCCATCAAGCCGTACTCGGTTGCGTTGGCCCGCGCGATCGCCTCTTCCTCGGTGGCAAAGCTGACAATCGGCGCCACGGGTCCGAAGATCTCCTCTGACAGCACGCGGCTGGCCGCGGGCACGTGCGTCAGCACGGTCGGGCGGTAGAAGTAGCCTGGCCCCGCGAGCGGCTCGCCGCCGGTAACGACCGTCGCCCCGAGGTGGACCGCGTCGCTGACAAGTTCGTGCACCTTGTCGCGCTGAGCAGCGTCGATTAGAGGGCCGAGGTCGGTGTCGGGCTCGACTCCGCGACCGAGGCGCAACTGCTCCATCCGTGCAGCCATACGACGGCCGAACTCCTCGACCACGCCGGCCTGTACGTAGAGACGGTTGGCGGCGGTACACGCCTCCCCCATGTTGCGCATCTTGGCCATCATTGCCTGGTCAACCGCGAGCTCGAGATCGGCGTCGTCGAAGACCAGGAGCGCCGCGTTGCCGCCGAGCTCCATCGAGACGCGTAGGACGCGACCCATCGCGCGGGTTGCCAGAGCGCGACCGACCTCAGTCGAGCCGGTGAACGACAGTTTCCGCAGGCGCGGATCGTCGAACAGCGGATCGGTGACCGCCCCGGCGCGTGAGGTCGTGACGATGTTCAGCACTCCGGCCGGGAGGCCGGCCTCAATGAAGATGGCGCCGAGCGCCAGCATCGACAGCGGTGTCTGCTTGGCGGGCTTGACGACCATCGTGCAGCCGGCGGCGATCGCGGGGCCAATCTTGCGTGTTCCCATTGCGAGCGGGAAATTCCAAGGTGTGATGAGCAGGCACGGGCCGACCGGTTGGCGCATGGTGAGCAGGCGCGCCTTGCCGTTCGGGCTGACGGTGTAGCTGCCGCGGATCCGCACCGCCTCCTCGCTGAACCAGCGCAGGAAGTCATTTGCATAGGCGACCTCACCGCGCGCTTCGACGAGCGACTTACCCATCTCGAGCGACATCAGCATCGCCAGCTCGTCAGTTCGCTCGAGGACCAGCTCGAACGCGCGACGAAGGATGTCGCTTCGATCGCGAGGCGGGCAGTTCCCCCACTCCGCCTGCGCCGCGTCGGCAGCGTCAAGTGCCGCGAGAGCGTCGGCCGGCGTCCCGTCGGCGATCTCACACAGCGGCTCCCCGGTCGCGGGGTCCTCGACCGCGAGGCTGGCGCCGTTCTCGGCCGGCCGCCACACCCCGCCGATCAGCAGTTCCTTGGGCACGCTGCTGAGCACTTCCGCTTCGTCCATGGTTCACCTCGCCAGTGTTGGTTTGCTCGTGCTGACGTTACCTGGGTCGCAGTCGTCCGGCCTCGCCTGCGGGCGGAATCGCCCGGCTTGGCGGCCTGAAAACCCTTGCACTCGCTCGGCAAAGCTCGTGACGGGGGCCGATAGCTGCTAGCCTGAAGGAGCGGTTGATCCATGTCAGCCGCGAGGCAGCTCACTTCGGGTCCCGCACGGAGCGGTTCGGGTTTGCAGTCTCCGAACAGTTCGCGGCCGACAAGGGCTGCCAAGGAGTTTAAAGATGTCCAGCCAGTCCTTTGCCCAGCTCGGCGTGTCGAGCGCTGTCGTCAGCGCGCTCGCGGCGCGCGGCTTCAACGAGCCCTTTGCCATCCAGCGCCTCACGATCGCCGACGTGCTCGCGGGTCGCGACGTCCTCGTCAAATCACCGACGGGATCGGGCAAGACGCTCGCCTTCGGCATTCCGATTGCCGACCGCGTGGCCGCCGATCAGCGCCGCCCGGCGGCGCTGATCCTCGCCCCGACGCGCGAGCTCGCCACGCAGATCGTCGACGAGATCACCGACGTCGCGCACGCTCGCGCGCTCAAGGTCACCGCAGTCTACGGTGGCGTCGGCCTGACGAAGCAAGCGCGCGACGCCGCCCGCTCGCACATCGTCGTCGCCACACCCGGCCGGCTGGAGGACCTGCTGGCGCGGCGCGCGTTCAGCCTCGGGGCCGTGCGTATCCTCGTGCTCGACGAAGCCGACCGCATGCTCGACATGGGCTTCCGGCCGGCAGTCGACCGGATCGTTGCGCAATGCCCAAGGGACCGCCAGACCCTCTTCTTCTCGGCCACGCTGGACGGCGAAACCGGCCGGATCGCGAAGGCCTACACGCGCGACGCGACGCGCCATGAACACAACGCGCCCGAGTACCACGACAGCGTTCCGGTCGAGCACCGCTTCGTGGCGGTCGAGCGCGACCAGCGAGTCGAGGCGCTCGTCAACGAGCTCGCCGGCGAGCGCGACCTGGCGCTCGTGTTCGTGCGGACCAAGCGCGGCGCCGACCGGCTCGTCAAACGACTCGGCACCCTCGGCGTGGAGGCCGTCGCGATGCACGGCGATAAGTCCCAGCGCCAGCGCGAGCGGGCGCTCGCCGACTTCCAGTCCGGCGACGTCGACACGCTGGTGGCGACCGACGTCGCCGCGCGCGGTATCGACGTGGCGCGCATCTCGCACGTGATCAACTTCGATCCGCCGGACGACGGCGACACCTATGTCCACCGCGTCGGTCGTACCGCCCGCGCGGGCCGTCCGGGGATCGGCATCACCCTCGTCGGCAGCGAGCAGCGCCGCGATATGAGCGTACTGGCGCAGCGACTCGGAATCGACCACGGCCTCGGCGGCGTCGCCGTTGCGAGCGGTCACGTCAGCACGGCCAGAGGCCACCGCCCCGGCCCACAGAACGGCGCCGGACGGCGCGCGCAAACGCGAAGCTACGGTCACCGCCGGGGCGGGCGATGATGGTGCGCAATGGACGCGGCGCGGAGCCGTCCACGAGGGCGAGGATGATGCACTGATGGCGAACAATGCCGAACGGGCAGCCGAGCAGCGCAAGGTCAAGCTCGAGGAGATGGAGCGCCAGATCAAGCAGGGCACGCTTCGCGTCCGCAAGATGACGGTGGCCGAGCGCAAGCTCAACCCGCCGAAGCCGCGCCCGGAGCGGCGCGGATACCGCTGAGCCGGTAGCCGCGGGCCTGCTAGAGCTGCTGGCGGGCGCCGTAGCCGGCGTCGAGGTCGTGCCAGTAGCCGATGTCTTCCTCGTCGTCGGTCCAGCAGAGGTAGACCTCGCGACCGTCGCGGATCGCCGGAAAGTCGATCAGGCCGCGATCGAGGTCGCGCAGAACGATGTCGCGCTCGTCGAACGCGGCGGCAGCAGCGTGGAGCTCGAGGAAAGCCTCGCCAACCTGCCTACCCGCCGCACCGCCGCCGTTGCCGACCGAGCCTCCCGCGAGCGCGTGTCGGGTGTCCTCGTCGGTCAGCCGGCTGCGCGCGTCGCGCATCTGCGCGAGGCGCTCAGCCACCCATGGCAGCTCGGCTCGCGCCTCCTCGAGCGTGTAGTGGCGGTCGTGGCGCACGGCGGCGAATTCTGGCGCGCGCCGCCGGAGCGCGTCGCCAGCCGCGACGGCGCCGGCGTCAGTCGGCCACTTCTTCGTGCCCAAGCCCGTCGAAAAGCGCGCGCATCCGGTCGAGAACGGCCGCCGCGCTCCGCAGCTCCTCGCCGCTGAACTCACCGAGTGCCTCGCTCCACAGGCCCTGGTAACGGGCGCGACGCGCCGCGACGAGCTCGCTGCCGCGCGCCGTCAGCGATATGAGGACGCTGCGCCGGTCACGCTCGCTTCGAACACGCTCGATCAGGCCCGCGGCAGCCAGGCTGTCAAGCATCTGCGTGGCCGTCCCGGGCGCCACGTCGGCACAGACGGCAAGCTCGCTTGCTGACATCTCGCCACCCTCGGCGAGGCCGAACAGCAAGCCGAACTGCGCGTAACTGAGCTCGCCGGCGCGGTGTGTGTCGCGTCCGCGGAGCCGGCGCACCGCTGCCATCGCGCGCTTGAACGCGAGGCCGAACTCCTCGGCGGCCTGCTCGCGTGGTCCGGGAAGCTCGCTCGGTGCTTCCGTCTGCGCGCCGGCCGGCGGCATCATCATGCCGCCGCCTCCACAGGGAGCACGCGCGATGCCGCCTCGCTCTCCCTGGCGGCGGTTGCGCGAGCCACGCTCCGAGCCTTCTGCTCCGCCCGCAGCAGGATCACGCAGGGAACTATGGCCGCCGCGATGATCGCTGCGCCCCACCAGAACGCTGTGCCGTAGGCCCCGGCGACCGCGCCTGGACTTGCGTGCACGCCCGCCGAGACGAGCGAGCGCTGGAGCACGACCGCCAGCACCGCGGTGCCGATCGAGCCGCCGACGCGCATCAGCACGTTCAGCTGTGGCGCGGCGTCGGGCAATTCGTGGCGCTCGAGCGCCGCCATTGCGGCGATGTATGCGGGCATGAACGCGAAGCCGATGCCGACGCCGCGGATCACCTGTTCGACACTGAGCCAGACGAGCGAGGTGTTGTCGCCGATCAGCCCGAAGGGGATCCCGATCGCGGCCGTGATGATCACGCCGATGATCGCGAGCGGGCCGCCGCCGACGCGGTCGGTCATCCGCCCGACGATCGGCATCACCATCGCCATGCCGAGTCCCTGTGGCCCGAGCAGCAGGCCGGTGTCGAGGACGCTCTCGTGGCGCACGTTCTGGAAGTAGAGCGGCAGGACGATCATCACCCCGAACAGCGCGGCACCGAGGAAGAACATCGCTCCCGCGGCCGATGCGTAGGTGTTGCGCCTGAAGAGGCGCAGGTCGAGCAGCGGCTGGGGGACGCGCAGCGCGTGCACGATGAACGCCGCGATCAGGACGAGCCCGGCGATGATCGATACGAAGACCTTCGGCGAGGAGAAGCCCGCCGTGGCGCCGACCTCGGCGAGCCCGTAGGTCAACAGCGGCAGACCGGTCGCCATCAGCAGCAGGCCAGGCACGTCGAGTCGCGGCGGCTCGGCGTCGCGCACGCGGGCCGGCAACAGGCGTATCGCGAGCACAGTCGCTAGGGCGCCGACCGGAACGTTGACGAAGAAGATCCAGCGCCAGCTGGCGCTGTCGATGATGAGACCGCCGATCGTCGGACCGAGAATCGGGCCGAGCATCGTCGGCACGCCGGTGATTGCCAGGACCCGCCCCATGCGGCCCGGTCCGGCCGCGTCGGCGACGATCATCTGCCCGACCGGCATGATCATGCCGCCGCCGATACCCTGGAGGACGCGGAAGACGATCAGCTCGTCAGTCGAACTTGCGAGGCCGCAGAGCGCCGAGCCGGCCGTGAAGAGCACGATCGACATCAGGTAGATGTTTTTCGCGCCGAAGCGGCGCGAAGCCCAGCCGCTCAGCGGGATGACGACCGCGAGCGCGAGGAGGTACCCGGTGAGGACCCACTGGATGTCGACAAGTGGGCTGTGGAGATCGTGATGGAGCGTCTGGAGCGCGACGTTGACGATCGTCGTGTCGAGGATCGACATGATCGATCCGAGCACGACGACGGCGGCGGCGCGCCACACCCAGGGATCGATCCGGTCCAGTTGCTCGCTCTTCGCCATAACACTCGCTCCAGTTCTCAGGCACCTAAAAGTTCGGCGCCGAAGCTTAGGCGCCGAAGCGTTTTTTGTCAAGTGGGGCTCGCCGGCCTCCCGCCTTCGGCGGGATCCGGCCTCGCTGGCTGCTGGTGGCAGCCGGCTTGTCGATGTCTGTGGCGAATCCGGCTGCGGGTTCAGCGGCGCGCGGTTGTTCGTGAAAGCGAGGCCGGACGGCGAAGCCGGGCCGGCGAGCTAGTGCTTGAAGTGGCGGCGGCCGGTCATCACCATCGTGATGC
>Ga0181534_10001977_pt1 | contig 13046 bp, 12 predicted proteins | sample PEATcosm2014_Bin_37_FD_119758 | JGI IMG/M metagenome (GOLD analysis project Ga0181534, IMG submission 119758) | Peatland microbial communities from MTU Mesocosm Facility, Houghton, MI, USA - PEATcosm2014_Bin17_10_metaG | ecosystem: Environmental > Terrestrial > Soil > Wetlands > Peat | place...
CTGGCCGCCGATGCCGCCCACCGTGCGCGGTGGTGGCTGTGGGTCTACCACTGGCCCCCGCTGGGCTCCCCCACCTGCTGGACGGGGAAACGGGACTACGGCGACGGTGATCTCCGACAATGGATCGGGGAGCACGGACCGGAGATGGTGTTGGCCGGCCACGTCCACCAGTCGCCCTTTCGCCCCGACGGAGCGTGGGCCGACCGCATCGGCCCTACCTGGGTGTTCAACCCGGGCAATCAGATCGGCCCGGTCCCCACCCACATCGAGATCGACCTCGACGCCGGGTGGGCCCGTTGGTCCTCACTGCTCGGTGTCGAGCAGATCGACCTGGCCACGTCGGGTATCCCGGCCCGGACCGTCTTCTGAGCCCGGGGTGCCGTCGTCGACGGGGTAGCGCCGGCCGAGTCCGTGGCGCCCACGGTATACGCCGTACACCGTGGGCGCGATATGGAGTGCCGGAATGCCGGGCTGACGGAGTGCAGGCGGCCCGAATGCCGGAATGCCGGGCTGGCGGCTCAGGACCTGTCGTGCGGCCGGTCAGTACTCGGGGTCGGGGTCCCGGGCCGAGCCCGGCCTGGCCTCCGGCTTCTGGTGGTGGGCCAGTCGGCCGAGCACGTCGGGCACGATAGACAGCCCGGGCGCCTCGCCGTACTGGTGCTTGAGGTCGGCCAGGTAGGTCATGACGTAGTTGAGCCTTCGGGCCAGGCCCACGGCCAGCAGTCGGGTGACCTCGGGATCACCGAGCAGGAGGGACGTGCCGTCGACGGCATGCCGGAGCCGACTGGGCTGCGTGGCCACGACGGTGGTCACGTGGTCCGTGCCCAGCAGCACCGAGACATCGCCCACCATGGCTCCGGGCCGGTCGATGACGTTGACGACCACGTCCCCTTTCAGGACCTCCAGGGAGCCGGACACCAGGACCCAGACCTCTCCGCTGGTGCCACCTTCCCGCACCACCGCGTGGCCTGCGTCGACGGTGATCTCGGGGAGGTGCGACGAGAGGTCCAGCATGTCGGCCACGCCAGCGATGGTAGTGGCGGGATGGCTACCCCTTCTTTTCCACCTTCTTCAGGGAGCCGTAGCCCTTCTCCATGGCCGACATGATGATGGCCTCGAAGTCCTTGTCGGTGAGGATGTGGGGCGTGCCCATGGACGACGACCGCCAGTACAGCTCGGCCAACCACTCGAGGAGCTCGAGACGCTCGATGGCCTCGCTCATCTTGTTGCCGTAGGCGATCGAGCCGTGGTTGCGCATCATGGCGGCGTTGCGGCCCTTGAGCGCCTCGATCACGTTGTCGGCCAGCTCCTGGGAGCCGAAGGTGGCGTAGGGAGCCGTGCGGGGCGCACCGCCCAGGCCCAGGCAGCTGTAGTGCAGGGGCGGCAGCTCGTCGTGGGTGCACGACAGCGCCGTCGAGGCCATGGCGTGGGCGTGGGTGACGGCCAGGGCGTTGGTGGCCTTGTAGATGCCGGTATGCAGGGGCACCTCGGAGGTGGCGCCCAGATCCCCGTCCACGTGCTCGCCGTCGAGGGTGATCACCGCCACCATCTCGGCAGTCACATCGGCCAGGTTGGAGCCGGTGGGAGTCACCGCCACCAGATCGTCCTTGCGGGCGGAGATGTTGCCGGCGGTGCCGATCACGAGCCCGGTCTTGGCCAGGTGGCGGCTGGCGCTGGCCACGGCCTCTCGTTCTTCGGCCAACAGGAGATCGCTCATGTACTGCATCCTCTCTGGATTCTCGTGCCTCGTCGGAATGGATGATGACACGGTTGGGGTCCGGGGGGCCAAGATGCCGACACCTCCGTGGGCCGTGGTCACTACAGTGCATCCCGGGGAGGTGACCGCTGGTGACGGAGCATGGGAGCAAGGTCGACCGCAGCGCGGAGTGGGCTGCCATCAAGGAGCGCCACCTCCGTCCCCTGGGGGAGCGCCCGGCATCCTCAGCCCGCGGCCTCCACCATTTCGCCCTGTTGAGCAGCGATGTGGAGAGGACCATCGCCTTCTACCAGGACCTCTTGGAATTCCCCCTGGTCGAACTGTTCGAGAACCGGGACTACCGGGGATCCACCCACTTCTTCTTCGACGTGGGCCACGGCAACTACCTGGCCTACTTCGACTTCCCCGGCCTCGACCTCGGCCCTTACGGGGAGGTCCTGGGCGGACTCCACCACATCGCCATCTCGGTGACTCCCGAGCAGTGGGAGCGGCTGGTGGCCAAGCTGGGGGCGGCCGGCATCGACACCCACATCGTCGGAGGCACCTCGGCCTACTTCCCCGGTCCTGACGGCGAGCGGCTCGAGCTGCTCTCCTACCCCCTCAACGACATGTACGGGACGGTGGTCGGCTGAGGACGCGTCCCCGTGGCCACGGCCCAGCGGACCTGGCCGATGTTCCTGGAACCGGGTCGAATGCCCCGGGGTTGAGGCAGGAGGCCCCGATGGGCCCCCGCGGAGGACGGTAGGGTGCCCTCATGCGTTGGTTGCGGACCGGGGGGGTCGCCGTGGCGGTCGCCGTCCTCGCCATGCTCGGGGCCACCGGGGCCCTCGGGGCCACCGGGGTCGTTCCCGCCTCGGCCGCTCCGGACGGCTCACCACAGCCGGCCACCGTCTGGCTGTGCCGGCCCGGGATGGCCGACGACCCCTGCACCCCGGGTCTCGCCACCACCACGACCACCCCCACCGGCCGTGTCCTCGGGGTCGGCACCCCCGCGTCCGTTGCCCACCCGGCGATCGACTGCTTCTACGTCTATCCCACCGTGAGCGACCAGAAGACGGGGAATGCCGACCTGACCGTCGACCCCACCGAGCGCTCCATCGCCCTCTACCAGGCCGCCCGGTTCTCGAGCCTGTGCCGGGTCTTCGCTCCCATGTACCGCCAGGTGACCATCTCGGGCATCGACGGCGCGGTCAGCGCCACCGAGTCGGCCATCGCCTACGACGGCGTCCTGGACGCATGGCACACGTACCTCGAGCGGTACAACCACGGTCGCGGCGTGGTGCTCATCGGTCACTCCCAGGGCTCCTTCATCCTCCGCAAGCTCATCACCAGCCAGATCGACCCCAAGCCGGCCCTGCGCCATCTGCTGGTGTCGGCCGTCCTGCCCGGCGGGAACGTGACCGTCAAGAAGGGATCGGACATCGGCGGCGACTTCCACCACATCCCGGCCTGCCACTCCGCCAGCCAGGTGGGGTGTGTCATCGCCTACTCGACCTTCGACGCCGTTCCCCCGGCCGGCTCCCTGTTCGGCCGGACCACTGCCCCGGGCCTTCAGGTGCTGTGCACCAATCCGGCCTCGCTGGCCGGGGGGACGGGGATCCTCGACCCCGTCTTCCCAAGTCAGCCATTCGCCCCCGGGTCGTCCATCGCCGCCGGGATCGCCCTGCTGGACTACAAGGTGCCGGCGGTCACCACGCCGTGGGTGTCCGTGCCCGGGGCCTACTCCGCCCAATGCTCCTCCGCCGGTGGTGCCGACGTGCTCGAGGTTACTCCCCGGAACGGAGCGCCGGTGATCCATCCCAGCCCCACCCCGGGCTGGGGCCTGCACCTGGTGGACGTGAACCTCGCCCTGGGCAATCTGGTCGGCGTGGTGCACAGCGAGGCCCTGGCCTACGCCGCCTCCCGCTGAGCTCGCCGGCTGACCACGCCCAGGCGCGTGCGGCGGTGGGTCGGTGCGGCCGCATTGTGGTCGGGTGCCGACGTGTCCGTACACTGGCCAGGGTCCACCCGGGGGGCGACCTCCATGGCGAATGGGAGCGAGCAAATGGCGAATGAATGGGGTCCCCTCGGGCTGTTGGCCGGCGAGTGGGAGAGCGAGAGCGGTGGGCTGGACACGGCCTACTCGCACGCCCGGGGTGAGGTGCTGGGCACGCCCTACCGCGAGAAGTGCAGCATGAAGCCGTTCGGCCCCGTCGACAACGGGAGCCAGCACCTCTACGGCCTCGACTACAAGAGCGCCATGTGGCGGGGCGACGAGGAGAACCCCTTCCACACCGAGGTGGGCTACTGGCTGTGGGACGGGGCCACCGGCGAGATCATGAAGGGCTTCGTGGTCCCCCGGGGCATCACCACCCTGGCCGGTGGCACCGCCACGGCCGATGCCACCGAGTTCACCCTCCGAGCCGATCGGGGCCACGAGCTCTACTCCATCGGGGAGAACAAGTACCTGGCCAGCCAGGCCAGCACGCTGAGCTACGAGGTGACCATCTCCCTCCAAGGGGACTCGTGGTCCTACGACGAGTCCACCATGCTGAAGATGAGCGAGCTGGGCGAGCCGTTGGCGCATACCGACCACAACACCCTCCACCGGGCCGGCTGAGGACGGAGGGTCGCCGCACGCATCGCCGTCGGGCCCCGGGGCCGTGCGGCCGCCGTCCGCCGTCCGCCGTCAGAACCCGCCGTGCCGCCGGTCAGAGGGGTGGCGGTGTGAACCCGGGCCCGGCAGCAGCGTCGAGCAGGCCGGCCATCCGCAGGAGACGCCGGTCGCCGAGGAACGGACCGATGGCCTGCACGCCCACCGGTAGTCCCTCCGGAGAGAGCCCGGTGGGCAGGGCCACCACGGGGAGGAGCACCGATCCGACGGCCCCGCACCAGGCCATGGCCACCAGATGGGACACGGGCGTGCCGTCCACGTCGATGTGCCGCTCCAGCATCGGCCGTTCCACGTCGTGGGGGAAGGCGGTCGTGGGCATGACCGGGGCCAGCACGACGTCCCAGTGCTCGAAGCAGGCGGCCCACGCCGCCCGTTGGCGTTGCCGGCGCCCGTTGGCCCGGGCCCACGTCCGGTAGCGACCGGCCAGGGCCCGTCCGGCCACCAGCATCGGGTCGTCGCCGGGGACGGCATCCAGCTCGGCGAACGAGGCGAAGGCATCCTCGGGCAGGCCGAGACCGATGATGGGCAGCACCAGCTCCTGCCACGAGAGGAGGCCCTCGGCCAGGGGAACGGGCAGGGAGATGGCCTCCACCCGGGCCCCGGCATCGGCCAGACGGGCCGCGTACCCCTCGAGGCCGGACCGCAGGTCGGAGGCCAGGGGCACGACGTCGGTCCCCTCGTGGAACACGGTGGCCACCCGCAGGTCCGAGATGTCCTCGATGGCCGGGCCCTCGTCCAGCCGCAGGTGCCATCCGGGGGCATCCTCAGGCAGGGGCCCGGCCACCACGTCGAGGGCCAGCTCGAGGTCGTCCAGGCTGCGGGCCAGCGGTCCGTTGCAGTTGACGTCGCTCTCCACCAGGGTGCCGGGTGGCCCGGGGATGTGGCCCCGGCTGGGGACCACGCCCCATGACGGCTTCAGCCCGTAGACCCCGTTGAAGTGAGCCGGGTTGCGGATCGAGCCGCCGATGTCGCTTCCCAGCTCGAGTGGCGTCAGTCCGGCCGCCACCGCCGCGGCCGCGCCCCCCGAGGATCCCCCCGTGGTGCGGGAGGTGTCCCAGGGGTTATTGGTCACGCCGTAGACATCGTTGTAGGTCTGGAAGTCGCCGGCGTAGAGCGGGGTGTTGGTCTTGCCGAAGATGATCGCGCCGGCGTGCCTCAGCCGACCGACGGCCAGCGCGTCGGATGTCGGCACGTGCGTCGCCAGCTCGGGGGCCCCGGACGTGGTGACCAGGCCCTCGGTCTCCCAGACGTCCTTCACGGTCATGGGCAGGCCGTGAAGGGCACCGGTCGGCGCGCCCGAAGCCGTCACGGCATCGGCGGACTCGGCGGCGGCCCGGGCCCGGTCGAGGTCGAGGGCCACCACGGTGTTGAGGTCGCCGTCGAGACGGTCGATCCGGTCGACGAGGTGCTCGAGCACCTCCCGGCTCGAGACGGTGCGCGCGGCGATGGCCGCGATGATCTGGGTGGCCGTGGCGACGTCGAGGTCCACGGCTGCGAACTTACCGCCGGGCCGTGGCCGCCGCCGTGCCGTCGGACGTGCCGCCCGGCTGACCGTCGGCGAAGTACAGCTGGCGGAGCTCACGCTTCAGGATCTTGCCCGACGGGTTGCGGGGGAGGCGCTCCTCGGTGAAGGCGATGCGGCTGGGCACCTTGAACAACGCCAACCGCCCGGCCAGGAACTCCTGCAGTTCCCGGGCCGAGAACTCGGCGCCCTCCTTGCGCTGGACCACGCACGCCACCTCCTCGCCGAGACGCTCGTCGGGCACCCCGAACACCGCCGCCTCGTACACGCCGGGGAACTCGTAGATGGCGCTCTCCACCTCGGCGCAGTACACGTTCTCGCCGGCCCGCAGGACCATGTCCTTGGCCCGGTCCTCGATGTAGAGGAAACCCTCGTCGTCGATGCGCCCGAGGTCCCCCGAGGCCAACCATCCGTCCACGATGGCCTCGGCTGTCGCCTCCGGCTTGCCCCAGTACCCGCGGATGACGTTGGGGCCCTTCATCCAGATCTGGCCCCGCTCGCCCACCGGCACGGGACGGCCCGCCTCGTCCCTGATCTCGACATCCAAGATGGTGGTCCGGGCCCGTCCGGTAGATGTGGGATGGGTCACGTAGTCGTCGCCGAAGTTCCCGGGACCGAAGGCGTTGGTCTCGGTCATGCCGTAGCCGATGTTGGGCCGTCCCTTGGTGAACCCCTTCTCGACGCGGTCGACCAGCGTGGTGGGAGCCGGCGCCCCACCTCCGCCCACCGTGGCCAACGAGGAGGTGTCGTACCGGGCGAAGTCCGGGCTCTCCAGCATGTCCCAGCTCTGGGTGGGGACCCCCACGAACGCCGTCACCCGTTCGGACTCGATGAGACGCAGGGCGGCCGCCGGGTCCCAGCGGTACATCATCACCAGCTTCAGCCGCATCCCGAAGCACGAGAGCATGACCGGGACGCACCCGGTGACGTGGAACAGCGGGACGATGAGGATGAAGCAGGGAGCGAATCCGCCCCCGGCGATGGAGTCGGTCGGATCGGAACCTTGGCGGGCGGACTGGATCGTCGGGCCGGCCCAGAAGGCCATCAATGCCTGGGTTACCGCCCGATGGGTCGACACCGCCCCCTTGGGGAAGCCGGTGGTGCCCGAGGTGTAGAGGATGGTGGCGTCGTCCTCGGGACCCACCTCGACCTCGGGCATGGGATCGCCCGGGTTCACCACGTCGTCATAGTGCCGGACGCCCTCGGCCACCGGAGCGGACCGGTCCCCCCGCACCACCAGGATGGGGATGGACCGGCCATGGGCCGGGCCGTAGGCCCGCTCCGAGCGCTCGGGGTCGGTCACGAGCAGCGAGACGCCCGAGTCGCCGACCGCGTAGTCGAGCTCGCTCTCCGTCCACCAGGCATTGAAGGACACCGATACCGCCCCGATGGACAGGATGGCGGCGAACGAGACGATCCACTCGGGGAGGTTGCGCATGGCGATGCCGACCCGGTCCCCCTTGGCGATGCCGAAGGTGTGCACCAGGGCGTGGGCCAGGGCATCGACGTGGCGCATGGTCTCGTCGAAGGTCCAGCGCTCGTCCTCGTAGACCATGAACTCCGACTCCACGCCACGGGCGCCGGCGAAGAGCTGCCCGAGGGTGGGCGGCGCGTTCTTGAACATCCGGTACTCGATGCCCCCGACCGTGCCCTCGATCAGCTCGAACAGCTGACCGGGCCCGGTCACCTGGGCGAAGGCCTCCTCGTATCCGATCGACATCGACGCCCTCCCCGCTCGCACTGCTTCCCGGTAGACCCCTCGGAGGGGCCACGGCACGCACCGGCCGTCGTGACCGGCGATCTTAGGCCTGTCGACGGGAACGGCAACGGGCGGCCACCGGTCGGTGGGTCCGGTCGTAGGGTGTCAGCCGCCGCCGGACGGGCCCAACCACACCGACTTGAGGTTGCAGAACTCCCGGATGCCGTGGGCGGTGAGCTCCCGGCCGTATCCCGACGACTTGACTCCGCCGAAGGGCAGTTCGGGGAAGGAGGTCACGTTGCCGTTGATGAAGACCATGCCGGCGTCCAGGCCCGTCACCAGCCGCTCCCGTTCGTCCTCGTCCTCGGTCCAGGCATTGGCCCCGAGGCCGAACTCGGTCACATTGGCCAGCTCGATGGCCTCGTCCAGCGTGGCCACCCGGTACACGGTGGCCACGGGGGCGAAGGCCTCCTCGGTGTGGATCCGCATGGCCGGGGTGATCCCGGTGAGGACCGTCGGGGGATAGAACCACCCGGGACCATCGGGAACGATGCCCCCGCAGAGGACGTCGGCCCCGTGGTCGACGGCGTCAGTCACCAGCTCGACGATGTCGGCCCGTTGCTGCTCGGAGGCCAACGGCCCGATATCGGTCTTCTCGTCCAGGGGGTCGCCCACAACCCGTGACGACATCCGGGCCACGAAGAGCTCCACGAACTCGTCGGCCACGTCGGCATGGACGATGAACCGCTTGGCGGCGATGCACGACTGGCCGTTGTTGAGGCAGCGGGCCGTCGTCGCCACCTCGGCCGCCTTGGCCAGGTCGGCCGAGGGCATGACCACGAAGGGATCGCTCCCTCCCAACTCCAGCACCGACTTCTTGACCACCTCTCCGGCGATGGCGGCCACCGACGATCCGGCCGGGCCCGACCCGGTGAGGGTGACGGCCACGACCCGGTCGTCCCGCAGGACGCCCTCGACCTTGGCCGAGCCGATGAGGAGGGTCTGGAACGCCCCGGCCGGGAATCCGGCCCGCGTGAACAACTCCTCGAGGAACAGTGCCGTCTGGGGCACGTTGGAGGCGTGCTTGAGCAGCCCGACGTTCCCGGCCATGAGGGCCGGGGCGGCGAACCGCATGACCTGCCAGAGGGGGAAGTTCCACGGCATGACGGCCAGCACCGGCCCGAGCGGCTGGTAGCGGGCGTAGGCCCTGGTGGCCCCTACCGCCGCGGCGTCGGCCGGCTCGTCGGCCAGGAACCCCTCGGCATGCTCGGCGAAGTACCGGCACGCCCTGGCACACTTCTGCACTTCCTGCCGGGCCGCGACCAGGGTCTTGCCCATCTCGGTGGTCATCATCTCGGCGATGTCGTCGACCTCGGCAACGAGGATCTCGCCGGCCCGGTGCATCCAGGCCGCCCGCTCGGCGAAGGTGGTGTGCCGGTAGGTGAGGAAGGTGGCCGCGGCCAGGGCCAGGCGCTCCTCGACCTCGGCGTCGGTGAGCTCCGGGAAGGTCGAGACGGTCCGGCCGGTGGCCGGGTTGATGGTGGCGATCGCCATGGTGCACCTCGCTTGTCGACTCGACTCACGTTCTACCCGATTGACGACGAGGGCAACACCTGGACGACCGGACGGCCCGGGCCCGGCCCGCAGGCCGTAAGGTCGGGTTCCCAACCTTCGAGCCGATCGGACCACCATGAGCGATGAACTCTCCGCCCTGCAGAGCTCGGTGGCGCGGCTGCGCCGGATCGTGGACGGGCTCGAGCCCGGACAGGTCCGCCAGTCGGCCTACCCCAGCGAGTGGACGGTGGCTGACGTGCTCTCGCACATCGGCTCCGGTGCGGTCATCATGCGCCGGAGCTTCGAGGACACCCTGGCCGGACGGGAGCCCGACGGGTCCTTCAACCAGGCCGTGTGGGACGAGTGGAACGCCAAGGTGCCCGAGGACCAGGCGGCCGAGGCGCTGGTGGCCGATGCCGGGATGCTGGTCGCCCTGGACGAAGCCAGTGAGGAGCAGCGTCGGGGTTTCGCCCTGTCCATGGGTCCCATGTCGCTCGACTTCGACGGCTTCGTCGGCCTCCGGCTCGGCGAGCACGTGCTCCACACGTGGGACATCGAGGTGGTGGTGGATCCCGACGCCACCCTGCCCGACGGGGCGGCGGAGATCATCATCGACCGGGTCGGGGTCATCGCCGGCTTTGCCGGCCGGGCCCAGGGTGACGAGGCCACCATCTCGGTGTCGACCACCGGTCCCGAGCGCCATCTCGCCGTGGTACTCACCCCGGACTCGGTGCGACTGGTCCCCTCGGAGCCCGGACCGGAGCCAGACCTGGCCCTTCCCGCCGAGGCGTTCATCCGCCTGGTCTACGGCCGGCTCGATCCCGACCACGCGCCGGCGGGGATCGAAGGCCCGTCTCTCGACCGGTTGCGCCAGGTCTTTCCGGGATTCTGAGCGGGCCTGACGACCGGGCAGCAAGACGGGACAGAGGGCAGCACGACGAGACAACAGAGGAGAGGACCGCAGCGATGAACAGCATCGACGTCCTGAAGGACGCGTTCGAACGGATCCGGGATTCCGTGCACCCGGCCGCCAATGGGCTGACACCCGAGGAGCTGGCCTACCGCCCGAGCGGCGAGTCCAACTCCATCGCCTGGCTGATCTGGCACCTCACCCGCATCCAGGATGATCACATCGCCGGTGTCGACGACGGGCGCCAGCTGTGGATCACCGACGGCTGGGTCGACCGGTTCGCCCTGCCCCTCGACCCCGCAGACACCGGCTACGGGCACGACTCCGACACCGTCGCCCTGGTGACGGCGCCGGCCCCGTTGCTGCTCGACTACTACGAGGCCGTCCATCATCGGACCCTGCGGTTCGTGGGCTCACTGGACGAAGACGACCTCGACCGGGTGGTGGACGATGGCTGGGATCCCCCCGTCACACTGCAGGTCCGGCTGGTCAGCGTGATCGCCGACGACCTCCAGCACGTGGGCCAGGCCGCGTACGTGCGGGGCATCCTCCCTGACTCCTTTGACGACCGCTGACGCCGGCGGAGGGAAGGGGCCCCGGAATCAGGCGGTCCCCATGCCGTTCCAGATGGCGTCCACCGCACGCTCGGCCCACCCGGGCCGACTGGTAAGGCCGGCCACCCGACGGGCGAATACCGACCCGGTCAGCATCTGAAGGGCCAGATCGAGGTCGGCGTCCTCTCCCAGTTGGCCGAGCTCCCTGGCCCGCTCCAGCAGCGCCACCATGTAGGCCATCCGCGGCACCACCACCCGCTGGCGGTGGAGGTCGAGGGCGGTGGGGTCCTCGCGCATCCCGATGAGGGTGCCGACCACCTCGAGGCACCCCTCTGCGTACCGCCGGTCGAACTGGTCGAGGTAGGCGATGAGGTCAGCACGCGGGTCGTCCGCCGCTCCTTCCACCAGGTGGGCGGTGCTGTTGGTGGCGATGGCCGCGGTGATCAGGTCGGCCTTGTCCCGGTAGCGGCGGTAGACGGTGGCCCGGGCCACGCCGGCCTCGGAGGCCACGCTCTCCATGGTGATGTTGGCGTAACCGAGCTCTTCCAGCTGGCGGAGCGCGGCCGAGGTGATGGCCGAACTGGCTCGCTGGTCGCGGGGCCGGCCCGGCCGGCGGGTGGCGTCCCCGTCTCCGGGAGTGGGTGCTACGGCCGGCCCGGGCGCCGTCGCCCGGGCGTCGGCCACGGTGGTCATGCCGGGGCCACCTCGACTGCCGGCCCGGCCGGCGGGGAGCCGGCAGCGGCGTCCGCCGGCGGTCCCGTCGGGGCCACGCTGGGCACGAAGTCCCGCTGGCGGACCAGGGCGAAGGCACCGATGGACCCGACCAGGGCGATGGCCGCGCCGATGATCAGGATGGTGTTGAGGGCGGACGAGAAGCCGGCGTGATAGGCGTCGAGCAGTGCGGCCCGGGCCGCCGACGGCAGCGCTGTCGACACCTGGCGCACGTCGCCCCCGAGGATGGCCCCCTGCAGCTGGGCGCCACCGTGGGCTGCCACCTCCCGGCCGACGGGCGTGGCCTGCAGGTGCTCCATGGTCTTCTTCTGCAGCTGGGACTGGAACACGGAGCCCAGCCCGGCGATGCCGGTGGCGATGCCCACCTGGCGGAAGGTGCTGTTGGCCCCTGAGGCCATGCCGCTGCGCTGGGGAGGCACCACCGAGATGGCCGACGAGGCCAGGACCGGGTTGATGGTGCCGATGCCCAGTCCGGCCAGGACGAACCCGGGCAGGAGCACGGTCCAGGTGGAGTCGGAGTGGGTGAAGCCCATGGCCAGGCAGCCGCCGGCGATCAGCAGGAGCCCGATGCCCAGCATGTAGCGGGCGTGGATGCGGACGGTCAACTTGCCGGCGATCGGGGCCACCAGGAAGGCCAGCACGGTCAGGGGGAGGAACCGCACCCCGGCGGCCAGGGGGCCGTACCCGAGGTCGTCCTGGATGTAGAGGGTGATGTAGAGGAACAGGGCGAAGATCGACGCCGCCAGCGTGAAGGCGGCGAAGGACACCCCGGTCATGGCCGGGCGCGTGAACAGCTTCAGGTCCAGCATGGGGTCGGCCTGCTTCCACTCGGCCACCAGGAAGGTGGTCATCAGGACGAACGCACCGGCCAGGAGGCCCACGATGAGCGGGCTGGACCACCCGTCGTCATTACCCCGGATGAGGGCGAGGATCAGCAGGAAGAGGGAGCCGGAGAAGGAGATGAACCCGATCCAGTCGATCCGGCGCTCGTTGGCATCCTTCGACTCCTGGATCTGGGTCAGGGTGATGATGACGGCGATCACCCCGACGGGGACGTTGACGAAGAAGATCCACCGCCATCCGATCCCGCTGGTGATGGCCCCGCCCACCAACGGGCCGACGGCCACGGCGCCGCCCAGCACGGCGCCGTAGATCCCGAAGGCCGTGCCCCGCTCCCTGCCGGTGAAGGCGGCGGCGATGAGGGCGAGTGAGGTGGCGAACATGATGGCCCCTCCCACCCCCTGGGCCGCCCGGGCCAGGTTGAGCATGATCGAGGTGGTGGACAGCCCGCAGACCAGCGAGGCCACCGAGAAGATCCCGAGGCCGACCGCGAACACCTCCCGCCGGCCGAACATGTCCCCGATGACTCCGGCGGTGAGGAGGAAGGCGGCCAGGGTCAGCGAGTAGGCGTCCACCACCCACTGGATGTCGCTGAAGGTGGAGTGGAGGGAGTGCTGGATGTCGGGCAGTGCCACGTTCACCACGGTGATGTCCAACAGGAGCATGAAGGTGGCGGTGCACACCGCGATCAGGGTCCACCACTTGCGGTCGAGTGCGGGCATGGCTGGGTCCCTCTTCTCTTAGCGCTTCACTGAGCGGCAACCGTCATCAGACGATTTACGATCCGATACGTCTTGTATCTAAGCAAAGCCGGGAGCGAAAGGCAAGGACCCGCTCGAGGTACCAGCCGGACCAGCCGGACCAG